>Ga0116188_1000100_pt1 | contig 91768 bp, 70 predicted proteins | sample AD_JPNTR2_MetaG_FD_89807 | JGI IMG/M metagenome (GOLD analysis project Ga0116188, IMG submission 89807) | Active sludge microbial communities of municipal wastewater-treating anaerobic digesters from Japan - AD_JPNTR2_MetaG | ecosystem: Engineered > Bioreactor > Anaerobic > Digestate | place...
ATATTTTCCAAACTTAACAAAATGTTTGCTCCCACAATGAGGACATTCCTTGATTGGAAGGCTTACAATTTCTTTTGGAAAAGGATTACGTCTTACTTTTTTGGCTTTTTGTTTCATTTTTTTAATGTTTGTCAATTAACTAATTATTGCAAAATAAAAAGTAAAATGATTTATCAACACATATTTTAAATATATTTTTATATTTAAAAAAACATCTCTCCAATTCATAAATACATCTTCAAAATTTTAAAAATACACTTCCACAATTACTACATTACCTTGATTTGCAGGTACAAGATTCACGACAGGAACGTTTTACACTTAACTTTTTTCTTTTCTGGTTAATTCTAAAATGCTTTCAATAAACAAATTTAGGCAAAAATAATAAATAAATTGAAATATCCACCTATCTCGGATTTTTGATTATTTAAAATTTTTAAGAATGCAACATTTTTCAATATGTTATATGACTAATTATCTGCAATAATCTACGAATCATTTTCACATTTCCCTTTCCAAGTAATGATATATTATTTACAATTCATCCTCGAGTTGCATCATATTTTTATTATCGTTTTTTCTGCCTATTCCGAAATTATATCTCACATTGATACTTATGGACTGATTATCAGTGTATCTATTTCCCCAGGCATTTACATTTCCCTGATGTATTGAGTATTTTACGTTCATTGTTCTTAGCAAATCTCTTAATCTAATATTTATGGTTAGTTTGTTATTCAGAAAGCTTTGTCTTAATCCTAGATTTAACATTCCGAAATTTTCTAATTCATAAAAATCGTATTGTCCATTTATCATCATAAAACCCATCAATGTTAATCGAGTATTTTTAGCAATTTTCAGCATGTGAAATGTATATATCCTCCAAGAACCTCGACTGTATATTAATTCTTCGCCCTGATAAAAACCGTCATATTCGTTAAGATTATACTGAGCTCCTGCACCGAAAAAATATCTTCCGCCCGGTGGAATTCCAATCATTCCTCTGAAATAGGTTTCTTTACTTTTGCCCAAATTATCATAAGTATTAACTGCGATGGCAGGATTTTGAATATCCTGATAAACAACTCCCGAAAAAATATCTTTAGTATAATTGCGTCCTAAGGCAAATACCGGAAAATTTTCATAGGAAATATTCAGTTCAACATTATCCGTAAACTGCGGTTTAAGAGCAGGGTTACCCGTCTGATAAAGATATTGATCAACTATTGTAATATTCGGGTTTAACATTTCATATCCCGGCCGACTAATAGTTTTTCGATAGATTGCATAAGCCTTAAGTTCAAAATCTTTCATTTTAAAAACTGTACGACTTAAATAAACATAAGGGAATAAATCTATTCGATTAACAATAAATCCTGTATCTCTTGGAATGGTTTGTGTACCTTTCATATATGTATTTTCTGCTCTAACTCCGGCTTTGAGAACAAAATCCTTAAAAAAGGTCTTAGTTATTTGCAAATAAGAAGCATTTATTGATTCATCGTAATGATAATAATTTGTTCTGATAGGATCAGAAATGTTTATACCTCCTTGATTAATCCAAAAATCTGAATTATTTTCTAAATATTGATAAGTAGCTTTTATTCCGCTTTCGAGAACAAACCTATTTTTCAATTGCAAATTTAAGTCTGATTCAAAACTCACAAAATTTCGCATCATAAGATTATTCCCAGATCCTGCTACAATAAAAGTATCAGGAAATATAAAATTATACACGTAATCCTGATTCATATCGCGATTACTGTAATTATAAGAAATTTTACTTTCCCAAAACGAACCAAGTGTATCAATTTTACGAGTAAGATTAATATCTTGTTGAAGATTTAAAAATTTAGATTTATTGTTTATAGTATTGGTGTTTTGACTAAATATTTCTTGGAATATGTTGTTTGATAAGCCTGTACTTGTATTAAAATTTTTAGGATTACTGAAATTAAATCTTCCGTCATAGGAAAAAGTCCATTTTTCGTTGGGGTCATAGTTAATACCAAAGCTAATAAAAGGGTTATGAGATTTATTTCTGGAGCTTGATTCCTGCACAAAAAAAGTATCTATTTTCATCTGTCTGGTTGCATTTAAGATCTCCTCTCTATCATTGTACCGATAACTAGAGTTAAGATAAATACTATATTTATCGCCACTGTCATTTAGGCTAATCCCGAAATCTCCTGAATTGTATTTTGCCCTGTTGTAGCCTCCGTTTAAAGAGCCAAAACGGCTTAATTTAATACCTTTTTTAAGAACGATATTTATTATCCCACCTGTTGAAGAAGCATCATACTTTGAGGATGGTGTGCGTATAACTTCAATTCTTAAAACAGAATTTGGTGGCAGGCTCTGCAAAATTGTTGTGATATCTTGATTGCTCATTTTTTGTTCTCGTCCATTTATATAAATTTTTGCGGGAATAGCAGAATTAAGAAAAACTCCTCCATCTTGGTCAACATAAAGTCCGGGAGTGCTTTCTAAGACTTCAAGGGTATTTGAGCTTACTCCTTCGAGGCTTTCAGGATCAATAATCATTTTGTCGCCTTCTTGTCGTACTAAAGGAGCCTTGGCTTCAACTGTAACTTCAGATAATGTTATTTTATCGTCTGTTAAATATATAATTATTTTTCGGAAATCTTCCTTCACAGAATAAACTTTTTCAAAAGTTTGATAACCTACAAAACTAACATTCACTTTATATAACCCATTTTTAATCTCTTTAAAATTAGCTGTTCCAAGCTTATCGGTGGTAGCAAATTTTTCAGTATTATCAGCAACTTTTAAAAGTTTAACAGTTGCTCCGGGAAGCGAATTATTTTCTTTGTCTTTAACAATTACTGTTAAATTTTGAGAAAATATATTTATAATGTTAAAAAACATAAACAAGAGAGTAAAAAATCTTTTCATAAGTGAAATCAAATATCTTCAAAAATAAAAATATGTCTGAACTATGAATATATAATTAAGCATTTTTTAAGAAAATTATTCGGAGTCAATAATTTATTTTATAATTTTTATTTACAATTTGTTATGTGATTTATTTAAACATAAAATAAATATATCATTATTTCAGCAAATTGTGAGTATTTAAATTAAAAAATTAAATATTTTTTATAATAATATGAAAAAAAGGCTATTATACTTTGAAGCCTTCAATAAAATCTAAGATAATACCTTCTTTTATAGAAAAATTTGATTGAAATAATTTTGATATTTTTAGTTTTTCAATAACAAGCATTGTAATAACAGCAGCAATCGGCATCATTTTAACTCGCATAATTTCCATTCCAGGCATATTTTTTCTCTGTATTAAATCATAAGAAACAAGTTTTTGATAAACACTCAGAAAATAATCGAGCGGAATAAGATTAAACCGACTTCCTTCAAATATAAAACATTCATCGCATTCGTATTTCACAAGATTAGAAAAGGTTTCAAAAGAACCAGAAGCTCCAATAAGAATTTCGGGATTAAATTTTCGTGCTTCTTCAAAAAATTCATAAATAGTATTCGTAACTACTGCTCTAATGGAATTTATATCTTCAGGTGTTAGTGGGTCATTGTAGTTAAAAGTTCTTAAAAGTCTGGCAATTCCAATTTTGTAACTATATTTGTTAATTAAGTTTTTATTATCGGCAATGCAAAATTCTATACTACCTCCGCCAATATCAATAATGATGACAGGATTTTCTTCAATAGGAACTGCAAACTTCACAGCTTGCCAAACTAATTCAGCTTCTTTATTTCCGTCAATAACATTTATTTTTATCCCCGTGTTAGAATATGCAATATCAATTATTTGGTCTTTATTGGCAGCTTCGCGTATACCACTGGTTGCGCAGGCAATAATACTATCGCATTTATATTCGTTAATGATAATTTTACACTCGTTTAGAACTTTAACAAGACGTTTAATTGCTTCGTCGGAAATAGTGTTATTTACAAAATTTTCATCTATCAAAGCAACGACCTTTTTGTCGCGAAAAATAAAATCTGTATTACCATTGACGTAATCGCAAATGGAAATATTACACGTATTAGTACCAATATCAAGAGATGCTATTCTCATTAGTTTTTATACTTAAACCATTTCCACAATTCCTTGTAATTTACTTTTTTACCATACATTAAAATTCCTACACGATAAATTTTTGCAGCAAACCATGTCATAAAAACAAAAGAAATTACAAGCAACAACATCGAAATTATTAGGTCAGCAATAGGAACACCAAACGGGATTCTCACCATCATTACAATCGGGGAGGTAAATGGAATTATTGAAAACCAATAAGAAAGCGAACTTGCAGGATTATTAATTACCTGCATCATAACAATAATTCCAAGTATTAATGGCAATGATATCGGCAGCATGAATTGTTGGGTATCGGTTTCATTATCAACTGCAGAACCAACAATTGCAAACATTGCAGCGTACAAAAGATATCCTCCGATAAAGTAAAACAAAAAGAAAGTTATAACTTGAAGATAATTAACCGAAAATACTGCTTTAAAAGCTTCTTCGTATTTCAAGGCTTTTTCGTCGGGCACGTTATATTGATTATCAAGAGTTGAACCTACAATCACAGAATTGGGATTAAATTTTTCAGGATTATAATCTTTCAACAAAATCTTTTGTCCGAAAAATACCAACACAAAAGTGAGTACTACCCAAAGTAAAAATTGAGTTAAACCCACCAGAGCAACGCCTATAATTTTTCCAATCATCAATTGAAAGGGCTTTACAGAAGAAACTATAACCTCAACTATACGACTTGTTTTTTCTTCGATAACTCCACGCATAACCATCGAGCCGTACATAAACACAAACATATATATTAAAAACCCACAAATATACCCTATTATCATTGCAATTTCGGTGGAAGACTGTTTTTCTTCACCCTTTTCGTCAAGTGTTGTAGTAACAACATCAATGCGAGTATTAACAACTGTAAGAATATTCGTAACATCTTCTTCTGTAAGTCCGAATTCTTGGGCTTTAGTGCTAAGTTTAATGTCTTCCAATTTCTTCTCCATGGAGTTAGAGATATGTAATTTAAGAGCCATATTTGGTTGCCGGAAAGATATAAGCTGAACAACTCCAATGTTTGTTTGAACTGCAGTGTGAGGTATGTATAATAAAGCGTAATAGTCGGTATTTTTCAAATCTTCTTTTGCTTTTGTGAGGTTATACGAAGTCGTTAAATTATCATAGTATTGTAATGACACATTTTCGAACTGTAAATACTTTGTATTTGGAATGGAATTAAAAAACATTCCGGTTTCATCTATTACTGCAACTTTTTTAAATTCATCATCTTCAAGTCGCATTAGTACAATGGGTGCAATCATCAAGGCGGCAAATAATAGAGGCCCCAGTATTGTCATTATTATAAATGAACGTTTTTTTACTCTTGAATTAAATTCTCTTTTTATTATTAGTAACACCTTGTTCATATCTATGATTTTATTCGGTTAATGAATTTGTTTCGCCCACTACTTTAATAAAAACATCTTCCATCTTTGGTAAATATCTTCGAAACATCGAAATGTTACCAAACTCCAAAAATCTTTTTAGAATATCATTTGAAGTAAGATTATTGTTCAAAAGTTCAATTTCTATTATGGTATCTTTCAAATTTTTTTCAACCTTCAAAATTTTATATTCATGACTCAAACTTGTCTCAATTATATTTAAGAATCCTTCAAATTGAATTTCATAAATATTTGAAGCATAATTAGTTCTAACTTCGTTTATTTCACCTTCAAGTACTTTTCTTGACCTGTTAATAAGAGCTACATAATCACAAATTTCTTCGACGGAAGACATATTATGCGTAGAAAAAATTATTGTTGCTCCGTTTCTTTTAAGTTCGAGAATTTCTTGTTTAAGCAAATTTGCATTTATTGGGTCGAAACCGCTGAAAGGTTCATCAAAAATCAACAATGTAGGATTATGTAATACTGTGATAATGAATTGAACCTTTTGAGCCATTCCTTTTGATAATTCTTCAACTTTCTTATCCCACCAAGATTGGATTTCGAATTTTTCAAACCATTTTTTTAATCCTTTCAAAGCATCTTGCCTTGATAATCCCTTGAGTTGACAAAGATATAAGGCTTGTTCCCCAACTTTCATCTTTTTGTAAAGCCCTCTTTCTTCGGGCAAATATCCAATTAAAGAGATATGTTTTGAACTAATCGGTTCTCCATTAAAATAAACTTTGCCCTTGTCAGGAGCTGTTATTTGATTTATAATTCTTATTAAAGTTGTCTTTCCGGCTCCATTAGGACCTAACAAACCATAAATTGAAGCTTCAGGAACCTGTATTGAAACATCATCCAAAGCAAGGTGATTTGCAAATCTCTTCTCAATGTTTTCAGTAATTAAGGCATGTTTCATTTTTTCGCAATTTAATTTTGGGTAATATTTTAACTAAATATTTAGATGATTCATTCTAATTTCTACATTATAAAGTAATTATTCAAAATTTATCTACCTTCAACGTTCAAAACTTTAGTAAATTTTTTTAATATTTTTAAAACCATAAATATTAAAGTTCCTAAAGAAAAAATTATAATCCAATAAAAATCTAGATATAATTTATTTAAATTAATACTTAAAGCAGCGAATCGTAATAAAGTTATAATTAATATTAAATTAAAAAAACTATTATATTCACGCCGCAAAACATTTTTTAGCGAAAACGGCAAACTGCTTTTTTTAAACATTGAGAACTTTGGAACAAATGCTGGCGTTTTGTTTGCCCATGATTCATATACCTCTCCAAATTTACGACGCAAAAATTCTTCTTCAGCATACATTATCCTCTCATAATATATCCAATATACTGCGCAGAAAAAAAAGAACAAACCATAAATCTCCAATAACTAAGACAGGAGCAAGCCACATAAAAAAATTTCCTAAGTATAAAAGATGTCTTACAATACTATATATACCTGTTTGGTTTAATTCCTCGGCAACTTGTCCTTCTTTTGTATTTCTGCCGCTTGTCCCTTTAGGGGTAAATCCAACTGTAAAAACTCTAATCATTAATCCCAAAAGACCTATTAGTAAAAACAAAAAATCTAACCACCACGAATTAGGACTTTTATCTCCATTTATAATTAAATAAATATACCATAAAAATCCAGGAAATACTAATACTAAAGGAAGAAAACTCCTATTACGAAATAACCAATTTCCTTGTTTTTCAAGACTCTCTCTTAATGCCATATTCAATATTATAAGTTTACAAAATTATTTAATTTAAAGTATATTACAAATTTTGAAAAGTTAAGAATTTTATAATTTTTTAAACAGGTTATTATTTTTAAATATTTTTGTGAAATTACAAAAACTTTTTGCGATGATAATAATTATTGAACAAATAGTTAAACTGAGCATTTTAGCAATTTTAGGAATACTTGCTGTAAAACTAAAATTTCTTAAACTCGACTATTCAGAAGGAATTTCAAAACTTTTAATTAAAATCACGATTCCTCTTCTTGTTTTCACAACATTCAGCAAATTCGACATTAGTTCTGTTTCTATTATTAATTTTTTTATCGTAATTGTTTTTTCCATTATAAGTACATTGATTCTATACATTCTTTCTCTTAGCGGGGTTAAGATTTTTAAACTTGATGACCTAAATGCTCCATTACACAAAGTTCAAACAATGTTTGGGAATGTTGTATTCTTAGGGTTTCCTCTTATTAATTCACTTTTCCCCGGAGGAGAAGGTTTAATTTACGCAGCATTGTTTCAGCTTGGGCATGATGCCGTTTTATGGACTTTAGGTATTGTTATAATCAAAAACCAAAAAGACAATAATATTTTTAAAGAAATAAAACATTTGCTTAATCCGGTAACAATCTCTTTTATTCTTGGCGTTATATTCATGTTATTAAAAATTCCTATTCCTGATTTAATATTCAACCCTTTATTTAATTTAGGACACACTACTATTTATATTTCAATGATTTACGTAGGCATAATTTTAACTAAAGCAGACTATGTTTCATTATTAAAAAACAAAAAATCATATTTCTTAAGTCTAAACAAATTATTAATTGGGCCATTGATTGTTTTGGGTATATTATTTATGCTTCGCCAGATTGGAATTAGCATTAATAAAACAGCAGCATTAGTAATAGTTTTACAAACTGCAATGCCCTGCATGATTATTATTTCTGTACTTGCACAGGAATTCGGTCTCAGTGTTAAACAAAGTGTTGAAAATATTTTTGTTACTTCTGTTCTTTCAATTATAACTCTTCCTCTATTATTTTATTTGAGCTTTATTTTACTTTAATAATAATCTAAAGATTTATAATGTTTTATCAATTTTTAAATTAAGTTTTACTTAAATCTTATCTATTAAGTAGATTCAATACTCTATCATACAATGGAGGGTGAGAATATGTGAACTTTACAACAACAGGATGATGAGTTAAATTGCTTAAATTGTTAGAGCTTAACTTTTTCAATGCGGAAATCAAACTTATGGAATACCCCAGATTGGCAGCAAAATTATCGGCATTAAACTCAGCTTTACGACTAAAATATGATGAAATTATCCCCAAAACAGTGGAAAATGGTGAATATAAAATTCCAAAAGTTATCAAAGCAATATGAAATTTAGGTTCCGAAACACCTAAGGATTGAGACAATATTTCGCTATTTGCCAACAATCCAAAAACATATAACATCACGCCTGTTTCCAATATGGATACAAATAAAGATTTATAAATGTCTTTATGTTTATAATGTCCTATTTCGTGAGAAATTACGGCAAGAATTTCATCAGTATTCATCTGATTAACAAGAGTATCGTAGAGAACTATTCGCTTTTTGGGACCAAAACCGGTAAAATATGCATTAGCTTTTGTACTACGTTTAGACCCGTCAATAATGAAAATTTTATCAATATTAAAACCTGCTTTTTTACCAAGTTCGATAATTGCTTGCTTAAGTGCTCCTTCCTCAAGAGGAGTTTGTTTATTAAATAACGGAACTATTAAAACTGAATAAAACATTAGAAAAAATACATTGAAAAAAATTATTACTCCCCAGGCATAAAGCCAAAAATTCACCGGGTCGAGATTATAAATCCATATTATTAAAGACAGCAAGCCTCCCCCGATTATTGAAGTTATAATCCATGCTTTTAATTTATCAAAGACATAAATTTTGGGAGTGGTTTTATTAAATCCATATTTTTCTTCAATCACAAAAGTATCATATATATCAAAAGGAGTTGAAATTATATCTGACAATAGAAATATAATGCCAAAAAACAATAATGAAGATAATATATAATGATTTGTAATTTCGCTAACTACCTTATCCACATAAGCAAAACCACCCAAAAACAGAAATCCAAGTATTACAATAAAATTAAAACTTGATGTAAAAATACCAAAACGGTGATTATCAAACAAATAGTTTTGTTGTTTTGTGTACTTTTCAGAGTCATAAATGTCGTTCAAAATTTCCGGAACAGGCTTTTTAAACCATGAAGCATTCAGAAATTCAAGAATTTTATTAAAAACAAAACCAATAATAAAAACAGCAATAATAATATAAAATAAAACTTCTGCACTCATGTCCATAAAATTTTTCCAAAAATAATTTATTAATAAAACAAAAAATAGCCTAATGTGTTAAAAGATTTTGTGAAATTCTTTAAAAGTTTTATTTTTATGCTTTAATTAAAAAATTACGAATATGTTTAGTCCGGAAGTTTATAAGAAAAGACGCGAAAAATTAGCAAAAATTTTAAGTAAGGGTCTTTATTTGTTTTTAGGTAATGCTGATTCCCCTATGAATTACCCTGCAAACGCATATCATTTCAGACAGGACAGTACTTTTTTATATTTCTTTGGTCTGGATTTACCAGGATATGCAGCAATAATTGATGTTGACAACAACGATCAAATTATCTTTGCCGACGATGTTGATATTGATGATATTATCTGGATGGGACCTCAACCATCTGTTAAAGAGCTTGCTCAAAAATGTTTGATTTCCAAAACTTTACCTTCTTCAAAACTTGAAGATTATATAAAAGACAATCTATCAAAAGGCAGAAAAATAAATTATCTGCCGCCTTATCGTGATTACAATAAGATTTTGCTAAATAAATTACTGGGAATATCTTTTGAAAAATTAAAAGAAGAAGCTTCGGTTGAGTTTATTAAAGCAGTTGTTGAGCTTCGCAATGTAAAAGAAGATATTGAAATTGTAGAAATAGAAAAAGCCTGCAATATTGGATATTTAATGCATACTGCCGCTATGAAAATGGCAAAGCCCGGAGTTATTGAAAGAGAAATTGCAGGAGTTATGGAAGGCATAAGTCTTTCGCATGGAAACTTGCCTTCATTTCCGATAATTCTTACTATTAATGGACAAACTCTTCATAATCATTATCATGGTAACGTTCTTAAAGAAGGGAAACTAATGCTTTCTGATGCCGGAGCTCAAACAGAAATGTATTATGCTTCGGATAATACCCGTACAATTCCGGTCGGTGGAAAATTCACTCAAAAACAAAAAGAGATTTATCAAATTGTTTTAAATGCAATTAACGGCTCTATTAAATTGATGAAACCCGGAGTTACATATTTATCTGTTCATTTGCAAGCATGTGAAATTCTTGCTCAAGGACTTAAAGAAGTAGGATTGATGAAAGGCGATATTAAAGAAGCTGTTGCTCAGGGAGCTCATGCACTTTTTATGCCTCACGGACTTGGACACATGATGGGGCTTGATGTTCATGACATGGAAGACCTTGGACAAATTTATGTTGGTTACGATGAGAAAACTCGTCCAAGTAATATTTTTGGTACTGCATTTTTAAGAATGGGACGAGAACTTAAACCCGGCTATGTACTCACAAATGAACCCGGAATTTATTTCATCCCTGAACTTATTGATTTATGGCGTAAAGAAAAAAAATTCGAAAACTTCATTAATTACAACAAACTTGAATCCTATAAAGATTTTGGTGGAATAAGATTAGAAGATGACATCTTAATAACAGAAGATTCTTGCAAAATATTGGGCAAAAAGCGTATCCCAATCGAAATTCAAGAGATAGAAGATTTTATGAAGTCTTAACCTAATCTCCCTAATTATGATATTGATTTATGTTCCAAAGGTAAATTCACGTATAGAATACGGCATCGAACTTTGCTTCAAACATGCTTTTAAAATTGACTACAGTATAACATCAGATTTACACGAATTTAAAAAATCTGATTTACCTTCGTTATGGTATGCTCCCGAAAAAGTCTCTGATAAACCGGGTGTTATTGCCGATGCAATGATGCTTGACTCAAAGATTTTCATCAAATCTCCGGGAAGAACATACCTCGATAAAATTACCGTATTATTTCCAACAGAAACCAACTTTCTTCCAAAATTTGATTTATTTGCTGCAGCCTTTTGGTTAGCAACCCGAATGGAAGAATACGGACATGCTGTTACAAATCCTTATAACAGATTCAGTTCCGATATGAGTATTGCCAGAAAAGTCGGAATACTTAATAAACCAGCGATAAATATCTGGACTGAAATGTATCTTGAAACTCTTCAAAAACTTTATCCCGACCTGAAATATGAAAAGCCTGTATATAAATTTATGCCAACAATTGATGTTGACAGTGCTTTTAAATACAAAGCAAAAGGTTTTTTCAGAACTGTAGGAGGAACATTAAGGGACCTATATAAACTTAATTTCGAAGAAGTAAAACAACGCTATAAAGTGCTTATGGGAAAAACTCCCGACCCTTGGTTTTCTTTTGACGAAATAAACAAACTTCACGAAGAATTTGACCTAAAGCCTTATTACTTTTTTCTTGTTGCACGTTTTGGAAATTTCGACAGAAATATCAGTCCATGGCGAAAAAAAGTAAAAAATCTTATAGCCGATTTAGTTTCTAAATATAATGTAGGGATACACACCTCTTTCAAGGGTAAAACAAAACCAAAATACTGGATTTCGGAATTAAAAACATTGCAAAAACTCACCGGACAAAAGATTTTTTCTTCGAGGCAACATTATTTTATAGTTCAATTTCCCGACACTTACGAAAAATTAATTGAACTAGGAATCAAGCGAGATTTTTCTATGGTTTTTCCTGATATGCCGGGATTCAGACTTGGAACATCTGTTCCTATTCCGTTTTTCAATTTAAAAACAAATCAAAAAACTGATTTGTGGTTATATCCAACAATGATAATGGATGTTTCCCTAAATAAATATCAAAATCTCAGCGTTGAAGAGGCCATTGAATTATGTAAACCTATTATTGAATATACAAAAAAATACGGAGGAACCCTAATAACTCTCTGGCATAACGAAACACTCAGCGGAACCGGGATCTGGAAAAACAGCCCTTTCATTTACAAAGAAATACTAAAATTGTCCGTTGAATAATGTTTCTTCGAATTTTAAAAATATTGTTACTGTTTCCATTTTCGTTCTTTTACGGCACAATTGTTCGCATAAAAAATTTTTTGTACGATTTTAACATCTTAAAATCCTCCCAATTTGATATACCTATAATTTCGGTAGGGAACATTTCTGTAGGAGGAACGGGAAAAACACCTCACGTAGAATTTCTAGTTTCGATTCTACAAAAAGATTTCAAGCCGGCGGTTTTAAGTAGAGGATATCAAAGAAAAACAAAAGGCTTCAGAGAAGTTAAGGTAGATGATAATTATCTATTATCAGGAGATGAACCATTGCAGATTAAAGAGAAATTTCCCGAAATAATTGTTGCTGTTTGCGAAAATCGAAAAATCGGCATAAAAAAAATTATTGAACTGCATCCCGAAACAGACCTCATTATTCTTGATGATGCATTTCAGCATCGAAGAGTTAAACCAGGATTATCAATATTACTTATCAATTATAATAAACCAATAAAAGATGACCATCTACTGCCGATAGGCAGATTAAGAGAACCGGCAAATTCATCACACAGAGCAGATATACTAATTTATACAAAATGTCCAGAAAAAATTACTTCTATCGAAAGGAGAATAATTGCTCAAGATATCAAGATATTTCCTTATCAAAGTCTATATTTTTCAAAAATTATATATCAAAATCCTGTCCCGGTCTTTGAATCGGACTTAATACAAAGAATTAACGATTTAGATAAATACAAAGTGATTATTATTACTGGAATAGCCAACCCCGAACAATTTGTAAATTACATTTCTACTTATACAAAAAACTATCAACATTTAAAATTCCCCGATCATCATAAATTTAAAAAATCAGATTTTGAGGAATTATTAAAATTAGAAAAGCAAAATGACGACAAAAAAATAATAATAACAACAGAAAAAGATGCAGTAAGAATAAAAAATTCCGAAATTTTTCCGGAAGAACTAAAAAGTTTGTTATTTTGCATTCCAATTAAAATTGAGGTAGTTGGAGACGAAAAAGAAAAAATAGAATTAATCAAAAAAATATATAAATATGTTAGAGAAAATAAAAGAAACAAAAGAATACATATTTAGTAAAGTAAAAACCAGGCCAGAAGTAGGAATAATTTTAGGAACAGGTTTAGGTGGTCTTGTAAAAGAAATTGAAATTGAAACCGATTTAGACTACAGAGAAATTCCTCATTTCCCGGAATCAACTGTTGAAGGACACAGTGGCAAACTGATATTTGGGAAGTTAGGCGGAAAACCTGTTGTTGCAATGCAAGGGAGATTCCACTTTTACGAAGGTTACGAAATGTGGCAGGTAATTTACCCTGTTCGGGTTATGAAATATTTGGGAATAAAAAATCTTTTTGTTTCAAATGCTAGCGGGGGAGTAAATCCTGATTTTGAAATTGGTGATTTAATGATTATTACTGACCATATTTGTTTAGTTCCCAATCCTTTAATCGGGAAACACATTCCCGAATTTGGGCCTCGTTTCCCGGATATGAGTGAACCATACGATAAAAAGTTAATAAATCTTGCAAAAGAAATTGCCGCAGAACTGGGCATAAAAGTTCAGCAAGGAGTATATACTGCTACTACCGGTCCAACTTTTGAAACCCCTGCAGAATATCATTATTTTAGAGTTATTGGTTCGGATACTGTTGGAATGTCAACTGTTCCTGAGGCTATAGCAGCAAGACAAATGGGAATTCCTTGTTTTGCAATGTCAATAATTACAGATTTGGGAGTACCCGGAAAGATTGTTGAAGTTTCTCACGAAGAAGTTCAAAAAGTTGCTTCTGCAGCTGAAACAAAAATGACAAGCATTTTCAAAAAAATGATAGAAAGAATTTAATATCGGCAAATGACGGGAATTGTTACTCAAAGTACCGGAGCTCAATACTCAATTGAATCTGATAACAAAGTTTATAATTGCACAATTAGAGGAAAATTAAGATTGAAAGGCTTTAAATCCACAAATCCAATTGCTGTTGGAGATATTGTGGATTTTTTTACTATTTCCGAAAACGAAGGTGTTATCACCAAAATCCATGAAAGAAGGAATTGCATTGTTCGGAAAGCAAGCAATTTATCAAAAAAATCTCATGTTGTTGCTGCAAATATTGACAAAGCTATATTTATTCACACGCTAAAAAATCCTGTTACCACAACAGTATTCATGGATAGGTATTTGGTTGCTGCAGAGTCATATAATATACCTGTTGTTATTGTATTTAACAAAATTGACATTTATAAACCCGAAGAAATTGAAGAAGTTGCCGAACTCATGGCCGTTTACCATGATATAGGATATAAAGTAATTGGAACCTCAATTGTTACTGGACAAAATCTCGACAGCTTAAAACAAGAATTAGAAGATTCCATCTGTGTTTTGGGAGGGCATAGTGGCGTAGGAAAATCTTCGTTATTAAATGCCATTGTTCCCGGGCTAAATCTTAAAACAGCTGAAATTTCCGAAGCTCATCTATCAGGTAAACATACGACTACTTTTGCAAAAATGATTAAATTGAAAGAAAACAGCTACATCATTGATACACCGGGAATTAGAGGTTTTGGAATTGTTGACCTTAAAAAAGAAGAAATTTATCATTACTTTAAAGAAATTTTTGAAATTTCTCACAACTGCAAATATCATAATTGCCAACACATAAACGAACCCGGATGTGCTGTTAAGAAAGCTGTAGAAGAAGGTGAAATTTATTTTTCTAGATACAAATCCTATCTCAATATTTATTTTGATGATGAAGACGAAAAGCACCGACAAAAAGAAGTCTGAAAATCATACAAGGGAAAGAATATAAGCGAAATAAAATATTATCAGCATTAAAGATTTAACGAATCCAATTTTATATTTTCGCGGAAAAACAAACATGGTTAACAACAGCACAGCAAAAAATAACATACCCAATAAGTCAACACTCACCATTTGAGGGCTTATTTTTAAAGGTTCAACTACTGCACTTAATCCGCCTATAAACAAGATATTAATTATATTTGATCCAACAATATTTCCTAAAATTACAGAAACATTCTTACGTAAAGCTGCAATTATAGAAGTTACAAATTCCGGAAGGCTTGTTCCAACTGCAACCATTGTAACAGCAATAACTCTTTCACTTACACCAAAACTCCTCGCAATATTTACCGATGAATTTACCAGAAAATCGGAGCCATACATCAATCCTGCAGAAGAAATTAAAATTATTAAAATTGCCAATAAAGGATGTTTTTGTTTAATCGGTTCATATTCGTCAATTTTGGCAAGTTTAAATTGTTTTTTACTTTTTAAAATATTGTAAACAATAAAAACTATGAATAAAACCAAAAGAATTACACCTTCAATTCGGTTTAACTTTTGATCTGACAAAAAAATAACAAACAATAAAGATACAAAAATCAATATAAGTAAATCTTGAATCAAAAAATCCCTGTTAGTAGTAATCCCGATTATCAAACCCGATACCGCAAGCACAAATCCAATATTTGCAATATTACTTCCGACAATATTTCCCACAGTAATATCTGCAAATCCATTTATTCCGGCATTAACCGAAACGAATAACTCGGGGAGTGAAGTCCCAATTGCAATAACAGTGGCACTAATTATAAAATCGGAAACTTTAAAGTATTTTGCCAATCCAATAGCATTTTTCACCAGAAAGTCTCCTGAAATTATAAGTATAGCCAATCCTAAAATTAAAAATAAATAATCCACGACTTTTTTTTGCGAAATTATGTAAAAAAAATCTAAAAAAACAGTTTTCAGCTTTTAAACTTGAAATTGTTAATATTTAACTGCTTAAAAAACATTCAAGTGTGCTATAATTAACTAATTTTGCGTTCGTTATGGAAAATACAGAAAAAATAATTGGAACATACAATGAGGATAGCATACAGACGCTTAATTGGGAAGAGCATATTCGCAGGCGTCCGGGTATGTATATCGGGAAACTCGGGGATGGTAAATCCAGAGACGACGGAATTTACATTTTAATCAAAGAAGTTATTGACAACTCCGTTGATGAATTTGCAATGGGATTTGGCAAAAGCATTGATATCAAACTCGAAAACAAAACTATCACCATTAGAGATTACGGAAGAGGTATTCCTTTCGGAAAACTTGTTGACGTAGCCTCAAAAATGAATACTGGAGCAAAATATGATTCAAAAGTTTTTCAAAAATCTGTTGGGCTTAATGGCGTTGGGATTAAAGCTGTAAATGCTTTATCTTCGTATTTTAAAATTAGTACTTACAGAGACGGCAAAAAAAAGACTGTAGAATTTAAAAAAGGAATATTAATTTCTGAGACAGAACTAATAAATACCGAATCCTCAAATGGTACGCTGGTAATTTTCACTCCCGACGAAGAAATTTTTGGAAATTACAATTTTGTTCTTGAGTATATCGAAAATATGCTTAGGAATTACACATACCTCAATACCGGTTTAAATATTAACTTTAACGGAATAAGATTTCATTCCCGAAACGGGTTGTTGGATTTGTTGCAGGAAAATCTTAACGAAGAACCATTATATCCGCCCATACATCTTAAGGACACAGATTTTGAAATAGCAATAACTCACGGCACCCAATACAGCGAAGAGTATTTTTCTTTTGTTAATGGTCAGCATACAACACAAGGCGGAACCCATCTTGCCGCGTTTAGGGAAGCTTTTGTAAAGACTATACGCGATTTTTACAAAAAAGACTACGACGCTTCAGATATCAGACAAAGTATTATTGCTGCAATAAGCATCAGAATTGTTGAACCGATTTTTGAATCACAAACCAAAACAAAGCTGGGATCTAAAGACATGGAACCCGGAGGTATAAGCATCCGTAATTACATTTTTGATTTTATGAAAAAATTGGATGATTACCTCCATAAAAATCCATCCGTGGCTGATGTAATTCAGAAAAAGATTTTAGCTTCCGAAAAAGACCGAAAGGCCATTGCAGGAATACAAAAAATAGCTAAAGAAAGAGCAAAAAAAGTCAGTCTTCACAACAAAAAACTCAGAGATTGTAAAATACACTACAACAGCAACGATCCACGAAAGTCTGAAACCACAATTTTCATTACCGAGGGGGACTCTGCAAGTGGGTCAATAACAAAATCCAGAGATGTTAACACTCAAGCTGTTTTTAGTCTTAAAGGGAAACCACTTAACACTTACGGAATGACCAAAAAAGTGGTTTACGAAAACGAAGAATTTAATCTTTTACAGGCTGCTCTCAACATAGAAGAAGGTATCGAGAATCTGAGATATAGAAATGTTGTAATTGCGACCGATGCCGATGTTGACGGTATGCATATAAGACTATTACTAATAACATTCTTTTTGCAGTTTTTTCCTGATTTAATTCGGAACGGGCATTTATTTATTTTACAAACACCTCTTTTCAGAGTTCGTAACAAAACCGAAACCATATATTGCTACGATGAAATCGAAAAAGAAGAAGCTATAAAAAAACTTAAAAATAATGTGGAAATAACAAGATTTAAAGGTTTAGGAGAAATATCACCAAACGAGTTTAAAGAATTCATAGGGAAAAATATACGCCTTGACCCCGTTACTTTGACAAAATATGATCAAATTCCGAAATTACTTGAGTTTTATATGGGAAAAAACACGCCCGAACGTCAGGATTTTATTATTTCAAATCTAAAAGTTGACGAAGAAATTTAGAAAAGAAAGATATTAAAAAATGAACGAGGACAACATCAATAAAAATAATCCGGAAAACAATGACGAAGAATTTATTCCGGCAGAAATTCATGAGCCGGAAACACCTAAAACAACTCGTTTGTCGGGTATGTATAAAGAATGGTTTTTGGATTATGCTTCCTATGTAATTCTTGAAAGAGCCGTCCCAAATGTTATTGACGGGTTAAAACCTGTTCAACGAAGAATTTTGCACTCAATGAAACAACTCGATGATGGTCGCTACAACAAAGTGGCTAACATTGTGGGTCATACCATGCAATATCATCCGCACGGCGATGCTTCAATTGGCGAAGCATTGGTTCAACTGGGACAAAAAGACCTGCTTATTGATTGTCAGGGAAATTGGGGTAACATTTTTACAGGTGATCCTGCAGCAGCTCCAAGATATATAGAAGCAAGGCTTTCAAAATTTGCATTGGAAGTTTTATTTAATCCAAAAACCACAGAATGGCGACCTTCTTATGACGGTAGAAACAAAGAGCCGGTTACCTTACCGGTTAAATTTCCGTTGCTGCTTGCACTAGGACTGGATGGTATTGCTGTAGGTTTGTCCTCTAAGATTCTTCCGCATAATTTTAACGAAATTATTGATTCGGCAATAGCATATTTGAATAACCAGGATTTTGAACTTTATCCCGATTTTCCAACAGGTGGACTTGCTGATTTTAACAGATATAACGACGGACAACGCGGCGGTAGAGTAAAAGTAAGAGCAAAAATCGAAAAAGCCGACAAAAAAACTCTTATCATCAGAGAAATCCCTTTCGGAGAAACTACCGGTTCGGTTATTGATTCAATCATTGCAGCCAACGACAAAAAGAAAATTCAAATAAAAAAAATTGATGATAACACAGCTGAAAATGTAGAAATTATACTACAACTTCCGGGAGGTGTATCAACCGATAAAACAATTGATGCTCTTTATGCCTTCACAAAATGCGAAGTCTCAATTGCTACCTACGCCTGCGTCATTGATAATGATACTCCGAAATTTTTGGGGGTCAGCGATATTTTAAGAATTTCTGTGGATAATACAAAAAAAATACTCCAACAAGAATTATTGATTCGAAAAAACGAACTCCAGGAAATGTGGCATCAATTGTCGCTTGAAAAATGGTTTATAGAGAAAAGAATTTATAAAGAAAAAAATTACGAAAACGCTGATTCAACCGATGCCGCCCTGGATTTTATTTACTCCAAAATAATCGAGCATAAACTTGTGCTCGCTCGCGAAATTATTCGTGATGATTTATTGAAACTCCTCGAAATAAAAATGAAACGTATTTTACGTTTCAACAGTTTTAAAGCCGAAGAAGAGCTTTCGAAAATCCTTGAGGAAATTAAAGAGGTTGATTATCATCTCGATCATCTTACCGAATATACTATTGACTGGTTTGCCCGACTAAAAGAAAAATACGGAAAAGGAAGAGAAAGAAAAACAGAAATACGTTCTTTTGACAACATTGATACAACTCAAGTTGTAATTGCAAACGAAAAACTTTATGTGAATTATAAAGAAGGTTTTGTCGGTTATGGTCTTAAAAAGGACACTTACGTTTGCGATTGTTCGGATATAGACGATATTATTGTTTTTAGACGCGACGGGAAGTTCATTGTTTCGAAAATATCCGAGAAAGCATTTTTCGGTAAAGACATTATTTATGTGAATGTTTTCAAAAAAAATGATTCCCGAACAATTTACAATGTTGTATACCGAAACGGAAAAACAAGCGTTTCGTTTATTAAACGTTTTGCCGTTACCGGAATAACAAGAGATAAAGAATACGATATAACTCAAGGAATTGAAGGTTCCCGCATATTGTATTTTACTGCTAATCCAAATGGAGAAGCCGAAATCATTAAAGTTTATCTGAAACCTAAACCAAAGATACGAAAACTTGTATTTGAGGTCGACTTTAAAGATGTTTTGATAAAAAGTCGTAATGCTCAGGGAAATATTTTAACAAAAAATGATATCCACAAAATTACGCTTAAAGAAGAGGGGATATCTACTCTAGGCGGATTGAAAATCTGGTTCGACGACGAAGTACTGAGACTAAACACCGACGGAAGAGGCCGATATCTGGGAGAATTTTTAGGTAATGATAAACTTGTGATAATAACCAGATCAGGATATTTCAGAACATGCAATTTTGATATCTCTAACCATTTTGAAGATGATATTTTAATAATCGAAAAATTCGATCCGGAAAAAGTTTACACTGCAATTCATTACGATGCTGAACAAAGCGCCTTTTATCTAAAAAGGTTTCAAGTTGAAGAATCATCAAAAGAACAAAGTTTTCTTTCCGAAATGGAAGGTTCTTATCTGGTTGATATTAGCGACGATAAATATCCTCAAGTAAAAATCACTTTCGGTGGCAAACACGAAAAACGCGAAGCCGAATTTATTGATGCTGAAGAATTTATAGCAGTAAAAGGATTTAAAGCTCGAGGGAAAAGACTTACTACCTTTGAAGTAAAAGAAATTAGTTTTGATGATCCTCTCGATAAAGTAGAACAAAACTATCCCGAAGAAGAAAATAGCATTGATAATTTGGAAATCTCAAACAATGAACTTAATAATTCAGTTGAAAATCCCGATGATATTCCTTTTGAGGTGATAGAAAGTATAACAGAAGAAGACATTGATTTCGAGATCATTGAAAATGCCGAAGAAAAAAAACAAAACACAGCTTCAAAATCCGAAAAAAAACGGAACAAAAAGAACGATCCGGACGATAAACAAATGACTTTGTTCTGATTATGAAAAAGATTTTATACTATCTTTTAGCTTTTAGTATTATAACAATTTCGTGTAACAATTCAGCAGAATATAAAAAAATCAAAAAAGATTTTGCAGATGTGGAGTTTATTTACGACACTTTGAAGCTCGACAGTTTTTTGCAAAAAATTCCCGACTATGGCATCATTGTAAAAACTATAAAAACCGAAAACCTGAAATACAACCAGCAAATTCTATTAAACCCAAATACAGCTGATGAATATTTAAATTCAAAAGAGACAGCTTTTGCTGCAGGATTGTTTACGGCTGATTTGGGCTATGTTCGCTACTTCCAAAGAGTTCAGGAATGTATGGATTTTATGTATTCATTGCGAATATTAGCAGAAAAACTTGCAATAAGCGATAAAAATTTCGATGAACTAGTACCTGCTATTGAACGTAATTTGTACAACAAAGATTCTATATTTATAATTACAGACAGTGCTTTTAATTTAGGAAAAAAATTATTCAACGACAGAGAACGATATGGAATAGCGGCTTTATTTGCATCCGGCATCTGGATCGAAACTCTTTATTTGGGACTAAATTCAACCGCTGACAAAAACATTAATGATACTGTTTTAATAAACCATTTCGAAATTTTGAAAATTATCAATAATACATTATCTGCATTGAAAGATGACGACATCATCAAAAAAATAAAAAAGGACTTTAACCTAATTGAAAATAAAGGCTATAATAATCCGGAACTAAAAAAAGACATTTCATCAATTCGATTAAAATATCTCAAGAGTTTATAAATGCAATTTCTTACCAAAAAATTTTTTTATTACATTTGTAAAGACATTGAAATCAATTTTTTAATTATGAGAAAGACATTTTTATTCGCATTAATTTCTGTGATTTTTTTTAAAGTTTATTCACAAAACGAGAATCATAAGTCAATTCATCAATTAGAAAGTGAGTATTACGAAGCTCTTGGTTATGATTACAGTTATTTTGAAAAAATAAACACTCCAACACCAATAAATGATTCTAAGAGTTCAAAAACTTGCAATATTCAGAAAATCGTTTTCGGATGGCATCCATACTGGGCGAATGGAAAAGAAGCAAATTATCAATGGAATTTATTAAGTGATCTTTGTTATTTCTCTTATGAGGTAAATCCAAATACCGGGAATGCTATCACAACTAATGGATGGGCTACTGCCAATGCAGTCACTCAAGCTCTGGCAAACGGAGTAAGAGTAAGCCTGTGTGTTACATTATTCAGTGATCATGCAACATTTTTCGCAAATTCAAGCGCACAACAAACTCTAATAACAAACCTGATAAATCTTGTTCAGAGCAGGGGTGCTCATGGGGTTAACATTGATTTTGAAGGAGTTCCAAGTTCTCAAAAAACTGCTTTTAATAATTTTGTAATTAATCTTTGCACTCAATTTCACTCTCAAATCCCTGGGTCTAAAGTTAGTTTGTGTTTATATGCTGTTGATTGGAGTGATGTTTTTGATGAAGTAGCATTAAATCCCCACATAGATTATTTTACTATCATGGGCTATGATTATTACTACAGCGGAAGTTCAGTTGCAGGACCTACCGCTCCTCTCTATACTTTCAATACTTTCAATTATAATCTTGCTCGAACAGTAAATTATTATCTTTCTCAAGGCATAAGTAAAGAAAAACTGGTTCTCGGCTTACCATATTATGGTATGGAATGGAATACAACATCGTCAACTGTGCCTTCAAGTACCACAAGCTACGTAGGTAGTAGAACATACAAAACAATAAAAGACAATACTTCTGGAAATTACTCAAACAAACAATGGGATAATACCGGAATTTGCCCATATTACGTATATTATTCATCAAATTGGAGACAGTGCTTTGTTGATGATGAAGAAAGCCTTGGCATTAAGTATGATTTCGTGAATATGATGGGAATTGCTGGAATTGGAATTTGGGCTCTTAGTTATGATGACGGATACACCCAACTTTGGAATTTAATTCGAGATAAATTTTCAGACTGTGCTACCGTGCCTTGTTCCGGAACATTTTATGATTTAGGTGGACCATATAAAGACTATCTGAATAATTCAAATTATAATTTTACTATTGCACCCACAGGAGCCAGTAAAGTAATCCTTAATTTTCCCGAATTTGATGTAGAAGCCGGAAGTGGTACTACCTGCAACTATGATTATGTTGAAATTTTCGATGGGCCAAGCACAGCATCTCCAAGTTTAGGAAGATTCTGCAACACAACGGGAAATCCGGGAACAATAATTTCTACCGGAAATACCCTAACAGTAAAAGTTTATACAGATGGAGCTACAGTAAAATCAGGTTTCAAAGGAGAATGGTCTTGTATAATGGATAATATTCCTCCCGAAACACAAATAATCGCTGAAGATTGGCAAAAACAAAATTTTACAGTTCTATTTAATGACACCGATAACGATGCTGTTGACCTAAAGTTTTATCAAGTTCTTGATTTTAACGGTTCAGAATGGAGAGCAAACGGAAATTACGGATATTTTAACGACAACTTTAATTCCACTATCCACCCGGAATGGTCAAACCTCTCCGGAACCTGGACTATAAATAACGGAGCCCTTTCTCAAACAGATGAAAGCCTATCCAACAATAATATCTATGCTACAATTAATCAACAAGAAAATTACATTTATCTTTTTCATTGGAAAATGAAATTATCCGGTAGCGGAACAAACCGTAGAGCAGGATTATATATCTTCTGCTCTCAACCCGAACTCTCCCAACGAGGAAATGCGTACATGATTTATTTCAGAGTTGACGATAATAAATGTCAAATTTATCGCTGCACAGATAACAGCATTGTTTTAAAAACTGATGACGACACAAATGTTGATGCTAACGTTTGGTACGACTACAAAGTTATTTATAATCCGCAAACAGGGATAATCAGTGCTTACCAGAATAATGTTTTAGTTTCAACTTGGACTGATCCTAATCCTCTTACATCAGGCATTGCCATTTCGCTGAGAACAGGTGGTTGTGTTGCAGAATACGATGACATTAAAGTTTATAAAACACGCTCCAATACTGTAAATGTAAGTGTTGGAACAAATTCGGAAGTTAGATATGAAAACCCCAACCCGTCAATTCCTGCTTGTCAAATAAATACAATTATTACAGATCTTACAGGAAACTTTTCCGATCTATATTCGAAATATATAAATATTGACCGAACAGCTCCACAAGCAGTTCTTTATGTAAATGATGGTGCTGGAAGTGATATTGACATTACTTATAACGGAACATCTTTAAGTGCAAACTGGGGACCGGCTATTGAAACAAATTCTTATGTAACTAAATATGAATATTGTGTCGGAACAACACCTGGAGCAAATAATGTAATCGACTGGAATGATGTTGGCACAAACCTTTCTTTTTATCAATCAGGGCTTAATTTGGTTTCAGGTACAACATATTATACATCAGTAAGAGCAACTAATATTGTTAATCTAGTATCTAATGTTAATACCAGCAACGGAGTTCTATACATAAACCCTGCAGATTTAACTATTGCAGCATTTTCATACTCCCAAACAACAGTCTGCCCCGGAACACCAATATACTTTTACAATGAGTCTGTAAATGCAAGTTCTTATCAATGGCAAATCACAGGACCTGAAAATTATTCAAGTACAGAGACAAATCCATCATTTGTTCTTCAACCCGGTACATATCAGGTGCAACTTACTGCATTTGGAAGCCTTGGTAATGATGTCCAGACTGCCAACATAACAATTACGCAAATAGCTCTTCCTCAAAATCCGACATCTGTAAACGCATCAAACACATCTATTTGTACCGGAAATTCAACAACTTTGACTTATACAGGTGGTTCGGGGGATAATTTTGCGTGGTATGCAAATTCTTGTGGGACAAATCAAATCGGAACAGGCAATAATTTTATTGTAACCCCCACACAATCAACAACTTATTTCGGAAGATGGGAAAATCAATGCGGCTATTCTGATTGTATGCAAATTGATATCTCAGTAATGAATTATCCTGAAAATGCAGAAACAATTTCGGCTCAACCTCAACAAGTTTGCTCGAATAATTCAACTATACTTAGTTTTACAGGTGGTAGCGGAGATAACTTTTACTGGTACACTGATAATTGCGGCGAAAATTTAATTGGTACGGGAAATAACTTTGTCGTTCAACCCACCCAAAACACTGTTTATTTCGGGAGATGGGAAAACTCTTGCGGTTATTCGGAATGTAGTCAGATAGGAATTTTTATGATTCAAAATCCTGAAGAAGCAGTTTCTATCTTTGCTAATCCTCAACAAATTTGTGATGACGGAAGCACCATGCTAAGTTTTGTCGGAGGCTATGGGACAAATTTTGTTTGGTATAATGATGAATGTGGCGGAAATATTATTGGAACAGGAAATAATCTAATAATTCAACCAAATCAAAATACTACTTTTTTCGGAAGATGGGAAAATCAATGTGGTGTTTCTAATTGCAAACAAATTTCTGTAGTTCACTCAAATTCTCCGTTAGCAGATTTTTATGCTACGGAAACTGCTCTTTATCTACCAAACGCAATTGCTTATTTTGTAAATAACTCTCAAAATGCTGATTACTATTATTGGGATTTTGGTGATGGAAATTTCTCACTAGACGCAAATCCAAGTCATCAGTATCAAATTGCAGGTTCCTTTACTGTATATCTAACCGCTTACAATAATATTTGCGGTCAAAACACCAAAACAATCGAAGATTATATAACAGTTAATTCCTCAAGCACAATTACAACTCAAATAGAAAATTCGCAAATTTTAATAAGCCCTATTCCCGCAAAAGATTTTATTCATATTAACTCGAAAGAAAAACTTATAACCCGAATCGAAATAGTAACAACTACAGGCCAAATTTTATATTCCGTAAAAGTAAATGCTCTCAATGCATCAATAAATGTCTTTGATATGCAACCTGCAGTTTATTATTTGAACATATATACTCCCGAAGAATTTACAAGGCAAAAAATATTGGTCATAAAATAATTCTCTGTTAAAGCATTAATATAGCTATCAAAGTGTGCGAGAAACACTGTACATCCCCCATTAAACATTTTTAAATATGTCAACAGTTAAGTATAATTAAAAATTAAATTTTCGTTAAAATCAAACTTGAACTGTTTGTTATTAGATCTCCATCTTCGTTTTATCGTAAAATAATCAGAATATGATGGAAAATTATTATTCAGGAAATCTTTATATAATTCCTCCATCTTTAAATATTTTATCCATGCCAGTCTAACCTCCAAAAGTTTAAAGTAATCCGGAACAGATTTTAAACTTTGCAGAAAAGAATAAAAATTTGCATATACCTGCAAATACTTCGTGGATACTCCACGCATAAACCTATTTATAAAAACTTTGAATTCTTCTGATTTGTATTTGTGTATTTTCAATCTTTTCTCTAATCTCTTGATTTTTAAAGTACTATTTTTCTCTTTAACTAAATGTTTGATATCGTCAATTAAAATATTCTCATCATCCTTAAAAAACAATAAAGCTTGATTTCCAACTCTGCAGATAAATCTTTCATAAAAATATTTTCTTATCCCGTCGCCAACGTTAAGAAACTTAAATTCTGTCAATCGGCTGTCCGTAATGGAACACAAATTAACTTTTGGTTTAAATTTTGACAGTTTTCCGGACACTATCTTACGTCCTTTTTCACTGAAAATAAAACTAACTTTATTTGCAATAGTAACAGACTCATAATCTTCTTTGACTAATTGCATTGCTAAAAAAATCTTATGCCGCCAATCAAATGCAGTTAAAATACTAATGTTGAATTTTTTAGCAATATTCTTTAAGGTTAATACTTCACCACTATTGAACATATCAAATAATCTCAGAAACTTCTCTTTTTTATTTATGTAATGAATACAACTCCCACTTGTCGGAATAAACGTGCGACGACATTCTTTACATCTATATCTTGATACATTTACGTACTTTCCAAACTTAATAAAATGTTTGCTACCGCAATGAGGACATTCCGTAATTGGCAAGTTCACAATTCCTAGAAGGAAAGGATCACGTTTAATTTTTTAAGTTTTTGGATTCATTTTTTAATTGTTTATAATATACAAATTCACCATTCTAATCCTACCTACCCTCTATTCCACCCTTACGCAAATTCCTCCTACAATTTATATTTATAATATGATTTATTTTATTCTTAATGCTGTAAACTTTGTCAAAATTAACATCATCTGTATTGTCCTCGACAATATTTTCATTTTGCTTTTCTATTGGTAAATGTCTCCTACTAATTGTTAATTATGTTTAAAAGCCACTCAATATCATTTGTTTTTAAAATTTTTTCAAGCTCAAAAATAGTTTTTAAAAATTAAATATACATTTGTAGACTTAAAGTTTTCTTATGTTGGATATATTAACAATTTTTGTTCTTGCCGTAGGACTTTCAATGGATACATTTGCCGTTTCAATGACGGCTGGTCTAACCGACAGGTATAAGATTAAGTTTATTTATTATCGTTTTGCTTTCACAATGGGATTCATTCAGGCACTGGGAATCTTAATCGGATATTTTCTCGGGATAGGTCTTGAAAAATTAATTTCTGAATTTGACCACTGGATTGCCTTTTCTCTTTTAGTTATAATAGGAGGAAAAATGCTAATTGAAGGAATTAAAAATAAAGGTTGTACAAAAAGAAGCACAATAAATATGAACAATTTTTATATTGTAACTGGATTGGGAATAGCTACGAGCATTGATGCAGGGATAGTCGGCATAGGAATTCCTCTTGCAGGATATAATATAATACTTACTACAACACTGATTTTTATTATAACTTTTTTGTTCTCTTGTTTTGGTTTATTTGGAGGTAAATTTATTTGTAAGTATTTCAATAATTTTCCCGCAGAAATTATCGGAGGAATTGTACTAATAATTCTTGGAATCAAAGTATTGATAGAACACGGCGTTTTAAATTAAATCTTACCTTAACAAATGTTTTAGTTAATCAGTTAGTATGTTGGTTATATATTTTGATTGTTGTGGAGAAACTTTTGAGAAATGAGGGAATAACTTATAAAATGCTTTATAAATTATCTTAAATATGTGCCTAAAGCTTAATGAGTTTATTGTCGCATTCTGATTTTTTTTCTATACAACCCCCAAAATCAAAATTTCACAAATTCGACTTTATAAAATTTTTTCATCTCAATAGAAGATTTTTAAATTTTTAATGTTAATTTGTAAAAAAAATCTTTATGCGTATAAAATTGTTTTTTATTTGTATCACTATTATTATTACTTCAATTTTCAATCCATTATTTTCGCACAAAAGAGCTTTATACAATGTAATAATTGATACAGATGGAGGTTTGGATGATTTCCGTGCTGTAAGTTTATTTTTGGCAAGCAGAGATTTCAACATTAATGCCATTACAAGCGTTGACGGTGTCCTGGAGCCTTATCAAACCTCATATTACCTTGAATTGTTAATTAAAGAATATCATCACGAGGGAATACCAATTGGCAAAGGACAAAGCTTTAAAGCCTCAAAAAAATATAGAGATCATGCTTTACCTATCTGGGAAAAAGTTTTCGGGAAAGCTGAAGACAAAAAGTTTTTCGATGCGGTTGAACTTATGAATTTTACACTTTCAAACTCTAAGCGTCCCAACATAATAATTGCTCTGGGGCCACTTTCAAATATCGAAGAATTAATAAGAAAATATCCTCAATCTGCACAAAAAATTGAAATGATTCTATGGTACGCAAATTACGAGGACAACAAAGTTTCGGGATTTAACTATGAAGAAAATCGTAAAGCTTTTGAATTTTTGTTAAATAATCATGCTCCAATTAAAATTATTCATAACTTAGATTATAAATATGATGATAATTTTTTTGAATTATGCTCCGAAATTAACTCTCCTTATGCAAATATGTTTGTTAAGTTTTTCAAAGACTCCAAATACACCTTAAATTATTGGGACGAACTAACAGTTTTATATTTATTGTATCCTTCTGTTTTCGACGAGAAAATATCGCCTAATCATTTGAGAGATGTAAAACCTAAGCCGGGAAATTTTCTAGATGTCCTTGTTACTACAATACTAAACTCCGACAAGCCAGACCAAGGAATTGTTTTTAATGAAATTCCAACGTCCGGGCCAATGGTTACAAACGACATAAATGTTTTTGCTGAACAAATCCTCAAGACATATGGTTATGCAGAATTTAAAATAGTTGCGATCACCTCCGAATTTCACTCTCACATGGGAATTTACTCCATCCTGGGAGCTAAAACAGGACTTAGAATTATGGAATATCTACACATAGGACTCGATGAAATAGAAATAATTTCTATGGCAGGATTAAATCCTCCGATAAGCTGTTTTAATGACGGATTACAGGTTGGTACAGGCTCTACTTTAGGTTATGGTACAATTTTAGTTGATACTGTTGAAGAATATTTCCCATCGGCAATAGTTAAATACAAAGGGCGTACTATTAAATTCTCAATAAAACAAGAAATTACCCAAAATATTAGAAAAGATGTAGGAGAACTTATTTCTAAATATGGTTTGGAATCAGAACTATATTGGAAAAATCTTCGACAAATTTCTATCGAAAAATACTGGCTGAAAGTAAATCGTTACGAAATGCTTGATATCGAAGATCTTACAGATTACAATATCTATAAAAGATAATTATTTTATTACTGTAAGTTTTTCATTTACAACAGAATTGCTGAAATATACTTTTACTAAATAAATTCCCTGATCTAAGTCTGATATATTAATTGTATTGAATTCCGATTTTATACGTTTGGCAATTTGACCATTCCCGTCATAAATTTCAATTAAATTTGCATCCTCATCCGAAAATCTTAGATGCAAAAATTCGTTTGCCGGATTAGGATATATAAACATCTTATTCCTATTAGTTAAAAACATATCAGAATCTTGACCAATTGTAATATCAGCCAGAACAGCCTTTCGAGGATTTGGAATTACATCTACAACATTTTGACTTACCGGAATTTCATAATTCATTAAATTGTTGTCAACCGATTTACGTATTATTTCAAAACTATTATCCTCATATACAATTTTAAAGTCCATTGGAATAGTGAATAATGGCGTTACCTCAGCCGTTGTTGATTGGCTCATGTTTATAAGAAGAGAATTCCCTGCCTGACCCCATGTTACTTCATAAAGAGGATAGCCTTCACCATAATACCATTGAGTAAAAAAATCGTTCAAATCAATGCCCGTATAATTTTCAAGAACATGTTTAAGATCCTCGCCTGTAGCATTACTGTTGCCATATATCTGTAAAAATTCTCTCAGAGCACTGAAAAAAACATCATCATCGTTTATAATGTATCTTATCATGTGAACCAAACAGGCACCTTTCTTATAGGTAAGACGATAATCAAATATTCTGCCTACATCATTTAAACTCCAAAACGGTACATATACTGACCCCTGAGGCCTTTGTTTTGCAAGATTTTGACATTCTTCAAGCCAACCGTCTTCGTATCCTTCTGGTTGAATAAACTCCTCGCCAAGGTATTCACCATAACTTGCAAATCCTTCGTTTATCCATATATCCTGCCAATTGGCACATGTAACAAAATCACCAAACCACGAATGAGACAATTCATGAATAACTAACCGAAAATCAAAATTTCCAAGAGTTGTCATGGTTTGATGTTCCATTCCACCATTCAGCGGAACAATACAATGACCATACTTTTCACCAGCATGAGGATATAAACCCCATTTTTCGCTTAACATAATCAACATTTCAGAAGTACGGTTAATATTCCATTGATTACTGCTTAGGTATTGACTATTATCAGGTATATAATTTTGAACAAAAATATTTGTATCATAAGATGGTACATAAACATTAAAAGAATAATCCTGATATTTGCCTACGGCTACAGAAATTAGATAATATGCTATCGGATACGAAGACTCCCATAGCATACGCTTAAATCCGCCTCCAATATTATATTCTGCTTTTAGCAACCCGTTTGACCCAACTTTTAAATTTTGAGGTACAGTAACATAAACATACGAAGAATCAGCTTTATCGGAAACTACCTGTTTACACGGAAACCAGTATTTCGCACTGTATGGTTCTGTAAGAGAATAAACAAATTCATAAATCCCAACATCATACCAATTCGTTCGGTAAAATAACCCGTCTGAGGGAGTACCATGATAGAATATTTGTGCTACAACATTATAATCTTCGTTAAAATCAAATTGATGTATATAATCAATTATGATTAAATCATTGGAATGGATGAAACTAACTATAATATCATTTATTTTTACAGAATCAACTGTCATATTGTTTTTAAAATCAAATACCAACTGATTAGCATATTCGGGCAGCAAATTCAAATAAATTTTTGTATTTCCGCTAATGTTTAGAGAATTATTTGTCAGATTAAGATCGAGCCAATAAAACCCAACATCATAATGAAAAAGGCGGGGATCGTTTTCGTGATCTCCCGCTCTGTTTTTATTATCTCTTAAGTCTTTATTTTCCTGACCAAAAATTAAACTACTCGATAATACGAGCAAACAAAATATTAAATTTTTCATCAAATTAATATTATTCTATTAATCCTTTTGCATCCATCCATTTTATGGCATCACGTTTAGTTGTTGGATCTAGGGTATTATCAATTATAAACCTCAGAACCCATTTGTGATCTATTTTTGAATAATCTCTCAATGCCCAGGCTATTGATTCCTGAATAGCTTCATCATCAATACTGGCATTATCAAGAATATACTTTGAGAACAACTCCATGTTTATTTTTTCTTTGTAAGGCAACTGAAAAATAATTACTGTCCTCTTTAGCCAGATGCTCCTGGAACTGTTCCATGATTCTGTGATTGGCTTCATTAAATTACTATACTTTTCGAAAAATTGTGATACAATATGTAATGCTATAAAATCTACAATATCTGAATATGGCTTATTCAAAATCAAACCTTCAATAAAGACAATATCTGTTGGACTCCATCTTTTTTTGTGCTTCAAAAAAAGTTCAAGTCCGAAATAATGATATTCCTTCTCGGTTAAATTAAAAAGTTCTCGTATTATATGCTTTGAATCATCATAGCTCGGAATTGGAAAAGTATTAAAAAATATTTTAAACAATTCCTTCCGCCTTGCAGTTGTTATACCAAGAAAAGAATATTTATCCTTCAATAATCTTTTCATCCTTTTGGCTTCTTCCTCATCTGAATATTTCAAAAAAAACGATTGCACTTTTCTTACATAATCTGACACTAACATAATCTCTCTATTTTTGTTTCTATAAAATTATAATTCAACATCTATTAAACAAATTTTCAATGTAAATATTTTGTTAAAACCTATTTATTTATAATACAACTTACGTTTTTTCAATATTATTATATTTTTTTTCTACTAAAATATTGGGAAAATAATCAATCACACCAAATGATTACAAAACCTTTTCTGAAAAAATAAGTCAAATAATTTATATTTTAACAATTTTAAATGTCTCATTATCTATAATGATATAATAAATTCCAGGCACCAATTCAGATAAATCTATTTTGAATAATGCACTTTGAGATTCGCCGCTTATTTTAATTTTTCCATGAATATCAATTATCCTGTATGTAAACCCATTCTCTGAAGCATCAACATTTACAAAATCTTTTGCCGGATTAGGATAAACGTTCAAATTATTATTAACAACCGAATTCAAGGCTGTGTTAAATAAAACATTAATATACACAACCTCTTCAGCATTGTTATAGTTTGTTTCATCTTGTGGATAAAAGTATGCTTTCAATTCCTGATTATCACCAACAGGTAATATAGTCCCAAAATCCGGATCGTAAACAAAAATTCCCGGAATATTAGCACTAGCATTTAACTGTAACTCCGATAATGCTGTTCCATAATATATATCCTGCGGATTTTCCCAGAAAATTTGAGGATCTGCTTTACGAATTTCAAAATATCCAGGATGGTAATTTATTTCATAGTTTTCATTCAATTGTAATGTCCCCTGCAGAATCTGATAAAAACCGACATTTTCACCAGGTTCTCGAGATAGTTCTCCTTCAAAACTGTCATTAAACGAAAGCTCCGGACTATAGCTGTATTCAAAATATGCAGGATCCCCTTCTCCATAGATTTTATATTGATTTTCAGCACAATAAACATTTATTTCTTTTTTAAGAATTTCAAAATCTGCAGGTACGTATGTAATAATATAATTCGAATTTAATGCTAAATTACCTAGTTGTATTTGATAAGTTCCTACACTTTCGCCAGGAACACGTTGGAGTTTACCCGTAAAACTATCCCAGCCTGCAATTTGTGGGGTTACAGAATAAGAAAATTCATCAGGATCTGAATCCCCATATATTTTATTCTGACCCGGTAAAGCTGTAATATTTGTTTGTCGGGGTAAAATTTCAAAACTAGCCGGAAGCAAATAGATATTATAGTTTGAATTTATCGCGAGAGTCCCGATTGTAATGGCGTAAGTGCCAACATTTTCTCCGCTTTCTCGTTGTAAATTTCCGGTAAAATTATCCGAAGCTAAGATTTCTCCCGTATAAGTATAAGTTATTGCAGGATCAATCTCTCCGTAAACTTTTTGTAATTCCTCATCAGGAATGACTGTTATCTGACGGTGATATACAGTAAAGTTTTCAGGTTGCAATATCAATAAATAATTAGAGTTTACAGTCAAAGTACCAAGATTTATTGGATAAACCCCGACATCTTCACCCCAGGTTCTGGCAAGATTCCCCGAAAAACTGTCTCCGACAACTAATCCCCCTGTAAAAGTATAAGTTAAAACAGGATCTGCATCCCCATAAACTTTTCCTTGATTTGGATCTGGAATTATAAGTAAATTTCTTTTTGTAATAGAAAAGTTTTCAGAATTAAAAACAATCTGATAATTTGAGTTTAAAGATAATGTACCTTGGTTTATAGGATAATTTCCGATACTTTCGCCGGGAGTTCTGGACAATTGTCCTGTGAAACTATCCCATGGTGCTATTGGAATATTTGTGGTAAATTCAAATATCGGATCAGGATCTCCATATTGTTTAGATTGACCGGGAGTTACATTAACTGTAATGTATCTTTTCTTTATTTCGAAGTTATTGGAATTTAAACTTAGGTTATAATTCGGACCAGCCGTTAGAGTTCCCATATTTATCTGATAAAATCCAATATTTTCGCCCGGTTCTCTTCCCAGTTGTCCCCCAAAACTATCTCCAGGTTCCAGTGTTCCCATAAGCCAATAATTAAAAACGGGATCTTCGTCTCCATATATTTTATTTTGCCCTGGATAAACAACAACTGTTAATGATTTAGGATTAATTGTAAACAATGCTGAATTAAATGTGATTTCATAATTTGGCCCAAGTGTTAATGTCCCTATTGTTATTGGATATGTCCCAACATTTTCACCTGGTTCTCTGCTCAAGCTACCGGTAAAACCATCTCCCATATAAATAGAACCGCTAAAAGTATAACCAAATGTAGGATCTGGCATGCCATAAGTTTTCTGAATTCCAGAATTCGCAGTTACGGCAATTTGTCGTGGAAATATTTGAAACATTTGTGAATTAAATATAATGTGATAATTTGTGCCCAGACTTAGGTTCCCCTGTGTAATAATATAATAACCAACATTTTCGCCTGATTCTCTGGATAAACTTCCAGTAAAATTATCAGCCCCAATAAGCTGTCCTATATATGTATATGTAAATACAGGATCTGAATATTGATAAATTTTACTTTGATTAGGATCTACATTTACAATTATTGATCTTTGAATAATTTCAAAAACTTCTGGTTCAAGAAAAAGCTCATAATTATTTCCAGCAAAGAGGGTACCTAATGTAATATAATAAATTCCTACATTTTCTCCGGGTTCTCTTTGTAATGCTCCTGAGAAACTATCTCCAGCCATAAGTCCCGGTGAATTTGTATAAGTAAATATAGGATCACTATCACCATAAATTTTGGTTTGTGCATAAGGAGTAATTGTTATTACCTTTTTATTAACTGTAAGTATTCGTGAAATCTGGGGAGCAGCATCGTAAAATTCATTTCCCGGTTGATTTGCATAAATTTCGCAAGTTCCTGCAGAATGAATGGTTATTATTGTACCATTAGGTCCACTACATGAGGCAATAGCAGGATTTGAACTGCTAAAAACTACCGGTAGCCCCGAACTGGCTGTTGCTGATACTCCAAAAGAATCATCCCCATAAGTTTTAACGGGAATTTCATCAAAATTTGTTATTACTTGTGGAATTTTATTTCCTATTCCGGTCAAATTAATTAGATAATTTTTATTTTCCGGATCATTGTTGAGAATAGAAATTTGAGCATTTTTCTCCCCGGGAGTAGCAGGATTAAAAGAAATACTGAAAGAGGTATAATTTCCGGGTGTAACCGGTGAGATTACTCCAGTTTGATTTAGATAAAATTCTGAAGCATCAGAACCACTGATTGTAATTTTCGGATTTGATTTCAAAATTAAATCAGTTTCTCCATTGTTTTCGATATGAAATTCTAAATTGCCGGAGCTTTCACCAAATAAAACACCTCCGAAATCAAAAGTACCGCCATTATTGATTACATAACTTTGATTCACAACAGCAATATCCGGAGAATTAAAAAAGATATAAGCCGAACCTGCCATTGATAACGGATTTTCTCCATTTTCATTATGAGCTTCCTGATAGGCTCCGCATATTATGTACTCACCCGAAATTCCAACAGAATAAGCAAAATAATCTTGTGCCTCTCTGTCTGAATTTATAATTTTTTGTTTGTATTCCCAATTACCTGAATTTTCTTTAAATATATATGCTGCTCCTGCATTATAATAATCAATTCCGGAATTATAATCATCATATTCTTGCAAATATGCTCCTACCACCATAATTCCATTAGAAATTGATACTGAAAAACCGAATCTGTCGCCTGCTGCTCTATCCGGATTTGGAGCAATAATTTTTTGATGTTGTATCCATGTTCCGAAATTGTTTTTAAAAATATAAGCTGCTCCTGCCTCGGACATAAATTCACCGCCGGTAAGATTATAATCGTGAGCATAAGCCCCAGCAATAATATAATCTCCACTTATTGCCACCGAGCATCCAAATAAATCATTTTCTTGCCTGTCCAAAACTGTCAGCTTTTCAACAAGATTCCATGCATCACTGTTATTCTTATAAACAAATGCTGCCCCGGAATTATTTACAAAAACACTCCCTGAAGCATCATAATCATGAAAATATGAACCAACAACAATATATTCGCCATCAATTGATACTGCATTACCAAAATATTCATTTACACTTCTATTGGTTGAAAAAAGCTTTTTAATTTGTGTCCAATTACCTGAATTGTATTTAAATATATATGCTGCTCCTGCATCTTGAATTTCATCTAACATCCCATTATCAAAATCCTGATAAACTGCACCCACAACAATATAATTACCATCAATCGCTACCGAATAACCAAATTGGTCTTGAGCTTGTCTGTCGTTTGCAACAATTTTCTGCTGAAAAATCCAATTACCTGCAATATTTTTAAAAACATATACTGCTCCGGCATTTATCTTTGCATCAAGCTCATTGGAATCATAAGCATTTTTAGTGGCTCCAACAATAATGTAATCTCCTTTAATACAAACAGAATAACCGAAATTGTCCTGAGAACGTCTTATATTTGAAACTAATTTTTGATGAAAAACCCATTCCCCATCAACAAATTTATATACGTAAGCAGCTCCGGCATTAAGCAAATAGTTTTGTCCGTTTTCGTCATAATCCTGATATGGGACTCCAATAACAGCAAAATCTCCATCTATTGAAACACTCCATCCAAGATAGTCATCAACATGACGGTCGAAAGCAACTGTTTTTTTTGTTTCTTTCCAAAATTGTGAAAAAGCAATAAAATAAATTAATACAAATGCTAAAGATAATACAGACTTTTTCATGACTTAAAGTATTACTCTCCAAATTTATATAAAGATAATAAATGTTTTGTTATAAGATAAAAATTATTTTATCAAATCATATAATCTATAAGAATCCAGAATTTCAATCTCTTTGGCTCTGGCATTAATTATTCTATCATTGTGCATTTCACGAATGGCTCTTGCCAAAGAGGGACGAGTAACTCCGAACAATTCCGCCAACTTATCCTGAGTAATTGGCAACCTTACAGTATTTGTATTCTTATTCTTAATGAGATTTAAAATATAGTATGCAAATTTTGCCTTAATATCATGAAATGAAAGAAATTTTATTTTTTGTGAAAGAAATTGTGCCCTGGAGGATAACTCATTCATGAAGTTAATCATTAGTTTTTCGCTATTGTGCATCATCTTCACAAATTCGTTTTTTGGAATATTTAGTATTTTAACATCGGTTGCAGCTACTATAGTAACAGGATATTTTGAATTTTTTCCAAATAAAAAGGCAGGTGCAAGCATCCTCACACTTTCGATTTCTTCAATGGTAATTAATTTACCGTTAAAATTTGTCATATCCCCGCGTGCAGTACCTTCAATTATTATCTTCAATGAATTTACCTCATCATCTTGATAAGCTAAAATTTCATCTTTTGTGTAAGTTTTAAGGTTATAAAAAATTCCGTTAAAAACATCTTCGATTTCTTTAATATCTCTAAAATTATTAAAGATATTACACCTTTGCAGCAATTCAAACATATTCGATTAAAACAAATTTAAACAAAGTAAATTTTGAAGCAAAATAATAAAAACTTTTGAAGAATATAAAATATTCATAATATAATCTATTGTCATATTTTTTGCAGGAATGTATATCCTTAGAAAATTTTACAGTTTAAAATTTAATCCTAATACAAATTTACACCTAATTTTCAATCTTAAAATAAGTTTTAATATTTTGTTATGCTTTTTTATGATGAGATAAGAAGACAGATCTTCGCCAAATTCTAAAAACTTTACCCCTGATATAGGTTTATCGGTTGAGCTATTCTTTTGTTTTTTTAAAATATATAATAAACAAGTCTTCCGTTTCTTTTTTTATCCAATGGTCAAATCCAAGGCTTAATGATTTATCTATTAATGGTGCAGGAACAAATGGAGCAATAACTTTATAGATTTTATCAATTTTTAAATGATTCAAGTCAGATATTACTTTATTTACAGGTTGTTCTCCTGCATTTAACATTTCTCTGACATCTAATTCGGTTGAGATTTTTTTTTCGTCAAACCAATCGGGCTGTATAGTGTTATAATTAACCTCGTCTGCCAATTCAATTGTGTCCTGCCCAACTTCTTTTCTTAATAAATTTATTAAATCCTCTACTTTTATATTTCCCACAACTGCGACTTGCTGTAGGGTTGCAATTTTTGCTACTGTTTTTCTTAATATGGGATTTTTCAATTTTTTGAATTCAGGCAAATAAGCTATCAAAACATCTTCAAGATGTGGATAGGCTTCAATTAATTGTAAAATTTTTGTTTTTGGGCTAATAATTAATTTATGATTTTCCATGGTTTATTTTTTTGAATATGATAAAATTCTTTGTTCACCTTCAAGATCTCTATAAACTTGAATATTTTGAGAAACTTCGAGTGTACCTAAATATTCTCCTTTTTCGTTGCGTAAGGCAAAATACTCTATGTGAATCATTTTACCTCCAATATTTATCCAAAACGGAGCACGGTCTTCTTTCCCACTCTTAAAATCATCGATTATTTTATCAACAATGTGGGCACTTGCCGGTGGGTGGCATAATCGTACATCTCTGTTAAGTATAGCCCTGTTTCGCTGGAAAATCCTTTCCTTACCCTGTGAAAAATACTTAACTTTATCATCCTTATCAACAAATGTAATATCAATTGGCAAATGGTTTAATATTGCAAGTAATTCTTCGACCGAGAAATTTCCTGATGGCAATTGAATGTTACCTCCAATTTTATTCATTTCGGCGAGTTTATCTTCTTGTACCCATTCAGGTTTCCATGCTTTTGGAGGATCATATAGGCAGAAGCCTATTTCAAGCGATTGTTTTTCTATTTCGTACCATTCTGCTTCAGTTAATTTATCTAAAGCCATAGGAAAGAGTATTTCTTCCTCTTTTTTTATCATTTCAACTACTTGATTTATCGCAGGTAGTAAAATTATTTCTGATGACGCTACAAACTCTTCTATTGTAATATCTTCTGTTTGCAAAATTTCTATACTACCTTTGATGAGTTCTCTGATTTCATCTTGTTTTCCCCACATTACTTTCGGAGGTCCGGTTATTCCATATTGCTCAAGAAAAGGAAAAATTAAATATTCCTTTCTTTTGTAATGTTTATCAACATCAAAAAGAGCATTGTAAAAACCCCTGAGTTTAAAAATAGAGTTATTGTTTAACTGTTTGCTTTCTCTTATGTCTTTTATTAATGATGAAATCTGGGTCACAAGAGTTTTAATTTCTGCATTTTCCTTAAACATTACATCAATCGGATGTCCTTCCGGTACTTGTTTAGATCCGGATAGATCAATATTTCCAATCAAAACAGCACCATGAACATCGCATAATTTAAGGACTTCCTCTTGGGGCAATCCGTCTTCTATCAACTCTTGCTCGACCTCTACAACTTCACCATAAGGTATTTGTTTAAGGGTTTCAATTAGCTCCTGTCGAACTTGATGTTCTGATTGTCCGTTGTGCAATTTCAGAATTAACTCTTTAAGTTTTTTCTTCCTGTATTCCGAATTATTAATTATTTCACTCATAATCTTTTTCTGTTTATTTTTTCAAATATACTTTAGTTTTTTTCTATTATAAACAAACAAATGAATAATTTTTTCTTAAGAAAAGTATTTTTTTAATGATTCTAAATTAAAAGTTACAAAAATTCTATTAATAATGAATAAATTTCCCGAGTATTATTTTATCTTAAATTAAACATTTTGGTTATTAATGCTTAAGTTAAAATAAACAATAATATCTAATATGGAGTTTTTTTTTAAAAAATTAATATTCTCACCACCTAACTCTTATACTTATTAAACGAAATACCATAAAAATTACTCTGTAAACCAATCTTTTGAAAGCAGATAAAAAATTTTATGGTATTTCAATACTTTTTTATTATTTTGTAACATACGATACATTTTGTGTCTTAAGAGAGACTTAACTTTGTATCAAACAATAAAATTTCAAATTATGATACGCGAAATTGTAAAAATAGATGAATCAAAATGCACAGGCTGCGGATTATGTGTACCCGGATGCCATGAAGGAGCTCTTCAGATAATAGACGGCAAAGCAAGACTAATAAGCGAGTTAATGTGCGATGGGCTCGGCGCCTGTATCGGACATTGTCCCGAAGGTGCAATTACCATAGAAAAAAGGGAGGCAGTTCCTTACGATGAAATAGCTGTAATTCAGGATATGATTGAAAAAGGTAAAAATACCGTTGTTGCACATCTTATTCATCTTAGAGAACATAATCAGGATGAATATTTTGTTCAGGCTATTAACTGGTTGGAAAATAACAAAGAAAAACTCGGATTTGATTTAAATGAAGTAAAAACAGAAGTTCACAAAAAATTTCATTCACAAAGTAATACTTCGTCAGCTTGCGGATGTCCGGGCTCTGCAACAAGAACAATAAATAAGCAAAACCAATCCTATTTCGAAGACGACATTCCATCGGCATTAACACATTGGCCTATACAGATGCATTTGATAAATCCGACTTCAGCACATTTTAAGAATTCGGACTTATTAATCGCTTCTGATTGCTCTGCATTCAGCATGGGAGGATTTCACTCAAATCTTTTAAAAGGAAAAACTCTTGTGGTACTTTGTCCCAAACTCGATAAAAATCAAGATATTTATGTAAATAAGCTCGTAAGTCTGATTCGAGATGCAAGAGTGAATACAATTTCCTGCCTAATGATGGAAGTTCCTTGCTGTGGTGGAATAATTTCATTGGTAAGAGAAGCTTTACAAATTGCAGGCAGAAAGGTGCCGGTTAAAGCAGTAATACTGTCAATTGACGGAAAAATATTAGAAGAAGAATGGATTTAATAAACAATAATAATAACTAAAATGGAGGATACATCTATGTCAATGTTTTGTTTTCAATGTCAGGAAGCAGCTAAAGGAACAGGCTGTACAATTAAAGGTGTTTGCGGTAAAACCGAAGAGGTTGCTCAAATGCAAGATTTATTAATTTATGTAACTAAAGGAATTTCAGTATTTTCGCAACTTGCCCGCGAAAAAGGAATTGTTTCTGAAAAGATTAATCACTTTGTAATGGATGCTCTGTTTACTACCATCACGAATGCAAACTTTGACTACTATGCAGTTGTAAAAAAAGTAAAAGAAGGATTAAAACTACGCGAAGAAATTAAAAATGAATTTTTGAAAGCAGGAGGAATTTTGCCCGAAAATCTTCACAGTTCGGCTAATTGGACTCCGCAAAATGATGAAGAAATCGAAAGAAAGTCCAAAACGGTAGGAGTTTTAACTATCGAGAATGAAGACATTCGTTCTTTAAAAGAGCTTTTAACTTATGGCGTTAAAGGTATGGCTGCTTATGCAGAACATGCTTATAATCTTGGATACAAAAATGAAGAAATTTATAATTTCATGCAAAGAGCTCTTGTAGCTACTACAGAAGAAAAAACAGCCGATGAGCTTGTGGCTCTCGTACTTGAATGTGGTAAATTTGGTGTTGAAGTTATGGCTCTTCTCGATAAAGCAAATACCGATTCATATGGACATCCAGAAATCACAGAAGTAAACATCGGAGTAAGAAACAATCCCGCAATCCTTATTAGCGGACATGATTTGAAAGATTTAGAAGAGCTACTCGAACAAACTCAAGGTACAGGCGTAGATGTTTATACCCATAGCGAAATGTTACCCGGACATTACTATCCGAAATTCAAAAAATACGAGCATTTCGTTGGTAATTATGGTAATGCATGGTGGAAACAAAAAGAAGAATTCGAATCTTTCAACGGACCAATTCTTTTTACAACAAATTGTATTGTTCCACCACTTGAAAACGCAAGTTATAAAGACCGTATTTACACCACAGGCTCTGCAGGATTAACAGGAGCAAAACACATTGCCGACAGAGAACCCGGAAAACAAAAAGATTTCAGCGTCATCATTGAACATGCAAAGAAATGTGCTCCGCCAAAAGAAATCGAAAACGGCAAAATAATCGGTGGTTTTGCTCACAACCAGGTAATTGCTCTTGCCGATAAAGTTGTTGAAGCAGTAAAATCCGGAGCTATTCGTAAATTCTTTGTTATGGCCGGTTGCGACGGTAGAATGAAATCACGTGAATACTATACAGAATTTGCAGCTAAACTCCCAAAAGACACTGTAATTCTAACTGCCGGTTGTGCAAAATATCGTTATAATAAACTTGAACTCGGTGATATCGGAGGTATTCCACGCATCCTTGATGCAGGACAGTGCAATGACTCCTATTCGCTTGCAGTTATTGCTCTTACTCTTAAAGAAGTTTTCAAACTCAACGATATTAACGAATTGCCAATAGCATACAACATTGCATGGTATGAACAAAAAGCAGTCATTGTGCTACTGGCTCTCTTATATCTCGGAGTAAAGAATATTCACCTCGGACCAACATTACCAGCATTCTTATCACCTAACGTTACAAAGGTCTTAGTAGAAAACTTCGGAATATCGGGAATTAACTCCGTTGACGAAGACATTAAACTTTTCCTTAATTAATCTGTTTAAAAGGAGGTAATTATTATAATTATCTCCTGTTTTTTTTTACCTTAAAATTGATAAGTTATGGAAAACAACGAAAAAATAATTTGTATGTGCAATGAAATTTCTGAAAAAGAAATTATTAAAGCCATAAAAGAAAAAAATTGTAACACAGTAGAAAAAGTGGGCGATGAAACCGGAGCAGGAACAATTTGTGGAGGATGTATTCCTCTTATAGAAGAATTAATTGAAAAATTTAAAAAAGAATAATATGGAAACAAACAAAATAATCAGCGGCAAAAAATACATTGCTTCGCAATCAATAGATTATCAGGATAGTGCAATTGTTAGTAAGATTATAACAAAAAAAGAAACCGGAAATATAACACTTTTTGCATTCGATAAAGGGCAATCATTAAGTGAACATACCGCTCCTTTTGATGCTATGGTTTTTATTATTGACGGCAAAGCTGAAATAGTTATCAGCGGAGAGTCCCACTTTTTAAATATTGGAGAATTTATAATTATGCCTGCAAATATACCACATGCAGTAAATGCTCCCGAAAAATTTAAAATGATTCTTACAATGATAAAATCTGCTTGATAATGAAAATAACAAATTTTGCCACAGCCCCGCTTAGAGATAATCCTTTTAATGCAGATGTCAGAATTCTGTTTACCAGAGAGGATATTGAATTTTTAACTCTTAAATTAAAACCTCAACAAAATTTGGAAGTGGTAAGAATAAATTGTGATGCATTTTTTTATGTTGTGAACGGAAATCCCGAAGTAATTATCAACGAAGAAAAATACAAAGCACAAATAAATGATTTCATTTTCTGTCCTGTCGGTAGCAACCACTGCATAAATAATCCCAACGACGATTACTCTTTAGTAATTGTTATTAAACTTACGCAAAAGTTAATTTAGAAAATATTATTTTATCCCTTAAATCCGGCCATCATGTGAGATCCGTCGCAGAAAGGCTTATTTTTTGAATGACCACATCTGCATATATATTTCTCTTCATTTACTTTTAAAATTTTTCCTGTACTGTCTTTAACGTTTATTTCAGCAGGAATATGTAAAGGCCCGTTCTCAAAAATTGTAATTTCAGGCTTTCCGTTTGGATTTTCTTTCATGGCTATATATTCTTTTTGTTTTTGTTCATCGTTATAATACCATGTTAAAGCATCTGTAGGACAGGCATCTACAGTAGCAATTATCTTTTCTGTTGGCTCGGCATCAATTTTTACCCAAGGTCGTTCTCGCGGCTTAAATACTTTAGGCAATTGCTTGAAACAAGTAGTTGCATGAATGCACAAATGCGGTTGCCAAACTACTGTTATCTCTCCGTTAGAGTACTTTCTAATAACTTTTTTTTCTTCAGACATAAATCTTTTTTTATAAAACACTAAATTACAAAATTTGTTTAATTATTTAATCTTTAGTTGAAACTTTTTCTGCACAATTTACATTTTACTTAAAAATTTGTTAAGTCGCATGAATATATAGAATTTCTAACCGTTCTTTGTATAATAATAATTCATTATTTGCACAATGAAACTGATAAAATTTTTAATTTCATTGATTGTTTTGTTGCTATACTCAAGCATTATAAACTCTCAAAACGACAGCAAAATCAATTTGTATTTAAAATGTGATCAATGCGAAAGAGAATATATTATAAACGAACTCAATTTTATTAATCATGTTAGAGATATAAATTATGCAAATGTTATTTTAATGGGTATAAGCGAATCTACCGGAAACGGAGGCACAAAAACCAGACTGATATTTGAAGGAAGAAAAAATTTTCAAGGAATGAATGAACCATAATATTCAACATAAATTACGATGCCACGAATAATGAAATAAGAAATCTTTATACAAAAAACATTAAATTCGGATTATTACCTTACATAATTAAAACCCCTCTGAAAGAAAACATAGAAATAGAATTTTCGCAATCAAATTTGAATGAACAGAATAAACTTGTTGATCCATGGAATAACTGGGTGTTTTCAATTAGTTTACAAAATTATGCAAGTGGTGAAGAAAGCAGAAAATCTTTAAACATAAATTCAAGGATTAATGCTGAACAAATTACCGAAAAATCTAAAATATTAATAGGTTTTAATAACAACTTTTCAAGAAACACTTTTACCTATGATGATTATACTTATGATTATCTGAATATATCTTACGGTTCATATCTTTATTATGTAAAATCACTCGGGAAACACTGGTCGGCAGGAATATTTACTTCGGCTGGAAATTCTACTTTCAGCAATTATGATTTTTATGGAAGCATTTATCCTGCAATAGAGTATAACATTTTTCCTTATGATAAATCCTTTGAAAAACAATTCCGAATTTCATACAGGATAGGGCCGGCATATTTTGACTATACAGATACAACAATTTTTTTAAAAACAAAAGAATTAGTGCCTCAGCAAAAGTTGAACTTAAACCTCGGAATTGTAAAAAATTGGGGCAGCATTGACTTGTCAATTTATGGAAGCCAATTTCTACATGATATCGAGTTATTCAGTTTAGGAACTTACGTTTACAGTAGCCTTAGAATTATTAAAGGATTTTCTTTGTTTTTTTACGGAGGATATTCAATGATTAGAAATCAGATAAACATTTCGAAGGTGGACATTTCTCAGGAAGAATTATTGCTTCAACAAAGACAAATGAAAACCAATTATTCATATTGGACAAACTTTGGTTTTTCATACACATTCGGTTCTAAGTTCAACAATGTTGTAAATACTCGATTTGAATAGAAAGGTGGGAAGAACACATTTTTCGTATTAGTAAATGGCATTGATGATGACTCAATAAAAACCTAAAATTAGATTTTTATTACAAATAGTAGAATATTGGGGTTCATTTTAAAATAAATTGTTCATTCTGTAGTATTTACTTTTACCTTCCCCCTTCTGCGACCTTCCTTTTATTGAATCTTGAACTTTACGATTAATTAATAAATACAGCAACAGATTTTTATTACAAATCTTCAAGTTTTTTACCTGATGTAATAATTTCAACAGCTTTGTTAATTACAGGGTCACTTTCCTGATATATCTGATAAAAAGCAGAATCCCCCAAAACCTGTCGAGCGATAAAGGCATAAACAGTTCGTTCTATTTCTCTACCGCTTTTTGCTAAATCAGCAGAATTGATTTTTACTCCGTTTTTGGAAACAAAATTCCAGAATTTAGATTTTACATTGTCATTGTTCAAATGAACTATTAACAATGGAACACTTTCAATTTTTTCAAGATTTTTTCTATTATTATCAACATATTCAACGGCAAACAAATACTCTAGATTTTTTTTGCTAATTTCGGAATACAATTTTGTAAATCCGCTTGTATCCATAGGAACAAAAACATCGGGCATAATTCCGCCTCCTCCGTAAACCGGTCTTCCTGAAACAGTGTAATACAGAAGAGAATCATTCAAAACTATTGAGTCCTTTTCGGTAAATTCTCCGTGAAGGAATCTTTTATAAACTTCGGAATAGTAATCATCCAATCCTTTGTCGTAAGGTTTTTGAATGCAACGACCCGAAGGAGTATAGTATCGTGCAGTTGTTAAACGGACAATTGATCCATCGTCAAATGTTGAAGATTCCTGAACCAGTCCTTTTCCAAAGGATCTTCTTCCTATGATGAAGCCTCTGTCGTGATCTTGTATGGCTCCGGCAACAATTTCCGATGCAGAAGCAGAAAAATCATCAATTAAAACAATAACATTCAAACCTACACAAGCATTTCGTTTTGCAGTTGACATTATGTTCTTACGACCTCGAACTCGTCCCTGAGTATAAACCAAAAGTTTGCCGGCTTCGAAAAATTCATCTATAATATCTGTAGCTGCATTAAGGTATCCCCCGGAATTATTTCTTAAATCAACAATCAACCAACTAATTCCTTTTTTCCGCAATGCAAAAACAGCTTCAATAAATTGTGAATGAGTGTTTCTGGAAAATGAAGAAATTTTTACGTATCCTGTTTTGCTATTTATCAAATAAAAAGCATCAACACTTGTTAGAGGAATTTCACCTCTTTTAATTTTAACATTGATAAAATCTTTAACTCCCCTTCTTTTTATTTTAAGATTTACATAAGTTCCTATTTCTCCTCTTAATTTTTTCATTACCTCATCGTTAGTAATCTTCACAGAAGCAATCAACGTATCGTTAACGTAAACGATTCTGTCTCCGGGTTTTAATCCGACTTTTTCGCTCGGTCCATCTTTTATTACATTAACTACTAATACAGTATCTCTGAAAATATTAAATTGAATGCCTATACCACCAAAATTACCTTCGAGTTCCTCCTCTACTTTTTTGGCTTCTTCAGGACCAAAGTACATACTGTGCGGATCTAGATTTTCCAGAAACTGTGGAATAACTTTTTCTACCAATTCTGATCTGGATACGCTGTCAACATATTCTGAAACAACATAATCAATAATTATACTCAATTTGTCCTTAGAGGGTTTTACAAAAATTTGCTGTTTAGCTGCATTTTTTTGGAAAATCTCAGCCAGAAAAATTCCCGCAATCAGAGATAAAGAAATTATTAGAGGTAATAATATTGTAAATCTTGAATTAGTCTTCATTATCATCCAATTTAAAATGAACTATTTCAATACCTGCCCTTTTGAGCAATTCGAGTCCGTCCTTTTTTGAATACTCGTCAAGATAAACAACCCGCCTGATACCGGATTGGATAATTAATTTTGCACACTCAATGCAGGGCGAAGTGGTTACGTAAAGAGTAGCTCCGCAGCTGCTATTACCTGACTTTGCCACTTTAGTAATTGCATTTGCTTCGGCATGCAAAACATAAGGTTTGGTTACAAAATTTTCATCCTCACACTCATTTTCAAAACCGGCAGGTGTTCCATTAAATCCATCGGAAATTATCATTTTATCCTTAACAATTAGTGCCCCTACCTGTTTACGTTTGCAATATGAATTTTTAGCCCAAATCTGAGCCATTTCGAGATAATGCTTATCAAATTGTTTTTGCTTTAGAGGATTAATTCTGTCGTTCATAAACAATTTTAATTTTTTACAAAGGAAATCATTTTTTATCAGAAAAACTAAAAAAAAAGAGATTCCTTAGAATCTCCTTGTACCCGGGGCCGGGGTCGAACCGGCACTCCGGTGAAGGAACTGGTGTTTGAGACCAGCGCGTCTACCAATTCCGCCACCCGGGCAATTTTGTTTCGCAAATATATGCTAAATTTATTATTTACACAAAAAAATTTTTATTCCGGCTTCTTTTTGTTTGCCAACTGTCCACAAGCTGCATCTATATCCGTTCCTTTTGACCTGCGAACCGTCACAACAAGGTTTTTTGACTCTAAATATTCAACAAATGCTTTCAAATCAAGATCATCGGATTGTTGATATTTTGATTTTTCGTGACTGTTATACACAATCAGGTTTATTTTACAAGGCGACACTTTGGTAAACTCAGCCAATTTTTTAGCATCTTCAACCGAATCGTTAATTCCTTTTAAGAGCAAATATTCGTAAGTAATTCGCTCTCCGGTTTTTTTATAAAAATAAAATATTGCTTCACGAAGTTGCTGAAGATTATATTTTTTGTTTATGGGCATTAAAAAGTCTCGTTTTTGATTATCGGCGGAATGTAAGGATATTGATAAATTTATTCTGAGATTTTCATTAGCAAGCATTTTAATACCGGGGATTATCCCGGCGGTAGATATAGTAATTCGTTGAGGCGACATTGCCAGTCCTTCGACCGAAGAAACCATTTTTAGAGCATCAATAGTATTTTCATAATTCAAAAATGGCTCTCCCATTCCCATCACAACTATATTGCTTAGTTTTCGGTCGAACTCCCTAAGACTTGCCTCATTCAACAAAAAAACCTGATCATAAATTTCCCCACGGGTTAAATTTCTCCTGAATCCAAGTTTGCCAGTAGCACAAAAATCACAATTCAAAGGGCAGCCGGACTGAGTGCTTATGCATGCTGTTGTTCGTGATTTCCCGGGAATCAAGACTCCTTCGAAAAATTCATCATCCACAGATTTGAATAAAACTTTTACGGTTTTATCAGCTTTTGACTTTTGAGAATCTAATATTGTAATCTTGTCCAGAAAGAAATTCTGTTCTAGTGCTTCTTTTAAAGCAACAGGAAGATTATTCATTTCATTAAAATCGCCAACTCCCTTTTTCCAGATCCATTCTTTAATTTGTTTAAGTCTAAAAGAAGGTTGAGATATTTCTTTCAGAAAACCGGTAATTTCTTGATCGGAAAGATTTCTGAAATTTTTCCTAATAAAATCCATTTAAAAGACTTCCTTGTTTACTTGTTAATTTTACCTATCTTTTGTTCTACTGAATTTATTTTTGAATCCATTCTGCCGAGAGGTTTATCGTATCTAATATCAAAGGTAGCAGTACAATAAATTCTATTGGAATGTTCCTTTAAAATTTCGTTAGCTTTTGAAATAAATACCAGAGCTTCTTCAACTGTTTCGGTTTCTATGATTGTTCCCATTGCAGTAAGTTTATAATTTACTCCTGCCTCATTAATCATTTTTATGACTTTGCTGACGTATTCACTTACGCTTGCTCCCTTATCAGTAGGGAAAATAGCAAAATTCATCAATACCGACATAAAATTATTTATTTACAGCATTCATTACTTCTCTGAAAATTGTTCTTTCAACAGTTTTTGTAAGTTCTACATAAGCCTTGTTGTCGGCGGCGACAAAATCAGCGGCATAATGATCTGCAGAACCTGTTTTTCGATATATGAGATTTTCTTTTGAATCTTTCAATTCGAACGAATATGAAATAGTAACCTGTTTATCTCCGTAGTAATAACCATTTTCAACAGTATTCGTAAAGATATTGAAGATAAAGTCCGCAGGCATTTTTACATTCACCAGAAATTCACTGCTGAAAAGACTTTCAAAAGTGCTTCGTATATGAAAGTTTTCGCGGATTTTTCCAAAAGATTGTTCTTCGCTCACAACATAAATTATCGGCTTTTGAACAAAAACCTTTATATTCTTTTCCATAGAAGGAATTCCGCGTATTATACTTCGTATCATTGCGTCCTTTGCTACCCTGCTGAAATTATTTATATCAACTGTAATACTCAGATTTTCCTGACCTGGAACAGATTTAATTTTTCTAATAGCACAAGAGATTTTTCCTTCACTGTTTGAAACTTCAGAATTTCTCAACAATCCCGACCCACTAAAGTTAATACGAACAGGAATACCTGATACAGGATTACCCGCCTCGTCAACAATAACAAAAGTAAAATCCTTAGGATCAAGATCTATTGCCTTTTTTACATATATTTCTTCACTGCCTTGGATTTTTAGAGAATTTATAAATTCCACCATTGAGTTAAAAAGTACAATGGCAATATCTTTATCTTCTCCGTCAACATCGGTGATATTTGATTCGCCGAGATACGGTTTTAAAACTGTCAAAGCTTCAACATAAAACTGAAAAGCATTATAGTGCAACTGACGACTTAAAAACTCTTTAGCCTGATAATATTTGTTTTTAGCATCCAATATCACTTGATTTTTTCTTTCAGCAGCAATTTGAGCATATTTTTCCTTTGAAAGTCTGTAATAAACCCAATAAAAATTTTCATCTTCCCAAGTGTCAACAAGTTCATATCCCTCTAATTGTTGGGAAGTTGTAGCAATAATTTCCTGATTGAAGTTTTGTGATAGGTTATAATTTGTTTCAATAATTGAAAGAACTGAGGTACTGGCAATATTAACCGAAATACTTGATGCGAGATCTCCGAGAGCTTTTTGCTGAGCATTGGCAATATAATCCGAAGGCAAAAATCCTTTTTTTGGAGCAGAGCTAATTCCGGTATAATAAAATGCACTTTGAGGTTTTGCCTTTACCCATTCAGGCATAGGTTTTTTTTCAAAACCAGTCTTTTTAAGGTTTTGACACGATAAAACCAAAAATGATAATAGAAAAATTATGCTCAAATTTACAAATCTCATGGTCTTAGTTTTTTACTACATAATCAATTACGGCTTCAGATATTTCGGCAGCGGTTTTATTTACGACTTCGTCTGCCAAAGTTTTGTAGTCTTTTATTTGTGATCTTGCATTTAAAAGATTTTGTAAAGCCTTAATGCTTTCGGGATTATCGCTTATATAATCTTCGCTGCTGGAATTAGATAAACTCTTCCAATATCCCGGAACGAGATTTTTATTATCTCCCTGATAGCGAGCATAATAAACTTCATCATTAGCACTGTAATTTCTCGAACCGGTTTTTAAAATTACATTAGTTTTGCCATTTAATAACTTATATGAAAAGCTAAGATCAACCGATCTATTCATAAAAAACTCCTTGTAGGTAACCTTATCATATTGAATTTTTATTTCTTCCTCTCCGGTTTCTCTGTTAGTAACTTTTACTTGTTTTTTCAGATATCCTCTTTTTTCGGTTTCTTTTAAATCGCCTTTATTATAAACGAACTTTGAAATTTCTACATTCAGAATTACATCCGGAGGACGGTTTTGTGTGTTTGTAGATATTGTCTGATTATAAAAACCTTTTCCTGTTGCAGTTTTATTCCCTGCATCAACTAATTTTATAAAAGGATTATTGGCTTCGAGAATGTTTTCAATAATTTTGGCTTCCAAAGTTGAAGCAATTTGTGCATCGGTTGAAACATTCTGAATTTTAGAAATTTGAACCACAATTGTTCCTTTTTCCAAACATTCAGCTTTTAGTTCATGCGAGTTTTTATAGTTTGAGGCATTTCTGATAATTTCATCAAAAACATAATATGCTTTGCGAAACTGTTGTTGATCCATTAACTTTAATCCGTTTCTGTATTTAGGTTCGTTTATTGAGATAACGAGTTTATCTTCTGCATCTTTATAATTTGATTGAAACTTTACTACTTCTCGGAATGCTTTTTCAGCATCGGCAAATTTTTCATCATCAAGAAATTTTATACCCTCATAATATTTGTCTTCGACATAAACATTTTTTACCTCATCGTAATACTCATCATAAAAAGAAGGGAAATTAAGCTCAACTCCAACGGAAGCAATTTTGTTGTAGTAATCTTTGGCATCCTGATAATAATAAACAGCTTCTTTGTTTTTTTGATCGTTATACGCTTTGTTAAACTCGGATAATTTTTTACTCAAAGTCATTTGTCCGGTTCGTTTCAATCCTGCCATGGCTTCGATGTTAGTTCTTTTAATTGACAAAGCCTGATAAAACATATCGGCAGCATCTGAATATTGTCCCAGAGCTTCGTATTTTAATCCTTTTTTGGTGTATCTTTTGCTTGCACAACTTCCCAATACAACAACCAAACTTAATAATACTGCTAAAATTGTAATTTTTCTTTTCATAATTATTGGATTTTAATTGCCAAATTTAAAAATTATTTCAAAATATTTTTATTTAGGTTCAGTTTTCTTTTGTCATTATCATTCAAATTAAGAATAATCTCTCCATTTTTACGATTTATGGAAATTGATTCTATTGCATAAAATTTTCCGTATAAATCACATTTTATGCCATTTATTACCATCAAGTCAATAATTTCGGCTTTAATGTTATTTATTCTGAATTTAGCTTTATCTTCAAAAATAATTTCGCCAAAACGTACTTGTGAATTAGCATAAACGTAAATAATTCCATTCTCTGAAACTATGGTTTTCAGTTGCTTTAAATTATCATAGGTTTCGGAATATTTATTTTTGAATTCCTGATTCATCGCAATAATCGAAGCTAGTATCTCTTTAGATTCCAATGAAATATTTCCTCTTTGTAATATCGCAAGAAAAGCAATAATTCCCGAAACCCGTATATCATATTTTTGAGATATGTATGTTTCTGTTAAATTTTTCCAGGTCATTGCAAATTCGTAGGAATTTTTTGAAGAATATATAGATGAATTTACGAGTTGAACTTCTGAGCCGTCGAATTTTCCATAAACAACTATTTTATCTCCTTTATCCACTACAGTATTTTCTGAACCGGTCGAAGATTGTTCGCTGAGTTTTTCATAACCTAAAAAATTTCCCTTTTTATCGAAATTTGCAGCAAAAAACATATTTGAAGTTTCTATATCATGAACTAATCCACTGGTTCTAAGCCATAATAAATTAAAGTTTTCGTCCCAGCAAATCATAAATAACTCTTTTGTACCGGAATTTAAAGCTGTTTGGTCGCCAACTTTGATATTATGAGTAAAATATCCGGAAAGATATATTTTTCCTTCGGAATAAGCTATACCCACAGGCATTAGACTTCCATTTCCGTGAATAAGTTCAATATGTAGAATTTCGGCTTTATCGTTTGATTTTGCAACAAATGCCATTGATTCGTTTTCTGCAGGTTTAATGGTATTGTTATTATAAACAATTTCGTCCTCTATAAGTCCGGTCAAAAACCATAAATTTTTTGAAGGATTTACAATATCTCCTGAATAATTAGTTTTAATAAAGCCTTTAGCCACAAAATTTTTCCATATATCATCAGTAATGTTATTAACAGACTCTGAAGATCTAAGTTTTATAATATTAACTTCTGATTTAACATATTCAGGCATACAAACACCAACCGGAGCATTTATGTAAGTTGGATCGCAAACTATATACTTGCTGTTGTCAATAAGATAATAAGCTCCGTTTATTAACTCGTTAAATTTAACCGCAGTTGCAACGTGGTCGGGATAATTAAGAGCTACCAAAGGCAAGTTTAGAAATTGTCGGACAAGATATGAGTAAAACACTGCTCTATCTTCACAATCGCAATATTTATAATGGAAAATTTCCTCGGGGAAGAAAAACTTCTCGTATCCAAATTGTTCTTGATCGGTTTGGTAATCAAATGCAAGCTGAACAAAAGCAAGCAAAAAGTTTGCAGCCTCAAGTTCTCCCATATCCTTTATAATCGGATAAATATTTTTATTCAAAGATTCTTTTACATAAGAAGAAATCCCTGCATTAAAAAATATCTGAATTTCTCCCTGAGGATAGTCGTTATAAAAATCAATAAGATTCTTACTATAGTTAATATCAAAATTGTAAGTTTTTCCATTATACTCAAAACTCAGTTTCTTAATAACAACAAGATCCCCCAATACCGGAGTTTGATAAATGTTAAAATTCATTATTTGATTTGCTTCGGGATAATTACTGCGGAAGGTGTATATTGTTTTCACTCCCGACCCGTTTTCAAAAATGTAATACTTTAAATTATCCAACACAAAATATGAATAACCGTAAATTGTATTTATCGAAGGAATTAACAAATAAATATTTGTTCCGGAATAGCCTACTTTTACTCTGTAACCCGATTTTGAAAGTAAGAACCATGTGAGTAATTTTGCGGAATTAGTATTTTCATAAATACGTGATGCACAATTTTCAACCAATTTATAATATCCCCAGTCATTAAGAGAATGATACTTTTTAAAATCAAGCATTTGACCCACTACTCTGTAATAATCGGTTTCGAGGATCGATTCCCAAAAATTTGCAATATTTGATTCGTTAACATAACTTATCTCTATTTCTTTAAACTTTTTTGGAAAAATCAAATTAAAATCAGAACCGTAAAAATTCAACGTTAAATCATCATAATCTTTTTTAGAGGCAGGAGTTTCCGAAACAGGTATATTAACATAATTAGAACTTATTTGATATACTTCATTTTCTTCGGTGATGTTTGATTTTTTCTGAGAGAGTTTTTTAGCTGGAGTTTTCTCATTTTTTTTATCATAAACAGGAATTTTATCCGGACCCGGCAATGTTATTGGTTTTTGTTCGGAAAATAATTTAAAATTTTCCCAGTCTTGTTTTAAAAATTCGAGAAATTCTTTATCTCTGTCTTCTTTAAATTTTTCAAAATTCTTAGTTTCTTCTATAAAAAACCTTTCATAATCATTTTTAAGTTTGTTATAGAATGCCGTATCAACTTGAGCAACTGTATAAATTCCAAATAACAGTAAAACACCGACAAAAAAAATATTTTTCATACACTTAATTTTTGTATCCAAAGAAACAATTATTGTACCATCAAAAAAAATGAAAAAAATTTTTTTTAAGATTGTTGCAGGTTTAAAAATTTTTATCACTTTTACACCGCAAAATTAAGTAAAAAAAAAAATTAAATATAGAGCACAATGAACGGAAATAAATTAAGAGTGATAAAAGATTACGAAAAGTTGCCTAAAGAAATTCAGGAACAGATTAAACTGACTTATCCCAATGGATTTAGCCAGCATTTAATAACTTTTACAGACAAAGACGGTAAATTAGTTAGTGCACTTCCTTTTGAAACAGAAGACAAGTACTATTTAGTACGAATGACAAAGCAAGAGGCTTTGGATATTGTTTTTGCCGATGATGATTACGACGAAGACGGAATATTGAAAGAGACCGTAAAAGAAGAGTTTTCAGACAAGTATGCCGAATTGGATTATCTTAATGAAGTATTGGGCAACTCAGAAGATGACTTTGATGACGACAGTTATGATGATGATGATTTTGATGATGATATCGATGATGAAGTAGATGATGTAGATAATATTGATGATATTGACGATGAAGACATTTAGTAAAAAAGCCGGTTAAACCGGCTTTTTTTTAATTTATTACACCCATTTCTTTTCCAACTTTTGTGAATGCATATATAGCTTTATCAAGATGGTGAATTTCGTGAGCTGCCGACAACTGAACTCTTATTCTTGCAAGCCCTTTAGGAACAACCGGATATGAAAAGCCAATAACGTAAATACCTTCTTCGAGCAGTTTGGCAGCAAAATCCTGAGCTAATTTTGCCTCGTATAACATTACTGCACAAATAGCAGATTGCGTAGGTTTAATATCAAATCCGATGTTGGACATTTTCTCCATGAAATATTTTGTATTAAAGTGGAGTTTATCCTGAAGTTCGTTAGTCGCACTCATCATTTCGAGCATTTTTATACCGGCAGCAACAACCATCGGAGGAATTGAATTTGAGAATAAATATGGTCTTGACCGTTGACGAAGCATTTCAATAATTTCTTTCTTACCGGTAGTAAATCCGCCTATAGCACCACCAAAAGCTTTTCCTAAGGTTCCGGTAATTATTTCTATTTTGCCTTTAAGGTTAAAATGTTCGGTAACTCCGCGTCCGGTTTCTCCGACAACACCGGCAGAATGCGATTCGTCAACCATAATCATTGCGTTATATTTCTCTGCCAACTGATAAATTTTATCAAGAGGAGCGACATTTCCGTCCATGGAGAAAACTCCGTCTGTTACTATGAGTTTAAATCTGCAATCTTTGGCAGCAATCAATTGTTTTTCGAGATCCTCAACATTAGCATTTTCATATCTGAATCTCTGAGCTTTACAAAGACGAACACCATCAATGATGGAAGCATGATTTAAAGAATCCGAAATTATTGCATCCTGTTCGTTAAGCAGTGGTTCAAAAACTCCACCATTTGCATCAAAGCAAGCTGCATATAAAATGGTATCTTCGGTACCGAAAAATTCTGCAATTTTTGCTTCCAATTCTTTATGAAGATTAGTTGTTCCGCAAATAAATCTTACGGAGGACATGCCATAGCCGTGAGAATCCAGGGCTTTTTTTGCAGCCTCTATAAGCTGAGGGTTGTTCGAAAGTCCAAGATAATTATTTGCACAAAAATTTAATACCTTTTGTCCGGTATTTAACTCAATTTCAGCTCCTTGCGGTGATACAATTATCCTTTCCGATTTATAAAGACCGGCTTCTCTGATATCACTGATTTCTTTTTGTAAATAGCTCTTAAAATCGCTGTACATATCTGATATTTTTAATGATTACTTGCAACAAAAATAATAATTTTGACATAGAAAAAATTTAATTTTTTTATTTTTAAAACATTATTTGTAATTATTGCGTTAAATCTTTTTTACGAGCAAAAAAATTGAAGAAAATTCTAATAATATTGTTTGTTTTTATTACTATTTTACCAGAAGTAAAATCTCAAAATCTTATTAATACTCGCAGAAAAATATTTCAAATAAAATCAGACACACTCTTAATTGATACTTTAAGCATCTGGCAGGAAAGTATAAAATTTTACGACATAAAGAATGAACAACTTTTAAATTTTAATTATGAATTTGATTTTTTCAAGTCAGCAATTATTTTTAAAGAAATCCCCAAATATGATAGTATTGCTGTAGAATACAAAGTTTTTCCGGTAAATTATTCAAAGCCGATTTCATTATTCGATAAGAGTAAACATCTAAAAGCAGAAAGATTACCTGAAAAGAAATATGATTATGTTATTGAAAGAGATTATCTGAGAGATGCCAATCTAAACAAAGATCTATCCCGTAGAGGAAGCATAAGTAGAGGTGTTAATTTTGGTAACAACCAGAATGTTTCTTTAAATTCGGGATTGAATTTACAACTCGACGGAAAACTTAACGAAGAAATTTATATCGTTGCTGCCATAAGCGACAATAACATTCCCATTCAACCAGAAGGCAATACTCAATACATTCAAGAGTTCGACAAGGTTTTCATTAAACTTTATAACGAAATTTTAGCTCTTACTTTCGGAGACTTTGAACTAAGAAAGCCCACAGGTTTTTATATGAATTATTTAAAAAAAGTCCAAGGAGCAAGTATTAGTGTAAAACAAGAAAAATATGTCAAGGATAAAAAATTTGGTCTTGAATCAAGTTTAAGTGGGGCGGCAACAAAAGGAAAATTCCACAGGCTGGAGTTAAGAGGACAGGAAGGTAATCAAGGCCCATATAAACTTACCGGAGCAAATAACGAACAAAACATAATAATCCTTGCAGGTTCGGAAAAAGTTTTTGTTGACGGAATTTTACAAGTTCGAGGTTTGGACAATCAATATGTTATAGACTATAATACGGGAGAAATTACATTTACTCCAAAACAACCTATTAATAAAGACAAAAGAATAATTATCGAATTTGAATATACAGAAAAAAGTTACACCCGTTTTTTGATTGGAAGTACAAATAAAGTGACTTACGGTAATTCAGAATTTTATTTGAATTTTTATCAGGAAAAAGACAGCAAAAACAGCCCGATTGACCAAGATTTAACACCTTATGAAAGATTTTTACTTATGCAGGCAGGCGACAACACAGAATTTGCAAGAGTTCCTGCCTTTGATTCGATAGGATTCTCAACCGAAGAAATAAGATATGAATTAAGAGACAGTATTGTCAAAGAAGAATATTTCGACTCAATTTTTGTTTACAGCACAAACCCCATAAAAGCAATTTACAGAGTTAGATTTGTGTATTCCGGACCTAATAAAGGAAATTATAAGAGAAGCATAAACACGGTAAACGGAAGAGTTTTTGAATGGGTTGCTCCTGAAAATGGAATCCCACAGGGAGATTATGAACCATATAAAATATTAATAAGTCCCGAACAAAAACAATTAATAAACTTTGGTGTCAATGTTAAACTCGATGAAAAAACAACATTTAGTACAGAAATAGCCATCAGTAATAACGACAAAAACACTTTTTCGAACAAAGATGCCGATGATAATCAAGGATTAGCCTGCATATCATCTCTGGAACGCAGCTTTTTAAAAAACGATAAAAACCTGCTTTCAGTCAAAATCACTTACTCTTATCAGCAAAAATATTTCAGGGGAATAGAAAACTATAGAACTCCGGAATTTACGAGAGACTGGAATTTTAAGGAATTTTATCCCGAATCAGACGAAAACTTTTTGAATTTTACTTTAAACTTTAATTCAAAAAACAGTCTGAACTCAAAATTAGAATACAATCTCCTCAAAAGAGGGTCAGTGTACACAGGCAACAACGGTGGAATTCAATTAAATTATCAAATAAAAAAATTAAACATTAGTGGCAAAGCTTATATTTTAGATGCAGAAACTCAAGTTTTCGTAAGCAGATTTATCCGTCACAATTTTTTGGTAACTCAAAGTTTTAAATATTTTATGATAGGTGTGGGAGAAGAAGCCGAAAACAATCAACTTAAGGATAATAACCAAAATGTACTTAATAATAACAGTTTTGCTTTTCAAAGTTTTAACTGTTTCGTTAAAACAATCGACAGTACCAAATTACAGTTAGAAACAAACTATAAATTAAGAAAAGATTTTTTAGCAACAAATTATGAACTCAGTCCTGCAACTCAATCAGATAATTTAAGTTTCATTTTGAATTACAACTTATCATCTAATCACAGAATTTCGAGTACTGCAACTTTTCGTAGACTTAACATTTCCGACAACAGTTTATATAGTAATCCTTCAGAAAACAATTTGGTTGGACGTTTAGAATATAGTTATAAAATATTAAAAGGAGTATTTTCAGGCAATTGTTTTTACGAGACAGGTTCGGGAATGGAAAGAAAAATAGAATTTTCGTATTTGGAAGTACCTACCGGGCAAGGCGTTTATACCTGGACAGATTATAACAATAACGGAATTAAAGAACTTGACGAATTTGAAGTTGCTTTTTTCAACGACCAGGCAAACTACATCAGAATATTTATTCCATCATCAGAATATATTAAAACTTATTCAAACCAATTCAGTTATGTTCTAAACACCAATCCCGATGCAGTTTGGCAACGCTCCGAATTTAAGATTAAAAAGTTTATATCACGTTTTTCCAATCAATTTGCTTTTCGTACAGGCACCAAAAATACATCCGATGAGTTTTTTGTTTATGCAAATCCTTTTATTAACAATATTGAGGATATCAATATACTCAGTATGAATCAAAATATAAGAAATTCATTTTCTTTTAACAGGACTAATCCCAAATTCGGAGCAGATTACATATATCAGCTCACAAACAATAAAATGCTCTTAATATCAGGCTTTGAAACCAGAAATAATTACTTAAACACATTTCAGACGAGATATTTTTTCAGTCCGAACATTGGAATAGAGGGAAAACTAAATTTTGGCAGAAGAGTTTACAATTCAGAATTTTTCAATAACAAAAACTACCTTATTAATAATAATTTCTATGAAGGAACTGTGATATATCAACCTAATGTTAATTTAAGATTTTCCGGGACATACATATTAAAAAACAAGATAAACTTATCGGGAACGGAAGTTTTGAATTCAAATGAAGCTAAAATCGAAGGAAATTTTTTTACAGCAAAAAAATCCTTCATTAATTCGAGTTTTAGCATAATTTATAATAATTATAATTCACAAACAAACACTCCAATAGCATACGAAATGCTTGAAGGGTTACAGCCCGGATTGAATTTCACTTGGAATGTCACAATTCAGCGTATGCTAACTAATGGCTTACAGATAAATATAATATATAACGCCCGCAAAAGTCCGGGCGTCAAAGTCATTCACAATGCAGGAGTTCAGATGAGAGCTTTTTTCTAATAATTATGATTCCATTATCAGCTTCGTAATGTTTTTAATACTCCTGTCCATGAAAGAATTTGGTCAATCATTTGATTTACTGTATTTTCATGCTGTGGATTAGGATTAAATTTGGTGAAGTTTTCAAAATCAGTAAATAAATTGAGAGCAACCTGAGTTCTCACATCGGCAACCAATAATTCGCCCATAATATGCCTGAGGTGTTCAACTGCCCTTACTCCACCGGCAGAACCATAGCTTACAAAACCCGCAGCCTTGTTGTTCCATTCGGTAAACAGATAATCCAAAGCATTTTTAAGAGCTCCGGTAAGACCATGATTGTATTCGGGTGTAACAAAAATAAACCCATCCAATGATTTTATTTTTTCTGCCCATTTTTTTGTATGCTCCTTTGAATACTGTCCATATAACGGAGGTATTGGTTCGTCGAGCAAAGGTAAATTATATGCTTAAATATCAACAATCTCAAATTCAGCATCTTTTCGTTGAGATGCTATACTATAAACCCAGTCGGCAACTTGAACAGCATTTCTCCCTGGACGGGTGCTACCTACTATAATTCCAATTTTTAACATATATTTAGTTTTTATTGTTTAACTTATGATAATAAGTGAATGAAATCAAAATAACGATTAAAGCAAAAAGAGGGAAAAGAGACACATAAAAAGGATCTCCTACCGACAGATGAGCAACAATTGCAGAGAAAAAAGTAAGTATAAACCCAAAGTATGAGAATTCTTTTAGTTTAGAAGGAACAAGAGGTAAAAGTATTGCCAGAGCCCCAAGTATCTTAGCTATTCCAAGCTCAATTCTAAAATAATCCGGAAATCCCAAATGCTGAAAATTTGTTTTCATATCAGGAATCAAAAAATATCCAACGGCACTCATTAACATCCATAACGAAATAAAAGCTGTACTTATCCAGAAAATAATTTTATCTTTCATAATTCAAGTAATTAGAAACTTAAATATCTAACCAATAGATTGTAGAAAAAGTTCAGTTTTTAACACTTAATTAAATAAATTGCCTGCAATAAGTTAAGATATTTTCAGAAAAAGGATTATTATGACTAATTAAGATGAAAAAACCAAAGATTTTTTGTTAAAAAATTATTTTACAATAATTGTTTCTCTGGCTTTTACTTCGTATTTTCCTTGGGGCCAATCAAAATATAATCTCAATTCATAAGTTCCAGCAGGTACTCCAGAAAAACTGTGAGTCCCATTTTTTTTACCATGTGAATAAAAATATTGCCCAAAAACATTATCCGGGCTACTTGCTTCAACTAAAGTTATCCAGTCTTGGGAATTACCCGGCAAATTTTTATATTCAATGCTAATAACTTGATTGGCGTCATTAACTTTTTTAAATCTAAAATATTGGGTATCTCTAATCGAATTTCCATCATCCTGATTTAATACACTTATTAAAAGCCTATCCTGCACATTAAATTGTCCTTCAGGCCAATTATAATAAACTCTGATTTCATAATCGCCAATCGGAAGAATATCAAAAGTATATTCTCCCGAAGACTTTGATTGAGTATAAAACCATTGCCCATAAGTGTTATCCGGTTTAGATTTCTCAATTATAGTTATCCAGTCGTTATTATTACCCGGCAAATTAAAATATTCAATAGAAATTCGTTCTTGCGGAGAAAAAACAGCTTTTTTTACTTTAAGATGTTTTGATATAATTTGAGATTGATTATCAAAGCTCTTTTGTGCAAAAACTTGAGATGAAAACAAAAATAATAATATTGTTGTGAGGCAGATAAAATTAAAAAAATTATTTTTCATAAGATTAATATTTAGTTATTACTGGATAAAGATACGGAATAAAAATGGAAAATTAAATTTTTATTAAAATTATTCGTTTAATTTACGGAATAAAAAATTTTTATATATTAGCAGTCTGTAAAAAAACAATAAATACTATGAAAAAATTACTTTACACATTAGTTCTTTTAATCATTTTGATAAGTTATGGAGAATCACAGGGGTTAACCAGTTTTGGTTACGATAAAGCCCTCACTCTGGCAAAATTAAATGAATATGTAAAATTTGTAGGTTCAGATTCAGAAGGTTTTTATGTAATACGTATTGATGAAAAAGATGATTTACATCTTGAATTTTTTAATGCCAATTCACTGATTCGTGAAAACTCCAATCAGTTGATACTTCCTTCGATTGGCGGAATAAAGTCAGATTATGTTGCAATGTTTTATTTAAGAGGAACTTTAATCTTGTTAACAGAAGTTTTAAATAATACCACTAAAGAAAAAACATTATACATGCAAGAGGTGAACAAAAGTGGTCAAGTTATTGGCGAACCTCAGATAATTGGGAAACTTACAAATCAAAACATTTCACAGAAATTTAACGTAAGTCTTACCCCAAATCAGCAAAATATTTTTGTTTACTATAATATCCCGTTCCAGACCTACAACGAAGAACCTTTCTTTTTCAAGGTTTACAACAGCGATATGAAAGAAATTTACAATTATCGCTTAAAATTACCAATGAAAGATAAATCTTTTGAAATTGACCAAACAATCATTTCCAATAACGGAAACATTTACATGGTAGCAAGAATAGCTCCCGATGCCCGTCAAATGAAAAGAATGAAAAACATAGTTTATGATTATAAATTATTGATTTTCGATGAAAAATCAGGTAATATAAAAGATATAGACATTAAAGGTAAAAAATTCATTCTTGTTGATGCTATTATAGGCGTTGATGAAGAAGAAAATGTTGACATTTTCGGATTTATGGTAAGAAAAGGAAAAGACACCTACGAAGGTATTTTCCATCAAAAATACAACACCAAAACAGATTCATTTGTTCTTGGTGATGCAAAAATGGCTGATTACGTTTTTAGTAAAACTGAAATCCCGGAATTCAGAGCCGATCGTTTGACAAAGATTTACGATGAAATGTATAATTATAAATTATTGAATGTATTCTATTTGTCGAATGGTGGTTCTGTAATGATAGCCGAACACAGAAACTACTGGGTTGACTCCATAATTGTTCCCGGATCAAAAGAAGTTATATATAATGATTATTTCAGATTTAATGATGTTTTAGTTGCTTATTGCAGTCCCGAAAACAATATGGAATGGATGACTCGTATTCCTAAGGCTCAATACAGCTATAACGATTTAGGAAAATACTCTTCTATTGCAGCATTTCCAGTTGGAGAAAAAGTATATTTATTCTACAACGAACATCCAAAAAATATTGAGTTATTACAACAACAAAACTTAACAGGAGATCTTTACAAAGAAATCGTTGCTCCAGGAAGAAAAGGAACAGCCGTTGCAGTTTCGATTTTCTCTGACGGAAAAGTATCTGCAGCTCCTTTATTTTCGGGAAAAAACAAAAACTTTAAGATTATCCCAGAACTAATTAAAGAATTTAACGGCAGAATTTTGATTTACGCCGAAAATAAAAATAAAGTTAAATTTGCTGTTTTCACTGGTAGATAGAAAAGTCGTTTAACGAAACTAAGACGCAGACCTAAAAAGGTCTGCGTCTTTTGCTTTAAAACGAATTCTGCAATAGTAAATCGTATCCCGAATTAAAAATGATAATTCTATGGATAAGCGGCTTAATTTTCTCCAAAATTAATTGCAAAATTTTCCTAAACAACTTGTAAAGATTTCAGAGGTCAGACGCATTGCAGCAAACTGCTGTTAGGTGTAGTAATTGTTATCATTCGTCCATTAAGTTTAGCCTGCTTAATTTTCTTGCTAAAAAGTTCTGCTGCAATTTACCTTTAAATTCAAACTATAGTTGTTTAAATTGCTTGAATTATCAATAATGAACTTAAATTCTATAAATAGATTTTCTTATGTAAAGCCTTAAACATTCGTTTTTTGAATATTATAGTCTGAAACCTTGTTGAAAGGTAACTCATGATTTCAAATGCCTAGATAGAAGTCCTCCTTTAAATTTTTTAATTATCTGTGAACTTGTTTTATAATAGTTCAAACTCAACTTTTTAGGTAACAAGGTCAATACCAGTCATGTTGTTTTCGTCAGACACAAAACTCAGCTATTCTGTTGTTTTATTAATTAAAGCACGAAAACCCTAGTCATGTTGAGTTGCAATTTCTTTTATTTTTTTTCTGATTTTATTCTGTTCATATTTTTTTGTGACGGAAATTGAATTGAATCAACCTAAAAAAGTTTCTCTTTTTACATTTTAACCTAATTCTAATTAACACATATTTTTTAATTCTATAATAAGTTTATTTTTTATGCAACACAATATTAGGGCAAGACACATTTACACATAGATTTTTTGTTTTTACAAAACTAATTCGTTTTAAATCAGTATATTTGCAAAAATTTTATTTATGGGAAATTTAGTAGCAATAGTAGGTCGTCCCAATGTTGGAAAATCGACACTTTTTAATCGTCTTACCGAAAGACGAGAAGCCATTGTTGATGATGTAAGCGGCGTTACAAGAGACAGAATTTACGGACATTGCGAATGGAACGGAAAAATTTTTTCTGTAGTTGATACGGGAGGCTATGTTGCTGATACAGAAGATATTTTCGAAAAAGAAATTGCTCGTCAGGTTGAAATTGCTATTGAAGAAGCAGATCAAATAATTTTTCTCACTGATGTAACAACCGGAATAACCGATATGGATAAATCTGTTGCCGAGTTGTTAAGAAAATCCCAAAAACCCGTATTTATAGCTGTAAACAAAGTTGACAACAACATTCGCTTAACTGAAACTTACGAATTTTATAATCTTGGATTGGGTGAAATATATCCGATTTCTTCTATAAACGGCTCAGGGACAGGAGAATTGCTTGACGAAATTTGTAAAAATATTAGATCCTCAGAAGAATCAGACGAAGAAAACATTCCTAAAATAACAATAGTTGGACGACCAAATGTAGGGAAATCTTCGCTCACAAATTCTTTGTTAGGAGAAAATCGAAACATTGTTACGGATATCGCTGGAACCACCCGCGACTCAATCAGAACAAGGTATAATAAATTCGGATTTGATTTCTGGTTGATAGATACTGCAGGAGTACGCCGCAAATCAAAAGTTCGCGAAGATATCGAGTTTTATTCTGTTATGAGGGCAATCAGGGCTATAGAACATTCAGATGTGTGCTTGCTGATGATTGATGCAACTATTGGTTTCGAAGCGCAAGACCAAAACATTCTTAACATCATTCGTAAAAACAAAAAAGGAATAGTATTAATTGTGAACAAATGGGACCTTGTGCAAAAAAACACAAATACCGCACGAGACTATACAAACCAATTAAAGCAAATTTTAGCTCCTTTTAATGATATACCAATTTTATTTACATCTGCAATAAATAATCAAAGAATATTTAAGGTTGTAGAAGAAGCTATGCGAGTTTACAACAACTTAAAGCAAAAAATTTCCACATCTAAACTAAACGAATATCTGCTTGATGTTATCGAGTCATATCCACCACCAGCTTACAAAGGAAAATACATCAAGATTAAATATGTAACTCAGTTACCAACCCCTTCTCCAACATTTGCATTTTTTGTAAATTTGCCTCAATATATTAAAGAGCCATACAAAAGATACCTCGAAAACAAAATCCGGGAAAACTACGATTTTTGCGGTGTTCCTATAAGTTTGGTATTCAGACCAAAATCTAAATAAAACCAAATTCTATATTAGGTTATTGCAATCTTAAAAATTAATATACCTAAATTTGCTTAGCGTTTTTTACTTTAGTTTTTGTTAAAGCAGCTTCGAAGACATCAGAAATTGTTTTAACATAAATAAAATTAAGCCCTTTCAAATAAATATTCTTAATTTCGGATATATCTTTTTTATTATCTTCGGAAAGTATAATCTGTTTTATTCCGGCTCTTTTAGCAGCAAGAATTTTTTCTTTAATACCACCTACAGGCAAAACTTTTCCTCTGAGCGTTATTTCGCCGGTCATTGCTATACCTTTTTTAACTTTTCGTTGTGTAAATGCCGAAGCAATTGCAGTAGCCATAGTAATACCGGCTGAAGGACCGTCTTTTGGGATAGCTCCTTCGGGAACGTGAATATGCACATTCCATCTTTCAAAAGCGGTAGGATCAATTCCCAAATCTTCGGCATTTGCTTTAACATATTCCATAGCAATCGTGGCAGATTCTTTCATCACATCTCCAAGGTTACCGGTTATTGTAAGATTTCCCTTACCTCTAGAAAGGCTAGTTTCAACATAAAGAATATCTCCGCCAACAGCAGTCCATGCTAATCCTGTAACCACTCCGGGAACTTCATCGTCGTGATATTCTTCTCTGAAATATTTTTCAACTCCTAAAAATTCAGGAATCATTTCCTCGGTAATTACAGCAGGAACTTCTTCACCTAATCCAACCTTTCGTGCGATCTGACGTACAACTTTAGAAATATTTTTATCAAGATTTCTCACTCCAGATTCACGAGTATATGATTCTATAATTTTAACAATTGCTTTATCTTCGAACTTAATTTTAATATCCGTAAGTCCGTGATTTTCGAGTTGTTTAGGAATAAGATGTCTATTTGCAATCTGAACTTTTTCATCAATTACATAACCTGAAACTTCAATCATTTCCATTCTGTCGCGTAAGGCCGGACTTATGGTACTTATGTTATTGGCTGTAGCAATAAACATTACTTTAGATAAATCATACTCTACTTCGAGATAATTATCATGAAATTCGAAGTTTTGTTCGGGGTCTAAAACCTCGAGTAAGGCAGAAGCAGGATCTCCCCTGAAATCAGTGCCAACTTTATCAATTTCGTCGAGAACGAAAACTGGATTTGAAGACTTTGCCTTTTTAAGATTTTGAATAATTCTACCCGGCATAGCCCCGATATATGTTTTTCTATGACCGCGTATTTCGGATTCGTCGTGCAAACCACCAAGCGACATACGTACATACTTACGTCCCAGAGCACGAGCTATACTTCTGCCTAACGAAGTTTTTCCAACACCGGGAGGTCCATATAAGCATAAAATCGGAGATTTTAAATCTCCTTTCAATTTAAGAACGGCAAGATGTTCAATTATTCTTTCTTTGATTTTTTCAAGACCATAATGGTCTTCATCAAGGATTTTCTGTGCCCTTTTCAAGTCGAAATTATCTTTGGTATATTCACCCCAAGGTAAATCAACAAGAGTGTGGAGATAATTTACTTGAACAGAATACTCTGCCGAGGCAGGATTAAGCTGTTGCAGTTTTTTTAATTCTTTGTCGAAATGCTTCGCAACTTCTTTGGTCCACTTTTTGGTTTTTGCTAGGTCTTCTAGTTCTTTTATTTCCTGTTCTGCCGGACTGCCGCCCAATTCCTGCTGGATTGTCTTCATCTGTTGATGCAACAAATATTCCTTTTGTTGCCTGTCAATTTCTTTTTTAACTTTAAACTGAATTTCGTTTTTAAGTTCGAGAAGTTGAACTTGATTAGTTAGAATTTCCATTAATTTTTCTGAACGTTCGATGATTGTATTAATTTCGAGCAGGGCTTGTTTTTCCGCAGGGTCAATATCACTGTTGGAACATAAAAAATTTATTAAAAACGAAGAATTATCAATATTTTTTATGGCAAATGAAATTTCGTGAGGAATGGTAGCACTTAATTTAACAATTTTAAGTGACAATTCTTTTAGAGATGCAACTATAGCCTGAAATCTTTTATCATCATTATCGGCAGGAATTTCGGGTATATAATCAACCTTGCCTAAGAAATAAGGTTCGTCGGTAAGATATTCTTTAACTTTAAATCTCGTTCTGCCTTGAATGATAACAGAAATAGTATCATCGGGCATTTCTATAACTTTCAGGATTTCAGCAACAGTTCCAATTCTGTAAAAATCTTCATAAACAGGATCTTCTATTTCGGCTGCTTTTTGGGTTACAGTGCCAAAAATTTTTGTGGATTTAGAAATTTCTTTGATAAGTTTATATGATTTATTTCTCCCAATTGTTAGAGGAATAACTACTCCGGGAAAAAGTACAGCATTCCTTAAAGGAAGTATTGGAATTGTTTCTTCGTAGCTCTGATTATCTTTCAGTTCATCAAATTCAGTAACAATAGGAATTAAATCTCCCTCCCCTTCCGAACCGGTTAAAAATATTTTTAATAATTCTTTGTTTCTCATATTAACTGTCTCTTTGTCATTATAAAATAAAAAAATTTTTGCCTTTTCTTGAAGGCAATTCTTATGCCACTAAAACACAAAACTTTCAAAATTGTTCAGTATCGGCGGTAAGAGGCTGTTATGTTAAAAATGTGGCTAAAAATTTCTTTATCAACATCTGACAATTTGACATTTCGACGACTCATAACTTTTTCCATCACGTCAAAAGCACTATTTAGTTTAAACTCCGTCATTTTTTCGTAACCACCCCATGAAAAAGACGGAATAAAATTTCGAGGAAATCCTGCTCCAAAAATATTTGAAGAAACACCCACAACTGTGCCTGTGTTAAACATAGTATTTATTCCTGATTTTGAATGGTCGCCCATTATCAAACCACAAAATTGCAAACCGGAATTAACAAATCTTTCATGTTCGTAACTCCAGATTTTTACTTCAGCATAATTATTTTTGAGATTGGAATTATTTGTATCAGCACCCAGATTACACCATTCTCCAATAATGGAATTTCCTAAAAATCCATCGTGAGCTTTATTGGAAAATCCAAAGAACACCGAATTATTAATTTCGCCGCCAACCTTGCAAACCGGGCCTATTGTAGTATTTGAATAAATTTTTGCTCCCATTTTTACCTCCGAATCCTCACATAAAGCAAAAGGTCCGCGAATGTTCGCACCTTCCATTACAACAGAGTTTTTACCTAAATAAATAGGTCCTTCATTTGTGTTTAATGTGGTACATTCCACAAAACATCCTTCTTCAACAAAAACTGGATATTTTCCAAAAACTATATTTGTACTACTTAGTCCGGCAGAGTTTCTCCCTTTGGTAATAAGGTCGAAATCATATTTTATTAGCTCGCCATTTTTTGTGAATATGTCGGTAATTTTTTCAATAAAAAACGGATTACCGAAAATTTGCTTTTCCTTATCGGGAATTTTTTCAACCTCGTTATTATCGAATGTGTAAGCAATAATTTTATTGTTGTAAACCAATTTTTCATTTTTGAGAGAAAGAATAAGTTCAACAAGTTCCTTGTCCGGCAGAAATAAAGGATTAATGATAATATTTTTACTATCGAAATTTGTTGGATATTTTTTTTGTAAATACTCCTGTGTAAGAATTGAGATTTTATTTTTCAGAAAAAATTCCCATCTCTCACGAAAGGTGAAAATTCCGCAACGAATATCAGCCACTGGACGTGTAAATGTAAGAGGTAAAAATCTTTTGTGATTATCAAAATCGCCTAAAACTACATTCATAACTTTTTTTTGTAAAGATAGTAAAACAAAATTATTTCTATGAAATAACTTTAAAAACAGATATTCACAATTAATAACAATATTTATTTAAAATACTGATTTTTCAATAATTATAAAAATATATTTACAATTACTTAACATTAATTTACGAATTCCTTAATGTAATAAAATTATGTTTGCTCCGAAAAATGTCCAAAAAAAAACGTTATGCACAAAAAGAAATTAATTTACTTTTTACTCGGATTAATTTTATTTCAGGGATTAAATCTTTATTCACAAAACATAGAATAAGATGATGATGAAAAGATAAAATTTTCCGGTTATATTCAGACACAATATCAAAAATTTTTTATTCCGGATTCGATTGGTTCGACACGTAGAGATTTTGCTCATTTCAGCGGAGGAAATTTTGTTAATGACAATACCTTTGAAAGGTTTATGATCAGACGAGGACGAATAAACTTATCTTATAAAAAAGATTTTACAAGCTCCAAAATATCCATTGACGTTTCAGAAAGAGGTGTTGGAATTAAAGATATTTATATAAAGTCTTCCATTCAGGGATTTGAAGCTTTAAACATTACTGCCGGACTTTTTCCACGACCATTTGGAATTGAACCTGAAGAATCATCTTCAATCAGATATTCCCCTGAACGTTCAAGAGTAATACAAACTATATTACCAAACGAAAGAGATTTAGGATTAAAAATTGGATTTCAGTTCCCCGAAGATTCTAATCTTTCGTTCTTTAGAATCGAGGGTGCAATAGTTAATGGAAACAGTTCTGCAGTAGAAACCAATAACTATAAAGATTACATTGGAAGAATTAACCTTTTAACACCAAAATCAATACAAAATATCAAAGCTTCAGTAGGAGCATCATATTACAACGGAAAAATGCTTCACATTTATGAACCTGTTGATACAATTGCCTCCAATACAAATACAAAATATTACATATACTATTTTGGTAATTTAACCGATACCGCAGGAATATCTTACAAAGGATTTTACATAGACACGAGTAAAACATTTGCATCCGGAACTAGAGGAATTGGAGTTGAAAGAATTTATTATGGGATTGACGGCAAAATTGAAGTTAATTCGCCTTTTGGTAAAACAGAAATCAGTGCAGAATATGTTTGGGGAACACAACCTTCTGCTGTAAATAATATAAATATTGAAAAAGATTACGTAGTTTACAACGAAATAAACAGTTTTTCACCAACAGGACCTCAACTTGGAGTGGCATGGCCATTATATGATCAACCTCAACCATATAATCCTACCATGGTAAAACCCACTAACAAATACCATAGTACAATGGTTAGAAATTTTAATGGAGGTTATGTTTCTATTACTCAAACTATTTTAGAATCAAAACATAAATTATTAATAAAATACGACTGGTATGATCCAAATACCGATGTATCTGACAAAAAAATTAAATTATTATACTTCGATAATGACGGCCATCAAGCTGGCAATACTTTTCTTTCGCCGGCAGATGTAAAATTTTCTACAATTGGTATCGGATGGGTTTGGGATATCAATCCTAATTTGAGATTTACCGTATATTATGAAAATGTTACGAATGAAAATACAGGGATAGGATCATTTACAGGAAATATAAGATTAGGACAAAGACCTTCTCCTGGTTTTGAAAAAGATATTAAAGACGACTGTTTAACAATACGGTTACAATATAAATTTTAATTTGGATTATGAAAAAAACATTTTACTTATTTTAGCCATTGTAGTTACAAGTTATGTACTTGCAGGAACAAGATTTTATAGAACATCTTATCGTGATGATCCAACAACAACAATTGTAATTGGTTGGAGTGACGATGGCACATCAAACAATGCAAAAGTTTATTATGGGACAGTTGATCATGGTAATAACTGGCAGGCATATCCTCTAAATCATGGAATAGATAGAACAGTTAATCATAGAGATTTGAACAACAGATTTGCCCGTCTGACAAATTTAACACCTAATACGGTATATTATTTTGTTATTAAAGACGACAACAGCGTTTCGCAGAGAATGTCGTTCAAGACACTTCCGGATAATCCAAATATTCCAGTAATGTTTATCAATGGAGGAGATACCAGAACAGGAGCTTCAGGATTTGAGTTCGAAACTAATTTATGTGTACCACGCCGAAGAGCGGGATTTGATCTTGTCGCAAAAATTCGTCCAGATTTCATTGCTTTTTCTGGTGATTTTATATTTTCCGAGAACTTCCTTGTTGGTGCAAACACTTTATGGAGGGAATGGTTTGAGAATTTCCAGAGAGTAATCGGGCCTGAAGAAACAAAGCGTCGTTTACCTGCCATTGCTCCGGTATATGGAAACCACGAAGACAACAGCGATTTATATAACCTTTTTGATATTCCTAACAGTAGTAATTATTATGCTTTCAGCAGTGGAAAACTTTTTCGTTTTTACTGTCTAAATACAGATTTGGTATGTGACCAAACTCAATTAAACTGGTTTACAAACGATCTTCAAAATTATACCAATAATGAAAATGAACCTTTTTGGAAATTTATTCAATATCATATTCCTTTAGCACCACATGGAGAATACAGTGTTTTGCCAAGTCTTATAAATTGTTGGACCACATTATTTGCTCAATACAACATTAGATTAAGTATGGATGGGCATACACACGTAATGAAAATAACCAATCCCATTTCTCCCGGAACAGGACCCGGAAGTGATGCCGGATATGTTTTAGATTTAGAAAACGGGTGTGTTTATATTGGAGAAGGAAGTTGGGGAGCCCCAATGCGAAACCTATATACTGCAGCAGGCGGTAAAGCTTATTCGTGGACAAAAGCGCAGGCTAAATTCGCAGGTTTTAATATTGTTACAGTTTATAAACAAAAATACGAAGTAAGAGCCGTAAAATTTGACGATACAAATGTAAACTCTGTAACACAGGTAAGCGAAAATGATCCCCCTGCAACACTTCCTCAAAATCTTGCATACTGGAATATGGATGGAAGCAACGTTTATACAATGTACAACAACAGATTTTCATTTAGTAATGATGCTAGTTTGGCTCAACTAAACACCAGCTTAGGAACTCTTAACCCGACATTTAATCCTCAGGTTTTAAATTACACTGTAAGTTTACCGGCAGGAACTACAACTGTACCACAAGTTATTGCTGTTCCAAATCACCCGGGAGCAAATTTGCAAATAACCAATGCTGTTAATCTCAATGGTACCCCCGCACAAAGAACAACTCAGATAGAGGTAACAGCGGAAAATCTTACAACAACACTCACATATAATGTAACTTTTGAGGTTGCAAACTTTGCCGATGCCAGATTAGCATCAATAAACCTTAGCATCGGCGAATTAGACCCTATATTCAGTCCCGACCATTTTCACTATACCGGAGTACTCCCTCCACAAACTAATCAAATATCACAGGTATCAGCTACTCCTATAGATCCTCAGGCTACTGTTACAATAACACAGGCAACAAGCGTAGAAGGGCTTGCCTCTATTGTTGTTCATGCAGCAGATGGTTTGAGCACAAATACATATACAGTAAATTTTGTTAAAACTGCCGATGATACCAAAATGATAACTTCATTTTACATAAATGGACAAATCGGAGAAACAGATATTGACCAAAATCTAAAAACCATAAAAATTAGAATGCCCGCACAAACCAACATAACTAACCTAACTCCAATTATAAGTTTTATAGGGAGTAGTTTAGTGCCACCATCCGGGCAAGCACAAGATTTTTCAAATCCAGTTCAATATACGGTAACAGCCTATGATAATAGCACAGTAACTTATACGGCAAGTGTAGAACTTATTGAATATCAATCCGACAACGCAAATCTTGCGAGTCTTTTGGTTAGCAGCGGAATATTAACGCCCGAATTTAATCCTAACACATATATTTATACTGTTACACTTGAACCTGAAGTAAGTTACGTTGAAGTAACTGCAAACCCCGAAGACCCTAATGCGGATGTAAGAATTTTTCCTTATACAAATCTTAATGGAAGTATGGCACAACGAACAGCAACAGTTGTAGTAGTTGCACCAAACGGTATAAATTCTAAAATCTATTCTATTCTTTTTAATTATCAAAGCTCTAAAGTCGAAGATTCATCACTTGGTAGATACTCAGAAGTTTATCCCAATCCTACACAAAATCGCCTAGTTGTAAAGCTACATAATAACAACTCTAAATGTAAAATAGTCTTACATAATGGTTTTGGATATAACGTATTCGAAAAGAATATTGAACCAAACACTCCTGAAGCAGAATTTGATATTAATGAGTTAACACCGGGAACATATTTCGTTATTGTACTTTACGAAAATCAAAAATCCGATTTACATAGAATTATAAAATTATAAAAAAATGAAAAAATTAATTTTGGTATTAACTCTTTTATTAAGTTTTGTTTTACAGGATTTTGGTCAATATTTCTGCACCAGATTAGAAAAATCATTTGATCCAATTTATGCACCATTTTATCATGGGGTTGCCTCAGGAGATCCTTTACATGTGATAGGGTAATAATCTGGACTAGAATAACCCCTCTAAATCAAGGCATAGAAAGTATTGATGTTAATTGGTTTGTTGCAACTGATACAAATTTTAATAACATTGTTCAAAGTGGAACATTTCAAACGGGACCCGAAATTGATTATACCGTAAAAATAGATGTTACAGGATTACAACCTGATACTTATTATTACTATTATTTTAATGCCGAAGGGAGAAATTCTGTTATGGGAAGAACTAAAACCGCAATACTAGGACCTATTGATCATTTGAGATTTGCGATGGTTCACGGTTCAAACTACAACAATGGATATTTCAATGCATTTAGAGATTTAGCTGAAAGAAATGATTTCGAATTTGTTTTTCATCTCGGAGACTATATTTATGAATACGGAAGTGGTCAATATGGGAATCATCCAGATAGATGGCTTGTTCCAAATCATGATATTGTAACATTAGACGATTATCGTGCAAGATATTCTCATTATAGACTAGATCCTGATTTAAGATACATTCACCAACAATATCCATGGTATGCAATATGGGATGATCATGAAATTGCCAACGATGCATGGGTTGGAGGAGCAGAAAATCACGACCCTGCTACCCAAGGAGATTTTTTGGTGCGAAAAGCTGCTGCTATTCAAGCATATTTTGAATGGATGCCTTTACGTCCTGTTAATGATCCTTCAAATCCGAATAATTACATTAGAAAAACAGTAAACTGGGGGAATTTGGCATTCTTAATATTTCTAGATACCAGAAACGAAGCAAGAATGGACCCAGGAGATTTAGCAAATGACTCTCCAGATAAAAAATTACTTGGCGAGGCTCAATATCAATGGTTAACTCAAAATCTTTATAATTCTTATCATGAAGACAACATAAAGTGGAGAATAATTGCAAATCAGGTTATGTTTGCACCATTGGAAATTTTTGGATGGACAGCAAATAAGGATCAGTGGGATGGATACAAACACGAAAGACAAAGACTACTTAATTTTATAACTGGATGGAATATAAAGAATAATGTAATTATAACAGGAGATATACATACAGCATGGGCTAATGATATTCCAAATCCGATATTGGGTAACTACGGGAATAATGGACAGGGATGTGCAAATGCAGTTGAATTTATTTGTACAAGTATAACCTCACCATCAACAAATTTTGGGGGAGGAATTGGAGCCTCAGCAATTATGTGGCAGAATAATCATGTAAAATGGGTTGAACTGGTAAATCGAGGTTATTCTATATTGGACATTAATAACAATAGAGTTCAATGCGATTATTATTTTATTGATAATATCAACAGCACATCTTACAACAGATATTGGGAAAAATCATGGTATTTGCAAGATAACGAAAATTTTGTGCGTGAAGCTATGTATCCATCTTTATCGGATGATATACTTCCTGATTTAGTCCCCGAAACACCTTATCAAGGAGAAAACAATCCTGTTTCGGTTGATGACAAAAGAAATTTCATATTGTTATCAGGTTTTCCAAATCCCACAAACGGAAAATTTTTCATTCAATTTCATCTTGATACAGATTCAGAACTTATTTTTAATGTTTACGAATTAAGCGGTAAAAAAGTATTTAGTAAAAAAGAATTATTTGTTAAATGCGATATTCAATACATGAACTTTGAATTTTCCACTCTTAATTCCGGAAAATACATTCTTGAAATTGCAAATACTAATAACGAAATATTGGCAATTAAACATTTTATAAAAGAATAAACTTATGAAAATCAAGAATTTTATCATTTTATTAGTATTTTTACTTTATGTAGTTGAACTATTTTCACAAAATCACTTTACGGTAACACCAACTGCAGCATGTGGCAATGCAAGTGTTAATTTCACGAATCTAAATCCCTCCCAAAATTACCAACCCGTTTTTATGCTTACAACTGGATTCAAGTATAATTGGGATTTTGGGAACGGACAAACTTCTACTCTTGAAAACCCCGGACCTATAAATTATTCTCAACCCGGAATTTACGATGTAAATTATATTTTAACGATTGATACCGTTGGATTTTTTTTAACAAAAGTAGATGTTACTGCCATAGGAGCATCAGATCCTTTTGGTGGAGCTCCTGACCCATACATAATAATTCGAGATGGATCTTACAATGTAGTTTATACAACTCAATCCAATCCATACAGCAATCAAAATCCTCCTTATGAATGGAATTTTAATCTAAAACTCGACAATCCTCCTTATTTCATTTGGGTTTGGGATAGTGATAGTATGGATGCTGATGACAATTGCGTTGACGGAACAGAAAATACTCCGGGAACAAGTACTCAAATCGTTTTACCAGCAAATAATGCTAATGGATTCGGGACAACAATTTATACAGGTACAAATGGTGGTCTAGAATATAAATTCACTTTCTATAAGCCAGTGATTACCTACACAGAAACACAACAAATTCAAATCTTTGAAAAACCTGATGCTCCAATATTAAGTAATAATATAATAAACATTTGTTTAGGAGAACAAGTTCCGGAAATTTCAGCAGTCGGCAGTCCCGGAAATACAATTAAATGGTATTCCGACGAAAACCTACAGAATTTGGTTCATACCGGAAACAATATTTCTCCGGATTTATCTGGCGAAGGTACTTTTTCATACTATGCAACTCAAACAAACACCAATAATTGCGAAAGCACACCTTCAAACGTAACAATAAATATAACGAAAATTCCGTCTCCTGTATTAAATCCATATAACAATACTTATTGTTTAGGACAAATTATTCCGGAATTTTCAGCAATTGGAAATAATTTAAAATGGTATCATGATGCCAACCTTCAAAATTGGATTTGCGACGGAAATATTTTAAATATACAGCACAATCAGGAAGGAGAATATTCTTACTATGTTGTTCAGACAAACGAAGCAGGTACTTGCGTAAGCGACCCTGTAAATCTAAGTTTTAGTATTATTGATGCTATCAGTGCTGAAGTAGTTACATCAAATGCTAAGTGTTATCAATCCAACGATGGCACCGCTGCGGTAGTAAATCTTAATGGAAATTCTCCCTTTAGTTTCTTAAGGTCTAATGGAGCAGAAACTGAAAATACATCAGGGTTTGGTGCAGGAGATCATTCTGTAATTATTCGTGATGCTAATTACTGTATTAAAATCCTTGATTTTGTAATTTCTGAGCCCAATGAACTTGTTGTTGAAACAAATGCAGTAACCGGATTTTGCCCTTATGATGATTTTATTCGAATAAATACCTCCGTTTCAGGTGGTACTCCTCCATACAATTTCTTGTGGTCAGATGGCAGCACATCTTCAGATTTGCAAAACGTTCCACACGGAACATACAATCTTACAATAACAGATGAAAATAACTGTCAGGTTACAAAAACAGAAACATTGTATAAACCAGATAATTTTAATGTTGTGGCAAGTATAACTAAATCTTCGTGTCCGCTAAACAGTGATGGGAGTATTTCAGTTGAAGTAACAGGAGGTACTCAACCTTATAGCTATGCCTGGACATCCGGTGCAAATTCAGAAATAGCAGAAAACTTAAGTTCTGGAACTTACTCATTAACCATCACTGATTTTTATGATTGTGAATATACAAAAGAATTTAATTTAACAGATAATTATTCTATTTGCCTTGTTCCTGCAACAGTATTTACTCCAAATGGAGATGGAAAAAAATGACACATGGCAAATAAAATTTATAGAATTATATCCCCAAGCAACAATTAAAGTCTTTTCAAAAACCGGACAATTAGTGTTTGAAACAAAAGGTTATTCTTCGGACTGGGACGGAAAATATCAGGGTAAAAATCTTCCTTCAGGTTCATATATGTATATTATTGACCTAAATGACGGCTCAGATGTACAGAGAGGTTTTGTAGATATAATAAGATAATATAAAAAATTATATAATATGAAAAAGGCTATTTTTTTTACAACGTTATTGCTTTTATTTGTTTTTACTAAAGCACAGCAACAACCAATTATAAGCAACTACCAATCTAACCCTTATATAATCAATAAAGCTTATACTGGATACGTAAAATCCCCGGAATTAGGACTTACGGCAAAAACTTATTTCCTTGGGTTCGCAAATAAAAATCCCGGTTTTCAATCATTGAATTTTGCAACTCGTAAAGAATACTATGGTATGGGTTTATTCTTTTTTAATGACTATTTTGGTAACACACGTTACACAGGTGTGGGATTAACCTATGCTTACCATATTGATATGGAATCTAATTCTATTGCTTTTGCTTTATCTCCAAAATTTTCTCAATATGGTTTAAATGAATCTAATTATATTTATTTTGACGATAACGACGAGGCAATTAGTAATGCTAATGAACATAAAATGAATTTTGATGCAGATTTTGGGATATTATTATATGCTGATAATTACGAAGCAGGATTTTCCGTTAACAACCTGTTAGAACCTAATATAAGCCTTGGAGATAATAATTCTAGATTAAACAAAATTCTTCGCACCTATAATTTTTCCGGAAAATATAAATATATATTAAATGATGATTTTATTATTCAACCTGGATTTTTTCTAGCTTACAATACTTTTAATTTATATTATGACCTTAACTTAAAAGCAAAAATCAAAGATTTAGTTTGGGTTGGTACTGGATACAAACAAATAAAGGCATTAAATATAATGTTTGGCCTCGACTACAAGAATTACAGTTTTGCGTATTCATACGATCATTACCTTTCACATTTATCAGGATTTAGCCTTGGTATGCACGAGATATTTTTAGGTATTCGTATAAATAATTTGGGAAGTACTTCTAAATACTAATATTTATGAAAAAAACTATAAAAATTCTATTTTTATTGTTAACAGCTATGCTTATTATTCAAAATTTAACCTCACAACAATCTGATGTTTATCTTTTAGATGAGGTAGAAGTTGTAAGTATTAGAAATAAAAGTTTACTTAAAAATACACCTGAAATAATACGAATAATAACTAAAGAAGAAATTTCCGAGCTAAAAGCAAATTCTCTGGGAGAAGTATTGGATTTTGTATCAGGAATAAATATAGAAACAGGAACAGGAGGAGGATTTCCAAAACGTGCAGTTGCAAGTTTAAATGGATTACCTGCTCCTTACACTCTTGTTTTATTAAATGGAACCAGAATTCTTTCGGACCATATCCATACCGGACAAAATCTTAATTTTATCCCGGTTGAATCCATTGAAAGAATAGAAGTTGTTAAAAGTTCGGCTTCTTCTCAATATGGCAGCGATGCTATTGCCGGAGTAATTAACATAATAACAAAAGAAGCAGGGAATGAACCAGAAGCAATTCTATATGGAGAAAAAGGAAGCTATAAAACACATAAGATAGGTGCTTCAATAAAAACCCCAATAAATAACATTGCAGGTATATATTCTTTTGTTGAGTATGAAGAATCTGATGGTATAAAACTAATTGAACCAGCAAGTCGTATTGACCTAATGGGCTACAAAACACTTATAATACATAATAGAGTAAATGTAGAACCATTAAAAAATTTCAAAATTGATGCTTGGCTTAACGCCATTAACACTGCGATGGATTGGACAAATGGCATAAATCGTGGAACTCTTTTAATACCTGATTTAAATTTAGAATATAAAATAAAAGAAAATCTTTTTCTTTCGGGTAAAGCTGCATATACTAAGTGGGAATCCGAACGAAATTCAGAATTAAACTCCTTATTTAGACCTGAGTTATGGATAGTCTATAAAACAAAAAATGGTAGTTTGTTAGGCGGAGTTGATTACTTTTTTAATTATTTTGAAAGAAAAGCTGTTAATAGAAATTCTCTCTCAGGAATTGGCTCATACATAGAATACGAGCATAATTTTAATCAAACTTTTATTCTTAACTCAGCAATACGTTTTGATTTAATTGGTGATTTAAAACCGGTATTTACTCCCAAAATCACAGGACTATATAATTTGAATTCGTTCCTAAAAATAAGAGCTGGATTAAACAGAGGATTTCATGCCCCTACTGTTCAAGAAATGTATGAAGAAGCTTTCGGACATGGTGGTACTGCTTTACGTTTTGGTAATCCCAACCTTAAACCCGAATATTCAACTAGTTATACTTTAGGAACTGATTTAAGGTTTTTCAACAAATTATTTATTTACACAAGTGTTCAATACTCATCTGTAGAAAATATGATTGTCCCTGTATTTGCAGGCCAATGGGCAGAAGATCCCACAAAAGATGTATGGAGGCGTGAGAATATACTCAAAGCAGATATAATCCTTGCAGAAATTTCGGCATCCTATCATTTTATCCCTAACTATTTTGTCTATATTTCCTATAGTTATTCGGATAATTGGTCAAGGGATAATGTGACTCAGAAACTACCATACAATGCAGGTCAGGGAATAACTGTAAAACTTAATGGAAAACAAAATTTAGGAAAATCAATATCATTAAACCAATTTATTAGTTTAAATACCTCACATAGTCGAAGTGCATGGAAATGGTCTCCTGCATCAGGGAATCCCCATGACGACCTTACAGGTAAAATTATTGAACTCAATGATTTTCAAAAACTCGATGCAGGTATTGGTATAACTTTCATCAACAAGTACCAGTTATATTTTAATATCTATAATATTCTTGGACAAGAAATTCAATACCTTGACGATGCTCTGTTTACATTATATGGAGAACCTACGTATAAATTTGGGTTAAAAATAAAATTATAATAACATTAAACACAAAAAGGCTGCCTTTTCAGACAGCCTTTTTTATTAGTTATAAGAATGAATTTATTATTCGTCTTTTTTATTTTCGTAACGTTTTTGATAACGATTGCGGAATTTGTCAACACGACCTGTTGAGTCAACCAATTTCATCTTACCGGTATAGAAAGGATGTGAGGTGTTTGATATTTCAAGTTTATAAAGAGGGTATTCAACACCATCAATCACAATAGTTTCTTTTGTTCTGCAGGTTGATTTTGTAATAAACACGTGGTCATTCGACATATCTTTAAATGCGACCAAACGATAACTTTCCGGATGTATGCCTTTTTTCATTTCAATATAATTTTAACTGTTACATTTTAGGGCTGCAAAGATAAAGAATGTTTTTATTAAATCCAAATAAATTGATTAAAAAATTTTCAAATAGAAAAATGTCGTTTAAATTTTATTCAATGCTCATTTTTTTAAAATTTTATAATTGAAAATTTTGTCGTTTTGAATTAATTTTAAAAAGTAAATTCCCGATTTTAATCCTGATATATCCATTATAAACTCAGTACAATCAGATTGAATGATAAATTTATCTTGCAAAATTCCTGATGATGAAAAAAGTTCAAGATATACCGGAAATGAATTTTTCATTTGAAAATTAATTTTAATAAAATCATGAACTGGATTAGCAATAATAATAGAATTATCATTTTGAACTTTTATTGAATTGACGGCTTCCTGAAAATTTGCTGTAATTATCCTTGTATTTTCAGCACTAAAACTTAAAATTGGATTATTGGAAATTGTATTATTGTTTTCTGACCAATTTAAGAATACAAAATTCTCTGCTGGAATTGCTTCAAGTATTACCTGTTCTCCAATTTGATATAATCCTGCACCTGTTACATTACCGGAATTAGGAGGGTATATATTTACCATAATTTCAACAGTTTGATTTTGCGACATATCATTTAACACCCACAATGGACCATAAGGGTTTCCCCCATACTTTATAATTCCGTGAGATCCATTACCGGAAATAACAGCTTGATCATTTAATAAATTTCCGGAACCTTCATCAAAATGATACAAGGCCATGGTAAAATCATCGTCTGGCAGGATTAACAGCGGAGTATAATTCGAAGAATATCTGATTATGTTAGAAATTCTTAACTCATCTAAAATTCCGTTGTATGATGGATAGTTGCTATTGTCATAATCATGTTTTTCGGCACATAGAACAATGTATGGTTCATTTGGCCAATTAACATCTCTCCCATTTCTGTAACTAATATTTCCGGTTACATTAGTTGAAACAGATTTATCCAAAATTCCATCAATAAAAATCTGTATTACACCAGATTCAGAATTTCGAGTTACTGCAATATGATGCCAATTCCCGTCAGCAACAAATGTTTCTGAAATTGCTGTATAAGAATCTGTTCCATTATTAACTCCAAAAGCAATTTTTCCGTTTGCAAGGGAAAGCCCGTAATCTCCGTAATCCCCCGGTCCAAAAATATCCCTGTCTATAATTATATGTCCTAAGGTCCAATCATCGTTTTCGCCTTCAGATGCATTACTTCCTAGTGGATTATCCGTAATAGTTGCTTTCATCTGAAATTCAATGGTAAAATCATTTCCCACGTTAGCATTTTTTGGGGGATTATCTATGGGTATTTTTACTCTATCAATATCACCTTCACCATTACCGAAAAAACGTAATGCGTAATTTTGTGAAAACACAAAATTAAACAAGAATAATCCTACATAAAATGCTATAATTTTTTGTTTCATGATGATAACTATTTACATGTTTAAAAAAATAACAACTATTTTTTTAACAGTTATTTTTCTAAATAGTTTAATACTTTTAATATTTATTTGTTTTTTTAAAATTTTTTTGAAGTTAAATTTTTTAAGCAATAAAAATAAAAAGCAACAAAAAAATTGCTAATAATTGCATATTGAAAAATACAACACGAACTACATCTTATTTAAGATTTATGGATACTATTTTATTTTATAAAGGGAGAATAAATAGTAAGATGTAATAAAATATGTTAGTAGTACTTTCCTTAGGATATTTTAAAATTAATTATTTACTGATTGTTTTAGAGCCTACAAACTTATAATTTACTAATATTATCGAATATTTTTTTATATTTAAACAAACGCCATTAAAATTTTAATATTTTTTTGTATCAATAAGTTTACCTTTTTCATCGTACATTTTCCACTCTCCCTTTTTTTCACCGTTTTTATAGAACATCAAATATCGTAAGACACCATTATCGTCCCAAATTTTCCATGTTCCGTGTTTTAGATTGTTTTTGTATCGGGCAAGTGAAACAAGCATGCTTTTTTCGTTATATTTAAGCCATTTTCCGTGTTTCTGCCCATTTTTAAAAGAACGAACTTCCTTTACATTTCCATCAGGAAAATAAACATAAGACTTGCCTTGAATCAGTCCGTTTTTAACAGTTGTTTCCGACTTTAAACTTATTCCATCCTGATAAAATTCTTTAAACTTACCTGTAAACAGTTTCCCTTCGTAATAAACCAGTCCGTCTTCTTTTATTTCTTGTGAAAACGTCATCAGCGAAATTAGAACCGGAATTAAAACACAAAAAAATTTTTTCATCATACAGAACATATTAAAAAAATAATAGTATCTTCAGAATGCAAGATACTATTATTTTAACAATTTACATTTAATAATTTAAAAAACTTTATTTATTTCAATATTTAAAGAACTACCTGCATTTATTTCAACACTCTTTTCTTCATACGAAATGTAAGAAATTTTCAATTTAGAAATTTCTTTTTCAGTAGAAACTGGAATATAAAAATTACCGTCAAAATCAGTATAAACAACCTGATTTAATTCTTCGACGTAAACCTTCACTCCGGTTAGAGCTTCTTTAGAAACAGAATCAACAATTTTACCGCTTATGCTGAAAGAATTTTCGCTTTTTGCTTTTTGTTCTTTATCTTTGATATTTCCTGCAAAAGCTAAAGTAATTGTTAAGACTAAAACTAAACTTAAAATGGTTTTCATAATTTTACTTTCTGTTATACTGCAAAAGTAAGTTGAAGTTTAAAAGACTTTGTTACTATAATTTTATTTTTATGTTAAGTTATTGTTAACTTATTTAAAGTCATAAACAACTTTAAGTCTAAAAGTTCGTGGTTTCCTTAGACTCGAAAAAAGCTGATCTTGAGCCATATACGATACAAAAACATTTTCTTCGGTTGCATTAAGTAAATTATCAACTTTGAAACCTATTTGCAGATTATCTTTTATTTTAAAATTAGAATTAAAGTTCAAAGAATGAAAAGGATTAGAATAAATATCCGGACGGTCGGCAATACCTGCATAAAGTAACGTACGGCCGTGAACATTATAATACAGACCTGCTTCTATCCTATTCCATATACCTTTATCCCCCTGATACGTAATTCCAAAATTTATAATATGAGGAGCTTGACCTGCCATATCTCTATACTTGGAAATTTCCTGACCCGAACGTGCATTTTCAACTCGCGAGTCAAATTCAGTTTTGCTTAACTCTATGCGAGAGTAAACGTATGTATAATTAGCATTTAATCCAAAACCTGAAAGACTTTTTGAAATAAATCCCAGATCTGTTTTAAGTTCGGCTTCTGCCCCAACAAGTTGGCCATTACCAACATTACGAGGTTGATAAGCTCCTATCTGAGTTGCAAATTGAACTATCTCTATTGGCTTTTCAAACAATTTACCAAAAGCACTAAGAGAAACAAAATCACTTGCTTTACCAAATAATTCCCAGCGAATATCAAAGTTATAAATATCAGTGCTGACAAGTTTTCCGTTCCAATATTCTATTCCTGCAATATCATTTGCATCACGGAACATTCCACCTATAAATGTTCTGCCGCTTATTGGATCAAAAATTTCCGCATAAGACATTTCTTTAAATGAAGGACGTGCAACAGTTCTAGAAGCATTTAATCTAAGATTTTGTTTTTCGCTTATAGAATAAATTACATTTAAGGTCGGAAATATTTTTGTTTCATTAATAACAATATCATTATTTAATACATTGTATCCTAACTGATCTCGTCCAGTGTATAACTGAATATAATTCTCTAATCTCATTCCTGCAATGAACTTAAAACTTGCAAAAGGAGAAAACTCTGTTGAAAAATAAGCTCCCGAAGTATTAGAATATGAAATAAATTGATTTGGATTATTTGGGATAAACGGGGCTTCGTAGGTAGTGCCAGAAATTATGTTATCATTTTTAGGCCATAAATTTTCGGGTTTAAATATTTCGTCAGGATCTCCCGTTAAGTCAACATTGCGAATATTGATCATAAAATTTCTGATTATAAAAGATCTGTTTTTGAAAGTATTACTAATTCCAAATTTTAATCTTGTTTTTATACTTCCTATCTTGGTATTTTTAGTAGCACTTGCAAGGGCAGATATGTTATATTCGGTTAGTTTTCGCCATATTCTTTCCGGAAATCCAGATTCGGTACTTATCGAATACACTCCCTGACGGTCTTCGTAACGTGTGAAACGAACATCCGGGTCTCTTATTAAACTCAATGTAGGAGAAATTTTCCAATCTAATAGCAAATCTTTATTTTCGATGTTGTGTTTTCCGTCAATGATAATATTCGAAATACTTCTTTGACTGAAATCAAGAGTATGAACAATACCACTAAAATTAGTTCCTTGGCTTGTTTTATCATAATCAAAAATAGCTGCACCTTTTTCGGCATTTTGAATATGTAATAAATTTATTCGATATTTAGAATTTTTGGTTTTAATTGCGAATCCGGCAAGTGTGTTGATATAAACTTCCTCTTTGCTAAGATTACCCTGTTGTAATTCGCGACGTTCGAGTTCATATTCGTTCTTATCTGCATACATTCCGTAACGTGCGTATAAAGCATCTTCGTACATTTCGGTAGAATATTTATATGATAATGCGAAATTATACCCGAGATTATACTTTCTAAAAACAGTTTGATTTCCAATATTGTAACTACCTTCAAAATCCATTAAGCTCTTTGATTTTTTAGCAGCCATTTCAGGATTGAATTTACTGAGGATTTCTCTATAACGCATTGCCTTTTCACCATCGGGGCGGCCAATGACTTCGGCAAAATGAGGGATATTTGTTTCGGCAGGAATTGTTCTGGTTCCGTCGTCAATTCCTAGCAAGTCGAGTTTTCCACCGGAGTAAGTCAGAAAGTTTTCGTTAAAATGTACACCCGGTTTATAAGCTCCCGAAATAGAAAGAGAATTTGTTTTTTCGTCAGGGAAATCCTTGGTTTCTATTTTAATAACTCCACCTGTAAAATCAGCAGGAACATCAGCGGAAAAAGTTTTTATTACAATCAAATTGTTTATTATATTCGTAGGAAAAAGATCCATCTGAACAGTATTTCTGTCGGGGTCTAATCCGGGAATGTCAAGTCCGTTTAAAATGGTTTTGGTATAACGATCTCCTAATCCTCTTACAAAAACATATTTTCCTCCGCTAACGGAAACTCCCGTAACGCGTTTCATCGTTTGTGCAACATCAGAATCTCCTGTTCTTTTTATTCCTACTGCAGAAATCCCGTCTATTGTATTAACAGAATTTCTTTTCATTGCTATAAGAGCGTTTTCTGTATTACGTACTTCTTTGGAAACAACAGTAATTTCGTTTAACATAATACTTTCTTCGGTCATCATGATATTATCTGCGACATAAACCTGTCCGGGTTTTAGATTTATGTCTGAAATAACATAAGTTTTGTATGAAATGAAAGAAATTTCTAAAGTGTAATTTCCCGGAGATAACTGTATAGAAAATTTTCCGTCCAAATCTGTTGTTGTCCCAAGAGAAGTACCTTTAACCACAATAGCTACTCCTGGCATTGATTCGCCGGATTTAGAATCATAAACACTACCCCGGACAATTGCATTCTGAGATATGCCAACAACAGACACTAAAAATAAAATCCCTATAAAAAAAATTCCCTTCATCATAATACTTTATAATACAATTTATTAAACAGATAAAACTCGCAAGACTTATCTTGCGAGTTTTATTTTTTAAAATATTAAAATCTTATTTAAAATCAACAAGTTCACTATTTTGGTTTGCCCAAGTAAATGTGAATTTTGATTTATCAGCACCAACGGTATTAGCTTTAAGTGCAACAGAAGTTGCATACTGAGCAACACCATTTTTGAAAATTGCACTTAATTCTACACCTTCAGCAGGAGTAATTTGTAAATTATTAAATGTCAAAATCCCGTTTGCAAAATTCTCTAATGTTTGAGTGCCGGATAATGATAAATCACCACGGCCTTCACTAGATTCAGGATCCGTAAATCCAAAGAAATATATATTTTCGAATGTACCTCTTGCCCCGTCTCTGAAATCTCCTAATTCTGAATTATGATGCCCTTTTAATGAACCGTTTTTCACAGTATGGGCTGCCATTAAAGAACCTTCCGGACCGTCAATTTCGAGAGCATGATCGGTATTCGGACCACAAATAACGATAAAGTTATCCAGAGTTCCTGACCATCCTTGATCAGTGTCAATTCCATCATCTTCAACATTCCAAACTAAAACATTTTTTACATTTACAGTTCCGCCGAAAATTTCGATTCCATCATCTTGGTTAGAAACAATTTCTATATTTTCAACAACTGTTCCTCTTCCTACACCACCGAGTGTAAGGCCGTTTATTTCGTTTCCTTCGCCAATATTTGCTCCTCCATGGCGAATAGAAATATACTTCAAAACACCGGAATTATCGTCGGGGTTATTTCCGCCATACAAACCATTCTGGTCTGAAGCAGGAATACCTTCGATCTGAACAGATGCTGCAGCTGCAGAAATTGGAGCATTACCTAATACTATTAATCCTCCCCATAATGCGCTCATGTTTGGATCCATATTAGGACTTGCAATCATTCCCGGTTCAATTTCATCAGCAATAGAAGTAAAAATAATTGGTTGAGTTGCAGTTCCTTCAGCAATGATCTGAGCTCCGCGAGCAATAATCAGTGCAGTTGCATTAGCTCCGGTTCCGGCCTGCCCTTTAACAACTACACCCGGTTGAATTGTTAAAGTAACACCAGAAACTACAGAAATTCTTCCAGCCAAAATGTAAGTCTTACCTGTTTCCCAAGTAGTGTTTTGAGTGATGTTTTGAGAAATAACAACAGTTGTTTCCGGTTCTTCTTCCGGATCTTTAGGTTTACACGAATTCATTACATAAATCAAACTAGCAAAAACTAAAATTAAACTAAATACTTTTTTCATAATTCTTGTTTTAAAATTTATGAAGCAAAAAAACAATCTCTTATTTTAAAGTTTTTTAATTTGATAATAATTTTATGTTACCTAATAGTTAAGTTTTTTGATATAAAATTTAAAATCTTAACACAAACTTAAAGGCCATTTTTCTTGTTATTAAATAAACCTAATTATAATTGGAGCAAAAAAAAATTAGTTTTATGGAAAAATTTTCAATATTATTAATAGATGATGACGAAGATATTCTGGAGTTTCTGGAATATAATTTCAAAAAAGAAGGTTTTATTGTTTATAGAGCCAAAGATGGAATTTCGGGATTAAAATCCGCGATAGAACATAACCCATCGGTAATAATAATTGACATAATGATGAAAGGTATGGATGGCATTCAGCTTTGCGAAGAGATACACAAAAGAAAAGATCAGATTACCGGATATAAAATGTTTTTGACAGCAAGAGGAGAAGATTTTTCACAGATTGCCGGCTTTGAATCGGGAGCTGATGATTTTGTGGCAAAGCCTGTAAACCCTAAAGTATTGATTAAAAGGGTCGAAGCTCTTTTACGAAGAGAAAAATCTTCGTTACAAACCGGAAAAGAAAACTCGATAATAGATTTAGGAGTTATTAAAATTGACAAAGACCAATTTATTGTTTGGAAAAACGGCAAACAAATAATTTTACCGCGAAAAGAATTCAAACTTCTGGAGCTTCTTGCTTCGAAGCCCGGAAAAGTTTTTCATCGCGACGAAATTTATGATGAAGTATGGGGAGATTCATATGTCGGCGAAAGAACCATTGACGTTCATATACGCAAACTTAGAGACAAAATAGGAGAAGATATAATAAAGACAGTCAAAGGTATCGGATATAAAATAGAAATATCAAAATAACTTAGTCATTTTTACTCATTGCATTCCAACCCTGAGCTTTAAGCTCAATTTCAGAACCTGTTGGTGTAACCAGAACTTTTGCAATATCTTCTGTAATGTAGCCAATAATGCTTATATCGTTATGCTTTTCTAATTTTTCTTTCATTTCTATAGGAGCAGTGAATAAAAGTTCATAATCTTCACCCCCATTCAAAGCTGCGGTAAGAGCATCAATTCTGAACTTATCGGCAGCTGCTTCTGTTTGAGGATTTATCGGAATTTTTTCGGAATATACTCTACAACCTAAGTTTGAATTTTTACATAAATGCAACAGTTCAGAAGAAAGACCATCAGAAATATCTATCATTGCATTTACCTTTATGTTATTTTCTTCGATAAAATGAATTATATCCCTACGTGGTTCGGGCTTAAGCTGTCTTTCAATCAGATAATCAAAACCTTCGAAGTCCGGTTTTATGTAACTGTCTTTAAGAAAAATTTCTTTTTCTCTTTCGAGAATTTGCAATCCCATATAAGCTGCTCCAAGATCTCCGCTTACACAAATAAGGTCGTTCTTTTTTGCCCCCGAACGGTAATAAACCTTATCTTTTTCAGCAAAACCAATGGCAGTAATATTGATGAACAATCCTGATAAAGAACTTGTAGTATCACCACCAATTAACACTACTCCAAATCTTTCGCATGCGAGTTTTATGCCTTTATAAATTTCTTCGACAGCTTCAACAGAAAATTTTGCACTTAATGCTATTGAAACCAATATGTATTGAGGAACTGCATTCATAGAATACAAATCACTCAAATTCACAACTACAGATTTATAACCAAGATGCTTTAGAGGAGTGTAAATTAAATTAAAATGAACTCCCTCAACAAGTAAATCGGTTGTAATAACTGAAAGTTTATTTTTTGTTTCAAAAACAGCTGCATCATCACCAATTCCTTTAATTAGGCCATCTTTACTTTGATTGAAATCTTTTGTAATATAATCTATTAAGCCAAACTCTCCCAATTCCGAAATTTTTCTTAATTTTTTTTTGTTTTCCATTTACGGCAATATTTTTGTTAATATTATTACAAAAATAAAAGTTTTAACTATATTTGTTTATCATATTAAGGATTAAAATTTAATATCATGAAATTATTTGCCAGTTTAATACTAATCTTGAACATTATAACCATCAATCAGATGCTTTCGCAGAATATTTCATTCCTTAATAACTATTTAGGAAATGTAATGATATTTGATAACGGTAAAATTAAGCAAATAGAACATTTACCATTAAGATCACACAAGATTGGAAATATTATAATGGCTTATGAAGATAATGCAGGAAATTTTAAAATTTATTATAATGAATTTGTGAATTCAATTTCGAATTTTGTTTCCGAATATTTTGCAAGCGATACTTATGTTGTTTTCAGATTAAACACTCAAGTAAAAGTTTTTGATCACGGCACAGTAAAGACATTAAGTGTGTATTCTCCTAAATTTTCTTTAGGAAACGATTTAATTTTGTGGTTTGATGACATTGAAAAAAGACTAAAAGCCTATTACGATAATAAAATTTACGAACTTGATGACGCTCTGGCCAGTGGAACATACAAAGAATTTACTGTCGTTGAAAATATTGGAGCATTTCATGATAATCAGGGCTATTTTAATGTTTTTTTCGAAGGTAACATCGAAAAAATCTGTTTTTCCGACAGATTGAAATCATTCTCCGCAAATCGAAATATTCTTGCTTATATCGAAGAACCGGTAAATGTTTTCAGAGTTTTTTATTTTGGTGAAATTATTGATCTCGAAAATTTTGAACCGCAATCTTTCAAAACTGGTCACGATTTTGTAGTTTATATTGATGCAAGTAATTACCTCAAAATTTTTTATGATTTTAAAACAGAAATTATTTCGTTTGATAAGCCTATTTTTTATGAAGCTGTTGATGATCTGGTAGTATTTGCTGTTCAAAATTATTTTAAAGTTTACCATAAAGGTAATGTTTATACACTGGAAAATTATATTCCCGAAGAATATAAATGTAATAACAATGTGTTAGTTTACAAAGACCAAATGGGATATTTGAAATTTTTCGACGGGAATAAAACAGAAACAATTACATATGAAAAAGTTACTGATTTCGATCTTCACGGGTCTTTGCCTAAGTTCAGATATGGAGTTAATTCCGAAAGTATTTATTTTAATTCAAAACTCTACAACAACGATTGATGGCTGTATTAGACCATGAATTAGTATCAAAACTTGCTTTAGAATGTGGTTTTTGTGATTGCGGTATTTCAAAAGCCGAAATACCCGACAATTACATTAAAAAATACGAAAGCTGGATCACTGCAAACAACAATGCAGGAATGGAATATCTAAAAAAAAATATTTCTATCAACAGCATAACAGAGATCACCGGTTTCGAAGCAAAATCAATAATTTCACTTTTGACTTCGTATTTTCCCGACAAAATACCTGATTTTAAAAATTTCAAGATCGCTAAATATGCTCTCGGAAAAGATTATCACAAAGTATTAAGAATAAGAGGACAAGAACTAATTGAAAAACTTAAA
>Ga0116188_1000112_pt1 | contig 88305 bp, 74 predicted proteins | sample AD_JPNTR2_MetaG_FD_89807 | JGI IMG/M metagenome (GOLD analysis project Ga0116188, IMG submission 89807) | Active sludge microbial communities of municipal wastewater-treating anaerobic digesters from Japan - AD_JPNTR2_MetaG | ecosystem: Engineered > Bioreactor > Anaerobic > Digestate | place...
CCCGGCTTCCATGACTTTCGGCACCAAGTACTTCTGGAGAGTCGATGAGATCGGCGACACCGGAACGTACGAAGGCGACGTCTGGAGCTTCACCGCCCAGGAGTTCGCGGCAATCGACGATTTTGAGAGCTACACCGACGACGAAGGCAGCCGGATCTATGAGTACTGGCTCGACGGCATCGCCGACACCGCATTGGGTGGCTCGACCGTCGGTTATATGACAGCGCCTTTCGCTGAGCAGACGATCGTTCACGGGGGCTTGCAGTCGATGCCTTTGGCGTATGACAATACAAAGTCGCCGTATTTCAGCGAGGCCGCTATAGAGTTCGCTTCGGTCCAGAACTGGACCGGTTCGGGCGCAACCGAACTGTGCGTCTGGACGCGAGGCCGTGCAGCCCTGACCACCACGGCCGTGACCGAGACCGGCGGCAAAATGACGCTCACGGGCGCGGGCGCCGACATCTGGAACAACTCCGATGAGTTCACCTACGCCTACAAGACCCTCACCGGCGATGGCAGCCTGATCGCCCGGGTGGTCAGCAACGGCACCGGCACCAACACCTGGGCCAAAGGCGGTGTCATGATCCGCGACACGGTCAACGGAGGCTCGAAGCACGCGATGATGGTGATCACCGGCGGCGGCGGCAACGGCGCCAGCTTCCAGTATCGTTCGACCACCGACGGCGCCTCGGGTAATAGCGACAGCGCCGCGGTGATCGCTCCTCCTTACTGGGTCAGGATCGAACGTGTCGGAGGCACATTCACAGGTTACACATCTACCGACGGCAAGACATGGTCTCTCGTGGGCCAGACGGTCATCGAGATGACAGACCCCGTTTTGATCGGTCTGTGTGTTACTTCACACGTGGCCGGCGTGGATCGGACCTATCAATTCGAGGGCATCGCCTCCACCGGCAACGTGACCGGCGCATGGCAGGGCGCGATCATCAACGCTCCTGTGTACAACGACGCAGCTCCGATGTATCTGACGGTGACCGACAGCACCGGCAAGTCGGCGACCGCCACCAGTGACACAGCGGTCACTGCGGCCAACTGGACTCGCTGGACGATCCCGATGAGTAACTTTGGCGGCGTGAACTTCACCCGAATCAAGAAGCTCACGATCGGTGTCGGTGCCAAAGGCGCCACCAGCGGCGGTTCGGGAATGGTCTTTATCGACGACATTGGTTTCGGTCGTTCTGCGGTTCAGCCGTAGGGGTCGACAACCTCGACCTGAGACAGACTCGGACCGAAGGTAGGAAGTGAAGAAAGAGGGGCCTGTATGGTGTTCCACAGGCCCCTCTTTTTTGATTGCGGGAACGGGAAAACAACAGGTTCTCTGGGTTTTACCAAACCTCTTTTTGGGGTTTTCAGCCCTGTGCAAGACGGGCATCCAACGGGGGGGTCAACACAAAGCCAGATAGCTGGCGATCGCCAGGACCAAGATGCGGCGCTTGGTCATTGTGAAAGGCAACCAAACCTCATAGTAGAATCTGCTCATAGCCATTTTTCTACCCCCCAGAATCTACCTACTTCTAACTCAAGCAGTGAAGGTATTATAGCCGAAAACGCGGTCCTCCTGCAAGAAGAAAATGGACGAGTTCAATATAAGTCTCTTTTCTGTAATGTTTTGCGACGTTTTGACTCTCTGAAAAGTTCGAGAATCCTGGACGGAAACAGCTTCGGCGGATCGGTTTTCAGGCACAAATTCAGTAGGGTTATAGGGTTTTGTGCGGCCCTGAGAGAAGAACAGGCGGCCTATGGGCCGATATCACGAAGTCCGAATCACCTGCCGGGAAGATGCGAATCGGCAGTATTCGTGCAAATGCTTTTTCTGTTGACGCAATCGCGGCGGGGTTCTATACTGCAATCTGTGACGGGTCTGTCAGGGCGTCGCGAAGGCGCTACGCAGCGGGGGCCACATAAATCCAGATCGAATCCCAAGTATGATCGTATTGGCGTTTGCGGTACGCGAACGGCCGCAAGGAGAATGCAATGATTCAGTCGCTGCAGATGTTGGCTTTATTCAGCATGCCGGGGCATACAGAGTGGCTGGTCATCCTGGTGATCGCACTGCTGATTTTCGGCAAGCGGCTTCCGGAATTGGCCCGCAGCGTGGGCAAGAGCCTTACTGAGTTCAAGAAGGGAATTAACGAGGCCAAGGAATCCACGGACGAACTGGTGGACGACGTAAAGAAAACCAGCGCCGATGCGGTTTCCGACGACAAGTCCTCTACGAAGAAATGATCGCGGTGCAAGAGCCCCTTCGATCCCCACTTGTCTCGATTGTGTCGGTGACATGGCCAAGATCAGGAAGATCCTCGACCCTGAAAGCTGCACGATGTCGCTGGGCGACCACTTGGAGGAACTCCGCGCGCGATTGATTCTGGCGCTGCTGGGTCTGACTCTCGGCGTCATCGCGGCCATGGTTTTCGGTACCGACATCCTCAATTTTATCAAGAGACCCTATGTGCGCGCGATGGGTCAGTGGCTCCAGAAGACTGAGGCCCCGCGGGTGGAATCGGAAATCACTCTGTTTGCCGAGTTGTTTTTCGACACGTTGTCTGGGCGACTCGATCCGAACGAGCCCGAGATTGATCCGAGCCGGGTCCGGTTCATCCGCGACGTCTCCAAGGAAGCCATCAAAGCCTGGGTTGAAAAAACGCGGGTTGCGGTGGGAGATCAATCGCTCCCGACATATGCACGGTTGACAACCCTATCGCCAGCGGAGGCGTTCGTCGCTTATATGAAGGTTTCCTTCATTGCCGGCTTGATCCTCACTTCCCCGTGGGTGTTCTACCAGATCTGGATGTTTGTCGCCGCGGGTCTTTATCCCGCGGAGAGAAGATATGTGCACACCGCCGTTCCGTTTTCGACGGCTTTGTTCGTCATCGGTGCGTTGTTTTTCCTCTTCGTTATTGCGCCGCTGACGCTCAGTTTCTTTCTGGGATTCGGTGATCTTGTGGGCACGGCCAGCAACTGGACTCTTGACCGCTACATTTCTTTTGTGACGGTCCTGATGCTGGTTTTCGGGATTGCGTTCCAGACGCCCGTCGCGATTTTCATTCTGGTTCGCACCGGATTGGTCTCGATCGCCACCCTCCGTCGTGTCCGCTGGTACGTGATCCTCGGCATGTTCGTCGTGGCGGCTGTCGCGACGCCTCCGGATGTCGTTTCGCAGATTTCTCTGGCGGTTCCGTTGTGCGCGCTTTACGAACTGGGCATCGTCCTGGCTCTGTTCGCAGAGAAGAAGCACAGGCCGAAAGAACGCTAGATTCCCTGAGAATGCAAACGGCCCATTAGACCGCGTTTTTGCAGGCGAGGGAAGATCCTCTTGATCGAGGCGCCTATTGTACTTTCTTGAGGATCTGATATTCTGTTCGCTCCGCGCCCGGAGTGGGGCGGTTCGGAGTGCAGCAGGGTACGTATGAATCGGTTATCCCTACGGGTTCAGTGGGCACAATTGGTCGTTCTCTCGGGCATCCATTTCCTCGTGGACATGTTCGGCAACATGCTGCCGGCGATCGTCCCGGTGGTCCGCTCGGAATTCGCGATCACCCTCTCGACCACGGGGTTTCTCATGGTGGCACTGTCCCTGGCCTCGAACGGAATGCAGATTCTGACGGGTCGGATGCGGGAGAACAAGTCGTCGCCGCTGTTTCTTCACGTTGGGATGGTTCTGGCCGCGTGTATCTGCCTGATCGTCCTGGCGCCGAAGTCGTTTGGGGGGATCGTACTGCTCTTTGTCTTCGGCGTGGTCAGCGGCTCTGGCATCGCGATCACCCACCCTGAGGGGCTTCGGGCGGTCCACACGCTCGACCGAATCTCGCCGACGCTGAGCACCGCGGTCTTCATGACCTCGGGCTTCTTCGGTTTTGCCAGTGGCGGGGCCATCTCCGCTCAGTTGGTCTCCTCGTACGGATTGAAGGGGCTGTGTCCGCTGGTTCTTCTCCCTATCGCAGGTGTCGCGGTCTTGGTCCTGGCGAGGGTTCGTCTATCGACCGAGCATGTCGATCCGCATGTGAACTCGACGGCCTCGGAGAGGAACCCGTACTCGCTGCCTTTCTGGAAGGTGCTGGGGATCGGGCTTCCCGCCGCGGTATCCACGACCATCGTCCAACTCCTGAACCCGACGTATCTCGGCGAACTGGGCTTCAGTCTGAGACTCAGCGGGTTCTCGACGTCGCTGTTCGGTTGGGGCGGGGCGGTCGGTCCTTTTCTCTGGGCGGCCATCGCATGTCGCAAGGGCGGTCTGGTTTGTTCCGGCTGGGCTTTCTTTCTCTCGTTTCCGTTCATGTTCCTCTATCTGGTGTTCGTTAGGCATCCGGCGGCCCACTGGCTATTGTTCGGCGCTGGTTTCTCCGCTATGTCGGCCTATATTCTGACGATCACGCTGGCGAGGGAGGCATATGGAGCGAACCTGGGGTTACGCATGGCCCTTATCGTCGGCGGCACCTGGGGTATCGCGATGCTCGTTTTCCTCGCGCTGGCTGCGGTGGCCGATAGGGGGGGGACCGAACCCATCTTGCGGCTGGCGCCCGTGGGCTATTTGATTTCGGGATTGCTCACATTCTGGGTCCTCCGGCAGCATCCGAAATCCGCCTTGGTTTGCAGCACGACGTCGGTTCTTGAACCTTCCGCATGATTTTTCGAGAGGATCGGATATGAGAATTGTAGGTGGGCATCGCGTTCGGATGCTGACAGTGGTGGTCCTGTCGCTTGCAGGGGCCTTTGCATCGGCCCAGACCACCGGCGGCAATGTTGCTGCCGACCTGATGACACGCGTCCCGGCGGATTTTCCGCGGTTCGAATTCGCAGATCATGCGGAGCAGGCGGACCTCCTAACGCATTACCTGTGGTATCACTTCCACCATCGCCTCGGCAATGGCCTGACGCTCTTCAATCAGGAGTACCTTCTGACCTCCGACATCTGGCTGGGCAACGCCCGCCCTCGCGGTTCGGACAAGACGATCCAGGAGGTCCATCGTTCGATGCTCCTGGGCATGCAGTTGGACGACGAGGGCTACGTCCTGACCCATCAGCACTTTTCGCACGCCCACGATCACGGCTGGCCGTTTCCGCTCTGGACCCAGTCGGACAATCATCCCGATCGCGTCAAGGGCAAGACGTTCGGCTGGCACTTTCAGCCCCTGGACAAGGTGCCCGGCTGGGTGGGCGAGGCCTTGAGACACTGGAAGCGGGACGAGTACTGTGGAGAGAAAGCGGCCTCCCTCTGGGAATTGCACAACGTCCGCTCCCTGGGCATTCAAGAGAATCGCTGGTATCTCGAAGCACAGGGGCCGTCGCCTGCGATCGTCACGCCAAAAGGCTACGCGATCGACGCATTCAACGCGCCTTATCTCCAACTACGATGGACTCGCGACGGGAATCCCCAAGGTCCCTCGCTGCCCTATGTGGAATGGCTCTGTGAGGGCGACGCCGAGTTCGGATCAGATCGGCGGTTCTACTTCGCCCCTGAGAAAACGCCTCTATCCGGCGAGTGTTACCATTCCATTCTGTCGATGCACCGCCACCCCAAGTGGACTGGACGAATCGAGCGGATTCGGATCTGCCTGGCGCCGGGCCAATCTCAAGGTTATTTCGAGATCGATTCGTTCTTCACCGCCTACGACACGCGGCACACGATCAACAACCCGATCTTCATCCTGGCGAGCGCGCGGTACTTCAACTGGACCGGGGACCTGGACTTTCTGCGGCGTCAGATCAATCGCATGCGATTGGCCCTTCGTTACCAGCAGACTGAAATGGGCGGACTGGAGCGCAAACACATTCGCAATCCCTGGCCCGGCCATGATGGGTTGGCTGGTTTCGTCAAGGACGTCGACGGCAAGCTGACGATCTGCGGCGGCCATGGGATCGGAAACAACTATTGGGACCTTATGCCCTTCGGTTGGGACGACCTGTATGCGACGAGTCAGTACTACGCCGCGACGATGGCGATGGCAGAGATCGAGCAGGCGATCGCGGAAAACCCTGGGTGGGGTGTCCCTCTCGGTACGCTCAGGATGGATTCCTCATCGCTACGCAGACATGCGAAAGAGGTCAAGAAAACCGCCAATTCGCTCTTTTGGAACCGCGAGACAGGCCGGTTCTTTGCCAGCATCGACAAAGAGGGTCATCGATACGATTACGGTTACACGTTCCTGAATCTGGATTCGATCTGGTACGGCCTGGCCGACGACGAGCACGCCTCTTCGATCATGGATTGGATCGGGGGCAAACGGATCGTGACAGGAGACACTTCGCAAGGGGCGGACATCTACCACTGGCGTTTCGGCCCGCGGGCGACGACCGTCCGCAACGTTACCTGGTACGGGCAGGGCTGGCACGGGCCGGAGTCGATCGCCTGGGGTGGGCAGGTCCAGGACGGTGGTGCGGTTCTGGGCTTCAGTTTCTACGACCTGTGGGCGAGACTGCAAGTCCTCGGGCCCGACGATTGTTGGCAGCGGCTCATGGAGATTCTGGCATGGGAGAAAGAGGTCCAAACAGAGGGCGGCTACCGAAAATACTATGAAGGCGGCAAGCGTGGCACGACCCTCCAGGGTGGCGGGACCGCCGGGGGGCTTGGGATCGATTATGAGTTCTTCGAGAGCAGCTTGGTCCCGTCGATCGTCGTCTATGGTCTGCTTGGTCTTGATGCCCAACCGACACGTATCCTACGCGTCAGACCCCGATTGCCTGCGGCTTGCACCAGGATCGCGGTTTTCAATCTCCTCTATCAGGGCGTTCGCATGGATGTGGCGGTGAGCGGGAAACAGATCGAAATCACTGTGAAAGACGTTGCCCAGGACCCCCTGAGAATCGCCCTGCAGGAATCCTGGGCTGGACAGGACCTAGAGCGGGTGGATGGCACGTTTCTCATGTCACGGCCGGCGACATATCAATTCAGCCGAAATTGATGAGAATCGGGGAGCTTTTCGGGGGCATAGGAATGCGTGTATTGATCGTGCTCGGTTTGACGCTTGCGGTTACACGGTCTGGTGGAGCGGAGATGATCACATATCCCGGCCCTGAGGGGATTCAGCCCTCCGACCAATACGCTGTCGAGGTCGTACAGGGCGATCAGGTCCAAGGCTCTTTCGTGTACGCCACGAACGCACAGTGGCGCAGCAATCGAAGCAAGACCACCTCGTGGACAACCTTCTCATGTTCCGGTCCGGCGACGGTAAGAGTAACCAAACTCAAGGGAGGGTTCTCCACATGCCGGGTCCTTCCCAGCAGTTACCGCATCCTGCCACGAATCGACGGCAACAGTGTTGTATTCGATATGGATCGGCCCCGAAAAGTCTCAGTGGAATTCGATGATGACACCACGCATCCGATGCTGGTGTTCGCCAATCCTCTCGAAGGCAGCAACCCGCATCCCGGCGATCGTGGCGTGATGTACTTTGGACCGGGTGTCCACGATGTAGGTGAGGCCCTGGACATCCCGTCCGACACGACGGTCTATCTGGCGGGCGGGGCCTATGTGAAGGGCCGGCTCCACAGCCGCAACGCGCGAAACGTCAGGATTACCGGCCGGGGTATACTTTCCGGGGAGAACTTCAAACCGGGGAGCGAGCACCTTATCCGATTCCGGGATGTCGAAGACGTCGTGATCGAAGGGATCACCTTGGTCAATTCGCCGCATTACAACGTCTGGCTGGACGGCAGCAATCACACCGTCCGAAATGTGAAGATGATCGGATGGTACTTCAGTACGGACGGCGTCTCCACAGGATATCGCGGATTGGTGGAGGATTGCTTCTTCAAGGTCAACGACGACGCGGTCAAGCTGTACGTATCCGAGATGACGGTGAAAGACTGCGTCATCTGGCAGATGGAAAATGGGGCGCCTTTTCAGATCAGTTGGAACATGCCCAGCGACAACAGCGGTTTCCACGTCTCCAACATCGACGTGATCCGTGTAGAGCACCAGTGGGACAACAAGAACGAGGCGGTATTTGACGCCATTCATGGGGGACGCGCCCACATGAGTGATTATCTCTTCGAGGACATCCGGATCGAAAACGCCGACTGGAGACTATTTTACATTACGATCGACCAGAACGAGTTTGCCGATTCCAGCCAAGGAATGGGGCGGATCTCCAATCTGGTGTTCCGTAACATCTCATCAACAGGGCCCATGCGGCGTCCGAGCGTCATCAAGGGCTGGGATGCAGACCACCGCGTCAGCAATGTGCTGTTCGAGAACGTGACGATCGGCGGTCGGATCATTTCCGGCCCGTTGGAAGGCAATTTCCTGATCGATCCAAACACCACGGACAACATCCGCTTCGTGGTTACGGAACCGCGTCAGGATTAGGGCCCTCAGGTCCTCCGTGGGGAGACCGGCTCTGGAGGTCCGATATTCTGACGGCCTGTTCCTTGGTGAACGCGCCCACGCGGGTGCGCTCCAGTTGATCCACGTATCCGCCTGTGCCCAATGCTTCGCCCAAGTCCCGAGCGAACGACCGCACATAGAAACCCGACCCAGTGACCAGTCTGACGTCCACCCAGGGCCACTCATAGCGGATCAGTTCGACCACCTTGGCTTCGACCTGCCGCTCGGACAATTCGATCTGCTTATGGGCCCGGGCCAGTTTGTAAGCAGCCCGCCCGCCGACCTTGAGGGCGGAGTAGATGGGCGGACGCTGGTGGATGACGCCTTCGAAACCCGCAAGGGCCGCTCGGACTTGTTCCTCAGTGGGAATCCGCGAGGACGGGACCTCCTCTTTGTCGCCTTCACGGTCGTCGGTTGTGCTTCGCCACCCCAGCTTGACGCGGGTGATGTATTCCTTCTCCGACCCGGTGATCTCGCCCAGCGTCTTGGTCGCAGCCCGGCCCACTGCGACGACCAGGACGCCTTTGGCACAAGGATCCAGCGTGCCGGCGTGGCCCACACGTTTTTGCCGCGTGACCCTGCGGACCACGTCGATCACGTCGTGCGAGGTCATTCCCTCGTCCTTATAGACAGCAAAGATGCCTTCCTGGGGTGCCAGTGTCTGATCAATCATTTTACCATTATAACAAACTCGACAAGGGACTGACGAATTTGCTATGATAGAGGGTGTGTTTCGGGCAGGGATTGGGTCGGCTCTCTTGAAGGAGGAACCGATGAATCGCATCGCGGTTTTGAGTCGTTTGTTGTGTTTGTGCCTGTTCAGCAGCTTGTTCATTTTGCCGGCTTGTCTTCCGTCGATCGCAGCGGCGGCGACCTACGGCGGGGGCAGCGGCACCGAGAAGGATCCCTTCCTCATTCAGGACGCGAATCAATTCATCTTGATCGGCCAAACGCCGGGCGACTGGGGCTCGCATTTCAAGCTGGTCAGCGATATCGATCTGTCGGAACACGACCCGACGACCCTTCAACCGATCGGCCGTTGGGTATCGCTGGGCAACAACGCCAACCAGCCTTTTACCGGCAGTTTCGACGGCACCGGCAAGACCGTCCGCGGATTTCAGTACAAAGACATGCAATCTCCATATGTCGGTTTGTTCCGTTATGTGACAGGGGAGATCCGCGATCTCCACTTGGTCGCGCCCGGCATTGTCGCCGACGCTATGGGGGCCGGGGCTCTCGTGGGATATTTGGGCGGCGGCGGGGTGTACAACTGCTCCGTGACGGACGCGCGTGTGTCGGGCAACGGTGAAGTGGGGGCTCTCATCGGACTGGTTGACGGCAGGGTCCGTGCGTGTTGGTCCACAGGCCGTGTCACGGGCGTCTGGTCCGTCGGGGGGTTGATCGGGCGGATCGGTTCGGGTACGGTGGAACGTTCTTATTCGACAGCCGTCGTGACCGGCGATGATTCCGTCGGCGGGTTGGTCGGAAGTGTGTCCAATCTGATGAGCATTATGGATTCTTGTTATGCCCGTGGGTCTGTTGTCGGGAGAATCTACGTCGGGGGGCTCATCGGCGCGCTGAACGCAGGCCGGATCTATTCTTGCTACAGTGTCGGGAAGATCTCCGGGAAGGAATTTGTCGGGGGGCTCGTCGGGACCCGAAGGGTCAACGGCGAGGTGGTCGGGTCCTTCTGGGACACCCAGACCAGTGGCCAGACGACCAGTGCCGGCGGCACGGGCAAGACGACCGCCGAAATGAAAAAAGCCGATATCTATTTCTCGATGAGTTGGGATTTCTACGTAGTCTGGAGTTTGTGCGAAGGACTTACCTATCCGATTTTTCAATGGCAGATTCCCCCTGGGGATCTGCGGTGTCCCGACGGCGTCGACTTCACCGATTTCGCTTGGTTTGCCGCTCAGTGGCGAAATAATGCCTGCGGCCAGGGAAACTGGTTCTGCGATGGCGCGGACCTCGACAAGTCCGGCGGGGTGAACCCGCAGGATCTTGCGGTGTTTGCAGCGAACTGGCTGGCCGGTCTCGAATGGCATTGGATTAATCCATGAACGACTCGGACACTTCGCTGGCGGGAAAGACCGCGCTGGTCACCGGCGCCGCCAGGCGGCTCGGCAAAGCCATGGTTCTGGCTTTGGCCGCACAAGGGGTTGGGGTGGTGGTCCATCACAATCGTTCAGGGGGGGAGGCCGCTGTTTTGTGCGACCAGATCCGCCGCAAGGGGGGGGCTGCATGGCCTCTGCAGGGCGATCTGGCCGACAAGGAGCAGGTAACGCGGCTCTTCTGCGAGGCGGTCGCCTTGGGTGGTCCGATCGACATTCTTATCAACAACGCTTCGTTCTACGAGCGGGATACGCTCTGGGAGGCGACGGAAGAATCAATTCTGTTGAATCTTCGCGTTCACGCAATCGCCCCGCTTATGTTGGCCAGAGAAATGGCCGGCCAAGGCAGGACAGGGCACATCGTCAACCTCCTCGATACCCGCGTGACGGTGTACGACAAGGAACATGCATCGTATCACATCAGTAAACGCGTTCTCCTGACGCTGACGCGAATGATGGCCTTGGAGCTGGCGCCCAGGATCGCCGTCAACGCGATCGCGCCGGGGCTGATCCTTCCGCCGGCAGGGGAGGACGAGAGCTACCTGCAGCGGCTGGCGCACGCCAATCCGTTGAATCGTTACGGCGCGCCGCAGGATATCGTCGAGGCCATGTTGTTTCTGGTCCGCAGCCGGTTCCTCACGGGACAGATCCTCTACATCGACGGCGGTTACCACATGAAAGGACACATGTATGACTGACGCGGCGACGACTGCATCATCCGACCGGATCTTCATCCGCGATCTGTTGGTTCGCTGCATCCTCGGCGTGGAGGATGCGGAACGCCGGGAGAAGCAGGAGGTCGTGGTGCAGGTCGAGTTGTGGGCGGACCTCCGCAAAGCGGGGAGAACCGACGCCTTGGCCGACAGCATCGACTACAGCGTCCTCAAGAGGCGGATCCTCCAGGCGACCGAGAATACGCAATACCGGCTGATCGAAGCCTTGGCCCAGCAGATCGCCGACGAATGCCTCAAGGACCAGCGGATCGAATGCGTCAAGGTGACAGTCGAAAAGCGCGGCGTCCTGCGATTTGCTCGTTCCGTCGGCGTGGAGATTCTCCGCCGCCGGGGACCTGTTGGGGGCTAGTGCCCTTTACGCCATGGCTCGCATCGGCAATGAGAATAACACTGACTTCAGGTGTGGTCGAGGAGCGACTCCGAGGAGAAATCGCGATGGATCGTATGAATGTCCCGACAGAGGACGCTGCGGATACAGAGGGATGAATCGTCGATTTCCGCTCTCCCCTGTGTGATCCTTCGCGTCCTCTGCGGCTGGATCTTTCCTGTCATTGTTCGAACAGCAATTCGCCCAGGGCTTCGTGGAGGGCGTCTTCCATGGTTTCGGAGATCGTCGGGTGCGGGAATGTGATCTGGCGGATGGGTTCGCATGTGCCCAGCAGCGTGCGGGCGAATGCGACGAACTCGGTCGCCATGTCACCGACCATGCTGATGCCCACGATCTCATTCATCGCGTTGTCGCGGATCGCGTGGAACTGGCCGTTGGTGAGGTTTTCCGCGTGGCAGCGGCCATTGGCACGGTAAAAGCCTTTGCCGACCGTAATGTCCATGCCTGCGGCTTGACACTTTTCCTCGGACTTGCCCACCGAAGCCACCTCAGGGAATGTGAAGACCACGCGAGGAACCAATGAATAGTCGAGCATTTCTTCGTTGCCACCGGTGGCGTTGGCCGCCGCGATTTCCGCTTCCGCGGTTGCGCCGTGAGCCAGGTAGGTCGTGCCGACGATGTCGCCCAGCGCATAAACGCCCGGGACGCTGGTCTCGAGCTTTTTGTTGACCTTGATCGCCGGGCCGTTCATCTCCAGACCAAGAGCTCCCACGACGTCTTTGTCGACGCGTGCCCGTCGCCCCACAGCGATGAGTACCTTCTGTGCCTCGATTGTCTGGCCGCCGTCGAGGCTCACCTTGGCAGGAGAAACGCTCTTCTCGACACCCATTACTTTGCGGGCGGTCATGACCTCGATGCCCAAGCCCTTGAACTCTCGTTCGACCAGTCGGCTCACCCAGGTGTCTTCCATCGGCAGCAACCTATCGAGTGCCTCGACGATGGTGATTTTTGTGCCGAACACAGCGTAAGCACAGGCCATCTCGCAGCCGATGACGCCTCCGCCGACGATAACCATGGACTGGGGAATCTCCGCCAAAGAGAGAGCTTCTTTGCTGCTGATGACGACTTGGCCGTCGAAGGGGATTGTCGGAATCTGGATCGTATCGGAACCCATGGCCAGGATGATCTTGCCGGCTTCGAGGTCGCGGTTCTGTCCGTTTGATTGTACGTTGACGCGGCCGGGGGCGGTGACGACGGCTCGACCTTCGATGTAGGTTACGCCGTGGTTCTTGAGCGTGCCGACCATCCCTTTGCGGGTGCCTGTGATGATGGCTTCGCGCCGCTGCTGGATCTTGGCCCAGTTCGGCGTCGCAGAGGGGATGTCGATGCCCATGTCGCCTGCATGGCGGGCGCGGTGCAGTAGATGGGCCGAGGCCAACAGAGTTTTGGAGGGGATGCAACCCCAGTTCAGGCAGGTGCCGCCGGGGAATTCTTTCTCGACCAATGCAGTCGAAGCTCCTCGCTGCGCACAACGGCGAGCCGCCCGAAATCCCCCGGGTCCCGCCCCGATCACGACGACGTCATATCTTTCTGTCATAAGTTCTTCCTGATTCTATTGTTGCCTGCACTTTTGGGCCCGACAATCGATTATGATTTGCACCAAGTGGCAGCCATAGTATAGCAACGTGGGCCAGGGGAGCAACGGGCAATTGGGCAGTCCGAGCAGGCAGCAGTGTGAAACTACAGATCGGTTTCTCTGGGTGTTGGGGAGTTCTTTCTGTCGTGGTACAATCCATAGGGTAAGAGGAGTTAGTCAAGGAGATATGCCGATGAGAATCCGCTGTTTTGCATTGGTTTTTTTACTCGTCGGTTCTTTATTCTCGCCACCCCGCGAGGTGGTTCCGTCCGAATCGGCGATCGCGCGAGCTTTGGAGAGCGGTTGTTCATTCCTGCTCACGCGGATCGAGGCAGTCCACGCCGATGAGGGCAGGTGCCGCATTCTTGCAAGGGTTTTGCGTACCTTTGTTGCCGGTGACTTGGCGAAAGAAGAGACGGGCAGAGCCCTGGAGATTCTGGGCGGCGCCGAAGACGGCGACATGTTGAAAGTCGGGGTTTGCTACGGGATGTTCGTCCGCCAGGATGCTCCTTATGGGTTCTCGTGGCTCTTTCGAGAAGATACCTTTGAAATCAATCCCGTCGATCAGGAGACCCTCCAGCGGCTCCATGAGGTGGCCGATCATGTTTACGTGCGGACCGCGATTCTTCGCTTTCGTCGGGGCAAAGTTTTGGTTGGCGATAACCTGCCGGATCTGGGGGAAGATCTTGTTTCACTCTGCAAACAGTTCAAGGATCAGCCGAGCCGGCGTAGCGAGCTTGGCAGGCGAATTGCTGAATCGGACCTTGGCTCTCGGATTGACGACTCCAAGTCCGAATCCGCCATCCGCATGTATCTGCCGCCCAGAGTCCCGGTGAACCGCGGGCAGATGATTACCCTATTGGGTTATCCGAGTTGGACTTGCGGCTGGACATGCCTCTGGTGCTGTGACGAACGCGCCTATTCCGACAGGGGTAGAGGCGAAATGGGCGTCCTGTCGGCGACCTTCGATCCGAACGAGAGAGCCGTTCGCGTGGTATACGAAATGCAGGAACGATCCAAATGGATCGGTTCTGGAAGACCTTTCGAGCATCTGGCTGGCATCGAGGGCAACCCTCTGAACGTCGCTCGCAGTTTTCAGGAGGCGCTGAGACAATCCGACTGGCAGAAGGCTCTGTCATTCTGCTCTCCGCGGGTCAAGGCGGATGGGATCACCCCGGAGTCGGCAGCGGCCTCTTTCAAGCGCTTTGTACCGGTCGAGCAGATCGTCGCTCTACGCGAATTCAGACCCGGAGGATTCGGCAGCCGAGACGAAAGTGTGACCGAGATATCCATGCGAGTCCGAATTCCGCTTCCAGGCGGGCAATGGTCGGTAGATTGGCCTTGGACGCTGGTGAAGGTCGAACAGAAGTGGTTCGTCGATTTCGTACCTGTCGCTCTCGATATTTTTGTTCGCAAGGAGGCGCTCAAGCGGGAGTTTATGGAGCGTCCGATTAAAATGAATGCGGGGGAATTCGCCCGGGCGGTCGAGTTCCTCCTTCATCCGATCGATTATGAATTCGCGATCGGTGCGCCCATGCGTTTCAGGGTCGAGATGAGAAATGTCAGCGACGATCCGATTCCGTACCGATGGTCGAGCGGGATTATGGTCAACGATCCGATGCTTGTGATCGATCCGAACGGAGAACCTGTGCCATATGTCGACACGTCGTACCAGATCGGGGTTGCGATGGATGTGGCTTTGCCGGGAGAAACCATCGTTTTAGCCGAGAGCTACGATGTCGCAACACAGTATCGCATCGTCCGTCCTGGGCGATATCGATTCCAGTTTCGCGGCTGGCCGCCAGACAGCGAATCGTCGAACATCTGTGAAATGGAGGTCAAACCAGGGCTCCTGTCGGATGCGGAACGCGTGAGCGAGAGACTCTTGGGTGTGATGCCTACCGGATGGCGGTTCGAGCGGATGTTGTCGACGCCGCATGGGGAACCGGACGCCCCGGGGGTGGGAGGGAGGTTTTTCAATTTGATCGCATGGCATCAGGGCAAAGGGGGGGATAAGGGCGTGTTTCTCGTTCTTTTTAAGGAGGTGGAACCTCCCGATGTCGACCCCTGGCTGAAAGAACAATACGACCTCTGGGGTCTGTGCCGTTGGGGGCTTGTATACGCGCGCACGAATGAAGCGGCCCAGTTATGGCCGAGCCACCGACAGCAAATCGAACGAGCACTGGGCATTCGACAGTTGCCGAGTCGATGAAGGAATTCTGCGTGGCTCCTACTTCGCCGCCAGCAACTGAAACTCAAAGATCGTCGGACCTTCATCAGCTTCAAGGATGTTCAAGCGGATGACCTGGGCGGTCACCGGCTCGAAGGTTTGCAAGTACTCCTCGCCGATCCGCGTGCCCCAGAAGAATGTTTTCCAGCCGTCACGGTCCTTATACTGGAGTTCAAACCGTCGAACGCGGTCATAGGCCTCATGGATCGCAACCCGGTTGAACGTTGCGAGCCTACCGAGGTCCACTTCCAGCCAGGCCTGTTTGACGCCATAGTCCGTCGCCCAGCGGGTGTCTGGGTCGCCGTCTACGGCTTTGGCAGCACTGTGCTCGGGGCTGTTTTGAAAGACATTCGATGCCGTCGCTTTCGTTCCGGTGGTCAGAGAGGGTGTGAGCATCGCGATTGGCTCGATCTCGCCGGCTGGACCGTCGAGGGTCAACTTCACGACCGTGTCGATCTCCTGACGACTTTGTCGCGGCACCGTGATCTCAATAGCGTCCTGGGTTTGTCGAACGCTGACGCTGCCGCCCGTCAGGAGGGAGGCGTCCATTACCTTTTTGGGCAGGGCCGGCAGGGTGATTGTGTCGCCGGTCCATTCGAGAATGTGGACGTAGACGGTGTTGCCATTGTAGGTGCTGGCCAGGCGAGCTGTGGTCTTGTAGGGGCCGCCGCGGGTGCCGTAAATGCTCTGGCCGTAGTTTGCCAGCCACTGGCCCATTTCGCGGAGTCGCTCGACCTGTCTGGGCTCGATCCGTCCATCCGGCATGGGACCCACGTTGAACAGCAGGTTACCGTCACCGCCGACGACCCGCACGAGCGTCTGGATGCACTCCTTGAGCGACTTCATCCGGTCGTTCGGTTTCCAGGCCCACTGTTGGCAGATGGTCATACAGGTCTCCCAGGGCCGGTCCTTTTGGAAACTGCCGATCCGTTGTTCGGGCGTGTCATAATCGCCTGCGTTCAAATGGGACTGGGTCGTTGTGCCGGCCATGCCGGCTCGGCCCTTGCTGACGCGGTTGTTGATGATGAGGTTGGGTTGGATGCCCTTGAGGTAGCGATAGAGATCGTTACCGTATTCGATTGTCCAGGGTTTTTCCCATTCCCCGTCGAACCACATGATGCCCAGAGGACCATAGTTTTCGATGATCTCCCGTGTCTGGTTCTTGAGATACTCGACATACCGCGGCATATTCGGGTTCGGTTTCTCGGTGCGTCCGCCCGGGCTGCCCAGCGGGTAGTCGGGATGCCACCAGTCACAAATCGAATGATACGTACAGAACTGCACGCCGTGTTTGCGACAGGCGTCGGACAACTCCCGGAGAATATCGCGTCCGAAGGGTGTGTTGCCTATGTGGTAGTCGGTGTATCTTGAAGGCCAAAGGCAGAAACCGTCGTGGTGTTTGGAAGTGATGACGAGATACTTCATTCCTGCTTCTTTGGCGGTTTTGACCCAGACCTCGGCATCGAACTGTGTGGGATTGAACTGCTTGTAAAGTTGGTCATACTCTTCGATGGGTACCTGGGCCCCGCGCGACCAGCCGATCTCCGTCCCCTTGAGACTGACCGGTCCCCAATGGACAAAGAGCCCAAATTTCAGATCCCGCCAGGCCTGGATGTCAGCATCGCTCGTGCGAAGAGAGTCCGCTTGGCAGCTATGCGTCCACGCTGTTGGGACAAAGACAAGAAACAGAAGAACGAGTTTGATGGTGTGGCTTCCCGTGGTTTTCAATCCCCGCATGGTCGGCTCCTTTCCAAATTGGGGTCGCGATGTCTTCGGTGCCTCAGTATACCGCTTAGGGAGGCGGGGCGAAAGGGCTTGTCAGCGGGGGGCTGTTGCTGGTATGCTGACGCGTTCGTTTTGTGCAAAATACCAAAAGATTCGTGCCTCTTGTAATGGGAATTAAGAATGGCCAATCCGGGTTTGAACAAACTTGATCAATTGTGCGTCGATACGATTCGTTTTCTGGCGGTGGACGGGGTTGAGAAGGCCAAGAGCGGCCACCCAGGGATGCCGATGGGCATGGCCCCGGCCGCATACGTCCTCTGGGATCGGCACCTACGCCATAATCCCGCTAATCCGCAGTGGCATAACCGTGACCGGTTTGTCCTGTCCGGCGGGCACGGCAGCATGTTGCTGTACTCGTTGCTCCATCTGACCGGCTACGACATCAGTCTCGACGATCTCAAGCAGTTCCGCCAGTGGAACAGCAAGACGCCGGGACATCCCGAGTACCATCCCCAGTTGGGTATTGAGGCAACCACCGGGCCTCTCGGTCAAGGCATCTCAAACGCGGTCGGCATGGCCATCGCGCAGAAGTACTTGGCCAGCTATTTTAACCGCGAGGGATTCCCCATCATCGACTACAAGATTTACGTCTTTTGTGGCGACGGCGATCTCCAGGAAGGGGTTGCCTCCGAAGCTTGCTCGTTGGCGGGACATCTCGGTCTTGACAACCTTGTGGTGGTGTACGACGACAACCGCATCAGCATCGACGGCGCGACCGACTTGTCGTTCACGGAGGACCGGGCCAAACGTTTCCAGGCCTACAACTGGTATGTGCAGAAGGTCGACGGTGACGGCAACAACATGAAGAAGTTCGAGCGGGCCCTGATCAACGCCAAGAGCGAAGTCGAGCGGCCCTCGATAATCCAGTTGCGCACGCATATCGCCTACGGCGCTCCGACGATGCAAGACACCGCCAAGGCCCATGGCGCCCCCTTGGGCGAGGCCGAGATCCGAGCAATGAAAGAAAAATTCGGGTGGGATCCGAACCTGCAGTTCCATGTGCCCGAGAAAGTCGCCGAGCATATGCGACAGGCTGTTGAGCGAGGGGCCGAAGCCGAAAGGCAGTGGAACGCTCTATTTGAACAGTACAGCGAAAAGTACCCGGATCTGGCCAAAGAGTTCCGCGACGCCGCCGAGGGCAGATTGCCCGTAAAATTGGATACGCTGTTACCTAAATTCGAACCGGGCAAGCCGATCGCTACTCGCGAGGCGTCCGGCAAGGTCCTCGACGCCATCATGCCCAAGATGCCGATGATCCTGGGCGGCTCGGCGGATCTAACTCCTTCCAACAACACGCGATTCGCCGGCGCGGTGGACTTCCAAAAGAACTGTCGCCAAGGCCGTTATATCCGCTATGGCGTCCGCGAGCACGCCATGGGTGCGATCCTGAACGGCATCAGCGTCTCCCGTCTGTTGCGGGCCTATGGCGGGACCTTTTTGGTCTTCTCCGACTACATGCGAGGCGCGGTCCGCGTGGCGGCTCTCTCACGTTATCCGTCGATTTTCGTCTGGACGCACGACAGCATCGGTTTGGGCGAAGACGGTCCCACCCATCAGCCTGTCGAGCACTTCGCAGCCCTGAGGGCAATCCCCGACCTGTTGGTAATCCGGCCGGCCGACGCCAACGAAACAGCCCATGCGTGGAAGTACATTCTGGAACACCCCGACAAGCCGGTGGGGTTATTACTCAGTCGCCAGGGGATGCCGGTGATCGATCAGAACCGCTATGCCTCGGCGTCGAACCTCAGCCGAGGTGCGTACGTCCTGACCAGCCGGGGCGATCCCCAAGTGATTCTCATGGCCAGTGGTTCCGAGGTGCAGATCGCTATGGAGGCCGCCACCAAGCTCGACGCCGAGGGCATCGCCTCCCAGGTGGTGAGCATGCCTTGTTGGACGTTGTTCGAGAAACAAGACGAAAAGTACCGCAACTCCGTTCTCCCGCCGCAGGTCAAGGCTCGCGTCGGCATTGAGGCGGCCACCGATTTTGGCTGGCACCGCTGGTTGGGCGAGCACGGCGTCTTCGTGGGTCTGACGGGATTCGGGGCATCCGCTCCGTACAAGCAGTGTTTCGAGGGCTTTGGCCTGACGGCTGATAATGTTGTCAAAGCCGCCAAAGGTGTTCTGGCTCGACTGCAAGAGCAAGGCCTTTAGGTATTTGCGACCGGCCTGCCGAGGGCCTATGCAGACAACTGTGCCTGCGTAGGCCTTTGGTTTGCGCGGACTATCCCGGGTGGGCGACGATATTCGGGAGCCGTTCCGGACGGTTCTCGCTCGCTGGGAAAACCTTCTGCGGGTATAGTGCTCCCTGCAGAACCGTTTATGGATCTGGTGCGCGACAAGGTGGTCTCGGAAATTGTCGCCCGACTGAGCCAGACGAAGGGGTCGGTGAGAGTCGAGGGGACGTGGGGGTCGTTCGCGCGTCTGCTGACCACGCACATCTCCAAAACGCTTCGGAGACCGGTCCTGCACCTGTGCGCCCACATCGACGACGCCGACCGAGCCTATGACGATCTTAAGACTTTCGGGGCCGAACGAGTCGAATTGTTGCCAGCTTGGGAGGGTGAAGAGGACCTGGCCGACGCGACCGACGAGACCCGCGCCGAGCGGCTGCGGATTGTGTCGATGCTGGCGGATTCCAATGGAAGGTTCCAGAACCTTGTGATCGCGGCGCCTGTGCAGGCCTTGTGCCAGCCCGTCCCGAGGCCTTCGGCGTTGCGGGAAAGCGCACTTCGCGTCAACCGCAACGACGTTGTGGATCCCGAGCGTGTGATCGAGTGGCTCGTGCAGAACAATTTCGAGCGGGTCGATGCGGTGGATCTGCCGGGCCAGTTCGCTCGTCGCGGCGGCATCATCGACATCTACGCGCCGCTGGTGGCCCAGGAAGATGCAGGGATGGGTCCCCAATCGCAGGCGGTTCGGATCGAGTTTTTCGGCGACACCGTTGAGAGCATCCGCCAGATCAACCTCGATACTCAGCGCTCCACACAAGAAATCTCAGGTATCCATGTCGTCGGCGCCGCCAGCGGGGCGGTGATCGCGCAGCGGGAGCTCTTCACGAATATTCTGCCCACGAGCACTATCATCGTTTTCGAGGAACCTTCCGACATGGAGGAAGTGGCAAAGGTGTTTCTCGCCCGCGTCGAACAGGCAGACCGGTTGTATCCATGGCACCAGATCTACAATTCCGCCGCTCGATTCACGCAACTGCACATCTGCCGATTCGCGACGGGACAGACGGTCGTGAACGATTCTGGCGATCCGGACTGGGGACCACTGATCGTTGACGTCAAGAGTGTCCAGCAGTTCGAGCGAAAGGCAGCATCGCTCTGGGCTGGCCACAAATCCGCCCTGGAAGAACTTGTTCAGCGGGCGAAACAAGACAGTACGGTTTTGTTGTATTGCGAGAGCCCCGCGGAGATCTCTCGCGTCGGCGAGATCGTCAGAGAGATCACGGGCGACATTCCTCGTAGCTTCCAGCTTCTGCTGGGCTACATCCACCAAGGCTTCGTTGTCGAGTCGCTCAATACGATCGTTGTCAGTCACCACGAGTTGTTTGGTCAGTATGCCCTACGTCGGCGGGAGCGGCCGACTCGGGCGACCGCGCCGGTGGACTCCCTGGCCGACTTGCAGCCGGGCGAATATGTCGTCCACGCTTCTCACGGCATCGGCAAGTTCCTGGGCAGCGAAACCATCGAGCAGAAGGGCGGCCGGGCGGAGTATCTCTCCATCGAGTACGCCGACAACGTCAAAATTCACGTCTCGGTCCAGAACATCGCCCTGGTCCAGAAGTACATCGGGACCAGTCCCAAGCGGCCTACACTGAGCAAAGTGGGCACGAAGAAATGGCAGAAACAGAAGGAGAAAGTCGCGGAGTCCATCCGGGATCTGGCTGCCGAGCTGCTGGAGGTCCAGGCCAAACGCCAGGCGATCGGCGGCATCGCTTACGGCGAGGACTCTCCATGGCAAAGGGAGTTCGAGGAGTCGTTCCCGTATCAGGAGACGGCCGATCAGATCAGTGCGATCCGAGAAATCAAGACCGATATGCAGGAACCTATCGCCATGGACCGGCTCCTCTGCGGCGACGTCGGTTACGGCAAGACCGAGTTGGCCATGCGGGCCGCCTTCAAGGCGGTCGAGAACGGAAAGCAGGTCGCGGTGCTCGTGCCGACGACGGTGCTTTCGGTCCAGCATGGGCGCACGTTCGGTGAGCGGTTCGCCGATTTTCCGGTTACCATCGAAGTTCTCAACCGTTTCAAGACGGCCCGCCAAGCGAAGGACATTCTGACCAGGGCAAAACGCGGCGAGGTGGACATCCTAATCGGCACGCACCGCCTCCTCAGTGGCGACGTTCTCTTCAAGGATCTGGGTCTGTTGATCATTGACGAGGAGCAACGGTTCGGCGTGGAGCACAAGGAGCGTCTCAAACGCATGCGGGTCAACGTGGACATTCTGACAATGACCGCCACACCCATCCCTCGCACGCTACACATGGCGCTGTTGGGCCTGCGGGACATCAGCTCGCTGACGACCGCGCCGCTGGACCGCCGGAGCATCGTCACCAGCGTCACGACGTACAACCAGGATCTCATCCGCAAGGCGATCTACCGCGAACTCAACCGCCAGGGGCAGGTGTTCTTCCTCCACAACCGCGTGCAGTCCATCGAGAAGAAGGCCTGGGAGATCCAGAAGCTGGTGCCCGACGCGAGGGTGGACATCGCCCACGGCCAGATGAGCAAACGCCAGTTGGAGGACGCGATGGTCAAGTTTGTGCTCGGCTTGACGGACGTGTTGGTTTGTACGACGATCATCGAGTCGGGTCTGGACATCCCGAATGCCAACACGATCTTCGTCAACGACGCCGACCGGTTTGGCCTGGCGGAGCTGCACCAGCTTCGCGGCCGGGTCGGGCGGTACAAACACCGGGCCTATGCCTACATGCTGATGCCGAACAACCAGCCGATCTCGCCCATCGCCGCCAAGCGGCTCAAAGCCATCGAGGAGTACTCACACCTCGGCGCGGGCTTCCGAATCGCGTTGCGAGATCTGGAGATTCGCGGGGCGGGCAACATTCTAGGCCCCGAGCAGTCGGGCCACATCCAACTGGTCGGCTACCAGATGTATTGCGAGATGCTGGCCGACGCGGTCCGTGAGCTCAAGCACGAGAAGGTCGAGCCGCTGCCGACCGCGACCATCGATCTGGGCGTTCCGGTTTATATTCCGAAAAACTACATCCCGATTGACCGCCACCGCATGGATGCCTACCGCAAGGTCGCGGTTTCGCGGTCCTCCGCCGACATCAAGCAGATCGAGGCGGAACTGATCGACGTCTACGGCCCGCTGCCCGAAGAGGTCCGACTGCTCCTAGACATCGGGGACCTGCGGATCGCGGCGTCGAAGTGGGACATCCGTAGCATCGTCGTGCAAGTCCCCTCGCCGGGTATCACCATCGTGAGCAAGGGCCCCACGGGTGATCTGATCTTCTCCTTCAAAAACGCCCCGGGTCGCAAAGTCAAAACGCTCTTTGCCGGCGCCCGCGGCGAAATCCTCATTCCAGACCCCAAGACCGTCCGCCTCCGCCTGCCCCAGAGCTACTTCGAATTCAGAACGCTCGTTACGCTCCTGCGAAAGCTGTTCTCGACGGAAAGCGGATCGTAATTCTCCGGCTCTGTGCTCAGAACCTCTGGTATTCGCCGTCCGGGCCGGATAGAAGAGCAAAAGAAGGCTCCCTGAACTGTGAGCTTTTGCACCTTTTGAAAAGGTAATGCCGACGTGGTATCCAGAGAAACATCCCGACCTTCCGATGGGTGTTTGGGCAGACATCCGACAAGGAGGTTCGGATGACTACAACATCTAAAAGTATCGACTTGGGCCGCTCTGATCCACCCGTTTTTTCCGGCGTTCATGGCCCCCGGCGCTCAGATCTTTCTGGCCCTGGTCAGTGGCTGGGTTTTGTGCATCGCCCGACGTATGATCACACCGGCATCGAGTCCTTTGCCGATCTGGACGGTCGGCATGCTCACGATGCCTTTCACCGCTTTACCCGATGCCCGTTGAGATATGACGGTTGGTGGAAGCTCCTGACAGTCCTGCTGGTCGAAACATTCGTTGTCCAAGGAACCATCGAGCCGGACTTGGACGATCCCCTTTTCCACCGCTGGGGTCGAAAGGTCTGGTGTCGCCGGTTGGTGGTGCGATGCGGTTCGGTTCCTCCGGAAGCCCTCTCAACGGTCGCATGACACCTTATGGAAAGTACGAAAGTTCACTTAGTAAGTCTCGTGTTTGCAGAAGTGCGTCGGTGGGACTTGACCACCGGGGGCCACCGGCCTAAGATGATCGGAAGGGATTGAGTCGGTGCAACTGGGTCGAATGAGGTCTGAGCCATGGCTTCGTTAATTGTGGTAAACGGAAAACAGGAAGGGAGTTACTACCCCCTGGGTCGGCGGACGAACGTCGTCGGTCGGGATGAGGCCCTGCCCATCCAGATCCTGGACAACATGGTCTCTCGCAAGCACCTGCAGATTCGATTCGACCAGGCCACCAACCGCTACTTCGCTTTCGACATGAAGAGCCGTAACGGCGTCTATGTCAACAACCGTCGGATCGAAGACGAGGTCGTCCTCCAGGATGGCGACATCATTCTGGTCGGCATGACCAGTCTCCTCTTCGCCGACAGGGATTTCAAGGACAAAGAAAGCGCCCTGTTGCACTACAAAAAAGTGGGCGAGCGGATGCGTGTGACGACCTATATCCCACGCGAGTTCGACTCGACCCCCGTCGGCCCCGGCGAAACCGGCCAGCCCATAGTGTCTCGGTAGCCGTCGACTTTTCACATTCGGCGCCGCGCCGTCCTGAGACGGGTTTCCAGGAACCCCCACGCCACTCCGACGACCAGCCCGACGCCGTGGGCGGTGTTGGCGATGGGACCCACCAAGCCCGCCAGGCATACAAAGAACCACATGATCATGAACGTGACCGTCTGCGGCGCCAGCGACAGTTGGGAGGAGGGGTTGAACTTGCTCTGCATCCACGTATAGCCCAGCAGGCCGTAGACGACGCCGGACATGCCTCCGAAGTTCGGTCCCCTGGCGAGATATTGGCCCACGTTCGACGTAGCCGCCAGGACCAACGTCAACAGCAGCAGGAACCACGAGCTCTTGCGGGCTTCGATCATACTGCCTAAGTCCCGCAGCCAGAGCATATTGAAGAAGATGTGGAGAAAACCGAAGTGCAGGAATATCGGCGTAAACAGCCGCCAGATTTCGCCTCGTCGGACCTCCAGCAGGATCCGCTCCCATTGGACATGTCGTCCGATCATCGGCGCAAAACGACTGATGGACAAGATCTGTTGGAGACTGTCGTTCTTGCCCAATTCGACCAGAAGCGTTACGGCGATGCTGATGGCGATCAAAACGACGGACACGGGCCCCAGGGGTACCGGCGGGCTGTAGAAGATCATTGTCCTCGCGTCCACCACGCGGGATCGTCCGGGTGCTGCGGTCACCTCCTCCTGCGGTTGACGTCGGACGCCGACGTGTGTTTCCGAGGAAAAGAGCGGATTTTGAGGATTGCGGTGGAATTCCTCGAACCATGACTTGGACTTCTCGAGGTTCTCGTCGTCGAGGATCCAGACCTCCCAGTCCCCCTGCGAGGTGGAATCCACTTGGTTGTCGATACCCTGACCGCTGAGAAAGCCGCCGAAACGGAGGGCCGACGGTTCGTCCGGAAGTCTGCCGATTGGTCTCATCTAGCTTGCGATCTCCTTTCCGCAGTGCGGGCATCGCAAGGCTTTCTTGTGACGCTCCAGATCTTCCAGGAACGCCGCGCCGAGGATGGCGGTGGGCAGGGCGAACATGCCGATCCCGAACATCGCACTGGCCGCAGCCATGATCTTCCCGATGGGAGTGACGGGATAGGCGTCCCCATATCCGACGGTAGTGAGTGTCACTGCCGCCCACCACATGGAGGCTGGAATGCTCGAAAATACCTCGGGTTGCGTTTCGTGTTCGGCGTAATACATCAGCGAAGCCGCGACGATCAGGAGGATCATCAGGATCGACATCGCGCCCAAAAGTTGCTCCCAGCGGGATTTGACGACCCGCAGGAGCATCTGGAGCGATTCGGAATAGCGAGCCAGTTTGGCGATCCGCATGAGACGCATGAGACGGAACATTCGGAACATTCGCAGGACCCGCAGATCCACGCTCAGAAACGGCAGATAGAAGGGCAACACCGCCAGTGCATCGATGATCGCCAAGGGGCTTATCGCAAAACGCGCCCGTCCCGCAATGGGGCGGGCGTACCGGGGGTCCTCCACGCAGGACCACACTCGCAGCACGTACTCCACGGTGAAGACCGCGACCGAGAACAGTTCGAAAGCCTTGAACCCGTGCGGCAGGAGCGAATGGATACTCTCGACGGATTCGACGATCATCGCCACGATGTTCAGCAGGATCAGGACCACAATGAACGTGTCACATGCCTTGCCCACGACGTCGTCGGACTGGGAAAGGGCCAAGATTTCCCGCGTGCGCCTGCGAATAGTTGAATACGACCACCGCGACGGCGAGTCCCCGCCCTTCGCAGTGTCTTTTGTCCGTGACATCGGACCTCCCTGGTTACAGTTCTATTCATGTCAAAGGAAGTATTTTACTGCCTCCAGGTGGCGCAGGCACGCAAATTCCTTGAGTCCTTGCGATGGGTCCTCCGTCCTGCGGGCAAGTGTTTTTGACGCCGGCTCAGCGTCGCTCACGCGTTGCGGCTGCGGTACATCAGCGACAGCTCCACCCGCTGGTGGTCCGCGACGCTGGCGGGCACGACGATTCGGGACAAGGCTTCGCCCAGCCGGTTCTGCAACTGGCGGCCGCAGATCACCGAAGGGATCGAAATCTCGATGTTTGTGATCTCGTGCTGGACGCGAGTCTTGACGCCGCCCATGATCATGTTGGCGATTTCACCGAGGGCGTCGATGGTTTCCGCCTCACTCGGCTGCGCATCGGGCTCCAGGCACAACATGCCTGCGGTGACGAACCTCGCTCCGTCTGCATTGCAGGTGATCGCGAAACATCCTTCGAGATCGCCGGTAAAGGTGATGGTTGCCAGGAATGCCGGTTCATCGGATGCCACCGCGGGTTCCGTCGTCTTCTCTAATGCCATGCAAACCATGCTGGCGAACACTTCCTTGGCGCTGTCCAGCATGATGTCTTCAAGCGATACCGTCGTCAGCATACACTCTCCAGGAGCTTGCAAATCTTGTCCAAGCCGCACCCATTCGAACTTCCGATGTGCTTTCTCGCGGCGTTCCTGTTTTTGATCGGCTAAAACGCCTCGATACTCCAGCGAGGTCCAAGGGGTTCTTCTTCCTCTTGGCTACGAGAGAATATTTTCCCTCAGCCAAGGTTGCCCGGTTTTCCATGTGGTCCTGAAGTCCAATAAAAACTGTGCCCGATAACTCATGGGCAAGGGAGAGATTCTCGCGTTGCTGGCGGAAATATGCCTTTCCCGCGTAGGATATAAACAGCCGTGGGCCTCAAGAACCGAATGGCTGGATGAGATGGGCAAATAAAATCTGTCCCGGGGGAGGGCGATGAAAATCCACAGGGTTAGCCTTCTTGGTCGGCCAAGCGTCGGCGCATTTCGCTTTTGTTGTCCCACTGGTGCGAATCGACCCCCATTGTCAGGGAAAAATCCAGTTGCCACAATGCCCGCCACCACCGCCACAGTCGTGCCATTGCTCTCATGTCGCACCTGACCTTTTCTCGATCCGGGTTTCCACCGGTCGTCTACTCTCGGACGGTCCTGTCGTCCGGAGGGTTCTCCATACACTAGAGGCGCAGGAGAGGGAAAAAGTAACAGGCAGGAGGGGGAAAAATGAGACTGTACTTCTATACGCTCTTAAGATCCCCAATCAAACGGACGATAGGTCGCTTATCCGACGTTCCCGATTTGGTTCTGTTCAGACAACAAGGACAGGGAGACAGTGAATGCGGTGGGATGCACTCAACAAAGACGGACGCGCCATACTTGGCTTTCTCGCTTTGGTTCTCCTCGTGGCAGCCAGGGTCTGTGGCGACGAGGTCGTCTGGATCGCCGGAGCGTCGAGTCCGACGAATTGGTCGATTCACCCGACGGAGCCGAACGACGGAGGGATGATCTTCTTCTCCGGTCCGACCCGCGTATACGAGAATTCCTGCGTTGCGGAGCGTGCCCTGGGCGGCAAGCCTGTGCTCCAAGTCGACATGAGCAATCGGGAGGCGCGACTGGTGTTCCAGCCCCCGGCCGACGAGGATTGCACGACCCTCAGTCCGGTCTGCGGCCTGGAAGGTTCGTTCGGCTACCTTCCGGCGGGACGCTGGGTCTTCGTCTGCAAGCAGAGCGGGATCAACGTCTCGATCCCCTTCGAAGTCACGAAGGACCCCGGCTGGACGGTCTACTACGTGGATTGGCGAGCCAAGGGTTTGCGGAATGGAACGAGCTGGGCCGATGCCTTCACGGATCTGCAGAGCGCCTTGTCGTTTGTCTCTCAACCTTGCGAGATCCGCGTCGCTCGCGGCGTGTACCGTCCTGACGGCGGGTCCGACCCGTTTCCAGCCGACGTGACTTCGACGTTCAAACTCAAGACCGACGTCGTCCTCAAAGGTGGTTTCGCGGGCAACGGTTCACCCAATCCCCATCAGCGGGACATCCTTCTGCATGAAACCGTCCTCAGCGGCGATCTCCTGGCCAACGACGACGCGCTGATCTTCCGAGATCGTCTGGTCGGCCATTCCAGCTGGGCGGACAACTGCCGTCACGTGGTGACCGCCGTCGGCGTGGGCTCCAGCGCAGTGTTGGACGGCTTCACCATCCGCGGCGGTCACGCCTTCGGCTCCAGCAGTCCCGACGAGCGCAGTTGCGGCGGCGGGCTCTACATCGACGGGTCCGACCCGATCATCCGCAACTGTCTGATCGAGGGCAACGCCGCGGGGTACTACGGCGGCGGGGTCTATTGCCGCGGAAGCGGCGCGCCGGTGTTCATCGATTGCGTCATCGCGGACAACTGGAGCTCCTGGCGCGGCGGCGGCCTGTACAAGGACTGGGGCAGCCGAGTCACGATGGAGCGGTGCCTCGTCAGCGGCAACTCGACCATTTATGACGGCGGCGGCATCGCCAATCACACCGAAGGCGAGCTGATCCTGACCAACTGCATCCTCAGCGGCAACCTGTGCACCGGCCTGGAATCCGGACGCGGCGGGGCGATCTATTGTTCTTTCGCCACCGTCATCCTGAGTCACTGCACGCTCACCGGGAATTTTGCGACCCGCGGCGCGAGCCTGGCCTGCGCATCGTCCAATGAGCCGGGGATCAGTCATGTCCGGATCAGCAACAGCATCCTCTGGGACCAGGGCGACAGCGTGTGGATCAGCGACAACTCGATTGTGGAGATCGCCTACAGCAACGTGAAGGGCGGCTGGATCGGGCAGGGCAATCGTGACGCGGACCCGCGATTCGTGGACGCCGGACGGTGGGACGACAAAGAGACCCCGCGGACACTCGCCGACGACGTGTGGTTCGACGGCGACTACCGCCTGGCGTGGAACTCCCCCTGCGTCGACGCCGGCGACCCGGCTGCATCGTTAGGACCCAACGCCAGAGACTTCGGCGGTCGGCCTCGACGTTCGGGCGTCGCGGTGGACATGGGCGCCTATGAGCTCAAAAACGACCCCCCGATCGCGGACGCCGGTCCCAACGTGGCGGGATTCTCCCTCGACGGAATCTCCGGAAGCGTCACGCTGGACGGGGGCCGTTCGATCGATCCCGAGGGGTTGCCGCTGACCTATCGGTGGTATCGCGAGGGCCAGCTTGTGTCCGCACAGTCGCAGTTCACCCTCACGCTGCCGATCGGCGAGCACGCCTTCACGCTGATCGTCAACGACGGGATTTTCGACTCGGTCGAGGACGAGGTGACCGCCGGCGTCTGGCCGGTCCTCCCGACGGTGGCCGCGATTTCGCCGAGCGTGATCGACCGCAAGAAACCCGGACAGGCGGTGATCGCGATGGTCAAACTGCCGTCGGGCAGACGCGCGACCGATTTCGATCCGACCGAGCCCATGCTGCTCTTCCCCGGCAGCGTCGCGGCGACGACACAGACGACGATGGTCTGGATGAACGGGTCGGTCTTTGCCATCGCGAGATTCGACACTGCGGCGGTCCTGGCCGCCGTGATGGCCAACGGCGACGTCGAACTGCGTATCGTCGGCGCCCTGCGAGACGATCGCTACTTCAGCGGCGCCGACACGATCAAGGTCAAGTAGCGGTATATTCCCAACTACTTTTTGAACTCGGCGATGATTGGGGTGTGATCGCTGGGGCGGTCCGCCGCGCGGGGTTCGCGGTCGATGGTGCAGGCGGTGCATCGGTCCGCCAGGGGGGCGGTGGCCATTATGTGATCGATGCGCCATCCACGGTTCCTGGCAAAGTCGCTGCCTCGCCTGTAATCCCAGAAGGTATACTGGCCGGCGTCGGCGCAGTGTTTTCGAAAAAGGTCCGTGAACCCCCAGTCCATGATCCGTGCCAACGCTTTGCGGACTGCGGGGTGGTAGCAAACATGCTCTTCCATCGCCTGCGGGTCATACACGTCGATGGGCAGCGGCGCGACGTTCAGGTCTCCCATCCACAGGACCGGGTCCGTCGGTTGGAAGCGGCTCTGAAACCAGTTGAGGAGCCGGGCGAACCAGTCGAGCTTGTACTGGAACTTGTCCGTGTCTGCGAGGTACCCCTGCGGAACGTACGTATTGACCAGGGTGATGCCTCGGACCTGCGCGGTGATGATCCGTGCCTCGTCGCGAGGCTCGTCGGGCAGGCCGAACTCCACGTGCTCCATGTCGTGACGGGAGGCCAAGGCCACGCCGTTGTAACTCTTCTGGCCTCGGAAGACGCACTGGTAGCCGATTGCTTCGAATGCGTCTTTGGGGAAATTCTCGTCCTGGACCTTGGTTTCCTGCATGGCCAGAACATCGGGTTGATGTTTCTGCAGCCAGGGCAGAACGATCGGGAGTCGGGCACGGATGCTGTTGACGTTGAAACTGGCAAAACGCATCGAATCGACCATTTCCGATCCATCTCTCTCTATATGTGTATGTCCGTAGGCTTGGGCAGACCCGACAGGCGTTTTCTTCGGGTCTCCAGACGGATCCTAACTTATCGATCGTGGATCGTAAACAGCACATTCCGGATTTTTGCACCAGGGGATGACGCGACTGCAGGATGTCTATAGATCTATAGTTATTTGCCAGGAATTTGGGGAGACTGCGAACCACCATGCCTTGGGATCGGTAAAACCTAGTGGCATTGGCACCTTTTAGGTACTGTGCAACGCGGTTCAATGCTGTCCGGAAACGAATCTGCGGTGCGAAAAAACGGGTCTTGACGGTCGGTATGTTTTTTTAGTAATCTTATGGGATTAGTAGGAGATACAAAAGCATGAAACTTTCGACAAGGACTCGTTACGGGATGCGGGCAATCATTGAACTGGCCCAGCATGAAGGCAAACGACCCTTGCAGTTGAAGGTCATCGCCGAGCGTCAGGACATCTCGGTGAAGTACCTCGAACAACTCATGAGTCTGCTTCGCTCGGCAGGGTTCGTTCGAAGTGTCCGTGGTTCGAAAGGCGGATATGTCCTGGCTCATCCAGCGGATCAGATCCGGCTCAGCGAAGTCTTTCGATGTCTGGAAGGCCCGGTGACGACCGCCGAGTGCACGGAAGATGACTCCTATTGTGGTCGGTCGGCGGATTGTGCAGCCCGTCGGGTCTGGGTCCGTGTCGAGGCTGCGATCCAGGACGTTCTGGGCTCGATCACGCTGTCCGATCTGGTTCAGGAATCCAAACCGAGCACGACGGAATACCATATCTAGCGGGGCGGCAGGTTGGAACGCGATTCATGAGCGCCGTATTCGAGGACATCGCCGCGGCGGTGGGGTATACACCGTTGGTGCGAATCAACAAGCTGGGGTCGGGCAGGGCTGAGGTCCTGGTCAAACTGGAGTCGAAGAACCCTTGCGGTAGCGTCAAGGACCGTATCGCTAAGTTTATGGTCGAAGCGGCCCAGAAGGCCGGCCTGATTGGACCTCAGACCGTTCTCGTGGAGCCGACCAGCGGCAACACCGGTATCGGATTGGCGTTCATTTGCGCCGCCAAGGGCATTCCACTGATTTTGACCATGCCGGCCTCCATGAGTGTGGAACGGCAAAAACTCCTCCAGTTGTTTGGCGCTCGGATCATCCTGACTCCTGCGGAGGACGGGATGCAAGGCGCTGTGGAGAAGGCTGAGCGGCTGGTGGCCGAGAACTCCCATGCATACATGCTTCAGCAGTTCACGAACCCCGCCAATCCCCAGGCGCATCGCGAGACGACCGCCAAAGAGATTTGGATCGATACCGATGGAAAGGTTGATATACTAGTGGCGGGCGTCGGAACCGGTGGTACGTTGACCGGTTGCGGCGAAGTGCTCAAAGGTAAGAATTCCGACCTAAAGGTGGTGGCTGTTGAGCCGAAGGATTCGCCAGTCCTCTCCGGCGGCCCGCCGGGGCGGCACAAGATCCAGGGGATCGGGGCCGGTTTTGTGCCCAAGGTCCTGCGAACCGACTTGATTGATGAGGTTTTGCAGGTCGCCTACGAGGACGCCCTTGAGATGGCACGTCGGTTGGCGGCGGAAGAGGGCATTCTGGCGGGAATTAGCGCCGGCGCGAACGTCTGGGCGGCGGTTCAATTGTCCCACCGTCCGGAGAATGAAGGCAGAACGATCGTCACCTTCATCTGTGACACCGGGGAACGATATGTCTCTACGGACCTATTCGCCCATCTGCCCGAACCGGAATTCGTGTAACCCAAGAGGCTCTTTCAAAAGCCCCTCTCGAATTGGGAGTCAAGGTTGAATGACGAAACAAAGGCGGATTGATAAGACGCTGGACAGACTGGTGGACGAAATCGCCCAGACCTATGAGGGCGACTTCGGGATCAATTTTATCGATGCGACGAACCTGCCGGTGCGGGGCAAGATCATCGAGGTACTCGATCTGCTGTTCGAGGTGCTTTTCCCTGGGCACACGGGCAACAAAGCCGTCACCCGCTCGAACGTGCGGTACATCGTGGGGGATCTCCTAAGCCAGATCTATACCGACTTGTCCGAACAGGTCAAGAGGGCTTTTCAATATCAGTGTCGGATCGACAATTGTTTGCATTGCGACTGCACCGAGCGAGCTGAAAGGGTCACCGGCGAAATTCTCGAAGAACTGCCGCGAATCCGCGGGTTGCTCAAGGGCGATGTCCAGGCCGCGTACGACGGAGATCCTGCGGCCCGGTCCTATGAGGAAATCGTGATGAGTTATCCGTGCATCGTCGCGATCGCGACGTATCGGATCGCGCACGAACTCCACATCCGCCAGGTGCCGTTGATTCCGCGGATTATGTCCGAATGCGCTCACATGCGGACCGGCATCGACATCCATCCCGGCGCCGAGATCGGCGGCCATTTCTTCATCGACCACGGGACCGGCGTCGTCATCGGCGAGACCTCCGTCATCGGCCGCAATGTGAAGATCTACCAGGGCACGACGCTGGGTGCCCTGAGTTTTCGACGGGATGACCGAGGTCGTATCATCAAGGGCGGCAAGCGTCATCCGACCATCGAGGACGATGTGACGATCTACGCCGAGGCCACGATTCTGGGCGACGTCGTGATCGGCAAAGGCGCGGTCATTGGGGGCAACACCTGGGTCAAGGAGTCGGTGCCGCCCGGTATGACGGTGTCGAGCCCTTCGCCCGATCTGGTGTACCGCAAGCAGAAGTCGGCGAAGGGAAACGGCGATTGAACGGATTGGACCCCTACCCTGGGTAAAGTCGGTTGAAGCACGGGAGAAACCATTGAATCAGAAGCTGCTCGAAGAAATCCGAGAACAAAAGGCCCTCCGGCGGGCCGTCATCCTGGCGCACAACTATCAGTCGCCGGAGATCCAGGACTTGGCGGATTTCTGCGGGGATTCGCTGGGTCTGAGCATCCAGGCGTCGAAGACGGACGCAGAGACGATCGTGTTCTGCGGGGTTCGCTTCATGGCCGAGACGGCCAAAGTGCTGTGTCCGAACAAGATGGTCCTGCTGCCGGATGCGAGGGCAGGATGTCCGATGGCCGATATGATCACCGCCGACGAGTTGCGGGACCTCAAGGCCAAACACCCCGACGCCCTGGTCGTCTGCTACGTAAACAGTACGGCCGAGGTGAAGGCCGAAAGCGATTACTGTTGCACCAGTGCCAACGCGGTCGCGGTCGTGCAGTCTCTGCCTCGCGACAGGCGGGTCATCTTCGTGCCCGACCAGCACTTGGGCCGGTTCGTCGAGCAGCAGTCGCAGCGGAGCTTGATTTTGTGGCCGGGGTACTGCACGACGCACGTGCTGATCTCAGAGGATGACATCCACAGGGCCAAAGAGCAGTATCCCGACGCGGTCGTCATCGCACATCCTGAGTGTTCGGAGCCTGTGAAGGACCTGGCCGACGCGCTGCTAAGCACCGGTCAGATGATCCGATTTGTCCAGCAAAACGCGGCCAAACGGTTCGTCGTAGCCACGGAAATCGGCATGATCCACCCCCTGAAGAAGGTCCGGCCGGACGCGGAATTCATCCCCGCCAGTGTGCGGGGCGTCTGTCCGAACATGAAGAAGATTACGCTGGAGAAAGTCCTGGCCTCGCTGACGAACCTGCAATACAAGATCGAAGTGCCTGAGGAGATTCGACTCAAAGCGGCCAAGTCGCTCCAGCGGATGGTGGAGATTCGCCCGGGGAGTTGAAGTTGCGAGGACGGAGTCCTATCCGTCTCATGGGTCCCATCGGCAGGAAACCGGCCATCGTGCGAAGGTATAGTACTAGAAGACGAAGAACAACGATTCGAAGGACAAAACACGATCATGTGGGAATACACCGATAAAGTCATGGACCACTTCCTCAATCCGCGAAACGTGGGCGAAGTGGAAAATCCCGACGGCGTAGGCGAGGTCGGGTCGCTGGCCTGCGGCGACGCTTTGAAGCTGACGTTCAAACTCGGGAAGGATGGTCGAATCGTCGACGCCAAGTTCAAGACGTTCGGATGCGCCAGCGCGATCGCCAGCTCGTCCGTGTTGACGGAACTGATCAAAGGCAAGACGCTCGAAGAGGCGATGAAAGTGACCAACCGGGACATCGCCGAGTACCTGGGCGGTCTGCCCGAGCAGAAGATGCACTGTTCGGTCATGGGGCAAGAGGCCCTGGAGGCTGCCATCGCCAACTATCGAGGCCAAAAGGCGACCCCACGCGAGCACGATCACAACGAGCGAATCGTCTGTACCTGTTTCGGCGTCACCGACAAGGAGATCGAACGGGTGATTCGCGACAACGGTCTGACCACGGTCGAACAGGTCACCAATTACTGCAAGGCCGGCGGCGGTTGCGGCGGCTGCAAAGGCGAGATCGAAAAGATCATCCTGGCCGCCCAGGGCGATCAGGTCAAAATGCAGACGGCGCCTCTACCCCGCAAAGGCAAGAAGCTCACGACGATCCAGAAGATCCAGCTGATTCAACAGACGATCAACGAGCAGGTTCGTCCTGCTCTGCGGGCCCACGGCGGCAACATCGAACTGATCGACGTCGAGGGCGACAAGGTGCTTATCGCTTTTCGCGGCATGTGCGCCCAATGCAAGATCAGCGAATTCACGATGAGAGACGTTGTCGAAGCCAAGCTCCGCGAGTTCGTCTGCGAGGACCTGGTCGTTGTGGAGGACAAAGAGTCATCGGAGACGCAGCACGAACATAAAGGGTAGAACAGAAACTCGAAATCCGAAACAAGCACGAATTTCAAAACGTCCCGCTCCGATAAGCGGCAGCGTTTCGGTCGTTTGGCTGTTGGTGTTTGAATTTGTTTCGAATTTCGGACTTTGGATTTTGGATTTTCTTCCGCGCAGGGGATAGCTAATGAAGATCATCTATTTCGACAACAACGCCACGACGCGGGTCGCCGACGAGGTCTACGAGGCTATGGAGCCGTACTTGCGGACTTTCTACGGCAACCCGTCCAGCATGCACACTTTCGGCGGTCAGGTCGGCGTCAAGATTCGCCAGGCCCGCGAGAGCGTCGCCCGCTTGCTCGGCTGCGACCCGAGCGAGATCATCTTCACCAGTTGCGGTACCGAAAGCGACAGCACCGCGATCCTCGGGACCCTGTCGGCCGTTCCCCACCGCCGCAAGGTGATCACCACACGGGTCGAGCATCCGGCGGTTCTGACCGTCTGCCGGGATCTGGAAAGTCGGGGGTACACCGTGATCGAGCTCAGCGTCGACAAGCTCGGGCGCCTGGACTTGAGCGAATTGGAGCACCACCTCGACGATGACACCGCCTTGGTCACCATCATGTACGCCAACAACGAGACGGGTGTCATTTTCCCCATCGAGCAAATTGCGGAGATGGTCACCAGCCGGGGTGTCATTTTCCACACCGACGCCGTTCAGATCGTCGGCAAGATGCCTTTGAACCTCGCCAAGAGCCGCATTAATTTACTTAGCCTTTCGGGTCACAAGTTGCACGCCCCCAAAGGGGTCGGCGCGCTCTACGTCAAACGCGGAACGCGGATCTCCCCGTTCCTTTTGGGTGGTCATCAAGAAGGTGGTCGCAGGGCGGGTACCGAGAACGTTCCCGGAATCATCGGCTTGGGGAAGGCTTGCGAGCTGGCCCTGATGTATATGGAAGACGAGAACACCCGCGTCAAAGCCCTACGCGACCGGCTCGAAACCGCGATCCTCAGGACTTGTCCTGGAAGCAGGGTCAACGGCGACCCCCAATGCCGGCTCCCCAACACGACCAACATCAGTTTCGAATACATCGAGGGCGAAGCGATTCTGCTGCTGCTCGACCGCTTCGGCATCTGTGCCAGCAGCGGTTCGGCCTGCACCTCCGGTTCGCTGGAGCCCTCGCACGTGCTCCGCGCGATGGGCGTGCCGTTCACTGCGGCCCATGGGTCGATCCGATTCAGTCTGAGCCGCTACAATACGCAGGAAGAAGTCGATTTCACGATCGACAAGATGCCCCAGATCATCAATCGCCTCCGCGAGCTTTCGCCTTTCGTTCAAGGCGCCGCGGCCGGACGGTGAGGCGGATTTGGCGGACATCACCGAATGTGCAAGGGCAGGCCTTCGAGCCTACCCTTTGCCGTTGGGCATGCGGTTTTCCCATGTGACAGGTCCCCTCTGCCAGGAAGACGCAATGCGATCTTGACAGCTTTCTGTTTGGGACATATGCTCAAAATTGTCTTCCGGAAAGCATCACGTGTCATAACAACAGGAGAACGCAAGCTATGAAAGTCGCTATTCCTGTCGCTGAGGATCGTGGGTTGGACAGCGAGATATACGGTCATTTCGGGTCCGCACCGGTGTTTGTACTGGTGGATTCCGAGACGATGTTGGTCCAGGCTCTGGGTAACGCCGATCAGACGCACGAACATGGCCAGTGCAGTCCGATGAAAGCTCTGGCGGGCGCAATGCCCGACGTGGTCGTGGTCGGCGGAATCGGAGCGGGGGCGGTCAACGGACTTCGCCACGCCGGGATTCGAGTGTTTCAGTCACCCGGCGGGACGGTAGCCGACGCACTGACGCTGCTCCAGAGCGGCCGGTTGAAGGAGGTTGTCGCACAGGGAACCTGTGGCGGACACGCTGAAGGTGGGGGATGCGACCACTCGCACGCACATTGAGTTTTCGGGAGTCTGAACCCAAACTCGGGACACAGAGTAGTACAGCACATACCGTACAGACGTTGGAGTACTGGTGGTTCTCTGTTGTGAATAGGATTTGGGTATGGCTCAAGGCAAACGCATCGTAATCGTGGGTGGGGTGGCCGGCGGGGCGTCCGCGGCGGCCAAGGCTCGGCGGATCAGTGAAGACGCAGAGATCATTCTCTTCGAGCGAGGCGGCGACATTTCTTTCGCCAACTGCGGCCTTCCGTACCACGTGGGCGGGATCATCCAGGACCGTTCCAGACTTTTGGTCCAGAGTCCCGAGGCGATGCGAAAGCGATTCGCCGTCGACGTCCGAACACACAGCGAGGTCCTTCGCATCGACCGCGCCAAGAAGGTCGTCGTGGTCCACGACAAGGCCAAGGACCGCCAATACGAACAGCCTTACGACGTACTGATTCTGAGTCCCGGCGCCGAGCCGGTCCGCCCGCCGATCCCGGGGGCCGACCACAAACGGGTGTTCACACTTCGCAACCTGGCGGACATGGACGCGATCAAAGCGGTCGTGGATGCCGGCGGCAACCAAGCGGCCGTCGTGGTCGGAGGCGGGTACATCGGTCTGGAAATGGCCGAGGTCCTGCGGCATCGCGGCCTGGCCGTGTCGCTGGTGGAACTTGAATCTCAGGTGATGGGCCCGGCCGATCCCGAGATGGTCGCGCCGTTGCACGAGCATCTGAAACTCCAGGGCGTGGACCTGAACCTCGGCACCAGTGTCACCGCGATCCAAGATCGGGATGGGCGGCCGGAAGCTTTGCTCAGCAGCGGCCGGTCGATTTCCTGCGACTTGGTCATTCTGGCGGTCGGAGTCCGGCCCGAGGTGAAGCTCGCGGCCGAGGCGGGGCTGACCATCGGACAGCGCAAGGGCATCGTTGTGGACGACCACATGCGGACGTCGGATCCGGACATCTACGCGGTGGGTGATGCGGTTGAAGTCCAGGATTTCGTCGGTGGTTTTTCGACGGTGATTCCACTGGCAGGTCCGGCCAATCGCCAGGGCCGAATCGCGGCGATCAACGCCCTCGGCGGCGACGCAGCCTATCACAAAACCCAAGGCACCGCGATCTGTAAGGTCTTCGACCTGGCCATCGGCATGACCGGCATGGGCGAAAAAGCCCTCAAGCGGGCGGGACGGTCCTATGAGAAGATCTACGTTCACCCGGCCAGCCATGCCGGTTATTATCCCGGCGCGATGCAGATGAGTCTCAAGCTTCTTTTCGATCCGACCAACGGCAAGATCCTCGGAGCCCAATGCGTCGGAGCCGACGGGGTGGACAAGCGGATCGATGTCCTGGCCGTCGCCATCCGGGCGGGCCTGACCGTGTATGATTTGGAGGAATTCGAACTGTCTTACGCTCCACCGTTCGGTTCGGCCAAAGACCCGGTCAACTACGCGGGGTTTGTCGCTGCGAACTTGCTGCGAAAGGAGGTATTGATCTGCCATGCGGCCGACGTGGCCAATCCCGGGCCCAAACAGATGCTTTTGGACGTTCGGACCATGCCGGAAGTGCAGAAGGGCACGATCCCCGGCGCCAAGCACATCCCGCTCGATGAGTTGCGCAAACGGTTGGGCGAACTGCCCAAGGACAAGGAGATTCTAGCCTTCTGCGAGGTGGGTTTGCGGGGTTATCTCGCATGTCGCATTCTTACGCAAAACGGTTTTGCATGCCGGAATTTGTCGGGTGGATACAAGACGTATTGTTACGCCATGGGCCGCGCCTCTGGCGCCGCTGCCGCCAAACGCGAAGTCAAGGAGGATTCCGCAGAAAGCGGCTTAGAGCCTCCACCTGCCGTCGGCGGTTCTCCCCAGATCGTCAAAGAAATCGACGCCTGTGGCCTTCAGTGTCCCGGGCCGATCATGCAGCTCAAGCAGGCGATGGACCAGATCCAGCCAGGACAGGCGGTACGGATCTCCGTGTCCGATCCCGCTTTCGCTGCGGACCTGGACGGATGGTGCCACACGACCGGCGCACGGATCTGCGACAAGAAGCTCGACAAGGGAGTCTTTCTCGCCGTGGTCGAGAAGGGCCAGCCTGTCCCGACGTCCGCGCCAGTCACAGCCTCGAACCACAAAACTCTCGTGGTCTTCAGCGATTCTTTCGATAAGGCGATGGCAGCGTTTATCATTGCCAACGGCGCCGTCGCGATGGGCAGCGACGTGACAATGTTCTTCACGTTCTGGGGTTTGAATTTGCTCCGCCAGGATCGGGCGGTTCCCGTCCAGAAGACCTTCATCGAGCGAATGTTCGGCTGGATGATGCCCCGCGGGGCTCAAAAGGCGGTCCTGTCAAAAATGAACATGGCCGGCATGGGGACTGCGATGATCAAGGGCATCATGAAGAAGAAAAACGTTCTTTCGTTGCCCGAGCTGATCGAGGCCGCCAAACGTGCCGGCGTCCGACTCGTCGCGTGCAGCATGACCATGGATCTGATGGGCATCAAACGCGAGGAGCTGATCGACGGCGTCGAAGAGGGCGGTGTCGCCATGTACCTCGACCGCGCAGGTTTGGCCAACGTGAACCTCTTCATCGGATAGAGCGGCGTACGCTGCGAATCGACCACAGAAGCCCTGGTCTGAAAAAAATACAGGAGACGAGAGCTATGAAACGTAAGGCGTGGACGATGAGAGCGGCGGGACGGGTTCTGTTGATTGCGATAACGTTGGGGGGGACCGGCTGCATTTCGAGCCGGTCGGATGTCACATATGGTCCCAAAGGCCCGGCGGTTTCGAACAGTACGCTGCGGCAGATCAAGTGCGGCCAGACGTCCAAGGGCTGGCTGCTGGGCGTCATGGGCGAGCCCAGCCGGGCGGTCCGTACTTCTGCAAACACCGAGATTCTCACCTACGAGTACACCAAGACCATTGACAGCGATTTCAACTTCTTCATCTTCTTCAACGCCGACAACCGTCGGGAGGAACGCATCGTTCACGTCTTCGAAGTCGAGAACGGCATTGTGACCAGACACTGGAGAGAACGATAACACAAACGCACGTCACAGAGAGAACGTCATGACGAAGGAGAAGGTCAATGTTGACGTCGCGGGAAAAGCGGATGCTGGTGTACTTCGGCGTTCTGTGTGTCATCCTGGGTTGGGACAGCCTCCGACGGCGATGGACGGGTCATGCGCCCTTCGAGACGGAGCATTATCGAATCGAATCCTCCGCAACGCCCGAACAGACCCGTGAGATCGGCCTGACCGCGGAGATCGTTTACGCCGGGTATGCCGAGCTGATGACTGAATTGCAGCACGAGATTCATTCGTATCCCAAGCTCAAGATGAAGCTGTTTAAGGACCGCGACGAGTTCCATCGCTGCAATCTCGCTGTCGGGTGGGCGGAGGCCTTTTACCGCCGGCCCTATTGCTATCAGTATTATTATTCTGCGGACGAGGCGCACCCCTATCATTGGATGATGCACGAGGCGACGCACCAGCTCAACGCAGAGGTCGCTCGCCTCGTGCTGCCGCAATGGCTGGACGAGGGCCTCGCCTGCTATCTGTCGACCAGCCGGATCGTGGAGGACAGGCTCCGTTTGGGCGAGATCGACACCAACACCTATCCCGTGTGGTGGCTCGACTCGTTTGGATTCTCAGGCGAGCTGGTCCTGGACAAGGCGGCCGGGCGGACCATCCCCCTGCGGGCGATCCTCTCGGGCGACGGCGGCCCCGACCTCAGCAAACACTTCAATCTGTACTATCTGCACTGGTGGAGTCTTGCCCACTTCTTGATTCAATGCGACAATGGAATGTGGCAGGCGGGTCTGGGCCGGCTCCTTTGCGAAGGGGTGACGCTGGAGGCGTTCGAGAAATACATCGGGATGGTCGAAGAGATTGAGCCTCGATGGTATGCGTATCTGCTCGAACTCCGGGAGACTCTGGCCGGGCAATCGACGCCGAGTGTGAAGCTCAAGTCCAACGAGGCATTCTGAGCGGCCCACGAGCTCAAGGGGAGAAACAAAATGAGGAAAGCGATTGTGTGTCCAACGGTTCTGATGTTGTCGGTGCTGGGTGCTGGTTTCGTTCAGGTGGGTCTGGCCCAGGATTTGGGGAGTCTCTCGCAGGTCCGACCCGGGCGAAGTCGCGCGGTGACCTCGTCTGATCCGAATTTCGCCAGCAACAGCGACCGCGTTCGCTACATCAAGCCCGGCGAGACGCTGGTCCTCGCGGACATCAAGGGCCCCGCGACGATCAACCACATCTGGCTGACCTTCAACGAAGCCCGGCCCAACTGGCTGGAAGCGGGGGGCTCGGCCCGGCCCGATGAGATCGTCCTGCGGATGTACTGGGACGACGCGAAGGAGCCGGCGGTCGAGTCGCCGCTGGGGGACTTCTTCGCCGCCGGGTTTGGCGAGCGGCGGGAGATCCGTTCGGTCCCCGTCCAGGTCGAAGGCGGCGACGGATACAACTGCTACTGGCCCATGCCGTTTCACAAGCGGGGCGTCATCACCGCGACAAACGAAGGCGTCAAGAACGTCCGCAGCTTCTATTACCACATCGATTACACCGAGGAGTCGAGCCTGCCGCCGCAGACCGCGTACTTCTGCGCCCAGTACCGCAACGAGTTTCCCGAAAAGCTGGGCCGCGATTACCTGATCCTCGATGCGGTCGGCCAGGGCCACTACGTCGGCACCGTCATGAGCGCCCGTTCGCGGAGCCCCTTCTGGTTCGGCGAAGGCGACGTGCGGATGTACATCGACGGCGACACGAAACCGACGATCCAGGGCACCGGTACCGAAGACTACTTCCTGATGGCCTGGGGCCTCAACGAGAGCCTGTTTCCCTACTTCGGCTGCACTTACATGAGCTCGGACTACGAGAACTTGGGCACTGAGTACTGCCTCTATCGCTGGCACATCGCCGACCCTGTGCGATTCACGAAGTCCCTGCGGTTCGAGATTGAACACACCGGCTGGATCACAGGCGACGAGACCACCACAGGTGAGATTTCGGGCCACGTCGAGCGCGAGGACGACATCGCGACCGTCGCCTTTTGGTATCAGGTGGGCCAGCCCAAGCGATTCACGACGCTGCCGCCGCTGGCGCAGCGGAGGTTGCCGAACCTGGACGTGATTGTCGAAGGTAAGACGCTCTTGGCGACGGCAAAACACTCCCCCGGCGTGCTCGAAGTGCAGAAGGGCTATGACTGGACCGGCGACGGCCAGCTCCGCTTCATGCCTGCCGACGAAGAACCTGTGTTGGAGGTCGAATTCACGATCGAAAAGGCCGAGTATCGCGGTTTGATCCTGCGGTTCACGTATGCCGAGGATTACGGCGTCTATCGTATTTTCCTCGACGACAAGAACATCGCCGAGCCCGCGGACTACATGGTGGGCCAGAAAATCGCCGACTACGATTTTTATTCGCCGACGCTGAAGGTCAAGGAGAACTACCTGGGCAGTTTTCAGTTCACACCGGGCAAGCACACGCTCAGGCTGGTCTGCGTCGGCCGCAATCCGCTCTCCAAGGGTCGGACTGTCGGTCTGGATTCCATCCGCCTCCGCGAACGTTGGCTCAAGAAACGCAAACCGCTGTCATGAGAGCGATAAATTGACGCTGCGATCTCACGGCTCCGACCGGATCGTGATTGTGTGTCGGATCGGGACGAAGGCTTTGCTCACCGCTGCGGCCAACGGGGCCCGGACTTTTTCGGTCAGCGAGGCGGTCATCGTTATGTCGGCCTGGCCTTCCGGGCCGTGGAAGAGGTCCTTGATCTGGCGGGTCTCGTAGGCCTGCTTCCTGGCAACCGCTTCATCAACCGCCTTGAATGCTTCGCTGAACGGATTGACTTCGAAATCCGCCGCGAGGTTCACTCCTTTGGCCAGATCCGCAGCGGTGTACGTCTTTGATGTTTCGCCCCAGGTCACGCGGTAGTTGCCCGCCGGAGCGTTGGGGATGACGAGCAGGAATCGATTCAGCTCGGCGTTGAAGGGCACCAGTTCCATACCCGAACGGATGCTGCCGTCGTTGTCGATCGGACCTGCGGCGCAGAACGGATACCGGTTGCTCTCGATCTCGATCCGGCCGGGCTCGGCGGTCAGGACGCGGTGGCCCTCGGAGGCGGTCGCTTTGCCGTCGGCGAGGTTCACGGTGATCGTGCCGATCTGCCCGTCTAGGCCCATCGCTTTGAGGAACGCGTACGCCATGACGAGATGGCCCGCCCAGCCGGGATGGACGCCGTCTTTACCGGCGATCATGTAGTCGTCGCCGAACCGTTTCTTGCCCTCGAACCCACCGACCAGCATGGGAGTGAACACGTCGGCAAACGCAACCTGCTCGTCGTTGGCCACGGATAGTCCGATGTTGCGAAACTCCGCAAGACTGTGGTTGAGATCGTCAATCGTGCCCTTGGCCTGCTTGACCCAGGATGGCATCTTGCCAACGGTACCCGCGGATCCCTGGATCACACGTACGCCGTGATCCTTGAACTTGCGGACGATCGCAGCCGACGTCTCGCGATACTCCTGTCCCCACTGGCTCTCATAGGGCTGATAACGGTGGTCGTTCATGCCATAGCAGGTGGTTGCGATCGTGGGCTCGAACTGCAGCACATCGTTCTCCATCCGGGCGAGAAGACCTGTGGTCCGCTCGCCGCTCCAGCCGAACTGGCGGACGGTGATGCCCAACTGCGGGACACACACGGTTAGGTACGTCTCCATGATCCGCGAGTACATTTTTTGCTCGGTGATGGAGTCGCCGCAGATGGCTAGGCGGTCGCCGGGTTTGAGGAGCAGTCCCCGGGCCGGGGGGGCCTTAATGAGCTTGTAGCTTGAAAAATACGGATCAGAAGGGAGCGGCTCGAGCTGCTGCGCCCAGAGGGGGGCTGCCAGAGCCGCTACGACGATAAGAAATATCATGTGCTTTTTCATGGTGGTAACTATAGTTTGTCTTGGGGGCTGTGACAAGCCCAAAAACGAGACGAGATTCGGTTGCGGTCTCCCCATCCGTTGTTTTCTGCAAAGGAGCCACTGTCGCACGGTGCTATCGCGAACAACTTTCAGTGGTGTCGGCAGCCTGAGAGATCCGAAGGGTTGCATCCCGGCGACCCATTTTTTTCCCATTTCTTGTGGATTTTTTTTTGCTTGATCTGGATCTTTCACAGGGGTATAAGCGAAGGTATGGAAAATTCAAGAATACAATCAAGCGATCGTTCGTCCCGTCGAGAATTCCTCAAGACCTCCAGTGCCGCCGCGATCGGCAGTGCGTTTGCGAGTCCCTTGATCCTGACTCGCAGCGCCTCTGCGGCCTCGGGCAGCGGTGTCCTGAAAGTCGGCCTCATCGGCTGCGGAGGACGCGGCACCGGCGCCGCAGCGCAGGCGTTGTCCACCGGTCCGGACGTGGTCCTGACCGCCATGGGTGACACCTTCGGGAACGTCTTGCAGAACAGTCGCAAGACTCTCGCCAACAACGAGAACTTTGGAAATCGTGTTCAGGTGCCCGATTCCGCCTGCTTCGTCGGTTTGGACGCCTATCAGAAGGTGATCGACAGCGGCGTGGACGTCGTGCTCCTGGCCGCTCCTCCGGGTTTCCGCCCGCAGCATCTGAAGGCTGCGGTCGAGGCCGGTAAGCACATTTTCTGCGAGAAACCCATGGCCACCGACGCTCCCGGCGTGCGCAGCGTTCTGGAGTCGGCTGCCAAGGCCAAGCAGAAGAACCTTTCCCTCGTCGCAGGTTTCTGCTGGCGGTACCACTTGGCCCGCCGGGCCTTCTATGAGAAAATCCATCAAGGCGCCATCGGGCAGATTCGCGCCGTTTACGCCACATATCTGGCCAGCCCGGTCAAGCCCATGCCCCCAGCCAGTTCCCGTCCGGCCGGAATGGGCGATGTCGAATGGCAGATTCGCAACTGGTACAACTTTGTTTGGCTCAGCGGCGATGGGCTTGTAGAACAAGCCTGTCACAGCGTGGACAAAATCGCCTGGGCGATGAAGGATGTGCCGCCGCTGAAGGCAGTGGCCACCGGCGGTCGCCAGTTCCCCAACCACGAAGGCAACATCTACGACCACATCGACGTTTTTTACGAGTACCCGGACGGTGTGCGGGCGTTCATGGCCCAGCGTCAGATGCACAACTGTTACAGCGACAATTCGGATTTCGTCATGGGCAGTGACGGTGTGGGCACTATCAAGGGCTGGGCCGACCCGGTCATCACCGGAAAGCAGTCCTGGCGCTACACCGGTCCGAAGTCCGACATGTATCAGATCGAGCACAACGAGCTGTTCGAGTCCATTCGCAAGGGCCAGCCTATCAACGACGGTGTCTGGATGGCCCACAGCACCCTGATGGCGATCATGGGACGCATGGCGGCTTACACGGGCAAAGAGATCACCTGGGACATGGCGATGAATTCCCAGGAAAAGCTTGTCCCCGACAATTTGACCTGGGACATGGCTTTGCCTATCAAGCCCATGGCCATGCCGGGTACGACGGAATTCGTTTGATCCCGCCATTTCTTCCGGCCGGATCTCGTCACAGACGAACCAGCGGGGCCCTCGTCCAACGGACCAGGACCCCGCGTTCGTTATGAGCGGGCTTCTGCAAGACGAGCCATGAGGATAGTCCCCGCGGCTCCGACAACGACCGCGTAAAGGAACCCCACCGTTGGGCCGACACTCGTCCACAACAAACCGACCACCAGGCTGGACCCGAAATCCCCGATTCCGTTGACTACGCCGAGCACGCCATAGGCAGTGCCCGCGACCTCCGTCTTGACGTAGTCCCGGACCGCCACTCCTTCCATCGTGTCCTCCCAAGCGATGAACACGCCAGCCAGAGAGAAGAAGATTACGAACCACCAAACCGTCGGAACCGCGAAAGCAAAGCCCGCAAAAGTGACTACCGCGACGCCGTATCCCGCAGCCAGGTACCGTGTCCGAGAGAACCGGTCGCTCAGTGCGCCGATGGGGAAGGAGGCCAGCGCGTACACGACATTGCGAAGCGTGTACAGCAGCGCGGCCACCCTCGCAGCCTCCAGCGATCCAAGCGTCGGCGCTAGAACGGTCGTGGCCCGCAAGATCATCAAGGTGGGCGCGAAATCCGCGATCCCGAACACCCCCACGGCCAGCAGAAAAGAGCGATATGCACGCGGCATCGCGCGTATCGTGCCCCAGAATCGCATCTGGTTGTTGGGAGCTCGCGGTTTCTCGCGGACCAGGAAGGCCATCGTCGCCACAGAGAGCAAGCCCGGCACGAGGCTCAAGAGGAAAATGACGCGAAACGGCCAGCCAACCGCGTCGGACAGCCAGGGTATCCAGCCGATCACCGCGTTGGCGACCTTCGGCCGGCTTGTCGCCAAGCTCAACAGTCCAAATGCCGCTAAAGGTCCAACGACGGCCCCGGCCGTATCGCCGGCTCGGTGAAAGCCGAACGCCTTGCCGCGGTCTTTCGGCAGGACGGAATCCGCCAGCATCGCGTCCCGCAACGGGCCGCGAATGCCCCGGCCCAACCAACCCACGATTCTGGCGAATAAGATCAGTGGCCAGGCAAACGCGAAGGTGATAAGGACTATGCCAAAGGTCGTCAGAGCATAGCCGATTATGGACCAGCCCTTGCGATGACCGATCCGATCGCTGTGGAACCCTGCGCCGAGTTTCACGAAACTGGACGTCGCATCAGAGACGCCTTCAATAAAGCCCAGAGCTGCTACTGACGCCCCGATGGCCTGCATAAACTGCGGCAGGACCGCTGTCGCCATCTCGTGGCAGAAGTCGCTCAGAAAGCTGGTCAGGCCAAAGGCGAAGACATTTCGATTGAGCCACGCCCCAACGAAACGCCGTCCGGGCACGGTGATTACAGCAGAATCTCGTTGCCCCATGATCTCAGCCCAATCCTTTCCTCTCGCAGCCAATCTTGCGTTCGATCAAGCCCAGCAGCGCGCGGGTATTCGGATCATCCTTCTGGTCCAGCGCCTTTTGTGCCCATTCCCTCGCCTCGGCAAATTGATTTCTCCGATAGAGGCACCACGCCAGGTGGTTCTTGAACTCGGCCTCGAACGGATTGAGCCACACGGCCCGCCGGAACTGTGGCTCGGCGATCCAGAAGGCTTCTCGCGACATAAGGTGTACCCCCAAGGCGTCGCGGTCGTAGCCCAGGTGGGAATCGGGCCGCAAGGCATCCTCACGTCTTTCGTTCTCGTCCCGGTTATCAATGCGTTTCTTCACCATGAGCGGCCTCAACGATCTTCCGTGCCGCTGCCCTTACCATGCAGATTTCTGCGTCGGTCAATACCTCCACGAATGCCAGAGCCTCCGGCATGCCGATCTTGCCCAAGGCTTCGACCGCCGCAGCGGCGTCTGTCGCTGAGGATGGTTAAGGGCAAGAATCAGCTTCTCGAAATAGTCCTTGGAATTGTAGAAGCCCCGGATATCCAATCCGCATTCAGGACACTGCGTCAAGTCCTCAGCGAAATCTCTCCAACATCCTGGACAGTAATATCTCGTAGTATCTCCCTCTTCCTGGGAGTCTGCCGGCCTAATAGACGAGGAAAACCCAGGCGAGCACTGGAAAGCTGATGGCCATGGGACCTGCGAAGACTACCGCGCGCAGCGCCTTGGGCATATCCAAACCAAAGGTCAGACAGACGCCGCAAACCCATGCGCCGACAACGACCGCGGTTACGATGCTCTTCCAGCGACGAGCCCTCGCCTTGGCCTTTTCCTCCTGAGAAGTGGGCACACACATCTCGAGCATCCAATACATCTTGTGCATCACCACCGCGCACACCGCCAGGAAAACGACCGCTATAGTTGTCTTGATGAACACGGCAAACCTCCTATTTGGCGACACTTCCTATTCAGACACGGTTTCCCGGCAGTGTGGAATCATCTCGACACCGACCGTCTTTGTCAGATGCTGAAGACTCGTGATCAGGCTATCGATCCGCGGGTCCAGGTATTGTTCCAATCCCTCGGGAGGTGGGCCATACCGAGCGAGGAATCGACTCTGGGTTTCCCTGAGGATTTCCCAGAACGTCGAACACTCCCCCCAGATCCTTCGCCCTATATTTTCCGTCTCTATTTCCAGCCCCAAGGTATCTCTGAGTTCCCCAAGGACGCTGCGAATCTTTGCGATTTCGCAAAGCAATCCTGCCTTCTGGTCCTCCGACAGGGCGTTGTGTTCAACGTACAGGACGGAATGGATTTCTCGCCCGTACGCGTATTCCTCGATTTCACAAAGCATCCGATCGAATAGCAACAACGCCGTCCCAATCCCTCTTCGGTGGGTTTCGCTTAGCGAAATGGTTGGCCGGGGTTTCATTGTCGGTTCATCCTATTGAGGCATATCCTGATTCCTGACCGCCGGTGATCGCGGCACGCAACAGAGAATCCCGGCTGATCATGCCCAGGAATGTGCCATCGGGGCCGACCACTGGAAGACGCTTAATCCCCCGGGCCGTCATCAATCCAATGGCCTCGTCAATCGGCGTGTCTTGACCTACCGTGATCAAATCGGTCTTCATGATCTCGCCGGCCGTGCGCTTGCGAGCTTCCTCGACGACGGCCTTGTGGCGTTTGCCTAATTCCGTGAAAGTCAGCTTGCTGGCAAGGCGGTCCCAAAGGCCCACCCTGTGCCCGGAGAACAGACGCAGCAAGTCACGATCGGAAATCAGCCCCAGGAACTTCCCATCGTCGGCGACCACCGCCACCCGTTGGATGTCGTTGGCGTCAATCACCCGCATGACTTCTTCCAAGGAGGTTTCGGCAGTGACAGTGTAGGTGTCGCGCCGCATGATATCTTTTACCCGACAGACATCGGAGAGTGCGATGTTGCACGCTTGGATGGTTTTCCATGTGGGCATCTCCGTGGTAATCGTGCGAAATACGTCCAGACGCGCCAGGATGCCGACCAGTTTACCTTCGGCATTCACCACCGGAAGGCGTTTGAGTTTGTTCTTGAGCATCCGATCCACCGCATGCGACAGGGGGCTGTCTTCCGCAATGGTGATGACAGGTTGTGTCATGATTTGTCCGGCGGACGTGTCGGCCATTTCTTTGAGAACTGCGTCAAGATTCTCCTGCCCCAATTGCTGCATCAGGCCCAATCGCACGGGCATTTTGCCGCGAGAGATCAGATCGCCTTGCGTGATGATGCCGATGGGCTTGTCGAAATCATCCACGACCGGGACACCGTTGAACCCGCCCGATAGCAGTGTTCGAACCACATTGCTGACCGGAGTCGTCGCGTGGACTTTTTGCGGCGAAGACGTCATGACGTCTCGTACCTGCAGACGCCTGGGAATCAGGTGCTTTTGCGTTTTGTGGGAGATGACGGCAAGATCGTTGACGGCCACGATTCCGTCGACCACCATTTCTCGGATTGTCGGCAAAACACGTTCCGCTTCCGAGGCCGGTAAGACAATCTCGATCTTCAGGGGCATCTTGAACGAGAGAATTTCGATTTTGGAGGTCGCCAATTCTCCGTTTTCATAGCACCCCGCGACGCCCCGTGTGACCTCGCACCTGGCGACCAACTTCAAGTCGCGTACGAACGTGAGAATCGCGTCGGACAACGGCTTGCCTCGCCAACGGATGTCCTCGCTGGTATGGACCTGAATCGTCTTGTAGTTCATCATAACCAAGCCTTTCTACAGCACTTTTGCCAACCACAGTCCCACCAGGACCAGCACCAGCCCACCGGCGTTATTGGCGACAAAGTTGATTCCCGCCAGGGATCGGAACCCCGCGTTGGCGATATTCACCGTCTCGACGGCAAAGCTGGAAAACGTCGTCAACGCGCCGAGAAAGCCGGTCACAAAGAACAGACGCACCGACGGCGTCAGCCAGGCCATCCGTTCGGCCAAGCCGAATACCAACCCGATCAGGAAACATCCAACCATATTCACAATCAGCGTACCCCAGGGGAATCCGCTTCCCCAGAGCCTTGCCGCCAACAGGTTCACACCATATCGACTGACGGCGCCGAGGCAGCCGCCGAACATGACCAATACGAATTTCTCCAAGCAACACCTGCCCGCAAATCCAATCCAACAGAACTCACTTCTTCGCAATCAACACACTGCACGGCGCGTGGTCACAGATCCGGTCGGCGGTGTCGCCCAACAACCGGCCCCACAGTTCCGAGTGGTCGCTATGGCCCACCACGATCAGATCATAACCACCTTCCTCGGCGAACCTCAGAATGGCCTTCGCCGCGTGGCCCGATCTCGTTTCACAGGCAATCGCGATACCGTGTTCCCGAGCCACGTCCGCGACCTCTTTCTGACGCTCCTTGAAGTACCCGTTCGCTGCTTCCGCCTCTTCCTCGGGCTCGCCCGGCAGATCGGTGTACCGCGGCAGCGGCTCGCGGACCCACAACGCCGTGATCTTCGCACCGTACTCCCTCGCCAGCACGGCGGCACGGGCCAGCGCGGTCCGGCCCCCTTTGGAACCATCGTAACCGACCAAAATCTTCGTGAACATACTTCACCCTTTCACAGGATCGGACTGTATGGCTGGTCTGCGGGGGATGCGACGGCTGTACAGGCGGCCCCAGGCCGTCATCGTGCGAACCGTGGGCTGGAACAATCTCTGAGCCAGCAGCGTCGGTACAAAAGCGCTCAGGATCACCACTGTCACCAGCATCGAGTACTGTTGCTGGCTGATGATCTTATTCTGCAAACCAAACAGGGCCGAGATGGTGCCGAATGTCAGCCCTGTGGACATCAGCAGCGACGTGTAGTGTGCCTCGCGCGACCGCATGAAGAAGTGGCGAGAGAGAGGCCACACGGCGACGTATTTCGTCGCGATCTTCAACGCCAGTAGTACGCCGATCACGCCGATTCCCGCCAGCAAGGCAGGCAGCGACACGTACAATCCCGCCTTGATGAAGTAGAACGGCGTGAAGATGGCGAAGGCAATGCTTCGCATCCGATGCACGAGGGTCTTGTCCCGCAGGAAGACGCCGGCCACCACCAGGCCCAGCAGGTAGGCGGGCAGGACGGCCTCGCTCTTGGCAGTCGAGGCCAGCCCGCCCAGAAAGAAGAGCACCAGGAACAGGAATTTGACCTCGGGTTCGCTGACCCGTGTCTGGCCCAGTCGCGAGATGAAGAACTGCGTCCACCTCGGCATGAACCAGAGCACCACGGCGGAAATCACCACGAAGACGATCAGCCAGACGTTGAAGTCCGCGAACAACACGCCGAGGGCCAGCACCGTACCGAAGTCCGTGATGAAGCACGCCGCCAGCAACATCTTGCCCATCGCCGTACTGCCCAGTCCGCCTTCGATCATCACGGCGTAGACCACCGCCACTGACGTGGTGGATAGGGCAATACCGGCGATCCACGCCTGGTGCAGCGGCCAGCCCAGCACGAATTGAGTGAAGATCCAGATGCCCACAAATGGCAAGAAAAACGAAAGCACACCGATACTCAGACTGGCCCGGAAACTTCCACGAAGCGAGGCCGGGTCGATTTCCGCGCCGGCTAGGAAGGTCAACACGCCGCTGCCCAGCATCGCCAGGAAGTTGGTCCACTCCGTAGTGTGGAGCACGGATGTTTGGCCCGTCGCGTGCAGGTTACCCATGATGACACCCACCAGGATTTCGACCAACGCTACGGAAATCCCCGTGCGGATAGAAATAAGACTGGCAGCGAAGGCCAGTCCCATCCAGAACGCGGCGGTGAACCAGATGTTCTCAGGCATAGCCATGGGTCCGATCTCCACTTTTCTGCCCTTGTGTTGTGCCGGCCCCCAGATCCAAACGACCTGGGGGAAGGGACGCCCGTTGTTTGTTCGTGCAACTTGGAGGCGAAAACTGGACTTGGGTGTGCAGGACGATTTGTACTGCTGAGGAAATCCGGCTTGGCAGAGCGTGCATCCGACTTCTCCTTTCAACACCTGCTCCGGGGAAGTCGTCTGACATTTTTTCAGGCTACTCCCACCAGGAGGCTCAAGTCTTGGTAGGAGTTATCAGCCCAAACGCTTGAGCGGTTGCGGTGAACTCCATCACCTCTCGGGAGATGTCTTCCGAGTCAAATGCACATGGAATTTACTCGATGCGCAACGTTGTGTCAACACTTCCAGAGGGGAGCGTCCGGCATTGTCCAAGGCCAAAATCCTAAAATGCTCTGGGAATCCTGTCACGAGGGGGCTGTTCCTCCCCGCTCGGTTGCAAAGAAGCGAAAGTCCTTAAAGGGCTTCCCATGGTATGGCTTCCTGGTATTTGGGGCGGTCTACCGGAAGGCGGCTCTCGTCATGACGTGCTCCGCCTTACGGTCAGGCGGAGCACGTCGCGTAGATCGATCACGGTTTCGGGCGGCCGTAGCTGATGTCGTCGATGAAGACTATGCCTGTGCCGCCTGGGCTGGGGACGGCTTTGTTGCCTACGCCGACGATCATCGATTTGACCGCGGTCAACTTTACGCCCGCCGACGCGAACTCGATCAGCGGGATCTTCCACTGATTCCAGCCGCCCTTAGCGGTCGCCATCATATCGGGATGATGCACGGTTTGGGATTTACCGGCGGTGTCTTTGACCGTGACATACAGGCTCTCCATCGAGTTGCCCGCGGGCTGGGCGATGCCGATCTCCGCCACCTGCCAGGCGCCCGCGACGGCGCCGCTGAAGGAGACGTTGGAGAACTCTGCACCGGTCGCAAGGTTCGCGTTGTGGCTGCACAGAGCCAGGCCGATCAGGACGGGGCCATTCATCGTGATCGTCTGGGGGGCGCCCAACTGCGTCCAGGTCTTCCCGTCGGGGGAGATTGAGCCGATGAAACTGTTGCCATTACGCTCGACCTTGGCCCAATATGGAGGTGTCACAAGCGAAGCACTGTCGTCGTTGGACGATGCACCGCCGGCGACGAGCCTGCGTTGGAAGCTGGCGCCGTTGCCGGCACCGGCACCGCCGGGCGTGATCGCCATAAAGGCGTGGCTCGAACCGGGCTCGGTGCTCTGGCGGATCATGACGCCGCCCTTGGCCCAGGCGTGGCTGTTGACGATACTGTCGACCCTAGCGATTATCGTTCCGTTGCCGCTGAGGGTTTTGTAGGCAAAGCGGAACTGGTCCGAGGTTCCCCAGATGTCAGTGCCGATGGCGTTCATCAGAATCCTGTCGACGGTTTCCGCGAAGGCCGGTGTACGGCCCTGGAAGTATAGAGACAGGGTATCGGCCCCGTGGACGGCCCAGTTCTGCGCCGGGTCGAAGGTGCGTTCGGCCTCCGAGACATAGGGGGCCGCTGTATTGTTGTAGGCCAGAGGCATCGACTGCTTGCCGCCGTGGACGGTCGTCTTTTCGGCAAAGGGGGCCATATCGTATCCGACCTGCGACCCACTGGCCTGGGTCGTCAAGCCATCAACCCACACTTCGTAGATTCTGTGGTCGTTGTCGTTGTAGCCCTCCATATCGTCAATCACTGCGTACTCCTGGGTCGTGAAGCTCCAGACGTCGCCTTCGTACGGTCCTGCGCCGCCGAGCTCAGTCACTTTCCAAAAGTAGTTTGTTGCGAAATCCATCGAATTCGGCGTGTAGCTGTGCTCGGCCACTGTTCCCACCAGGGGCAGTGCAGCCTTGTCTGTTCCGAAGTAGACTTCATGCAATGTGGCCTCGCGTCCGGGCCGCCAGTTCAGACTCGTCTCGACGCTGACGTCCATCGCGGCATCGGCCGGTTGCGGTCGGCGGGCCTGCACCGGGATGTAGAAAAATCGGACCTCGCTCAGACCCGTCTGGGGAGTCAGGCTGCCCCAGGTTTGGGTGATCGTGAGTTTGACGAACTTGGCAGCGGCCCCACCGAGATCGACGGCGGTGTTGGCAGTATAGGACGCCGATCCGGTTGCCTGGGCAAACTCGGGAACACTTTCCAACGCGGTCCAGGCGACGCCGTCGACGGAGTATTCAATCGTGACGTTGCGGGCGCCGAAGCCGACGATCCCTTCGATCGGCTGATTGGAGTTCCACACCCACATCTCGTGGAGTCGATAGACCTTGTCGAATTCGTACTGGATCCAGTGCGGCCGGGGACCGTTGGTCATCCACATGGTCGCCAAGTCCGTGGAGTGTGTGTCGGTCGCGCTCAGACCGGATCCGTTGATCGTATTCTGTGGAACCGCGCCAGGCTGGACACTGGAGGCCTTGGCCGCAGTCGGTGTGACGGGATAGCTGAACGGTTCGACGGTGAAGCTCCAGACCTTGCCTTTGTAGATCGCCTGGTCGGGCGCGGCGTTGACCTCGTCTACCCGCCAGAAATAGGTCTTGCCATACTCGAGAGGTTCGGGCGGAGTATAAGTCGTTTGGATTTGGCCTTCGCTGACCAGCACGCCCAAGGGGACGGTCCTATCGGCGTCGTTGACGTCTTGAAAGGAGATTCCGAAGTATATGTCGTGCGAGGCCGCGTATTCGCCGGCGGTCCATCGGAGCGTCAGATCGCCAGGCACGTCGGTGGCCTCGTCGGCCGGGATCGGGGAGGTCGCGCGGCCGGGTCCACCAGGGCCTTTCATCAGCGTGCGAATCTCCGCCTCCGTCAACGCCCGGCGGAAGAGCCATACGTCGTCGATCTCGCCGCGGAACCAGTCGCCACTGGCGTTGAAGACGTTGCCTGCGATGCTGAAAAAGAAATTGGATGTGCCGCTGACCATACCGTTCTTGTCGCTGGCCACTTCTTGGCCGTCGATGTAGAGAGAGATTCTTGTTCGATCACCTGCCAGAGCGACGTGGTGCCAGGAAGGATACGGGAAACCCCAGTTGGCGCCGATGAAGGCCCAGTTGTTGCCCGCCATCCAGGTCCCGAATTGCCCGCCATTTTCGGTGGTGAATCCCAGCTCGATCAGATCGTTCTGGCCGAAGACGCTGGAATAGACCCCGGTACTGCTTGCGCTGATCCAGCCGGCCATGGTGAAGGCGGTCAGGCCGTTGAGCAGGCTCTTGCCGGTGCCGACAGAGGCGTTGGTTCCGTTGAATTGGAGGGCGGACCCGTATAGGCCGGGAACCCACGTCGCGCCGCCCGTGATCGTGCCGTGATTGCCGTTGGGGGAACCGTCGGCCGCGATCGAGCCTTGCCCTTCATCGAACGACCACCAGCCAAGCAGGGCCGGATCTCTCGTCGGGTCGAATGCGCCGAAGGTTTCGCACACAGAGAGCAGAGTGAATGATGACGCCAGGAGAGCCAGGAACGTTCTTCTCCACATGATAATCCTCCTTCCCCGCGACAACTACGTCGCCGATGTTCTCGGACCCAACCGTCCACGCATTTTTGAAAGGCCAGGAGCGAATCTTGCCGAGCGGTGATCGAGGACAGGCCTCCCATCTCGCCGGTCCTTGGAAGTGCCCGGCTCGACCGTTTCCATACCCATTAGACCAGAATCGTTCCCGCCAAGCAAAAGGAAATCGAGAGGGGGGCGGCTACGTGCAAATTTTCTGCAGGTCCGCCATTGTCAACTGATTCAGGCGGGCAACGACTTTGTCCGCCTGTTTGAGCTGGGCGGCCTCGTAGGTGTTGGTTACCGCAATGGTTTTCATTCCGGCCTCGCGGGCGGCCTTAAGGCCCCAGTGCGAGTCCTCCACGACGATGCAGTTGGCCGGAGCGATCGGGTCGGGCCAGCAGTCGTTAAGTTTCTGGAGGGTCAGGATAAACCCTTCCGGGTCGGGTTTACCGCGACGGACGTCCTCAGCCGAGACGATCACATCGAAGCGGTCCCGCAATCCCGCTTCTTCGAGGATCAGTTCGATCTCCGGACGAAGGGCCCCGGAGCAGATGGCGATGGGGATCTGCGCGGCGGTCAGTTGATCGAGGAATTCACGAACCCCCTCGATAATCCGGCCCTCGGTACGGGCCAATCGCTCAAAGATCCGCGTCTTCTGCTGGATCAGGACAGGGATCTGGGTTTCTGCAATGCGAAGCCGACCTTCGTCGATCAGAGCCTTGAAGCAGTCCTTGTCGGACATGCCGAGATAGTTTTTGTAATATTCGTTCTTGGCCAGTTCAGAGCCCTGGGGCGCCAACACCGCGTTGAACGCACGGAAATGCAGGATCTCAGAATCCGTGATCACGCCGTCGAAATCGAAAATCACAGCTCGAAGCATAAAGGCTCCGACCGGACAGGGACAACCCCAGCCTTCCTTACTTGTCTTGTCAGGTTTACGCCTCCGGTACCGGCCCGACGATCGTCTCGTAATCGCTGAATGTCGATTTGTCGCCTTGTCGTACCTGCTCGGTCAACGCCTTGATTCTGGGGGCGTTCTTCTCGACGTACCGTCGGGCCATCATCAGCTTTCGCTGCTGCATCGGGACCGTCTGACCGTTCTTGGAGCCGCCGTTCGTGGCGACCGGCACATCCATCTCGACCTTCGTGCTGGCTTGGCCACAGAAGAGGTATCCGTTGATCAAGTCGATGGCGACATCGACCAGCTCGCGTCCGTGGAGGTCCATGTACTCGTTGCCCTGCGCCTTGGTGAACTCGATGGCCTCCTGCAACTGCTGCCTGCCCTCGGCCAGTTTGGCCAACAGGCTGCTCACCCTGGGATCGTAAGGCAGGGCGGCCAGCTCCGTCAGGTATTTCTCCGCAGTTCCACTGCAGACGCCTCGGACGGCGGCGACGATCTGCAACTGGCTGGTGCCTTCGTAGATCGTCGTGATCCTCGCGTCGCGGGCATGACGTTCGCAGGCATAGTCCCGCATGAAGCCGCTGCCGCCGAGGACTTGGATCGAATCATAGGCGACCCGGTTGCACATCTCGGTGCAGTAGTACTTGCTCATCGGTGTCAGCATGCCGGCATATCGTTTATAGATACGGGCGTTGTCTTTAAGTCTTTTGGCGGCTTCCTTGTCGGCGGGCGGATGGTTCTCGGCCTGATTGTTGTAGGCAAGGGCCAGATCGACGATCCGCGAGGTCTCGTAGAGCAGGGCGCGTCCGGCCTCGATCGAGGTCTTCATGTCGATCAGCATGTCGCGTACCGCCGGGAGCTTTTCGATGGCAACGGAGAATTGTCTGCGGCTGGCCGCATAGTCGCGAGCGATGCGGTAAGTGGCCTCCGCGATGCCCACGCCCTGGGCGGCGATCCCGATCCGGGCGCCGTTCATCAGGGTCATGACATAGGGCACCAGACCTCGCTGCCGTTCGCCGATCAGTAGGGCAGGCGTGTGGTCGAAGAAGATCTCACAGGTGGGTGAGCCGTGGATGCCCAATTTGTCCTCGAGCCGTCGGATGTGAACGGTTGGGCCGGGTTCGCACAGCAGCAGGCTCAGGCCCATGCCGCCGCTGCGGTCGGGTTCGCTTCGCGACAAGACCAGCAGCACTTCGCCGCAGCCGTTGGTGATGAACCGTTTGACGCCGTGGAGGAACCAGTTGCCTTGACTGTCCTGATAGGCCCGCAGCTTGACCGCCTGGAGGTCCGAGCCTGCATCGGGTTCGGTGAGCACCATCGCGCCGGTGACCTTGCCCTCCGCGAATAGAGGCAGGTATTTTTGCTTGATCTCCTCACAAGCGAAGGAATTGATTGTCTCGGCGATGCCTTGGAGCCCGAAGATGTTCATCAGGGAAGCGTCGGCGCGCGAGAGGATCTCGTTGGCCATCGAGTAGATCAGGTTCGGGAAATTCAGGCCGCCGAAGCGGTGGGGCAGGGTAAAACCCATTACTTGGGCCTGGGCCAGCTTCTCAATGTCCTCGGCGATGCCCTTGGGACGGGTCACCGATCCGTCGGGGTTGAGCGTGTTGCCTTGGCGGTCCACGGCTTCAGCCCGCGGTGCGATGAAATCGGCGCAGAGCTCGCCGAGCGAGTCCAGCACCATCTCGTAGTTGCGGATCGCCTCCTCGGCACTGCTCGGCGCGTAATCGAACTCCTTGGCAAAGCGGTAACCTTCCTCGAAGGCGTCCGCCAGCGGTGCCAAGTCGATATGCTTGAATAAGAACCGAATATCGTCGTTATCCCTGTAAAAGTTGCCCATGCCTCGTCCTGAGAATCCAAAATCTCAAATTGTACGTCTCTGAAAAATGTGAATCGCGGCATCAATCTTTGATTGCTTTTTCCTTGATCGCCTTGATCATCCGTGGAACGACCTCGTTGAGGTCGCCCAGGATCCTGTAGTGGGCGACGCTGAAGATCGGCGCATCGGGATCATTGTTGATCGCGACGATCTTCTGGCTGCCGGACATGCCCGCCTGGTGCTGGATCGCGCCGCTGATGCCGACCGCGATGTACAGGCTCGGCCGGACGGTGGTTCCGGTCTGCCCGATCTGGTGATCGTGGTCGATATAGCCCAGGTCGACCGCGGCACGCGTCGCGCCGGGGGCGGCTCCCAGGCAGTTCGCCAGGTCCCAGACCAGCTTGAAGTTCTCCTTGCTGCCGACGCCTGCGCCGCCGGCGACGATGATTCTCGCGGCCTTCAGATCGACCTTTTTCGCCCGCGTGTGCTGCTGGAGGATCTCGATCGGCAGATCTTCCGGCGTCAGAGCGACACTCTCGGCGATGATCTGGCCTTTGCGTTTGACTTTGGGCTCGGGCATCGGCATGACGCCCTCACGGACCGTCGCCATCTGCGGCCAGCGGTCGAAGTTGATGATTGTCGCGATGATGTTGCCGCCGAAAGCGGGGCGGATCTGAAACAGCAGGTTCTTGTGGACCTCGCCCGTCTTGGCAATCTCGTGGTCGCCGATTTGGAGGTCCGTGCAGTCGGCGGTCAGGCCTGCCTTGGCTGCGCTGGCGATCCGCGGGGCCAAGTCCCGACCGGCGACCGTCGCGCCGTAGAGCACAATCTGCGGCTTGTGTTTGTGGATCAGGTTCAGGATCACTTTGGCATAACTGTTGGTTTGGTAGGCCCCCAGCAGCGGGTCCTCGACCAAGTATACCTTGTCGGCCCCGTGCTTGACCAGTTTGCCGGCCAGTTTCTGGACGCGGTCGCCCAACAGGACGGTTCCCAGTTTCACCTGCAACGTATCGGCCAAGTACCTCGCCTTGCTCATCAACTCCAGCGGCGTGTCCTCCAGCCGCCCGCCATGTTGCTCGGCGAACACCCACACTTCCCCTTGTCGATTTACTTCAATCATGTGTGACTTCTCGTCGTCCTTTCGTCGTCGATTCCATCTCTCAATCCACCGAGAGAATGCATATTACAGGACATTCGTCCTCATGTCATCCCTGCACAGTCGCTGATCCTTGGAGGCAGAGTCACCGAGAGACTCCGGACACTCGATCGGCATTTGGGATCATTTGGGCTCATGCCTGCCTCGCACTACCGTGTGCGATGATGGTTTACGCGATGATCTTGTCCTGGATCAGCTCGTGGATCATGGCCGCGACGCCTTCTTCCGTCGGGGCGATATCCTTGCTCTCCTTGGCGGCCAGCACGACGCTCTGGATCCGATGGACCTTTGTGGGCGATCCACTGCGGCCGCACCAAGTGAGGTCGGCGTTCAGGGCGGTCAAGTCCCATTGCTGGATCAGCAAGCCCCGCTGCGCCAGGGCTTCCGCCTCCTTCTTGGCCAAACTTTTGACCGTGGCTTCGTCCGCGGTCGGGTTGGCGATCTTGATGCTCTGCTCGATCTCAGCCGGCGTCTTGGCATTCTTGTATTTCATCATCTGGCGGGCGGCGGCCACGCGAGGTTCACCGGCGTCACTAGTGACCGTCAGCAGCACCGGCAGGGGGGCCCGAACGAGTTGCCAGCCGTTGCCGATGTTCCGTCGTACCGTGATTTTTCGGTTTTCCAGGGTCTCCATCGCTTCCACGTAGGTGACCTGGGGGATTCCCAGCTTCTCCGCGAGCTGCGGGCCTACCTGCGCGGTGTCGCCGTCGATGGCTTGGCGGCCGCACAGGACGATGTCGTAGTCCAGCTTGCGGACGGCGCAGCTCAGGATGTAGCTGGTCGCCAGGGTATCGCTGGCGGCGGCCCTTGAGTCGGTTATGAGAATGGCTTCGTCGGCCCCCCGATAGAGGGCGTCGCGTAGGATCTTTGTCGCGCCGGGCAGGCCCATCGTGATGACGGTGACTCGCCCGCCGAAGTGGTCCTTGATACGCAACGCCATTTCCAGGGCGTTGAGATCTTCCGGATTGAAAATGGCCGGCAGCGCCGAACGGTTCACCGTGCCGTCGTCGTTCATGACTTGGCCGGTGATTCTGTGTGTGTCCGGTACCTGCTTGGCCAGCACTACGCAGTTATACCCCACCGATGGTCTCCTAATGTTGTCGTTGCTTGATTACGGCATTTCAAAACGCCATAATGTACCGCTTAGTCGGCTAAGGTCAACCCCAAAGTGCCCCCAGGCGTTTGTGCGGACCTCCAGCATCTATTTTGTTGGAGGTTGCGTTCGAACACAAGGGTTGCTAAGATACTCGCTTCGTCCGGGCCGGCGTCATGGCGCGGGCCCAGGGTGGGAAATCCGGAACAAGGGCACATGCATAGGAGGCCGCTATGAGCAGAGGCGTAAAAAAGTCATGGACACCGGCGTTGATCATGGGAGCGGTCGTGTCTTTCGCCATGGTGGGCTGCAAGGAAAAAGGGCCTGTGTCTGTCGGCGATGCAAACGCCCCGGCGGCAGCCGTTCCGGCCGCCAAGGCGATCGAACTGTCCTACAGCGTGTTCTTCCCCTCCACGCATATCCAAGCTCAGACGGCCGACGCCTGGGCGAAGGAGGTCGAAAAGCGGACCCAGGGGCGGGTCAAGATCACGGTGTATCCCGGCGGCACGTTGACCCCGGGCAAGCAGTGCTACGAGGGTGTGATCAACGGGGTCTCGGATATCGGCATGAGCTGTTTTGCCTATACGCCAGGCCGGTTTCCGCTCCTGGAAGGTTTGGATCTTCCCTTGGGTTATCCGAGCGGCACGGTGGCTACCCGCGTGGCCACGGAGTTGACCCAGAAATACCAGCCGAAGGAAGTCGCCGATGTGCATGTTTTGTATGTGCACGCCCACGGGCCCGGACTGCTGGCCTCGAAAAAGCCGGTGCGGACCCTGGCGGATATGAAGGGTCTGAAGGTCCGTTCGACAGGTCTGTCTCAGAAAATTGTGGCCGCCCTCGGCGGCACGCCGGTGGCGATGGAACAGGGAGATACGTATGAGGCTTTATCCAAAGGCGTCGTCGATGCCACGTTGTGCCCGATCGAGACGCTCAAGGGCTGGAAGCAGGGCGAAGTCATCACTTCGGTGACAGACGCTACTGCGGTCGGCTACACCACCTCGATGTTCGTCGTGATGAACAAGGCCAAGTGGGATAGCTTGCCGGCCGATGTGCAAAAGACGATCAGCGAGGTCAGTGCCGAATGGGTGGCCAAGCACGGGCAGGCCTGGGACCAGGCCGACGCGGATGGCCGCGAGTTCGTCAAGGGCCTCCAGCGAGAGATCCTTTCGTTGACGCCCGAGCAGCAGCAGCAGTGGAAGGACGCCGTCAAGCCGGTGCTGGATGCCTATGTGGCTGCCGCCAAGACCAAGGGATTGCCAGGCGAAGAATTCCTCAAGGACGCCCAGGATCTGATCGCCGAGTATTCTAAGTAATGGGGCGATAAGTGAGCCAAGGCCGACAAAAGGCATTTGCCGATCCCGGGGTTCTCGCTCACTTCGTGACCATTCTTCGCGTCGTCGTCAGTGCGCTGGGGGTGGTTGCCGGTACTGCGGTCGTCGCGATGATCGTCGTGACCTGCATCGACGTCGTCGGCCGGCGGGTCGGGCACCCCCTGAAAGGAACCTACGACCTCGTCGAGATCCTCGGCGCTGTCACCATCGCGGGCGGCCTGCCCTACACGACCGCGTGCAAGGGCCATGTCGCCATCGAGTTCTTCTTCCAGCGGCTTTCCCGTCGCGGGAAGATCGCCGTTGATACGGTCTGGCGGACCATTACGATCTCCCTCTTCTCGCTTCTGACGTGGCGGTTCTTCCACTACGGCTTTGAGATCAAGGCCAGCGGGCAGGGCACTTCCACGATGGGCTGGCCGATCTTCTGGCTGCCTTGGTGGTTTTCCCTCTGTTGCGGGGTCATGGTTCTCGTGATCCTCTACCATCTCACGCATCCGGGAAAGGCGTTGATGAAACCATGACCGTGCAGCAGATGGGAATTGTCGGGTGCATCGCTCTGGTGGTGCTGCTGTGCAGCAGCATGCCGGTGGCGTTCGCCATGGCGGTGGTGGGGGTCGTGGGTTTCGCGGCGGTCGTGGACTGGAATTGGCACGCGGCCATGAGCATGACGACGATGGAACTGTATAAGGTCTTCGCCTCATACAGTCTGACCGTGATCCCGCTGTTTGTGCTGATGGGGCAAGTGGCGTTTCACGGCGGCATCAGCCGACGTCTATTCGACGCGGCATACCACTGGCTGGGTCCGCTGCGGGGCGGCTTGGCCATGGCGACGGTGGGGGCCTGCACCGCGTTCGGTGCGATCTGCGGATCGGGCCCCGCCACGTCGGCCACGATGGCGCTGGTGGCGATCCCCGAGATGAAGCGGTACAAGTATAGCATGGAGCTGGCCTGTGGGGCCGTTGCCTCCGGCGGCACCATCGGCATGATGATCCCGCCTAGCGTCGTGTTTATCGTCTATGCGATCATGACCGAGCAGTCGATCGGCAGTCTCTTCATCGCCGGGGTTTTGCCCGGACTTTTGACGTCGCTGTTGTTTTGCGCGACAATCTACGTGCAGTGTCTGCGCCGGCCGGCACTGGGGCCGGCGGCGCCGTCGTTCTCGTGGAAAGCGAAGATCCTCTCGTTGCGAGGGGCCTGGGAGACGATTCTCTTGTTCGTCGCCGTCATGGGCGGCATGTTCCTGGGGATCTTTACGCCCACGGAAGGGGCCGCCATTGGGGCCGCCGGCGCGATCGTGATCACGGTGGCCAAACGGCAACTAAGCTTCAAGAAGTTCGTCCAGTCGCTCAAGGAGACGTTGCGGACCTCGGTTATGGTGATGATCATCGTCGCCGGTGCGCAGGTCTTCGGGCGTTTCCTGGCCGTGACGCAGATTCCGTTCGCAACCGCCCGTTGGCTGGGCGGACTGCCGTTGCCGGGCTGGGCGATCATGATTCTGATCACAGGATTCTACCTGATCGCCGGTTGTTTCGTGGACGCGTTGGCTCTGGTCCTCCTGACGATCCCGATTTTTCACCCTGTGGTAACGAACCTGGGTTACAATCCGGTCTGGTTTGGCGTGATGATCGTGTTGGTGACGCAAATGGGTACGATCACCCCTCCCGTGGGCGTGTGCGCGTACGTCGTCAGCGGCATCGAGCGGGATGTCCCCCTGGAGACAATCTTCCGTGGCTGCATCCCGTTCCTGCTGGCCCTGGTGGCGGTGGCGATCCTGTTGATTCTGTTCCCCTCAATCGCGCTGTTCCTGCCGGGCCTAGTGCACCCGTAGAGCATGAAGGCAGCGGCTCTCGTGATCTTGCTTGACAGGGTCGAGTTCCACACTACCATGGCGACAAAAAGCCTTGATTGTTGAGGTTCGATATTATGAAACACGGTACGACGGCGTGGGCGGGTGTGTTCCTGGTGGGAGCGGTGCTGGCGACGGGCGCCTGGTCACAAGAAGGGTCTCTTACGCCCGAGACGATCGAGAAAATCCGCAGTGAATTCCGGATGGACGCCCACGCCAGGACGGCGCGCAATGCTCTGACGACGGTCGGACTGAAGGAAATTTCGGCCAATCGGGAGATCCTTGCGGGGCATGAGAACAAGTTCAGCCACAAGATCAAGACCAGCGGAATCAGCAATCAGAAGTCCAGCGGTCGCTGCTGGATGTTCGCCGGCTTCAACATGATCAAGCCGGTCCTGATGAACCGGATGGACCTCGACAGCTTCGAGTTCTCGCAGATCTACCTGCAATTCTGGGACAAGATGGAGAAGGCCAACAAGTTCCTGGAATGTATGATCGATTTCCGCGACCGCGATATTCAGGATCGCGAGGTTGTGTTCTTGCTCCAGGATCCCTGTCCCGACGGGGGATATTTCGAGAACTTTGCGGATCTTGTGGGCAAGTACGGCGTGGTTCCCAAGGAAGTCATGTCAGAGACCGCCAGCTCCGAGAGCACCGGTATGATGAACCGTATGCTTGGGCGGCTCCTGCGAAAACACGCCGCGGAGTTACGCGAGATCCATAAAGAGACCGGTTCGCTCAAGCAAATGCGCCTGGCCAAGCAGCGAATGATGGCTGAGGTGTATCGCATTCTCGTGTTGCACTTGGGCGAGCCGCCGATGGAATTCACTTGGCGTTACAAGATCAAAGACAAACAAGACGAGACAAAGGCGCAGGACGCGGCAAAGAAAGATGACGAGTCCGATGACGCCAACGACGTCGACAAGAAGTCTGAAACAAGGAAGGATGATTACGAAGTCCGGCAGAAGTGGAGCGAACCTCGGACCTTCACGCCCAAGTCGTTCTACAATGAATTCGTCGGACTCGATCTCCGGCAATACGTCAATATTGGCGACGATCCGATGCGGCCCAAGGGCAAGCACTACGAGATCGACTTTACGAGCAATTTCTACGACGGTCGGAACGTGAGCTACGCCAACGTCGACATCCAGACACTCAAAGACCTGGTGGTCCGTGTACTGCTGGACAACAAGGCTGTGTGCTTCGACGCAGACGTTTCGCCGGACCAGGACAGCGGCAAGGGCATCATGGCCCGCAATCTCTACGATTATGAATCGGTCTATGGGCTGGAACTGGACCTGACCAAGGCCGAGCGTCTGAGCTTCCGCGACGGCTCGATCAACCACGGCATGGCCTTCATCGGCGTGGACCTTCGCGACGGCAAACCGGTCAAATGGCTGGTCGAGAACAGTTGGGGTGCCGACCGCGGCAGCGGCGGCCTCTGGACCATGTACGACGATTGGTTCGACGACAACGTCTACAAGATCATCGTCCACCGCGACTACGTGCCGCAGGAGATCCTGGATATCCTCGACCAGCCGACGGAGAAGCTCCCGGTCTGGGACCCGATGTGGTGAGGTAATCCCAGGGCAGAACAGAGGTTTCAGATCGTAGGAATTCAGAACTCTCAGGTCTCGGTCGCGTATATCCAACAATCGATTTGGTTCTGTGGTTGTATTCCGATATAATGGAGCTATTCTCCAGGGGATGATTTGGAGCATGGGTGATCCTCGCTCGGGTACGCAGACTCGATTGGAAGGGGCCTTTGATGTACGTGACTCGCCGCAGTTTCCTCAGGTACTGTGCCGCCTCTGCGGCCGCTCTGGGGCTGGTTCCCGCGACGCTCAGGCGACTGGCCGCCGCGATGAGCACCGGTCAGACGCCAACGCTCCTGTGGCTGCATGGCAGCGGGTGCCAGGGTGATTCGATCTCGTTCTTGAACCTCCTGGCCGATCTGCCGCCCGTCGGGCCGCTCTCGGTGGGCGACGTGCTGCTCGATCATGTCGGCCTTGCGTATCATACTGTCCTGATGTCCGCAGCGGGTCCGACCGCTGTGAACCAGGCCAAGCAGACTCGTGACCAGGGGGGGTATGTACTTGTGCTGGAGGGCGGCGTGCCCACGGGTTTCGGCGGAAACGCCTGCATTGTCTGGTCTGACGAGCGGGGGCCCCTCACCTATCGGCAGGCGATTGAAGACCTCGTGCCCGACGCTGACGCCGTGCTGAGCATCGGGACCTGCGCCTGTTATGGCGGCATCGTGGCCTCGGGTCCCGATCCTTTCGAGAGCAATCCCACCGACGTGATCAGCGCCACGAGTCTTGTCCGTCAGTTGTCGCCCACAAAATCGGTGATGAACATCCCGGGTTGCCCCGCCCATCCGGATTGGATCGCCTGGGCGATCGTGCAGCACATCCTCGGCAACAGCCCCTCGCTGGACACCTATCTCCGGCCCGTCGCGCTGTTTGGCAACAAGGACCTCGACGCGAACGCCATGAACATCCATGAGAACTGTCCTCGTAACCCCAGCCGGCCGGGCAATCCGGGCCTGGCGTCGCACTTCGGTCAGGATTTCTATTGTCTCGGATCGCTCGGCTGCCGGGGGCCGGGAACCTATGCGGACTGCCCCTTGCGAAAATGGAATTACGGAGAGCAGGGACCTGCGAATTGGTGCGTAGACTCCAATGGCATGTGCATCGGATGCGTGGAACCGGACTTTCCCGGCGGCGACTTCCACAGTTGATCGGCTGTCCCCGCGGCGAGCCTAGGAGAACCCCAGATGAAAATCACAGCCGCCTTCGATCCGGTGACGCGTATCGAGGGCCATCTCAACATCGAGATCACAATCGACACGGTCAACGGAATCCAGCAGGTGGTCGAGGCCAAGGCCGTCGGGGGGCTGTTCCGCGGTTTCGAGAAGCTGCTGATTGGTCGTGATCCCCGCGACGCCCCTCACATCACCGAACGCATCTGCGGCGTCTGCCCGGTCGCACACGGATTGGCTGCGGTCCGCGCCCTCGACAACGCCTTCGGGGCGGTCGTGCCGGCCAATGGCCGCATACTGCGGAACCTGACCAACGCTTCGAACTTCGTGGAGTCGCACATTCTGCACTTTTACCTGCTGTCGCTGCCGGATTTCATCAGGGGACCCGCGTCAGCCCCCTGGCAGGCGGCTTGGGAAGTGGATAAACGGTTGAGTTCTGCGGAAAGCGAACGCCTCATGCAGCATTATCTCCAGGCTTTGACGATGCGTCGCAAAGCCGACCAGATGACGGCGGTCTTCGGGGGAAGATGTCCCCATCCCCCGGCGTTTGTGACGGGCGGTGTTGCCGCCAATCCACGTCCTGAACGGATCGCGGTCTTCTCGTCGCTCCTCGACGAACTGATCGCCTTCATTGAGGGCACCTACATCCCTGACGTGGAGTTTCTGGCGGCGGTCTACGACGATTACTCCACCTGGGGCCGAGGCCCGGGGAATCTGCTGGCCTACGGGGCTTTCGAATTGGACGATGCCCAGACGAACCGGCTGTTCGCTTCGGGGGTCGCCTGGAACCAGGCGAGCGAGGTCGCCATCCTCGATACCGACGCGATTCGTGAGCACGTGTTGCACAGTTGGTTTCGAAACCACCTGCCTGTCGCCCCCTGGGACAGCGAGACGGAGCCGCAGCATCCGAAAACCGGCGCTTACACCTGGCTCAAGGCCCCGCGGTATCGGGATGAGCCATGCGAGGTCGGCCCGCTGGCGCGAATGTGGGTCAACGGCGACTACCGTCGAGGGATCTCGACCATGGATCGGCACAGGGCCAGGGCCCAAGAAACCCTCAAGATCGCCTGGGCCATGAAGCAGTGGGTTGCGGACCTGACGCCGCAGGGTGATGTGTATAGTGCGCCCACCACGACTCAAAGCGCCGTTTCGGAGGGCCTTACAGAGGCTCCGCGAGGCGCGTTGGGACATTGGATACAGATCGATCAGGGTCGGATCGCACGGTATCAGGTGATCTCGCCTACGACGTGGAATGTGTCGCCCCGAGACGACGCGGGAGTCCCCGGACCACTGGAGAAAGCCCTGTTGGGCACTCCCGTAGAGGATGCGGACAAGCCCATCGAGGTCATGCGGATCATCCACTCGTTCGATCCCTGTCTGGACTGCGCCACCCACATCATGCGTCCGGGTCGGCAGGTCCGTGTTTTTCACATGCGATAGCCTATGACCGAAGAACGGCGCAAAACGAGGATCGGAGTGATCGGCCTGGGGAACGAGTTGATGGCCGACGACGGACTGGGCGTTCACGCGATCCGTCGGTTGTGCCATCTGTTGCCGGCGGGTGTGGTCTGCTTCGAAATCGGCACGGCTGCGCTGAGAGCTGAGGCATTGTGTGAGCAGGTGGATCTGGTGATCGCAGTGGATGCGGTACAGGCCGGCGGCCGGCCGGGTGATGTATACGTATTCGATCTCGCGGACGCGGCGGTTCCTGCGGTCGGGTCCCTGCACAGCCTGTCCCTGGCCGGAGTGATCGGCCTGATGGATCCGGATCGACGACCACGGGGTCTGGTCGTGGGGGTCGAGCCTGCCCGCGTCGAGTACGACGTTGTGCTTTCGGAGCCGGTGCGAGCGGCGCTGCCACACGTTATTCGCATCGTCTGTGAGATCGTCCGGTCCGGCGGAAAGCTCGCCTCGGCCGCGTTCCAGGGGCGAGCCGCTTCGAAGAGGGCCCCCGTTGAGGAGAAATCATGAGACAGTCCGCACGAGTCCTGGGCTTTGTGCTGCTCTGGTCGGCGATGAACCACCTGTGCGCCGCGACGGCGTCGGCCGGAGACGACAATCTCAACATCGTGTTCACGACCACCAACGCCGGCGGCGTGTACGGCAACCGCCACGTGCACGTGGTCTGGCTGACCACCGAAGCGGGGCAATGGGTCTGCACGGTAGGCAACGACGCGGTGAACAAGCGCGCTGTGTGGGCCAACGTCCGCGCTTATTCGCTGAACACCTGGTACAAGTCCAATCCCAAGCCCAAGGACGACGTGGACGCCCGCACTGGGGCGACGCCCACCGCCTATCGCAGCTACGATCTGAATTGGAACTGGCGCAAGCTGGATGGGACGGTCGTGCCGGACGGCCAGTACAAGATCCATTTCGAGTGCACGAACGACGACGACGGCAATCCTCGCAACTACGCGGTCTTCTCCATCACCAAGGGTCGGACGAACTGGTCCGTCGGTCCGACCACGCAGGGCGGCTATCTGGACGTGAAACTCACCTACACCACCGCGGGGCTTTCCCTGGAGAACATCGCGGCTTCGGAGGTGACTGAGACGTCTGCAGTCATAGGCGCCAGCTTGGCCGGGACGAACGGCAGGTTGCACCGACTTTACGCGTACTGGGGCTTAACGGACGGCGCAGACGATCCTCGGAAGTGGGACTACCGCATCGACTGGGGACAGACATCGGACGGTCAGTTCACCGCCCGACTCACCGGCCTGACCAGGGGACAAACCTACTTCTATCGATGCCACGTCACAGGCCAGACGGAAAGCCTCTGGGCCCAGGGAACCCGTCAGTTCACGGCCGATGTCTCACCGACGATCTTCCGGAAGGGCGATCTCTGGAGCTACTTCGAAGGGTACACCCATCCCGGAATTGGATGGAACGACGTCGGGTTCACCACAGATGCGGCCTGGAAGACCGGAGCGACCGGGATCGGTTATGGCGACGGCGACGACGCAATGGTGCTGGACATGCTGGGCAAGTACACGACCGTCTACATGCGATATCAATTCGATATTCCCGATCCGACGGACATCACGGCCATGGAGTTCAAGGTTGACTACGACGACGGCTTCGTCGCGTACCTCAATGGAGGGGAGGTCCTGCGTCGGGGCGTTCCGGAAGGGCAGACCGAGAAGACGCTTGCGCAGGACCACGGCGCTTCCATCGAGGGTGGCCAGATCGAGACCGTGGACCTCAGCTCGTATCTGGACTTTCTCAGGGCTGGCGTCAACGTCTTTGCCATAGAGGTCCACAACTCGGATATTCGCAGCTCAGACCTGACGATGATTCCGGAGCTCACTTTGAAGGGGCTCCGAAGCCCTCAGCCGAACTTGGTTCCCAACGTACGCGAGCTGCATTTCGCGAGCGTGAAGCCTGGGGCGACGGCCGAAACCGTTCTGCGATTGTTGAATGAGGGACAGAAGCCACTCACGATTCGGTCGTTGAAGATCGTGGGGCTCATGCCGGAGGCTTTCGACGTCCAGTCCACCCTCGCGGCGCCTTTCGACCTCGAACCGGGGTCGGAGACGAATCTTCTGGTCCGATTCTCGCCGGGGACTGCCCAAACCTACGCGTATACGAACCTTGTGATCGGGTCGACGGATTGGGATGAGCCTTTGATCTCGATATCCCTATCCGGCCTCGGTGATTTCGGCCCCTGAGGGGAGCCTGAATGCGAACGGATCACCTATCACATTTGCCTGTCGTAGGGGTTCCCATCGGCATTCGCATTGACGAGGCCACGCGGTGCGTGTGCGTTGCGAGGACCCGAGGGCATGGAGGGGATTCCCACGCCGAAGCCGGTCCCGAGATTGCCGCCGAGACTGCCGGGTTGGCCCATGGCTTGGTTGCCGTAGAGGCCGCCGTAGCCCATGGGCTGAAATCCGTAATTGGCCGGCGGCGCGATCAGGTCGCGGATGTCGTAGACCCGCGTCTCGAATCTGGGCGATGGAAGGGCGGCCACTGTGCCGACGATGACAACCCCGCCATGAGCGGTGTAGCCGATCTTGTCCACCCCACCGGCCGACAGGGAATTCACCAGCATTTCGAGATATTGCCGGACACGGAGTCCGGGCAGGCCGTCGATTCCGATTGGAGTGTTCTGGTAGATCCCCGCGCTGTCGAGGCTCCGCCAGAGCACCACGATGTTCAAGGGGGGCGTGGTGCAGTTGCGCAGGATGTCGATGGCTTCACTCAACGGCATCTCCGGCGTGAACGAAGAGGGGCTTCGAAGAGCAGGCCGCGTCGAGGTATGGGGGCTTGGCGACGTTGTCGACTGGATCAGCGTTTTCCGATTCGCGGTGGACCCATTCCAACGCACAGATGCTTTCGGCTCGCCAGCCCGAATCGATGGAGGCAGAATCGCCAGTACGATCAGCAGGGGCAGTACGGTTAGGACGACCGATTGCGAGCGTATCCGGCTCATCCTCAATCTCCAATTTCCGGCTCGCCGTTAAGTTTCGAACGTTTTCGAGGCCAACGGAAGCACTTTTCGTCACTGGTCATTCCATTAGACCCCAACGATATATGTGACGACAAACAAAAAAAACGGGGAAAAGGCCCAATCTTGTGGGCGTTCCAATACCAGTGGCTCATCGCTTGGGGAAGAGGCAATCACCCTGGGATTCCATACGGATCGATGACAACTATGCCGTTGGCCCTCTCGACCCTCACCGGGATCGCGACCTTGCGGCTGTCTTGCGCGAGCCGTTCGATGTCGTCTTTGAGATGGTCCGGGACGTAAAATGAGCAATCCGACAATAGTTTAAGACTGCGGGAGTACAAGAGTACCAAATCCTCCAGGACTGCCCTCTCCGAGACATTTTGGGCGTCCTGCTCTTGTGGGGGGACTGTCTGATCCATAACTTGCGTCCTCACCAGAAGAATCGTGTTGGTTTCGGGATCGTGTCTGGTCACGAAGATGCCCCCGTTCGACAAAAGGGCATTCTACCCTCGGTCCGCGTGAATCTCAAGGCTCGATTTGAAGAACCATCGTTGGAGAGCCGTCGTGGGGGCAGAGGCGTTCTTTGACAACAAAGGCGGATGTCCGCTTTCTGGGGGCGGTCAGCCGAGGCGATTACTTTGTGACGGATTTCAGAGGCAGCATATCCTCCGATTTGCGGAGGGATTCCGCACTGGCGGTAATCACGTGTGGCGCCCGCCTGATGTCGTCGAGGGTCCGACTGGCGGCGGTTACGACCTTTTCATTGGATTCCTGGGCGACGATCCGCTCCAGAAGGGCGACGGTTTCCTCGCCTGGGTAGTTTTTCAGGGCTTCGATCGCAGCGGTTCGTCCGTACTCGGCGGAGACCTCTTTGTTGCCTGCGGCCGCGTAGAGAAGCTGGCTGTACGCCTCGGGATTGCTGACCCGCGTGATGGCATTATAGACTGTCGATCCCTCACCCGGCGAGGTTGCCTCGAGCCTCTGTATGAGATGGCTGAGGCACTGGGCGTCGCCCACGTTCGCCAGCGCATCCACTGCCGCCTGTTGCAGGCTGTCCTGAGACGTGGAGGTGATACTCCCGGCCATCGACAGGAGGCCCTTGGTTGCGGCAGGCGATTGGATGTTGCGAACTAGTTGCGCCAGACGTTCGATTTCGATTTCGGTCGCCGCGGCTTCATATCGGGCGGCGATCTCGTCCAACACCGGCGTGTCCGCCATCCGGGCCAATGAGACGCTGGCGGCCCGTGCGACGGTTGCGTCGCCGGTTTGGGTCATTGCGTCGAGCAGGAGAGGCCAACTGTCATGATTGGTGATGGCCGAGAGGCGTCGGCCCAGTTCCTCTTTGTAGGTACCTTCTTTCGTCTGTGCCAGTGTATCGAGCAGGGCGCTGGTCGCCATAGGTGTCCCGATCCGCGCGAGAGCCTCGGCCGCCCACAACCCGGCCTCGCCTCCGCTGTTCATCAGATCGTTGAGACCGACCACCGCCAGATCGCCCAGAGTCTGGAGCTCCGCAAGGCACTGCTTGATCCGCTGGTGGTCTTTGTCTTCCACGGCCACAGCCAAGAGGGCCACGATCTTGTCGGCGCCCTGCAACCGTTCGATGGCGGCCATACAATCTTCACGACTAGCCGCCGGGGACTGAACAGGCTTTTTGTCCCCTTGTGCCGTTCGCGAGGGGCCGACGCCGGGACCGGCCGTGTCGTCGGTTTTCTGAGATGGCGTCACAGACGTCGTAGATACTGCGAAGGAACGGTTCGCCTCTGCCGGGGCAGGCGACGGATTCTCGCGGTTTTCCCCAGGGGTGGCTTGCTTCTGTGGGGACCGTCGGCCGGAGGGATCAGGCAGCTTCTCTCGGATCGAACCGTTGACCCAATAGAGCGCGACCATGGCGGCCAGAATACACGCAGGGTAGAGCAGGAACACCGGATCGAACTGCTTTCGATTACGCAGTCCGGCGGCGAGTGTCGGTTCTAAAGATTCCTTTTTCCGTTTCTTGGACGGGGTGATTCTCATGGTGATCCCACAAATCGGAGCCCGGTTGGCCCGACTCACGTCGAGCCAACCGGGAATTCCATTCATTCATTCACGACTACGGCTTTCCGTAGGTTCCTGCACGCACTTTGTCCATCTCCTGGGTGGTGAGCACGTCATTGAACACGACGACCTCGTCCAGCAACCCTGGCAGGGTACTCCACCAGGAATTTTGCCACCCGCCGATCAGCAGCGATGCATTATTGATGACCATCGGACTGAAGTCCGTTTTTTGGGCGTCGGTGCCCAGGATCGCGCCGGCAGTGTCGTCCCAGATGCGAATAGTCCCCTTGTGGGCAGCATCGTCAAATGTCGCCGTGATATGGTACCACCGTCCAGTCGTAAGAGCAGATCCATGGACAAGTCGCTGATCCGTGCCTGCATAGAGAGCGATCTTACCCCCTTCGATACAGGTGATGCCGTAGGATTTGCTCGTAACCCAGTTCATCTTGGTGATCAGCGGCCACTCCTTCGTGACAACCGGGATCACGTCGAAACGGACCCAGAGGCTGATGGAGAACTTTTTGTTGCCGGTGCCGTTCTTGCCCGGGAAATTGGCCGCGAGATTGGCGTCGGGAATAGCCAGCCAGTTCCGGTCTGCCCAGCTGGGGGCGGGCTTGAACCGGGCGGCGGACTCCCCTTCTTTGAATGTGACCAAATCTGCGACAACCCCGTTGTTCTCGTTGGTCAGCTTGTTGGTTCCGATGCTGTCCAAGGTCAGCTTGGTGCTTTCGAATCTCCATAGGGCCACGGCGTTGGGGTCCTTGGTGAAATCGTTGCCCGGCAGGCTCACGCTGTATGTGGCGACCAAAGTTACGTTTGCGTAAGTCTGGTAGCCTCGCAACATGATGTACCACGTGGCGGCGGCGGGAGTGGGGACCTCCACCGTCTCATTGTTGCCGATGAGGTACGGACGATAGTCGTAGCTGACCAGCGTGGGTTTCGAGCCTTTGCGGACGTAGAGGTCCACATCGCCGGTTCCGCCGGATGTTGCGATCGTCAGCAGGTCCTGGCCGGCGGGGACGTCGATCTTGTAGAACTTTTCGCTGCCCGAAGCGCCGGACAGGCCGGTCACCGCGACGCCGTTCTGTAACGTCGTGATCGGGTCGGGGGCCGCGGTGTGGGTCGCCTTGAGGGTCACGTTGGCGTAGGCGACATAGCCCTTGAGCATGATGTAGTATGTTGCAGCCAACGGGTCGTCGATCGTGACGGTTTCATTGTTGCCGATCAGGAACGGTCGATAATCCCACTCGGTCGTGGTGGGCTTGGAACCCCTGCGGACGTAGAGATCTGCGTCGCCGGTGCCGCCGGCCATCACGATTTCGAGCTTGGACTGGCTGGCCGGCACGGTGATCTTGTAGAACTTCTCGCTGCCGGCGGCGCCCGTGATGCCGGTAACGGTCACGCCATTTTGCAGCGTGATGACCTCTTCGGGAACCACGCCGCCGCCATAGGTGGCCAGCAGGGTCAGGCCGGAGAAGGCCTGATAAGCGCGGATCATGATGAACCAGGTACCTGCGGTCGGATTGTTCACGGTGACGGATTCGCTGTTGCCCGGCAGGTACGGCCGATGGTCGTATTCCGCGGTCGTCGGCAGAGAACCTCTGCGGACGTACAAGTCGGCGTCTCCGGTGCCGCCGGAGATGGTGATCTCCAGCTTGGTCTGGCCGGCGGGAACCTCGATCTTGTAGTATTTCGCGCCGCCTTGGCTGGCGGAGATGTCGTTGACCGCCACGCCGTTGACCAACGTGACGACGACATTGCTCACGGAGTAGTCTGCCAGAAGGGTTACGCCGCTGAAGGCTGTGGTACCGCGGATCATGACGTACCAGGTGCCGGGGACGGTGGTTCCGCCGATGCTGATGCTCTCGTTGTTGGTCGGTTGGATCGGGCGGTAGTCCCAACTGGAGGTCGTCGGCTTGCTGCCTTTCTTGATGTAAAGGTCCGCGTTGCCGGTGCCACCGGACATGCTGAACAGGAGCGTATCCTGGCCGGCGGGAACGACGATGCGGAAGTAGGTCACGCTGTTCAACGCGCCGGCCAGATTCGTGACCGGAACGCCATCCTGCAGCAGGAGCACGTCGCTATAGGTCGCTTTGAGGGAGACTCCGGTGTAAGCGGCATACCCGCGAATTACGATGTACCAAGTTCCCGCCAGGGGGTTGTTGATGTTGACCGTCTCTTCGTTGTCGGCCAGCGCGGGACGGTAATCGTAATCGGTTGTGGTCGGACGAGATCCATACTTGACGTACAGGTCTGCGTCGCCGGTGCCACCCCACATCACGATTTCGAGGCTGGTCTGGCCAGCGGGCACTTCGATGCGATAAAGTCTCTCGTTGTCCTTGGCACCGGAGAGGTTGGTCACAGCCACGCCGTTCTCCAGCAGGGTGCCGGTGACGCCGCCATAGCTGGCCAGCAGCGAAACACCCGAGAAGGCATTATATCCGCGAACCATGATGTACCACGTTGCGGCGGCAGGATTATTGACAGTCACGGATTCTTCGTTGCCGAAAAGATAGGGCCGATAATCATAGCTGCTCGTTGTGGGCAGGGCGCCTCTCTTGACGTACAAGTCGGCGTCTCCGGTGCCGCCGGACATGAGGATCTCCAGTTTCGTCTGGCCGGCGGGGACTTGGATGCTGAAATACAGCTCCCCAGCGGCCGCTCCGGAAAGACCGGTCACAGGCACCCCGTTCGCCAGAGGTGTAATCACCGTTGCGGCGGAATACTCCGCCAGCAGTTTCACATTTGCGTAGGCATTGTAGCCCTTGAGCATGATAAACCAGGTGCCCGCAGTCGGGCTTTCGACGGTGACCGTCTCGTTGTTGCCGATCTTGTAGGGTCGGTAGTCGTAAGTGGTGGTGGTGGGCTGCGAGCCGTATCGTACATAGAGATCGACGTCGCCCGTGCCTTCGGAGGTGCTGATCTTCAACTCGTCCTGGCCTGCGGGGACTTCAATTTTATAGAATTTTTCGCTGCCGGCGGCTCCGGAGATCCCGGTGACCGGAACTCCGTTGGTGAGGTTCGTCTGGGCGAATGTCGTCGTAGCAAGCATGCCCAACAACGCAACCAGAATCGCGAAGCTCCTGGTGTTTCGAATGTTCAAGCTGTCCATGGTGTACTCCTCTCTGGAAGGGGTTCGTACAGATACAGTATTGGTTGTTTTCATCAATGTCGGATGGTTCGCCATGTGGCATAAACGTTGCGCGCAGAGTGATTTATGGGGCTGATTCCATAGTCTTCCTCCTTCCCGACAGACTGATGGCCCACCCAGATTCCTCGCGGGGGTGTTCGCTGTGCCCAGTGAACCTCCGGTCCGAGAAGATGCACGGGCAAAAGCCTCTGATGGCCAAGGGTGTTGATGGACGGGATGTCTCAAAAAACAACGCATCGTGAATTCTGCGCAACTTCTGCGCCCAAGGGTCCAGAGACAAGCTTGGCAGGCTTGCCACCGGAAAAACCCCAAAATTCAACGCTGGTTGTTTGTCGGCAATTGTGATTATAGCGCCTTGGCTCAGGTGTGTCAAGTGTATGGTGCCAGAAAAAATATCTTTTTGAGGGAAAACACCCCCTTCGATCCCGGCGTCCGGTAATGGCGGGGGGGCTCCGATCTTCCCCAAAGCGATTTCGGTCGCAATCTCGCGACCTGTCAAGTTGACAGCAACCCGTTTGGCGCCAAGGCCGAAACGACAGGCAAAAAAGTCCTGGACGAAGCTACACTGTTGATGTTCGTTCTGGCACGCGATTTGCTCAGTGTACATCGAGATAAATCAATAAATGCAAGGCATGCGTTGAATGAGAAAGGAGGTAGGCAATTATGCTGGTGGATCAGTGGTTCCCGTTCTTCGATGTCGGAAAAACCTTGGAGGAAATGGACCGGGCCCTTGACCAAGTGGGCAGACCCTTGGGTCTGCGAAGTGTACCTCGCGGCACGTTTCCCGCCATCAACATCTACCAACAGGACGATGGAATCGTGATGATGGCCGAGGTCCCCGGCGTGGAGCCCGAGAACCTCGATCTGACGGTTTTGAACGATTCCGTCACGCTGAAAGGGCGGAGAGAGGAAAAAGATAATGTGGATGGAAATCGGGTCTATCGAAGAGAGCGGTTTCAGGGGGCTTTTGCGAGGACCGTCACGCTACCGGCTGCTATCAATCCGGATTCGGTCAAGGCTCACTACGCCCATGGCGTGCTGACGGTCCGCATGGAAAAGGCCGAATCGGCCAAGGTACGCAAGATCGCCATTCAGTCGTAGAGAACAAGACAGCACCACAAACGACAGAATCGCATCTTCAGGAGGTCTGACAATATGGTTACTCAACAGAGTCCCGCGAGAGCCGAACAGACACAGGCAATCCGTCGCCAGAACCAGGACCGGCGGTTTCAACCCGCTGCCGACATTATCGAAACACCCGATGCAGTGATCTTGAAGCTCGACATGCCGGGTGTTTCGAAGGAAAACGTAGATCTGACCGTCGACAAAGACATGCTGACGATCTTCGGCAAGGCCCAACCGGAGGAGGTCGGCGATCCGGTCTACCGGGAGACCTACGTCGGCGATTATCAGCGGCAGTTCAGCCTGACGGCCGATGTAGACTCAAGCAAGATCACCGCCACTATGATGCACGGCGTCTTAACGGTTCGGATCCCCAAGGCCGAGCAGGTGAAGCCTCGAAAAATCAAAATCGCTGCGGCCGAATGATCCGATCCGAGTCGACGATATTTTCTGGGGCGACCTCAAGAAAAGGTCGCCCTTGTTTTTGTTCGCTCACGACGAATTGAACCAGTCTCGGGAAGAAGTGGTGTCGCAAGACACAGGAGGGTCTCTACATGGCGGAAATGGTGCCGAAAGCTCGGCGGACTGTCTGCATGTTGCCTGGCCAGTTGACTGCTCTTTGAGCCGTGGTACAATTAATGTTTTAATGCGGCAATAGACATAGCACACGGGTTGCGGTGAAATGACCGTACGGAATCATGCAGTTGAGGCCAGATGCACCGCCTGCGGAAACACTGGCGGCGTGGAGTTGATTCGGCTCAAGGATGGAGCCTATCGCCAGTGCTCCGCCTGCGAGTTGATCTTCACGTCGCCCATGCCCGAGGATCTCGAGCAACTCAACGAAGACGCGTTCACCAAGCGGCTGGATCAGTATGCGGCCAAGGTTCGCAATCGCAGGTGGCGGAATCGCTGGAAACTGCGGCGGTTCTCTCGATACCGGCGGACAAACAACCTACTGGAGATCGGCTGTAACGCCGGCGCCACGCTGGATGTGGCCCGTCGGATGGGGTGGAACGCCAAAGGAGTCGAGCTATGCGTCTCGGCCGGCGAGTTTGCCAGAACGCAGCTCGGCCTGGACGTCTTCACCGGCACCGTCGAAGCAGCGGCCTTTCCGGACAACCACTTCGACGTGGTGTTCACCAACGCGGTGTTGGAGCACCTTCGGGATCCTTTGTCCGTGTTGTGTGAATGCCGGCGCATTCTCCGCCCCGGCGGGGTTTTCTACGCCGATACGGTGAACTGGGACAGTTATACCCGTCGGCTGTTGGGGGAATCCTGGAAGTACCTCTCCCCACTGGGCCACGTGCATCTGTACACGCCCCGCAACGTGGTCTTGCTATGTGAACGGGCGGGGTTGGAGCATGTCAAGACTTGGACCTCGGGCGTGCGTTCCACGGCGCCCTCGTCTGCGGAATTCCGCTGTCCATGGTATTGGCGTTTGTTCAAAGGGCCTCTCTCGATGGTGGCTCGCTGGACCGACAAGGGCGACCATATTCAATTCCTGGCAAGGAAACCGCTGACTTGAGTCCCTCGATGCGAGTACTCGCGGTGACCAATAATCCTCAGGGCGCAAGCTTCAGGCAACGAGTGGGGGTTTATGTGGAGATCCTCCGCAATCTGGGAATAACCTGTGAAGTTGCCCAATTACCACGCGATATCGGAGCTCGTTGGCAACTGTTCAGGCGGTCCAGTCAGTACGACGGGGTCTTTCTTCACAAGAAGAAGCTGGGCGCCTTCGATGCGATGTGTCTGCGTCGGCATGCACGAAGAATCATTTACAACTACGACGACGCGATCATGTATAATGAAAAATCCCCCGCCAAGCCAGGGTGGTTGCGATGCATCGCCTTCACCAGGACCGTGAAATTGGCGGACATGGTACTCGTCGGAAGCTCGTACCTTGCGGATTTCGCGCGTCCGCACAACTCGAATGTGCAAGTTTTACCCATCGGTTTGGACACGCGGGAGTACCGCCCGGAAGAATCGACGAACCGCGACGGTAAGATTCGGCTCGTATGGATCGGGAGCAGAAGCACATTGAAGTACTTAAGGCAGATGGAAGGGGTTCTCGAAGAGATCGGACGAAGACATAAGGACGTGGTATTGCGGATTGTCTGCGAGGAGTTCTTGGACCTGAAGAATTTGGTGGTTGAGAAGCGTCAATGGTCTGTACGGACGCGAGCCGAGGATCTCGCAACGAGCGACGTCGGGTTGGCCCCGCTGCCGGATGATCCGTTCACGCGAGGCAAGTGCAGTTTCAAAGTTCTCGAGTATTCAGCGTCCAGACTTCCCGTGGTGGCCTCGCCAATCGGGACGAACGCGTATTATGTGCGAGAAGGTCTTACGGGTTTTCTGTGTCGGCACCCGCAGCAGTGGGTGGATAGAATCAACCAACTGGTACTGGATCCTTCCCTGCGAACAGCCATGGGACGTGCGGGTGTGGATCGGGCCAAAGAGTTCGACGTACAGGTGATCGGGCACCGCTTGGCCGATCTGATCCGGGGTTGCCTCGAAGTACGACCTGCTTCTAGTGGGGCTCAGGAGTGATTCGTTGTTCGTTTCAGGATGGGTGTCCGGATGGGATGGAAGAAAAAACTGGTTCGCAGATATAGGAAGCTCGTTCTCGGCCGGTTTGTTCGGATGATCGCTGCACGCCAGCTAAGTAACTATCTCAAAAGGCTCAGGCGATGCTGACGACGATACCAGAGCAGGCCGCAGCACAGTTGGATCAGGCCCAGGTAATTGCATGACTTCTTGGCGTAACGAATCAAGATCGCACGACACTTGCTCATCCAACCCAGTGTCCGTTCCACAACCCATCGGCGCGCGGGAAGCCGCTTGCGTCCTCTCTCGTCGAGTTTCTCTTCGCCGATCCGCCGAATGTGCGGAACGTAATGGGCCTGAGCCGCTGCCAGGTGTCCCGTGGGATTGTCGTAGCCCTTGTCCAGGCACAGGTGCTGCGGGACCTTGTCCGTCGGCTTGGGCCGATCCACAACGATGGCCTCGATGGTCTGCTGCAGCAGTTTGGTGTCGTGGATGTTGGCGCCGGCCACGACTACGCCCAAAGGACCGCCGTCGGCCTCCACGATCACACTGTGTTTGGTGCCGTTCTTGCCCCGATCCGTGGGGTTCGGACCGACGTGGTCCCCCCAAAACGCGCCTTGCCCATCGCGCCGTCGGCGCTCTGCCATCGCCAGTCGACCCCGCCCAATTCCTCGCAGTCCTCGACCAGCGTCGCCCAGATCCGCTCCAGGACGCCCTTCTGCACCCACCGCTGGAAGGTGCGATGGACGGAAGAATCGTCGCCGAACTCCTCGGGCAGGTGGTTCCACTGGCAGCCGCTGCGCATCTGGTAGATGATGCCGTTGAGGGCGGCTCGCTGGTCGATGCGACCCCGTCCCGTCCAACTGGGCGGGTCCAACTTGTCCAGAATAGGTTGAATGATGTTCCACAGTTCGTCACTGACCTCCCAAATCGTGGGAAGTGGTTTTACCTTACGTTTCTGTCGTCCCATCCGTGGCTCCTTCCAATTGGTTCCTACGGATGGTTATCGGCCAAAAACCCTGTTTTGAGATAGTTACTAAGGCCTTTTTTTGTCGATGCCGAAGGCGTCTGGTTTCCTACCCAGCATGGCTTCGCGGTCCTGTGTAACTTCGAGGACCGGATTCTGGAACTGGATGTAAATCCCGTCTGGGAGGCGATGGAGACGGCCTTCGTCCTGGCGAACGTCCGCCCGGGAGACGTTTTCGTCGACGTGGGGGCCAACATTGGGTATTTCTCCATGTTGGCCGCCCAGCGGCAACCGGCTCAGGTGCTGGCCATCGAGCCGGTACAGAGGACCTATGAGGTGCTTGTCCATAACATCCGACACAACGGACTCGATGGAGTGGTGAGCCCCGTGAATGTGGCTCTGGGCAGCCAAACCAGCAAGGTGCGGCTGGTCAGTACGCGAGGTCCAAAGAACCACGTGGAGTATGCGATCGGCGGCAACGATCACGGTTTCGAGAAGGTCGAGGCGACTCTCACCACTCTCGATTCCCTGCTGACTGGTCCTGACGCCCCGGGCAAAGTGGATTTCATTAAGGTGGACATCGAGGGCTACGAGTACGAGTTTCTCAAGGGGGGCCGCGAGACGATCAGGCGGTTCAAGCCTATGATGCTGATGGAAGTGGAGCAGCACAGACTGGAGAAGTTCGGCGTGCATGCCTGCGATGTATTCGGGTTCTTGGCGGAACTTGGATATCGGTATCTCTGTGTCCGCGAGGACGCCATCGTACCCGCCGGCGTCCTGGAAGAGGATTTGACAAGGGGCCGGGATTTTGTCTTCTATACAGCGGCGCACAAGCCCGTTTACTAGGATGTGCCGACAATGCCTGACCTATTCTGCGGGATTGCCCGCGAGGAGTATACGTGTCGAATCGATTGAGTTCTCTTCTGAAGAAGAAACTGTTCGGGGGAAAGCGGAACCTCGTTTCGCTGGACGAGCCCTACGCCGTGATGGCCAGGCTGCTGAAGGGTTCGGCTGTGACCGGTATTCTCGACGCCGGCGCCAGCAACGGGCACATCTCCGAGAGGCTTCTGGGCTGGTTTCCTCGGGCGACAGCCTACGCCTTCGAGCCCAATCCCCTCTACGTCCAGACGCTCCAGGAACTGAATCGTCGCGACCCTCGGATTCGTCCGCAGTTTGTCGCGCTGTCGGACCGGGTCGGGCGTGAACGCCTTCACATCATGGGGTCGCCCGGAGCGACCTCTCTGCTCAAGCCTGCCGAACGCCTTAAGGACGTTGCTCCTGCCGGCGCCGTCGTCAAGCAAGTCAGCGACGTGGACGTGGTCACGATCGACGACTGGGCCGTCCACAATGGAAACCCTTCGATCGAGCTGATGAAGTTCGACATCCAAGGTGCCGAGCTCAAAGCGCTTCGCGGCGCCGAGCGGATGCTTCGGGACTCGACTTTGTTGGTGTATACGGAGATTTGGTTCAATGCGGTGTATGAAGGGTCGCCTTTGTACAGCGAGATCGACGCGTTCCTGCGTACCCAGGGGTTTGCCCTCTACGACATCTACAAGCCCAAGTACGATCCTCATGGCCTGCTGGTCTGGGCCGATGCGATCTTCCTGAACTTGGGAAAAGTTCCCCTGCAAAAAATCTAGCGGCGGGGAATGTCGCGAAGAAATCTGGCCCGGTCTTTCTGATGTCTGCACCGCCGCAGCCACGGAAGACCGCCGACCCGCATTCCGTCCAGATCAATCAAAACAACAGTCTCGTCCTTGCACAGGATGTTGGTGTGTTTGAGGTCGCCGTGGTTAACCCCGTGGTCAGCCATCCGATCCATCGTGCGGATTACTTCTTCGACCAATCGTTGTTTTTGATTCTCCGGCGTGTCGGGATCGCGCAGAACGGTGTAGAGACTTTTCCCAGGGACGAATTCTGTGATGAAATAAGAACAGTACAGGAACAGACCTTTGTACTGATCGACATAGGCCAACGGTTCGGGGGTGGGGATTCCAAGAAGAAACAGGCGATTGGCGTTCAGCCAACTCCGTTGAGCCCTTGACCCTTTGAGGGTGTGCCGCAAGGAATAGAGGAACCCCCTTGGATTATAGCGTTTGACGACGACATCCATGCCGCCCAACGTCACACGAGACACGAAGGCGGTTCGACCGTTTTTGAGGATGCGGCCTCGGGCCATGATCTCGTCAAGACCGGTCGTGAGTGCCTCCAGACTGGTTTGTTCCGAGAATCTTCGGCTCGCCAAGCCTCGCCACGCGCCGTTGCGGATCTCCTGGTGCCGGCGGTTGACGCGGAGGAACTTGCGAAGTCCTCGCTCCACGCCTCGGTTTCGACACCGTCTGTGTTCTCTGTGAAGTTGTTCCACGTCCTGGGGGCCAACCGTCCAGGATCGGGCAGCGGCGTATTCCCGGAACACCGATTCGATTGGCGAGCCGCTGCCTTCAGGCAGCAAAACCGCCAGTTGCGCGAGTTGGCGGATCGATTCTCGTCGGTCAATGGGGTTGTTGACGAAACGTATCATCGCTGGATCGATAGCAAAGACCTCTTTTCCACGGATCATGAAATTCCCCAGGTGCATGTCCGTCTGAAGGATGCCCCGGTCATGGTGGCGGGCCAGCTCGGTGGCGATCAGCCCCACGATCTGTACTTTTCTCTCCGTTGTTTCGGCTGCCTTCCACAGTTCTTCGGCGGCGATCGCGTCGTCGAGCCAGGCCGTCGCGACCACCCAGCCTTCGGGACATCGTCCGCAGAACAGGGGCTCGGGGGAATTGATCTTCCGAGCTTGCAGTTGCTCGAGGCCTCGCCACTCCCGCATGGCATGGTGCCGAGCTTTGCCGAACTTTGAGAAGACCTTGAGCACGATTCGGCGGCCTCCCCACGTGGCGTCGTAGACCATGCGGGTTTTTCCCAGGGCTCGCAACACGCTATGGCAGAGAACCTTTTCGCACCGGCCGGCAGGCGAGTGTGTATTGATCTTCAATGTGAACGGGAGTTTGCTCATGTCGACTGACTTACGACCCCTCCTGCACGGCCTGAACGCCTACGACGACGATGCCCAGCCGGTCGGCCAGCTCCAGTGTCTGGGTTTTGTCGAGGATGAATGTCTTGCCGGCCTCGACCGCCAGGCAGCCGGCGCCCCCGGTGGCCAGGTCGCGGATCGTGTCGGGCCCGACGCAGGGCACGTCGAACCGCATGTCTTGGCGGGGCTTGGCAGTCTTGATGAGTGTCCAGCCTCCCGCTTTGCAGAACTGACCGGCCCGTTTGATCATCTCCGCCGTGCCCTCGATGGCCTCGACGGCGATTACTTCCTGTTCTTTGACCGCGATGGCCTGTCCGATGTCGAGTTCGCCGAGCTTTTTGGCCAGAGGCCAGCCGAACTGGATGTCTCGCTGGATCTGTGAGGAGGGTTTGCGCCGGGTCATGACGCCCGGCGCGGCGAGGGAGTCCTGACAGTACATCGTCGAATCCTCCAGAATGACGCCGCCAGCGGCCAGCTCATCCGCCAGCGCCGACAGCAGGGTATCCGTTTGTATGCTCTGGCCCCGCAATCGCCAGTAGAAAATCCGAAAGGCCCGCCAGTCGGGCAGGTATTGGAGGATACGCCACGGTGTGAACAAGTGCGACTTGGTCACGTGGCCGACCATGACCGCCCGCGTGATCCCGTGTCGGCGGAACTTTCGCAGCCAACTGCCCGGGCGGGCCACCGCAGCGTGGTAAAACATATCGACTTCGCACGCCAAAGATTCGTTCACGTATCCTGACAAGCCGACACAAACAACCTGCAAACCGTGCTTCTTGGCTCCGGCGGCAACCAAAAAAGGGAGCCTGCCCCCCCCGGCGATCAAGCCGACCATGTCCGACTTTGCGGGTGTTCGCTTGCAGGGATCCGTATTCACTCGATATCCTGTGATTCCGCGGCACTTGGGGGTTCTTGCGCCTGCCCTTGTCTGCTGGAGGCTCCATGAATCGAGGCGGCCAACTTCTCCAGTTGGCTTTGCAGACTTCGGATATCCTGACGCATCTGGGGCAAATAAGGGATCATCGCGTAGGCCCGTCGGGCATGGCTGACGTCGATGGCCGGCGCGCCGGCCACGGTTTCCCCGTCCGGAATGCTGTTGATGACCCCTGCCTGGGCGCCGATGGTGACATGATTGCCGATTTTGATGTGTCCGACGACTCCCACCTGGCCGCCAAGGACGCAATGATGTCCCAGGGTGGCGGAACCCGCGATGCCCACCTGTGCGACGATCAGGCTGTGAGGTCCTACCTTGGCGCCGTGCCCGATCGTTACCAGGTCGCCCACTTTGCTCCCTCGTCCCACAAGTGTTGCGCCCAGGGTCCCCCGTTCGATGCTGCACGAGGCGCCGATCTCGACATCGTCTTCGATGACCACTGTGCCGATCTGAGGGATCTTGTGATGAATGTCATCGTGGGTGGCAAACCCGAACCCGTCGGAGCCGATCGTTGCATTGGCATGGATGATGACCCTGTTGCCCACGCGGCAACCCTCGTAGATGACGGCATTGGCGTCGATTACAGTCCCGTCGCCGATTTGGACATTTTCCCCAAGATAGACGCAGGGGTAAATCACACACCCGTTGCCGATTCGCACGTTGTCCGCGATGGTTACAAAATCGTGGATATGGCAATCGGTTCCGATCACAGCGGTGGGGGCGATGCTCGCTCGAGGGCTGATCCCGACTTTCCTGTGTCGGCGGTGACCGTACAGGAACACCAGGACCTGAGTGAATGCGAAGTAGGGGTCTTTGACCACCAGCAGGGGCACTCGAACCCCCGGCATCTCCCGGCCGACGATGACCGCACCGGCCTCGGTAGTTTCCAGTTGCCGCTCATACTTTCGGTTGGCCAGAAAGGTGATATCGTTCGGCCCAGCCTCGCCCAGGGGTGCGGCCGAGCGGATCATGGTGTCCGGATCTCCGCACACGCGTCCGCCAACACATTCGGCGATTTCACGTAACGTTCGCTCTTGGGTGAAAGTGTTCATCGAATCCATTTGTCAGAGGTTTCTGTCAGTCGATACGCATCAAATCCTTCATCATATGCCAAGCGGGCTCGCAGTCAATCCGCAATGTTTGGACTGCCAACGCAAGACGAAGTGCGCCCGGTGTGCTGCGGCCGTCAGAAGACGAGGCTGTCCAATACGATCTTCTGCAGTTCGGGGGATGTTCTCTCTGCGAAATCTTCCGCCTGCCCCCGGACCACTCTGACCCGTGGACCGAGCGGCTGATAGACGGTCGGATCGGTGGGTCCGAAGATCGCGATCGTACGCAAACCGATTCCCGCGGCCAGATGAGTTACTCCGCTGTCGTTGCCGATGAAGGCGTCGGCGCAACTGAGCAGTCCCAAAACCTGCGGCAGGGACAGGTGCGCAACGCAACGGGTCACGCCGTGAATGTGCACCTTCTCGGAGGGACGAAGCCGCTCGACCTCGGCCGGCCCCAACAAGAAAAGCACTTCGATCTCCGGTCCCCGAAGGGTTCGGGCGACGTTGAGGAAGTTCTCCAGACGCCAGCACTTGTTTCGGCCGCCGCTGCCGGGTTGGATCACGACCAGCCGTTTGGACAGATCAATTCCCGCTTGTTCGAGCAATTCTACACCCACATCGCGGTCGGTCTGATCGACTCGGATCTGGACGGCGCTAGGGTCCAAACGGGCCTTTTCCAGGGGCAGTCCGCTTTGTCGGGCGAATTGTTCGGTGTAGATCTCGGCGATATGCTGCCTGACACCCTCGGGAGGTTTGAGCGGCAAAGTGACTACGTCTGCGCTGTGGCTGCAATTGGTCGTAAAGATCAGGTTCTGCTCGAAGTCGCTTCCGGGTTCGCCGAGAAACGTAATGATCCAGGAGTATCCGGAAAACAGGTGGATCAAAGGATCGTGATCCGCCAGCTCAAATCGCATCGGTTCCACGAACAATCGGTGCAGATCGATGGAATCGATGGACCGGACCCCGTCCACGCAGCTTCGCCCGGGCAGGATACCTACGTACTCCGCATGCCCGATGAGATCGACGCCTCCCAGATTCAAAGCCCCCTTGACCAAGCTGGCCAAGGGCAGGGTCAAAATACAGTCCCCTAAGGCTCCTGGTTGGAGGATCACAGCCCGATGAGCCTCCCGAGCCGATTGAGCGCTTCTGGCCTCGAGTAAACTCAGAATGTCGTCCTCAGCCTGCATCGCGGAGCATTATACCCTTTTGCCACGCCGCGCTCAATGGAGAATCTACCGCGGTTCTTTAATTCGCGCCGGGGGCGACATCTTGATAGGTCGCCTCGTCGCCGGCCATGCGAAACTCGTCATGGTAAAGAACTCTTCGAGCCACGCCGTCGCGATCCGAATTCCGTTCGCCCCAGCCTTTGTACAACCCCATTTTGAAGAAGGGGCCCTTAGCGTCGTTGAACGCATTGGGCCCGTTCTGGTCGATGACCTGGTTGCCGTTCTTCCAGATCTTCAGAAATCCATCCTCGTGATACGACCATTTGACATGCACGACCCAATCCGTCCAGACGCCTCTGTCGTACTCGCCGAGATCGTATTCGCGAATTCCTCCGTATTGACGCTGGCCGTTCTCGAACGTGTTGCTTTTGGCGTCCCAGCGACTGACCCAGCTCCAGCGGCCGTTCGTCGTGGACAAGGCCAGGACCGGGTTTCGCCATTTCTCGCCCAGAGCGTTGTCGGGCACGCCTTGCCATTGCGCGACGATTTCCCAGATTGGGTCGGCGATGTAATCTTCTGGTAGCAGGATGCTGAAGCCATACCAGTATTCTTTACCGACTTCGGCGCTCGGACCTTGGATCTCCGTTCGGTTGGGAAAGCGGTCCTTGTTTTTGTCGAGCGAGGTTCTCATCGCGCCGGTCCCAGCCCGAACACGGTCTTGAACTACCGTTGGTGTGTTGCCCGAGCTTCGCCAGCCCTTGAGATCCGGATCGTCGAAAGTGCTCTTGAAAACCAACGCACGCTCGTTTCGGAGCGGGATGAGCCGAATGAGCCGCAGGGCGATGTCGTCAGTGTAGGCTGGAGGACGGAGTGTTTGGACGGAGCTTTCGTGCTGGAATGGCTCGGCCTTGTCGGTCCGTCCGGTCTTGGTGTTCACCCATTCGGCCCTGTACTGGCCTGGCGGCAGGTCGAGTGCGAGTTCCGTCAGTCCGCCGCCATTGACGTAGATCGCATAGGCCTGTCCCGGCTCGGCGAGCACGCGGGCGGTGATTCCCTGGGGAAGGGCGGTCTTGACGATTGAATTGTTCGGTTGCATCCGGATGAAATCGAACTTGTGGATGAAGTCTTTGAGAATCCGCAGGTGGCTCTGCAACTCGGGCCCGCCACCGCCGGGTGCGTTGATCTTGTTGCTGCCGTCCTCGTGCCCCACGGCGAAGGAGTAGTCCAGATTGCTGTAAACCGCTCCGCCGGCGATGATGAAATCCCAGCCCTCCAGGCGGTACGGCTTGACGCGGTCGTCGCCTGCGAAGCCCGTCTCATCGTCCCCGATGACCTTGTTGAGATGGTAGTTCTGTTCCACCGCTACCGGCGGTTTGGCGTAATGGAAATTGAAGATCGACACCCGCGGATTGGGGTTTTCGATCTTCTTGGTGTTGTTGGCGATGTTCTGGGCGATCAGATGTTTGTGTGCGAATTCCGTCTCGGCGGCGACAATGGTTTCGGCGATGTGGGCCTGCCAGTCCTCGGTCACGCCGCCGAAATAGGGCTCGTTGCAGATCTCGTAGTAGAGATTGTCGAAGTCCTTGAGGGCTTCCACGATCCGGTGGACCATGGCGTCCTGCACTGCCAGTAGATCCGGATGCTTGAGCGTGTAGACCTCGGTCCGGGGCATCGTGCCGATCCCGTTGACGTTGTTGTGTGCATTCATCGGACTGAGGTTCCACATCGAGTCCTCGTAGAACGGGCAGAACAACACTAGAACCCATCCCAAAACCTCAAGGTAATGCAGGGTCATGGCCGATATAAGGCTCATGGACCTGACCAATGAACAATGGGAACGTATCGAACCATTCATTCCGAAAGCCAAAGCGGGA
>Ga0116188_1000114_pt1 | contig 87701 bp, 72 predicted proteins | sample AD_JPNTR2_MetaG_FD_89807 | JGI IMG/M metagenome (GOLD analysis project Ga0116188, IMG submission 89807) | Active sludge microbial communities of municipal wastewater-treating anaerobic digesters from Japan - AD_JPNTR2_MetaG | ecosystem: Engineered > Bioreactor > Anaerobic > Digestate | place...
AACTACGCTCAGGCTACGCCTTCGCTACGTTCCCATTCAATACAAAACAAATTCAAAGAAAATGATTATATTTGAAACCAAATTTAACTTACATTACACACTTTTAGGGATACTACCATTTTTCTTTCCAATTTATAATTCGAATTAAGAGTTGGAATAATAATGGTCAGATTTGTTTAGAAAAAGAATTAACTATATTTTTATTAAAATAATGCTAATTTTAAAGAGGCTGTCTAAAAACTCAATTTTTATGATTTTTAGGAAATAACTTGCTGAAATTCTGTTAGTTAATTATTAATTTTTCATTTTTGGGGGTCTTTTTAGACAGCCTCTTTTTTCAGATAATACTTGCAACTCCTCGAATTATATAAAGTCGAATTTGGACTTTGAAAGTTAAATCGGTATAAGTATTAATAAAGCAGAATTCTATTAATAAATGCAACTTTTTGATTTGACAAATTTAATATAAAAAATTCATTTGGCGTTAAATATTTTAACTTTTTTATTGGACGATTGTTTAATTTTTCTTCAACAGGTTTCTTTACTTATTCAAAATATGTCATCAATTATTTTTTTGTTTTTAAATAATTAATATTCTGCAATTTACATTTATTTGTAGATAAAATGTAGATATATTTTGGGTATGAAATTGTAAAATTGTAGGGGTGCTTTTTTTTAAAAAAGATTTTATTTAAATGAAATTTGAAAAAAATATAAAATCTTTTGAAAATGAAAAATAAAAATAAAGAACCACCCAAAAAAATAAAAAAAAATATTAAAAATTTTAAAAAAAATAAAAACAAAGAAAAAAATCAAAAAATTGAAATTTTAACAGAATTTTTAAAAAAAATAAATACAGAAATAGAAATTTTAAACAAATTTTTAAATGAAATAAAAAAAAATAATGTTTAACAATTAAATTTAATAAAAATGAAAAAAATTAATCGTTTACTATTAATTACTGGGATATGTGTATTTGCATGTATTACAGTTACCAAAGCACAATGGGAACCAATTGGTCCGTATGGTGGACCTATATTATTTACAAAAGAAACAAACGACGCAATTTATGCCATAGGGGGGTTGACTTCTAAAACATTGTATAAATCAATCGATGGTGCTAATACTTGGTCGATAGTTAATTCTACCAATTTACCAATTCGTAGTTTTTATTCTTTTGATATTTTAAATAACGTCATGTATATCAGCACTTATAGCGCAGATAGCGGTGAACGTGTATTAAAATCAACCGATGGTGGAGTTACTTGGCAAGATGTTTATGGAATAGAAGGGATTGTTTTTGCATGGGCAGAAAAAGATAATTTTCTTTTTGCCGGAACATCTAATTTTGGTATGTACCGTTCTTCCGATAATGGTAATACTTGGCAACAAATTAACAATGGATTAACTACAGCACCTCAAGGTATGTTAGCAATAAAAGATATTATAGTAGTTGGAAACGATATTTTTATAACTTATGGTGAAAATGGAATTTACAAATCATCAGATAATGGTAATACTTGGCAGTTTTCTGGAAACGGTACACTTTTTTATTCAGATCCACAATATGGTGATTTTTACGTTCCTTTTTTAACTTTAGAGTATTATAATAATACAATTTATGCCGGTGGCGATTGGAATTTTGGAGTTTGGAAATCGGAAGACAACGGAAACAACTGGGTTATTACAAGTTATGATACTAATAATATTACAACTGTTGATGATTTGTTGGTTAAAGACAACGTTATTTTTGCTTCGTCAGAATATGGTGATATTTATAGATCGCTTGATAACGGCATTACTTGGACTTCTATTTCTGCAAACCTCGATATAACAAAATATTCAAAAAAATTATTTTCAGTAGATAACTCTATATTTTTAGCAAACCATGGAGGAATATATAAAACCGACGATTTAGGAGAAACTTGGATCAGAGCCGACAAATATATAATGCTTCAACAAATAAACATATCAGGAATATTAAAACATAATGGTAATTACTTTGTAGGTAGTTTTACATCAGGGGTATTTAAAACTGAAGATAATTTTAATACTTGGCAAAGTAAAAACAATGGTTTATTGCCGGTTAATGATGTAATGGAGGATTTTTTACGCAATATAAAATCATTTGAAGATACTCATTTATTTGCATACAATTATATTTCTACTGACGATGGAGAAAGCTGGAGCATCAGTACGGCACCCGAAAATTCAGTAGACAATAAATGGGTTCGTTTAGGGAGCGATATTTTTACAGTTGATACTTATACCGGAGTTTATAAATCTTCTGATAATGGTGTTTCGTGGAATAAAACCGACAATTTGAATGTCCCTGCTTATTATACGCTGAATACTGATGGTACAAAATTGTTTCTAACAACTCATAGCACAACACTAGGATTACTTTATTCAACTGATGGCGTAAGTTGGTCGCAAGCAAATTTTGCTGGACTTGCTGTCATGAATATCAACAGTTTTATAATTTTAAACGGAGTTTATATTGCAACTATTTCAAACTTTGGTCAGAGTGGAATTTATCGTTCTACTGATAATGGAATGAATTGGGTAAAAGTTTATGATAAATTTGATCAGGGTAAGCTTAAAGAAAATGAAGGTAAACTTTATGTGATTGGAAAAAATCTTGAAGAAGTAGACGGCGAATTCGTTTGGATTGATAGAGTGATGATATCAAACGACTTAGGATTAACATGGCAAATAATATCTTTTCAACTTGGTGATAATTTACGCCATGTTACCATCGAAAAAGATAAAATATTTGTTTCTGCAAAAAGTGGTACTAAAATTTATTTTTCAAATAATAACGGAAACAACTGGGTAGATATAACAGGAAATATTCGTAATAATACTTTAATAGGTACAATTGATATTATCGAAAATTATGTCTATATTTCTACTTCAAATTCGGTTTGGAGATGTAATTTATCCAATTTTGAATTACCCGTACAACCATCTGTAATATCCGGTAATACAAATCCATGTGCCAATTCTGTTCAAACTTATAGTGTAGATAATATTCAAAATGTTACTTACACTTGGCAGGTTCCCAACGGTTGGACAATTATATCTGGGCAGGGTACAAACCAAATAACTATTTCGCCAAATTCAACAGCAGGTACAATTATTGTTACTCCAAGCAATTTATTTGGCACAGGACCGTCGCAGACATTGCTTGTTACTCCTGTAGGAAATGCACCAACACAACCAGAGAATATTTTTGGAAACAATACACCATGTATTGGTTCAACACAAAATTACTCAGTAACAAATCAACCCAATGTAACTTTCGATTGGAATTTACCTGCAGGTTGGACACTTGTTTCGGGCAATGGCACAAATGCTATAGTAGTTACTGTTGGTACAGCTTCTGGCGAAATTTCGGTTACTCCTTCAAACGCTTGTGATGTAGGATTAGCACAAACTTTTCAGGTTACACCCAAAACAATACCCGCTCAACCGGTTGCAATTAACGGCGACGACCAAGTTTGTTTAAATTCTATCAAAACATATACAGTTCCAAATGTAGTAGGCGAAACTTATTTTTGGACAGTACCAGAACAGTGGATTATTCTAGCAGGTAACAATACAAACACTATTGCTGTAACAGTAGGTGCATCGTCAGGAAATATTACCGTAACACCTTCAAACGAATGTGGAGAAGGACAAGCGCAAACATTAGCAGTTACATCAAACACATTACCTGCACAACCATCTGAAATTATTGGAGAAACAAATCCTTTATCTGGTTCAACTCAGGTTTATTCCGTTGTTAACACAAGCGGAGTTAATTATTTATGGACTTTCCCTTCAGATTGGGTTTTAACTTCGGGACAAAATACCAACGCTGTTACTTTTACTATCGGTGATAATTCGGGTATTGTTACATGTACACCTCAAAATATGTGCGGAAACGGTCCTTCGCAAAGTTTAAATGTTACCGTGCAACAAAATTCTATTTCGGATATAAGTTCTAACTTCAAAATATATCCTAATCCGGCAAAATCATTTGTAAATATCGAATTCGATTATGCAAACCAATCAACTGAAATTAAAGTTATGAACATTGACGGTAAAACAATTTACAAAACAAACTACAATTGTTTAAACGGATATTATACAGAAACATTAGATTTATCTGAATATGAAAATGGTATATACCTTATTCAAATATCAAACGACACACAAATTTTTTCTAAAAAATTGATTATTAATAAATAAATTTAGGTTTTTTATTAGGGCTGTACTGTAAACAGTCAGCCCTAATAAAAAAAATAGACTAATAAGGATGAGATGCTATTTTAACAAATGGAAAACCGGAAATTGTTAATAGCGACCAAGGCTCTCAATTTACTTGTGATTCGTGGATAGAACTTCTTGAAAAAGAGGAGATTAAAATAGGTATGGATAGCAAAGGACGAGTGTTAGACAACGTTTATATAGAGAGATTTTGGCGAACCATAAAATATGATTACATATACCTGCATCCGCATAATGATGGACTCGAATTATATAGCGGAATTATGTGGTTTATAAATCTTTATAACAATGAGCAAACGCATCAGGGGATTGGACGAAAGATCCTGTTTCAATGGACAAAGCAGCAGCGTAAAAAAGAGGGATTAACTTTGTGTTAGGAAAAAATAAAAAACTTTTCAGTAAGGGCAGATCTTCTCCAAAAAATCTGTCTCGAAAAGAAAATATTAAAGTTCAATTAAAATTTGATTAAACTCTGGTTCTGAATTTCAACTAAGAAACCGGTTTTTTTGTCGAATTAATGGTAGTAGCACACTGAAATTAATAAATCAGCTAAGATTCTTCTTGAAAAAATGAAAATTTCTATTACCTAAAATAAATTAGAGTTTGGGCTTAACCTGGTCTTTTTGGAGTGAATGTAGTTGTAATAATTACTAACATGGGCAAAATAATGCCCGTCATAAAAAATTCCTACTTTGATTAAATCTTTCATTGTGATAAATTCAAGTGGTTGGCTCTAAAAAAATGAAATGATTTCAAAAATTGCGCCAAAATCAGGATTGGTCTTTGATGTAATCTATTGTTCCAACAGGTTGCGTATTTGGTTTTCCATTTTCAGAAGTAAATCTTCCGTGATAGCTTCTGAGTAAATTCGAATGATAGGTTCAGTATTCGATTTACGTAGATGGATCCAACCGAAATCAAAATCGAGTTTTATGCCATCGATGGTGTTAATTTCAGCAGAAGGAAAGGCTTCCCGAAGTTTTTGGCAGAGTGCATGAAAATCTACCGACTCTTTTAATTCGATTTTTGATTTTTGAATGAAGTATTTTGGATATTTATCTTTAAGTACGCTAACGGATTTAGCGGTTTCTGCCATGTACGACAAAATTAAGGCAATTCCGACTAAGGCATCGCGGCCATAGTGGAGCGCAGGGTAAATAACGCCTCCGTTGCCCTCGCCGCCGATAACAGCTTGGGTTTCTTTCATCTTGGCCACAACATTCACTTCCCCAACTGCCGCTGCTGCGTAGGTTTGACCGAATTGTCGAGTTATGTCGCGCAAAGCTCTGGACGATGAAAGGTTGCTTACAGTATTTCCCGGAGTGTGTCTTAAAACGTAGTCGGCTGCAAAGACTATGGTATATTCCTCGCTAACCATCCGACCTTTTTCATCGATGATTGCCAGTCGGTCCACATCAGGATCGACAACAATACCAATATTGGCCTTGTGACTAACTACGGCTTTCATGGTTTCGGTCAGATGTTGTTCCAACGGTTCCGGATTGTGGGCAAAACGACCATTGGGTTCTCCGTTCAACAAAACAACTTCTACTCCAAGCGATTCCAAAAGTTTTGGTACGGCAAGTGCCCCAACACTGTTGATTCCATCAACCACCGCTTTAAACTTCGATTGGCGAATAGCTTCCGTTTTTACTAAAGGAAGGTTTAGTATCAGATCGATGTGCTTGGGTGTAAAATCAAAATTTTCTATTTTGCCAAGATTTTCCACCGTGGCATATTCAAACTGTTGTCCACGGATGATTTCCATAAGCTGATTACCGTCGTCGGCACTAATAAATTCTCCTTGGGCATTTAAAAGTTTCAACGCATTCCATTCCATCGGGTTGTGCGATGCGGTAATAATGATGCCTCCATCAGCCTGAAAGTGCGGAACAGCCATCTCAACGGTTGGTGTAGTGGCTAAACCAAGATCAATAACATCCACACCACAAGCCGTCAAAGTGTTGATTATGAGTTGTGAAATTAAATTGCCCGAAATTCTTGCGTCGCGGCCTATGGCAACTTTACATCGTTTACCGTAATTTTTTGTTTGAAGCCATTTTGAAAATGCAGAAACGAATTGAATTATTTCCACCGGAGTGAGATTTTCTCCGGATTTCCCACCAATGGTACCTCGTATTCCTGAAATTGATATAATAAGTGGCATTTTTTTTGAAATTTTGACGTGCAATTTACTACATTTCCATAAAATGGCATTACTTTCGCTATTAAATTCTCTAAACCCCATGCTGGCAATATTGTTTCGAATGTAGCATCTATCCAAAATCGTTTTGCCGTGAATTTTTAAGATGACTTTAGAAGCAGCGTATTGTCCATGAAATTTGTAAGAACAATAATAATCCAATGAAACAGCATCAACCTATGAAAGGAAAACGCTCGCCGAGAGGTGAACACAAACCTCACACAAATCGCCGTAACGATAAAGGCGATAACGAAAAGAAAATTGATTTTAACAGCCCCGATTTCTGGAAGGAAATAGAACAAGAGATCGACTTTGAAATGTATTGGCAAGCAGACGAAAGGCCGGAGAAGTTGCCTCGACAAAAATCACCGAGAGAGCCATACAACGAGAGCAGTAAGCATCATTCGGAGAAACACGAACGCCACACATCCGAACGGCGTTCATCCCGTAATCGGAGCGAATCGGATTCATTGTCACAACCACGATATCAATCATCACGAAAAGAACCCGGAAAGCGTGAAGAATTTAACGAGCCTCGTCGGGAAAGAGTTCGAAACAACAACGAAAATAAAAGCGAATCGCGGCAAAATTTTAGCCGGCGCGACGATGATCGTCGATCGGGTCGCTTTAGGGACGATAGAGGCAAGGGAACTCGTTACGATCGAGAACAATTGGGCGAAAAAAATCAACGTGCAGATTCCGAAAAACAATATCTGCCCGCCAGAAGGGAAAATCCCAATCAATTGATACGGTTAAACCGATATATAGCCAATGCCGGAGTTTGTTCTCGCCGCGAGGCTGATCAACTTATTCTGAATGAAGAAATCAAGGTAAATGGAAAGGTGGTTACCGAGCTTGGTTTTAAGGTTAAAAAATCCGATGAAGTCATTTACAAAGGTAAACGATTAAATCCGGAGAAAAAGGTTTATTTGCTACTTAATAAACCCAAAGATACACTTACCACTCTCCACGATCCGGAGGGCCGGAACACTATTTATAGTTACATAAAAGGAGCTACACCCGAACGAATTTATCCTGTTGGTCGTCTTGACCGCAACACAACAGGATTGTTGCTTTTAACCAACGACGGAGAACTATCGGATCTTTTGGCACATCCTTCTTCCATGGTTGAGAAACTCTATCATGTGGTTTTGGATCGTAATTTTGAATTTTCCGATTTTGAAAAACTTTCGCAGGGTGTGGAATTGGAAGATGGTTTCATTGCTCCCGATCGATTGAGTTACGCCGATGGAAAGAAGAACGAGCTTGGTGTTGAAATTCATAGCGGCCGAAATCGGATAGTTCGCAGGATGTTTGAGCATTTGGGATACAAGGTCGTTCGCCTCGACCGCGTTCTTTACGCCGGACTAACCAAAAAAGGACTAGCAAGAGGAGCGTGGCGATTTCTAACGCCCGCAGAAGTTCGCATGCTCTATTCTAAAGTTAGAGCGGCCAAGCGGAATGATAAGACCGGTCCTAAAAAATAAAACTCTAATGCCTAGATTTAAAATTATCCTCGAATACAACGGAGCAAAATTCTACGGATGGCAATTTCAGACAAACGTTCCTACCGTTATGGGCAAATTGATGGACGCCATTCGCCATGTTTACGAAATCGATCGGTTTGAGTTGTATGGTTCGGGGCGCACAGATTCCGGGGTTCATGCGTTGGCACAAGTAGCTCATTTGCAAATTGATTCGGCCATGCCCCCTCATGTTGCATTGGTTCGGTTAAACGAAATTCTACCTTCATCCATCAATATCTTATCGATACAAAAGGTTGATAAAAGTTTTCATGCCCGTTACGATGCCGTTGCCCGTAGTTATGTTTATCAAATATCGCAACGAAGAACAGCCTTTTTTAAAGACTTTTGCTGGTGGGTTAAGGAACCGTTGGATGTTCAGAAGATGCAAAAATCGGCATCTGTTTTTGAAGGAATGCACGACTTCGCCTCGTTTGGAGAGACCGAGAAGCCGGAAGAATCAACCTTGGTTAAAATTGATCGGGTTAGTGTTCACTCGCAAGGAGATGGAATTTTAATTCACATCGTTGGATCGCATTTCCTGGGTAAAATGGTTCGACGCATGGTGGGAACGTTGGTTGAAGTGGGAAAAGGAAAAATTAGCATCAACGATGTTCAGCGTTTTCTTACCGAAAGTTCAGAATTTCCCGCTCAACACACTGCGCCTCCATCGGGTTTATTCCTTGAACGGGTTTATTATCCCGGAGAGAAGATTAGCGATACCCCAACGACTCTCTACAAACTTAACAGTTTATCGCGGTAAAACAATTTTCGTTTATGACTGTTCCATTTTCGTAATACTTTTCAAATGAATGAGACTATAATCGTTCGATTTCTACACGAATTCTGGAACTTGATCACCGAGATGTCTGTATATCTTTTGTTAGGATTTTTCCTGGCGGGGATTTTAAATGTTTTGATATCAAAACGTTTTGTTCAAAGACATCTTGGCGATTCGGGCTTTTGGGCAAGTTTCAAGGCCTCAGCGTTGGGAGTGCCGCTTCCGCTTTGCTCTTGTGGTGTAATTCCAACAGCAATATCGTTTTATCAACAAGGGGCTTCAAAACCTTCAACGATATCTTTTCTGATTTCTACACCCCAAACCGGCATTGATTCCATTTTGATTACCGGAGTATTCATTGGGTGGCCATTCGCAATCTTTCGGGCTTTAGTTGCCTTCTTTTCAGGAATTGCCGGAGGATGGATCACTTCGCTGTTTCATGGCAAAAAAACATCAGGGCACCCCGAAACGAAATTATCTAACGAAGCCTCTAAAAATCTAACATTGTGGGATAAAATACGGCAAGTATTTTCGTATGCTTTTGGTGAATTCATGTACGGGCTTTCTCACTATTTGCTGTTAGGATTGATTCTTGCGGCGATTATTGCCGTTATAGTTCCCGATAACTATTTTGAAACCATTTCAGGAAATCGGTTTGTAGTTTACTTTCTGGTTCTGGTGGCCTCCATTCCTCTTTACATCTGTGCAACTTCATCAGTTCCTATGGCTGCTGTGCTTCTTCTAAAAGGTCTTTCACCGGGAGCTGTGTTGATTTTCCTTATGGCAGGCCCTGCGACCAATATGGCAACAATAACCGTTTTGTTTAAAACATTGGGACGCTATGCAACCTTTGCCTATTTGACCACTATCACCGGATTTTCGATTGCATTTGCCTTCATTATCGATTCGTTTTCATGGATACAACTCACACCTTTGCATACACACGCTCATCAACATCACTTTTTCCCTGATTCTATAACGCTGATTGCTTCTGTTGTTTTATTCGGATTAATCCTTTATCATATTTCGCGTCGTGGAATATACTGGTATCAAAGACATTTTATAAACAAAACTTTACCTATGAGTTCATCAAAGATTTATCAAGTGGAAGGAATGAATTGCAATCACTGCAAAATGAGGATGGAAAAAGCCATTTCGTCAATCGAAGGAGTGGAAGCTGTGATCGCCGATCCCGAAAAAAATACTCTGCAAGTCACCGGTGAAAATTTTGACGATCGGCTCATTAAACAGAAAGTTGAAGAGCTTGGCTATAAATTTATTCAATAGTATTAATTTCCCGTTGTCGTATGGATGACCTAACTCATTGACCGGTTTGTTTAGAAATGAGTTTTTTAAGTGATAACCTGAAGATATTCAATAAGTGAAAACATTTTATTAAATTGGACGGCAAAAATATGTCGGTATGTTGCCACTTGTTGAATTACGTCGGATGCTTCACCGTATTCCTGAATTAGCGGGGAATGAAAGCGAAACTGCAAAAATATTAATCGAAGAATTGCAGGCGACTACTCCGGATGAACTTTACACAAACGTTGCCGGTTATGGGATCATAGCTGTTTATAAAGGTCAGCCGGAAAAGCCCTCGGTAATGTTTCGGGCAGATATGGATGCCTTACCTATTGAAGAAGATCCGGGGTTGGATTATTGCTCAGAGCGAAATGGAGTGGCTCATGTTTGCGGGCACGACGGACATATGTCCATGTTAGTGGGTTTAGCTCGGAAGATTGCAAAAAACCGGCAACAATTTGGCGATGTGATTCTCCTCTTTCAGCCTGCAGAAGAAACCGGTCAAGGTGCTATTCAGATTTTAAAAGATGATGCTTTTCGCAATGTCAATCCACAATTTGTTTTTGGGTTCCACAGCATTCCGGGATATCAACTCAATTCAATCATTTTAAAAAAAGGAGTTTTCAATTCAGCCTCCGTTGGGATAACTATACGCTTGCTTGGAAAAACCTCACATGCAAGTCATCCCGAACGGGGTAAGAGTCCTGCTCTTGCTTTGGCAGAATTGATTCAATACACATCGGCTTTACCATACACTCAATCGTTCAAAGATGTAACATTAACAACCGTTATTCATGCCCTACTGGGAGAAATTGCTTTTGGTACTTCGCCCGGAAAAGCCGAATTTCGCGCCACTTTGCGTGCATTTGTCGATACCGATCTTGAGAAATTAAAAAAGCTCCTTGAAGAAAAAGTCGAGCAATTATCGCAAAAATATCAACTCGCGCATAACATTTCTTATAACGACTATTTCCCTGCGAACAAGAACGATGATGAAGCTGTGGAGCTCGTTTTTAAAGCAGCTCAGACTCTTCAATTATCCATTATTAAACCCACTACATCGTTCCGTTGGAGCGATGATTTTGCCTATTTCAGTTCAGAGTTCCAAACGGCCTATTTTGGATTTGGCGCAGGATTAGAACAACCCGAACTCCATGCTTCAAATTTTGACTTCCCCGATGAAATTTTAGAAAATGGAGTTAAGCTTCTTTATCAGATTCTGAAATTGGCAAGTTCTTAACGGTATAACCCATCGAAAAAGGTTTAACTCTAATTGCATAAAACACTCGTTATCGTTCGATACAACTTTTTGGATAATGTTTGGATGGTTTGTTTTCTGCCGCGTATTTTTGCAAAAGAACTATGATGTCAATCCGCCGATAACATAAAAACAAGTGTTGACAGATGTTGATTTTTTGATTATTTCAGATTCATCGTCCTTTCCGAACTGTAGTAAAAGCAAAATTTTTATTCATGGCTTTCAAATCCTTCAAAGTTCGATATTTGTTGGATTTAAACACTATTTCAGCTTGAAAAATGTCCATTAAGCCGCAAATTACTTTTCCAACCTACAAGCCAAGGATGCTTCAATAAAAACTTAGCAATAAAAAACCTTACGTTGCCACAAAAAACAATAAATTTCTCATTCCTGCACAACCATCGTAAAAGGTATCGATTTGCAAACAAAATTATTGTTCTTCTCCATCATAATGAAGAAAAAGATCCAAATAGGTGGGCAAGTGATCGGCAAAACCTCCCTGATAGGAAAATCCGACATAGGTTCTGAAAAGTTTTTTTCCACTGTATGTTTCGTCGGGTATAAGAAGAAAATCAAATTCTCCTATATAAACATTTTCCGTAGAAGTTTTAGTTTTTAGTTTTTGGGCATTGACTAAGGGTTTTGAAACAATCCATTGATCGATACACTCCCAAACGCCTTGAAACTTAATTGTACCCTTATACTTCTTAGGGGAAATGGCCGATGTGAGATTAACCAGCGTTGCCTTGGTTGTATCGGGGAAGAGCGCAGCTCCAAGAATTTGTTTTACCGGTTCATCTTCGGGAGTTGTGTTTAAGTCGCCAACAATTACAACATTAGCATTGGGATTCATTTGCATTATACTGTCAACTTTCATTCTTAGAGCTTTGGCAACCTCGTTTCGCATTGAACGAGTAGCCATAGCTCCGCCAAATTTTGAAGGCCAGTGATTAACAAACACGTGTAGTGTGTCTTTATTAGGTAATAGACCTTTTGAATACAGAATGTCGCGAGAAAAGCGTCCGGGACTGCTTTGATATTCAATGACTATAAACTGTTCATCGATTGGCCAATACCGTTCCGGATGGTAAAGCAATGCAACGTCGATACCCCGTGGATCACGCGAATCGCGATGAATGATCTGATAACCGATGTTTCTCAACGGAGTCCTTGCAATAAGCACTTCTAAAACAGCACGATTTTCCACTTCACAAAACATGATCAAATCGGGCGGGATATTTTCTCCAATTGCAGCTATGACTTTGTATATATTACCAAGCTTTTTATTCAAACGATATTCATTCCAATGTCGGGCACCGTTGGGCGTAAATTCATCATCGGTTGTTTGGGGATCGTCTTCTGTATCAAACAGGTTTTCCACATTGTAAAACATCATCCTGAAACGATCGGGAGTTTGAGCATAAACGGGGTTTGAAAACGCCACCCATGCAACTATGATTGTAATGGTATTTTTAAATTTCATTCGATGAACCTTCCTTTTTGTTTTTATTAAAACAATTCAACAGGTTTATGATTATTCCTGACGTTCATAAGCTCCTAAATCGGGACGTGAATCGGTGAATCGATTTCTGCCTTTTAAATCAAAGGGGGCAAAGGTTGAATAGTAGGGATTTGCTTTGTCCTTGGCAGGCGATAATGTATCGAGTTCGAAATCGTACTTGGCAATATTCTTGTAACCCACTCCCTCTTTAGCTACTATAATGTTTCTGAAATGAATATAATCAGTGGTATCAATGGTGTTCCCTGTTAAAATAATGCAATTTTCAAAGTAATAGTTGGCCGGATAGCCTTCAAAAAGGTCGAAACCAACTTCAGCACGGCTATTGCCGTAAAATCCGTGTATTATTGAATTGGTAAAAAGACACTGATTTAAGGGAAACACATATGCCTGATTCTGATAGACATAATAATTGTTTATGAAAACTGCCGGTGTTGATCGGGCTGAAAAAGGTGTATAATTGGCAATGGTTGCGTGATTAAACCAATAGCTTCCTCCTAGAAGTAAAGCAAGAGCGTAGGAACCACAATTGGTTATCAGCAAATTATGCGATTCGATGGATGAAGTTTGAGCCACAATCCCTGCTAAATTCATGTGTCGAATAATGGTGTTGTTTAGAGTTAAGCCAATGGAGTTTTCGCTAATTACCGAATCGAGTTGAATGCCTTTAATGGCATTTTCAATGATGGCATAATTAATTTGATTATTGCGGCTTTTGGTAGTAAAATGTAATCCGCCAAGCAGATAAATTCCTCCATCGTCGAATTCAATCCATGCGCCCCATTGCCCGGGCTTATCAGAATAAAAGGGTTCGAGCCTGTCAGATCGAAAAATTACCGGTGCATTAGCGGTTCCTTGAACGTTTAGCGTTCCCTCAATAATCAAACTGCTACGATAATGAAAATATAGACGCGTTCCGGCTTCTACAGTGAGAATCTGATTTTCAGCAACCCGTGCGGAATTGTAAATTAAATAGGGTTTTTCGTTAGTAAAGGTTTGGGTTGTTATCACCTGACCATTGAGCAATACCACATCCTGACCAAAAGCCACAAGTTTCACATTGGCTGAAGCAGAGGATTCAAGCTCAAAAATAATGGAATCGCTTTCCACCATTTGATTGCGATTAGGATCGATGTTGGCCTCCACAAATACATAAATAGAGTCGTGCTTGCGGATTTTAATATCCCGTACATCCGGCCCGGCAACACCATCGACATTGATTGAAAAGTTGCAGTTAGGGATTTTACTCAATCGAATTGATTTTAGCTGAACCGTTCCATTGTTGGGGTTATATACCGTAAAACGTCGAGTAGTTGTCCCGATTCCGGTAAACACGGTATCGAATAGAACTGTGTCGGTGCTGAATTTTAAGTTAAACTCTGTGGGCTGTATCAGATTTTCGTCCCGACAAGCTGCAATTAACAACATCAATAAGGGAATGATTATGGTCTTTCCCAAACATTTTTTTGATAAAATAATCATGGTTGGATAGTGAATCTTAGAATAATTCCACTTCGATGTTTTGTATAAAAGCCGTAAAAGAGTGTTCTTCGTCGACGACCGCGTCGCAAAGAAGGCAAAGAACTTGTTTAACTTCCCCTTCTTTGGTTACAATGGGTATTTCGGTTCTCACGCCAATGATTTTCTCTTTATTGGGATCGACCATACGGTCAACAAAGTCGTTCGATTGAATGATTTCGTCGTTGAACAATCCTCTTACATTTCTACCGATCACCATTTTTTTATCAACCTTCCAAAGGTTTTCAGCTGAATGGTTGAAAAACTCAACAATACCCTTTTGGTTGAATGTTACAATGGCATCGAGCATTCCTTCCAAGGTGAGTTCGTTGCGAATTTTGACTTTCTCGATTTCTTTAAACTGCTGACGTAAATCCTTTTTTGCTTTTTCGAGTTTACGACTTAGTTCTTGCTCAGAATTTTTAAGGCTTTCTTCCTGTTGCAAAAGCTTTTTGTTTTGCTTTTGAATTTTTATCTCCAGTTCTTTTTGATCGGTAATGTCGAATGCAATACAAATCACCTTATCAATTTCGCCATAGAGGTCTTTTTTTGCAGCTAAAGTAGCTTGGAGCCATATTTCTTGCCCTAGTTTGCTTATGAGTTTTAGCTGACCTTGATATGGAATTTCGTTGAGAACCGAGTTCCATATTTCTTCAATGTGTGTTTGTTCGTCTTCTGTAAAGAACTCAAAAATGCTTTTAAGTTTTAACTCGTTTTCAGTATATCCAAAGAGATTTTGAAATTTTTGATTACATTCAACTAATTTGCCGGAAACAGCAAAATCGGCTTTAATACTTGCCATGTTTAGGGCTCGAATTTGCCCCTCAAACTCAATACTTTTCTCCTTTTGCTCTGTATTATCAATCGCCAAAAACAATATTCGTTCCACATCGCCATAGGAGTTCCGTACGGGGGTATAAGTGGCCATTAGCCAAATTTCCCGTCCTTTTTTGGTTATGTGTTTCATATAGCCCTCAAAATGGCGTCCTCCTCGCGCCAGCTTCGACCACACATCGTTGAACCAATCGCGGTCTTTTTCCGATAGAAATAAATTGATATGATGCCCTTCAACTTCCGATGAGTTTTGATAATCGAGACGCTTCAAAAATTTACTGTTGGCATAAGTGAGAATTCCATTAATATCATACTCAGCGCGAATAAGCGTGTGGTTAACCGAGTTGGTAAAACTAACAAACTGTTCGGCTTGTTTGGCAGCTTCTTCCTGAGTAGCTTGAAGCTCCTCCATGTTTTGACGCATCTCTTCCTCCTGTTGGGAAAGGCGTTCTGCTTGCTCCTGACTTTCTGCCAAAAGCTTCGCTGTCCGAACATTGATTTTTACATTTCCAATGGTTGACCCGATGCTTTCGGCAATTTTCTTTACGAATTCTATTTGATGGGGTAAAAATGGATCAAATCCGGCCAACTCTATCACACCATGCACATCGTCGTTATACATCAATGGTGCAATAAGCAAATACTCGGGGTTTGCTTCACCCAAACCGCCGGTAACTTCTAGATAATCTTGCGGAATGTTGTCTAAAATCAAAATGCGTTTTTCGAAGGCAGCACGTCCAATGAGACCTTCATTCCACTCGATTCGCTTTTGACTGTATTTCTGACGGTTGTAGGCATAATGGGCTACTAGTTCAAAATATGTATCAAATCGACTATTGTCGTTCAACAAAAAGAAGCCGCCTTGAACCGATCCGACATATTTGCAAAGGTTGCTTATGATTTCAAACGACAGAACTTCAATATTATCGTTATTGCGGCGTAATATATCGCCAAACAAGGCTAATCCTTCGGCTATCCAATTTCGTTCAAAATCCTCTTTTTTCCTTCGCTCTTCCTCAATTTTGTCGTTTTTAATTTGCTCACGGATATCTATGATAAGTTTCCCTAACTTGTCGGACAATATTTCCACATCGAACTGGGTCTCAATATTACCTTTAAGAAGATCTTCAGAAAATTTTATCAATTTAGCCCGAATTTGTTCTGTTTCGGAAAGTTTATCTTGCAGGTGTTCTATAGTGTCCTCAAAATAGCGGACAACCAAGAATCCAAAAGCACCTAGAATAAAAGGCAAAAGATCGACCAGGAAAAAAATAACAAATTGATGTAAGCCCCGGATATTGGAAAACGTAGTAGGTAATCCCTGGGCTGATAGTGTTCCTCTGATGATAAAAAAAGTAAGAAACAATCCTAAAAGGAAGCCGCCTAGGGCAAAACGATTGCTGAGTTTATTTTTTTTGTTCATAGTGTCTAACTATTTTCGCTGTTAGCCATAGCCTAATGTGCTGTAAGAACGTGTAAAATTATAAAACTTACGAGTATTTACAATACACGAACCAAATATAGTATTTTTCAGTAAGCTAAAAAAATATGAATGTTTTTTTTATGCTACCGGCACAGTTTGGGTGGTTCGAATTAATTACATAACTTCGCCAAAAAGATTTTGGTTATGAATTATATTTCTCCGATTACCGCAAAATATGAATTAGAATGTAACCAAGCAGTTATGATTGATGTCCGTGATGGTATGGACTATGAATTTGTTAGTTTCGATGTCAACAATGTTATCAACATTCCTTCGGATAAAATTGCTCAAATCTACAACTGTTTTTCAAAGGCAAAACGCATTATACTTGCCGATTTTGATGGTCTTAAAGCTCCACTTGTTGCACGAATGCTTGAAGAAAATGGTTACATCAACATTGTGGTTTTGGAAGGAGGGATGAAAAATTGGAATAGTTTAAAACTCCCATTGGTTTATAACGTTGATGGAGGCTGTCAAGAAGACGATTGTAATACTTGCCGAGGTTGTCAACATTAAATTGATTATCTATGTTTGGACTAAAAACAGCTAATGAAACCATTGATGCTATCGATCGGTTTTTGACCCTTGTTGATGAAGCAGGAATAATTTTTACCGAAGGAATAAAGAGTTATCTTTCAGGCCAACAAGAGCATTTTTTAGATAAGGTAAAAAAACTGTCGCACTACGAGAATGAGGGCGATGCCATTCGTCGGCAAATTGCCAATGTTCTTTACACAGAATCGCTGATGCCTCAACTTCGTAGCGATATTTTGAAATTGCTGGAGGATCTTGACAATTTGTTGGATATTTCAAAAGCCTGCTTGGTTCAGTTTGATATTGAGCACCCAAAATTTCCTGAATTAATTATACCCGACCTCATTCTTTTAACAGAAGCTTCAGCCAAAGCTTCCATGTCAGTTGTCCCGGGTGCAAAAGATTATTTTCGCCGACCGATGCAAGTGAGAGATTCGCTAAATCATGTTTTTCTTTATGAAAAAGAAGCCGATCGCATCGGAGAAATGATAAAAAGGACGGTTTACAATCAAATCGCCGAACTAACCGATTTGGCACACAAGAATCAAATTCGCTATTTTGTTTCCAAAATTGAAGAGCTCTCAGATGCAGCTGAAGCAGCCGCGGATTTATTGTTAATTATGGCTGTAAAACGTTCAATATAAAATTTGATGCTGTTTTTCGTTTTTCTCTCCGGCGGATTGTTTTTAGGATGGTCGTTAGGCGCCAATGACACATCCAATATCTTTGGAACCGCTGTGGGTTCGCGGATGATAAAGTTCAAAACTGCGGCTATCATCGCTGCAATTTTTGTTGTAGTTGGATCGGTAGTTCAAGGGATTAGCGGCGCAGAAACATTGAACAAACTCAGCTCGGTTACCACCTTGTCCGGGGCATTTATGGTGAGTTTATGCTCTGCCCTGATTGTTTATTGGATGACAAAACGAGCACTCCCTGTGTCAACCAGTCAAGCCATTGTTGGTGCAATCATTGGCTGGAGCTTCTATGCCGGAATAAATCCCAATTATTCCACCATGATAGAAATTGCACTGACATGGATAAGCAGCCCTATTCTGGGAATGATAATTTCTGCAATGCTATACCTCATTATTCGTGAAATCGTAAACCGCTCCAAAATACATGTTGTGATGCTTAATTTAATAACACGCTATGGATTAATTGTGATTGGAGCATTTGGTGCTTATAGTCTTGGAGCAAATAACATTGCCAATGTGATCGGCGTTTTTATCCCATCAGCTCCCGACTTATCGTTTAATCTTGGTTTTATAAAGATTTCAACCACCGATACCCTGTTATTTCTTGGTGGATTGTCCATTTCAGTGGGAATTATTTCCTACGGCGAACATGTCATGAATAAGATCGGCAAAGAGATCATGTTTTTAACTCCGGAAATTGCATTTATAGTAGTTTTGTCGCAATCGTTAGTATTATTTATTTTCTCATCTAAAGAGCTTTCCTTACTTCTTTCATATGTTGGGATTTCGATTCCACAGGTACCTATTTCCAGCACCCATGCCGTTATTGGCTCCATCCTTGGAATTGGATTAATCAAAAAAGGACGCGAGGTTAATTTCCGTGTTGTAAAGCAGATTGTTCTAGGATGGATTTTCACCCCCATCGTTGCAGCTATAATTACTTACATTATGCTTTTTTTCGCCCAAAACGTTTTTAAATTAAATGTATATTAAAGATATTTTGGTCTGAAAATTGTTTTGTTTGAACTATAGATATGCTTCGTATGAAACTACGAACCACACTATCGTCAGTCTTTTTCTCGCTAATTGCTCTGTTATCCAGTGCAGGGATACATTTTTATTTCCATCATTGCAACACATGTCAAGTAACTGAAATAAGTATCGATCCCGATAACGTTAGTTGCGAAAAACACCATCATCGGAATCAACCAACGGAACACACTTCTTGCTTGTTTTCTCAACAGCCACACCATCCCTATTTTAACAATCATTGCTGCAAACATGGAGCAATTGCCTATTTGATCCCCTATCAAACTCCCACAACACAGTCGATTCAATTACTTCCCGTTTATCAAGACCTTCCCAAAAATTCTATTTTAGTTTTCAATCAATTCCCAATATTTTCTAAATCGGGATCTTCCGATTTTAAACAAAATTCTTCACCGCCTTTCCCCTTTGTAGGAATTGATTTTCACATTGCACTTCATAGCCTTAAAATTTCCCCGGCAACATTGTAATCAAAAAACCGACAGGTTCGGTTTTTAGGACAACAATGTTATGATTTTCATCTTTTCACATTGTTGCGATTAAGCCAATACATTCGAGCATGATTCGAATAATCAATTCCAAGAAAATTCATCATGCGAGTTTTCTTCTAATTAAAAAGATTTACCATGAATACAAAATTCAGCTTAATTGTCATGCTGACAATTCTGAATCTATCATTAGCGACTTATTCGCAAAATATTAGCGGACAAGTTAAAACCATTAATAAAAACGAAAAACACGAACATCAAGAAGGCTTGCCGGGAGCCAACGTGTTTTGGTTAAACACCAACATTGGCACGGTTACGGATAATAACGGTCAATTCGCATTGAAGATTGCCGACATTCTTCCCAATAAACTGGTTATAAGCTATGTAGGATTTATTCCCGACACCATTTTTGTTTCAGATCCAAACCAAAAGATTGAAGTAGTCCTACGCGAAAATCGAGAACTTTCGGAAGTAACCATTTCGGGACATAAAGTGGGAGCTCACTATTCGCGATCGGCAACCGTTCTCACTAATGTTTTGACCGATCACGAACTCCAAAAAGCGGCATGCTGCAATCTTGCCGAAGCCTTTGAAACGAATGCCTCGGTGGATATAACCTATAGCGATGCTATTACCGGCGCCAAACAAATACAATTGTTAGGATTGACAGGCATTTACAGTCAGATTTTAACGGAAAATGTACCTTCGTTGCAAGGATTAGGACAACCATTCGGATTAACGTATATTCCGGGACCATGGATGGAATCCATTCAAATCGCAAAAGGAACTTCAAGCGTTGTCAATGGGTTTGATGCCATTACAGGCCAAATTAATGTAGAACTGAAGAAGCCGGAAAATAGCGAACTCTTTGGTTTGAATGCTTATGCCAATAACTTTGGTCGATTGGAAAACAGCCTCATTTTTTCCAAGATGCTGAACTATCGATGGTCAACCATGATTATGAGCCATGTTGAATACTTAGGCAATAAAATTGATCACAACGATGACGGTTTTCTGGATCATCCACTCATCAAAAAGTATCACATCACCAACCGTTATCAATACGAATGGCATGGTCGAATGGAATCGCAGTTCGGATTTCGGTTCATTCAAGAGGAACGCCAAGGGGGACAAAAAGAATGGTTCTCCAATCCAAACCTTTATGGTGTTGATATCAACACAAACCGTTTTGAAGCGCAGGCTAAGACAGGATTTTTCTTCCCAAATCAACCGGAAGCGAGCTTAGGAACGCAATTTAGCTATGTATATCACAATCAATCTTCTATGGTTGGAAGGAGAAACTACGATGCAACTCAAAACCGATTCTATACAAACATTATCTATGAAGACATAATCAAATCAAAAAAACATCAAATTAGCACCGGAGTCAGTTTTTTGTTCGATCAATACAACGAAGATTTTGATACTCTCTATTTGAGCCGAACCGATCAAATACCCGGGATTTTCGGGCAATACACCTTCCATCATCATGAGCATTTCTCAGGGATTTTAGGATTGCGTCTTGATCATCACAACAAACATGGGTTGTTTTTCACTCCACGTGTGCATCTTCGTAGCAACATTACCGAACACACTACCGTTAGGGGATCCATCGGGAAAGGCTATCATTTACCAAATCTTTTGGCTGAAAACTCAGGAATCATGATCTCCAATCGCCAATTCAAGGTTAACGAAGATATAAAACCCGAACAAGCTTGGAATTATGGATTGAATCTGACGCAACATTTTATGCTATTTGAGAACGAATCGAGCATTGCGGCAGAATTTTATCGCACTCAGTTTGAAAATCAATTGATTGTCGATGTTGATTCCGACCCACATCAAGTTCAATTTTATAATCTTAAAGGGAAATCGTTTGCCAACAATTACCAACTCGAATTAAAGACCGAACCTTTGACCCGATTAGAATTAACAGCCGCAATTCGCGTAACAGATGTAAAAACCACCATTAACGACACTCTTCAACGCAAACCATTTGTTAATCGGTATAAGGGATTGTTCACCGGCTCATGGCAAACCTACAACCGACGTTGGCAATTTGATGCAACAATACAGTTGAACGGCAAAAGTCGCATTCCTAGTACAACCCACTTGCCCGCCGAAATGCAACTTCCCACGGAGTCACCAGCCTATACAGTCATAAATAACCAAATAACCTATCGAATTAAAAGTTTCGACATGTACTTAGGAGTAGAGAACCTAACCGATTTCAAACAGCATCACCCTATTATAGGAGCGTCGGATCCTTTTGGCAACAATTTCGATGCCTCTATGTTGTGGGGGCCCATCATGGGACGAACGATATATATCGGCTTGCGATACAAAATATAAAAGATTCATACAAAGTTGCTATTTTCAAAATTCAACACTATTTAGCATAAAAGGAGGAAATTTTTTCTTCTTTTATGCTAAATAAATTTTTTTTCAATCACAACTTCAAACTGTTGAGTTCTGTTGCGCCTTAATTTTAAAATTTAGGTTTAATGGACATTTTTCAGGCCGACATAGTGTTTAACTCCAACAAATATCGAACTTTGGAGGATTTGAAAGCCATGAATAAAAAATTTGCTTTTACTTCGGTTCGAAAAGGACAAAGAAAAATGGATTAAGGAATGGAATCCAAATCTATAAATGCAACCACTGCCAACGCCAGTTTTTAGCAGGGCATCGGATAGACACCCATGCTCTTTGGATAGAATTCACTGAAGGCAAACAAACCTACAGCCAACTGGTATTGAAATATGGTGTTTCAATAAGAACCATTCAGCGCCGGCTTGATAAAGTATTTGTATCCCAACGGTTTTACAAGCCAAAGGAATGTGTTGTTATAATTTATACCACCTACTTTGGATGTGGTTTGGGTGTCATGGTGTTTAAAGATACAGAGGGTCATCATCTGTACCGGAAGTTTATAAAGAACAATACCATCACTGAGAATTTTGCGGGCGTAAGGCACCTCGAAATCCAAGGCATAAGGATAAAGGGCATTGTAGGTGATGGAAGAAAAGGTTTATTCAGGGCATTGCAAGACTATACTGTTCAAATGTGCCGGTACCCCCAAGAGGCCATTGTAATGCGATATTTTAGATAAAACTAAAAATTCAGGCATCGAAAGAGCTAAAAGAAATCGTTCATTTACTCTTCCACACGGATAAGGAAATCTTTTTGGATGCACTTGACGGGTGGTATTCAAAATGGGAAGACTACATGAACGCAAGGGTTATTAACCCTGAAACCGGCAAAAGCAGGTATGTACACAAAAGGTTGAGGAGCGCCATCCTTTATGACCATTCCGGTCGGTCAGGGTATTCCTGACAGGTTGTTCCTCAGCAGAGCCTGTTTCTGCTTATCGGACATACAAATTAATACTATAAGTTTCTTTTGAAAAGCATTAAAATAAAAAGCCTGAAAAATGTCCATTAGGACAAAGTATCTAAAAAATAGCCTGAATTTTGTCCATTACGCCGAAAAAAATCAAAAAATTATTCCGGAATAAAAAAAAGTTGTATATTTGCACACGCTAAGCGGGAATAGCTCAGTTGGTAGAGCACAACCTTGCCAAGGTTGGGGTCGCGAGTTCGAGTCTCGTTTCCCGCTCAGACCTTTACCAGCCTTGGTGGTGGAATTGGTAGACACGCAGGACTTAAAATCCTGTGGACCGAAAGGTCCGTTCCGGTTCGAGTCCGGTCCGAGGCACAGAAAGCCTTGATTCTATTCAAGGCTTTTCTTTTTTATCTCTTTTTGCTATTTTGATGGTTTGGGATGACTCACCAGCAAGTAAACTTCAAAGTATCCTGCTGAGTCTTGGAAAATAGCTTTTTCTACCATGTTTACTTCTTTCAACGTAGCTTCAACGGTGGTTTTGGTAATGTTTCCTTGAGTTTCGGTTTGTACTTCAGAGATTTTTTTTGCCAGTTCGGTAAAGGCTTGCAATCTTGCTTTTTCAAGGGCAATTTCTTCCGAAACCGATTTCCCGTATCCCGTTGCGAATAGCAATTTTTCTGATTGTGGAAGAGTTTTTGTCCATTGGGGAGGGAAGGTGGCGGAATTTTCTTGCGCCTGTTGGCATCCGTAAATTGATATCACGGTTACCAAAAGGATTAACTTTTTCATAATGTTGATATTAGGTTTGATGGTCGAAATTTACAAATTGTTTCAAAAAATCAATCGTTTATTAAAAGGTTGCAACCTCGAGTTTCGCTGTAGTCTATTCTGCCAATGATCTCAAACGAGCCATCAGCAAACACAGTTCCCACATCAGCAGTTTGAATAAAAGCACACGATTGTTGATTAGCAAGATCGATGATGTTGATTCCTCCCCGTCCGCTTGGTTTTGTCTTCAATGGGTTATAGAGATCGTAAATCATTATTTTGATCCAGTTGGGAGTTTTAAAGATTCCGTTGGCTTTTGAATAGGCTTGGGATAAAAGTTCGGTCATTCCATATTCGCTATGGATAGCGTCAACTCCAAAGGCCTTTTTTAGTATGTCGTGCAATTGTTCTCGTGGCATTTCCTGCTTTCGTCCTTTCATTCCACCGGTTTCCATAACGATAGTGCTGTGTAGTTTTATTGGAAATTGCTCCGCAAAATCTAAAAGTGCAAACGAAACTCCGAAAAGGATGGTGGGGATATTTTGACGTTCGTTTTCTAAAAGTTGTTGATAAAGATCGATATGGTTGTATAGGTAGAAACCACTTTGTGCGTAACGGCTTGTTTTTATGAGGTGCTCTGCCATAAAGATTAACGATGAGCCTTCACGTTCAAGATAAGAGGGCAATAGACATAGAAAACAATACTGTTTGGGATCTCCATAGAATAGTCTGAACGATTCCATGAATGTTTTGATGTAGTATTCCGGATTTTCTACGTAATGGCGTGATTGCCCGGTATTGGTTGTAGAACTGCTGAGGAAGACTTTTTGTGGAGGTTCTGATCCGCAGTAAATTGTCTCAGTTTTAAAAAATTCTATCGGCAAAAAGGGGATTTTTTCAATAGAATTAATTTCGGCAGGATTTACTCCAAGGTGATAAAGAAAACGTTTATAAACAGGAATATTTTCAGCCTGAAATCGAAACAGTGAAAGGGAATATGATTCAAATGTCCGGCTTGTGATTTGAATATGATCGAAAGTCATTGTGTTTTTTTATGCAAGTTAGCCATTTAGTGTGGGAGTGCAAGGTTTTTAAATAAAGAAATTGTTAAAAAAAAAAGACCGATGTGTTTCGGTCTATTTTGTGGGTCGTACCGGATTCGAACCAGTGACTTCTACCCTGTCAAGGTAGCACTCTAAACCAACTGAGTTAACGACCCTTTTGCTGTGCAAAAATAGAAGAAATTTTTTCTCAAACCAAATCGGTTGATAGAGTTTAGCAATATTTTGGATTAAACATGAGTTCAACAATTTCGCGGCGATCGTCGTCTGTTAACCGATGAACATAACCGGCAGCTCGATTTCTGTTTAACCCTTCGAGGATTTGAGTTTTGTGTTCGGGTTTAATATTTTGCCAAGGAAGTTGGGTTGGTGTACCGATTTGATTGAAAAAGCGAACCAGTTGGCAGATCGTTTCTGCTGTGGAATCTACACCGAAAATATGCTTCCCAAGTTCCATGATCTCGTTTTTTCGTTGGTTCTCAAAATAAGTGAGCCAAGCGGGATACACAATGCTAAGGCTGGCTCCGTGAGGAATATCGAACTGAAGGCTGAGTTCATGACCAATGCTGTGCACGCCCCAATCGCCGCTTTCGCGACAAACGTCGGTGGTGCCGTTTAAGGCAAAAGTAGCTGTGAGCATCAAATTAAATCGAGCTTGATAATCCGAGGGTTGGTTGATTGCTGCCAAACCATTTTTCATGGCTTCTTCGATTATGCTTAAAGTAAACCGATTGATTAGATTCGGAGCCGGCGTTCCGAACCAGGCTTCCATGGCGTGGGCAATCATATCGGCAATACCATAGGCGGTTTGTTCTCGCGAAACCGTTAGTGTGAATTCGGGATTTAAAAAAGAGTGTTTAGGAAATAATAATGGGTTCACCAGGGCTATTTTTTTTCCAGCTGTGTTGTTCTCTACTACTGCAGCTTCGTTCATTTCAGTGCCGGTTGCTGCAAGCGTTAAAACGGTGATTAGGGGTAATGCCCGATTGGGGGTTATTTTTCTTGTCATCACCGACCATGGGTCAAGATTGTCCAATACACAAACCGAGGTTATTTTGGCTGCGTCAATTACGCTTCCGCCACCTAAGGCGACAATAAATTCAGCACGGTTTTCACGAGCAATGGCTACTGCTTCCGAAACTTGCTCGATGGTTGGATTAGGAGTTACTTTGCCATATTCGAAAACCGAAATCTTTTCTTTTTCAAGAAGTTCGCGTATTTTGGCAAGATATCCGAATTTGCTCGTGGATTTTCCCCCATAGATCAAAAGAACTCGTTGGCCATATTCACGGGCAATAACACCAAAATCGGTTAAACAATCTTTACCAAAATGAAGGTTTACCGGATTATAAATAGTGAAATTTTCCATAGCTGATTTTTTATTTCTTATTAATCAACAGTTTGTTAAGTTCTTTTTTGTCGATAGCACCAACCGGATACAAATTTAGTTTGTTGTCGTAGTAAGGAGTTTTGGCGTAAAACCATTCCAATTGTTTATATTGATCTGCATTTGGATTTTCTGACTTCCATTGCTCGAATTGTTCTTTCAAACCGGGAATAGAGTCGAACATAGCTGCTGCCATAGGCTCCATGACATAAGTTTCAAAATATTCTTTACGCTCAAAAATGGCATTAAAAAATCCGTTTTGAAGATAAGAGTCGGGAGAATATGGTTCAAACATATAAACAATCAACGGTAATTTCTGCTGTCGTGTTGGAACCACAATAGACCCTTTGGGCCATGTTGTGATGCTTGAGTCGGGATGAATGTCAATTTTTTTCAGCCAGAAACGACCTTCGAATGGCTGAGGATTCCATTCAACGCCGGTTAGTCGCCAGATTTTAGTTGAAAGGCAAATATCGCTTTGGAGTTGGAAGTATTCTATTTTATGCCAATCGAGGCGGTCTTTTAAAAATTGCCATTCCGGTCCGAAAATATAACCTTCCGGGATGTTAATAATACGTTCCGGTTCGATGTGTGAAAAATATGGTATTCGAAATGTTTTGGGTTGATCAGGATTATAACGAAACCATTGACCACCGGTTATGCTACTTGTAATCGGTGAATATTCGACACCTTTAAAATCGATAGTGTCGCAGCGGGGCGAGGTTTTAAAGGTTAGAGGAATCGAATCTAGGTTAACGGTCTCTTTGTCGGCAGTGGCTATGGCTTGCAACAATGAACGGTGATTTTTCTCGAGAAAATCGATGGTATTTTCCAAACAAGCTAGCGTTGCTTCAACCCTTTGTTGAAATGGTTTAAGAGAATGGGCTTCGAGTAGGAGCCCGATTCGGTTAAGAACCGAAACATAGCCGTTGGAGAGGAGTGGGCGAGGAGGTCGGCTGTAGATACCGCTTCGGGGATCGTGCCAATTGCGGAATGTAACATAAGGAAACATGGGAAATCCGGAAGAATCCATCGTATTTGTCAGGAAATTCAGGTAGTTGTTTTTCCATTGTGTCAACGAGGAGTTTTCCGGAGTGTAGGTGTGCAAAACGTAGGTCATAACGTATTGATAGTCGGCTCCATCGGTAACATGGCAATCTATGGTCATGTCAGGGAACCACTGATGAAAAAAAGTTAGCCAAGCTTGCATTTCGGGCGATTCGGCTTTAACAAAATCGCGGTTCAGGTTTAAATTTTGAGCAGTAGTGCGCCATCCCATGGCCTTCGGCCCGTTTTGGTTGATGCGATTGTAAGCATTGAATCGAGCTAAACCGTCGGGATTAAAAACGGGGAGAAAGAGGATTGTAACGTGGTCGGGGAATCGCTTTTCTGAAATCATTTTCTTTAACAACAGCATTCCCGCATCGTTTCCATCGGGCTCTCCCGGATGAATGTTGGCTTGAATGAGTAACACCGTTTTCCCGGATTTTCGAACTTCTTGAGGCGTGAATTGCTTATTTTTATCAACAATCAGCACCGGAATAGGTCGTCCTTGGGCGCTTTTTCCTATGTATTTAAGTTGAACTTGGGAACTTAGTGAGGAAAAGGCTTCGCAGAGTTGAATGGTCTGTTCGTAGGTTGCGGTTTCTTGTCCATTCGATTGTTCGAATGGGGTCTCGGGAAGTTTCTTGCCAGAATTTACGGTACAGCTAAGGGTTGCAAGCAAGAAAATTAAGGGGGCAAAATAATTTTTCATGGATTCAGCATTTTAGGTTGACTGCGAAATTATAAAAACGGATAAAAAATATCGACAATTCAGCAGAGCTTTTTATCTAAAAAAATCACCAATGTTTCGTTTTTTTTGACAATAGATTCATCGAAATCTGTCACGCAGAACATGATAGAAAAAACTATTTTTTTTGTATTCAATTTTGTATCGCTGTCTAAGTTTTGCATGTAAAGGTCTTTGGGGAAATTTGTAAATCACAGTTTTTCAGGTGGTTGAATTTTACTAATTATCTATGCCATGCCAATAGAAGAAGTTAGTGGAATGGTATTTTGATACTTTATTGGTATGCGTTTAAGCAACATGGGTAAGCCATGTTTAGGAATGGATAGCATAAATGAAATCTTGATTGCTAAATACTTGAAAAGATAATGCTAAACGTGGAAGGCTTCTTTTTAAATTCGAAAACCTTTTCAAATTTCTGTATTTGACAGTCGAAACTAAAATTCTTTGAAATCTCAAGTGGCGATGCTTATCTGAATAAAATCTCGCAAAAAATCAACTTTCGATGCAGATATGGGATATTGAACCCCAAAAAATTTGGAGTGCCTGAAGGAAGGAACACAAAACAGAATTGCTTATAGGATATCAAAAAAAAAAGATAAAGAAATGATTTTGTTTCTTTGAAAACATTACTTTTGCATCGATATTTTGACAATGGGGGTGCCTTACTTTCAGGCTGAGATTATACCCTTTGAACCTGATCCGGGTAATGCCGGCGAAGGGAATTTTCTGAATCTCGCTCGCAAATATCACTCTCCATTGCTTTAAGTTTAACCTTTAAAGCAATTTGTTATTATGAAAAAAATCGTGATGTTAATTTTGTTGGCCTTTGGCTGGTGGGGCATGCTGGCCCAAAATGCCATTACCGGAATGGTGAAAAATGAAGAAAATCAGCCATTGGAAGGAGCGCATGTGTGGATAAAGGAGTTGCGAAGGGGCGCTATTACCAATAATCGAGGTGAATTTTCGCTTGAAAATCTTCCTTCACAAGGAGTTGTACATCTTCAAATCAGTTTTCTCGGATTTAAAACCGAGAAGTTAACCGTGGACTTGTCAAAACCGGAACCTGTTTTCGTTTCTCTTAAGGAGCAAAGTATAATGGGACAAGAGATAATTATTTCTGCAACAAGAGCAAAAGAAACAACGCCCACAAGTCATGTAACTCTAACATCAGAGAAAATTCGACAACAGAATAGTGGACAAGAAATTCCGATGTTGCTACAAATCGCACCATCGTTGGTTGCTACTTCCGATGCCGGGAATGGCGTTGGTTACTCCACTTTTCGAATTCGGGGTACTGATCAAAGCCGCATCAATGTTATGGTAAATGATATTCCGTTGAACGATGCGGAATCGCATGGTGTCTTTTGGGTAAACATGCCCGATTTTTCCGAGAGTGTTAATATTGTACAAATCCAACGAGGAGTTGGAACTTCGGGTAACGGTGCTGCAGCTTTCGGAGCTTCGGTAAACTTATCCACTAATAATCTTGAAGAAGATGCTTATGCAGAAGTCAACAATGCTTTTGGTACGTTTAACAGCCACAAACACACGGTGAAAGCATCAACCGGGCTATTGTCGAATAACACGGCTTTTGATGTGCGACTATCTCAAATAAAAAGCGATGGATTTATCGATCGTGCTTTTTCCGATTTAAAAAGTTTTTACTTCAGCGGCGGTTATTATTCCGACAAACATGTGCTTCGTACCAATATTTTTTGGGGCAAGGAAATTACTTATCAAGCTTGGGAAGGAGTTCCTAAAGTTAAGTTGTTAAACGATACGGCTCGAATGCGCCAATTTGCCCAAGACGCCGGTTATTCTGATGAAGAAACTGAAAATTTATTCAATTCCAATCCACGAACGTTTAATCGTTATCTCTACCATAACCAAACGGATAACTACAAACAAAATCACTATCAAATTTTTTATACCTACACACCAAACCAATCGTTGAAAACCAATTTGGCGTTGCATTATACTCAAGGATTTGGTTATTATGAGTCGTATCGATACAACAAAAAGTTATCGAGTTTTGGTTTGCCGAATATCAATATTGGTGATACAATTATTAAAAGAACCGATTTAATCAATCGGAAATTTTTGGATAATGATTTTTATGGAATTGTGGCTTCTGTTATTAATAAGCTGGAAAAATTGGAAACAACTTTTGGTGGAGGATTAAATCGTTACGATGGTCACCATTTTGGCACTATCATTTGGTCGAAGTTTAATAATGGCACTATAATACCCGACCATGAGTATTATCGAAACCGCGGCATTAAAGACGATGGAAATGTTTATTTGCGTTCAACTTTCAAAATTACTGAAAGTCTATCGTTCTATGGCGACTTACAATGGAGAGGCATTCATTACAAGATTGACGGTGTTGACGACGATAATCGAAATGTTACTCAAGAACATCGGTACTCCTTTTTTAATCCCAAAGCCGGGCTATTTTACGTGAGAGAATCTCTTTCTGCGTTTTTTTCCTTCGCTCAAGCGCATCGGGAACCAACACGAAGTAATTTTACCGATGCTGATCCAACTCGTGGAGTTCCGAAATATGAACGATTAAACGATTTTGAAACCGGAATTCAATACAAAACATCCAAAGGGCACTTGAGTTTAAATGGATATTTCATGCACTACAATGATCAGCTTGTATTGACAGGAAATATCAACGATGTGGGTTCTCCCATTATGGAAAATGTGAAGGATAGTTATCGGTTGGGAGTTGAAATGCTCTTTTCCGTAAAAATCTTGCAAAATCTACAATGGACAGCAAATACCACCTTAAGCAAAAACAAAATACGAAATTTTGTGGCCTATTTCGACGATTGGGACACTTGGAGTCAACGTGTTGATACTCTTAAAGAGATCGATATTGCGTTTTCTCCATCCGTGATTGCAGGTTCTCAGATGGAGTGGGAGCCATTGAAAGGATTTTCCATGATTTTATCCGACAATTTTGTTGGGAAACAGTTTATCGACAATACATCTAACAACAATCGAGCTCTTGACCCCTATTGGGTTTCTAATCTACGCCTAAACTACCGATATCGTATTTCAACAGCTGTCGCTCACGTTTATTTTCAAATCAATAATTTGTATAATCGTGAATATTGCAGCAATGCATGGGTTTATACCTATTTTTCGAATAATGAAGAGCGAATGTTGGATGGATATTTTCCACAAGCAGGCCGACATTTCATGATTGGGTTGAATGTAAGGTTTTAGAATATTAGCTTCTATCATAAACGAAACGCGTGTGTATTATGTGATTCCGAGCCTGTACAACAAGTACACACGCTTTTTTTTATAATCCCGCTGTTTTGTAAAATCAAAAATAAATGTAGATTTGAACAATGCTTTGAAACGGTTCATTGATGTAGCTAATAGAGAGTGTCTAAATTCAATAATGAAAAGCCTATGAAATCGTATCGAAAAGAGTTGTGGTTTAATACGGAAAAACGGCGGGAATTTATCAATATTACACCCGTTGTTGAGCAGTGTTTACGCGAAAGCGGCATCAGAGAAGGTTTATTGCTTTGCAATGCCATGCACATCACTTCGAGCGTATTTATCAACGATGATGAATCGGGGCTTCACCACGATTTTGAAGTTTGGTTGGAGCGCCTTGCCCCCGAGAAACCTTACGATCAGTATCGCCATAATGGTTATGAAGATAATGCCGATGCGCATCTAAAGCGAACTGTAATGGGACGAGAGGTTATTGTTGCCATTACCGATGGAAAGCTCGATTTTGGTCCTTGGGAACAAATTTTCTATGGAGAATTCGACGGAAAACGTCGTAAACGCGTGTTGGTAAAAATTATCGGGGAATAAGCATATTCTGTAATAAAGAACTTTGCGTCAGCTGAAGCAGGATTTTTCGATCCGCTTCGGCCCATGATAGTTTCTGTAATTCATCGAGGGAGAAAAAACGAGCAAAATCATGATCCGATAAAAATTGTATGCGTGTAGTTGTAATAGCAATAAAAGGAATTAAGCGAATAATGATGTCGTCATAATTGTGAACAACAGGGCTAAGCATTCCAACTATATCGATTTTTAAACCCAGTTCCTCCTCGATTTCTCGAACAATACATTCTTGAGCTGTTTCCGAAGGTTCGATTTTTCCTCCGGGGAATTCCCATAATCCACCCCTTTTATGATGTTCCTTGCGACGAGTAGCCAGAATCTTTCTATTTTTAACGATTATTGCACAGGTAACATCAATGGGAGTGCTCAATGGATTCATGCTTTGTTTTCCAGAAGATTTTTGATTTTATTCCAAAAAACCAGCTTGTTGAAAGGTAAGGTTATGTAGCTATTACATCCGGCCTCTAAAATTTGGTTTTTAATATCGATGTTTGCTAAAGGAATAATAATCATAAAGGGAATTTTGGGATTTTTGGAGCGGATCTGCTTGATCAAAAGAAAATCGGAAAACCGTGCTATCTCGTATTCTAGGATGATTAAGCTGAATGTTAGAAGATCATCGACACTTGATTCAACTTCGGTGTAAGAGAGATATTTTCGGGTTGTTGCACCTTGGGTTTCCAATAACATTGCCAAGTCGGAAGCAAAAGTTTTGTTGGTGTGTGCAATCAAAATTTTTTGTCCTTTCAGTAGATGGCCAATTTGGTTGACATCCTGAATTTCACTTTCCTCTTCTGTGATCTTTTCTAAAGGTATTGAGAAAGTAAAGGTTGATCCTTTCCCAACTTCGCTGTCAACCCAGATATCTCCTCCCATTAGCTCAACTAATGCTTTTGAAATGGTTAGTCCGAGGCCGGTGCCTCCGTACCGACGGTTATTTTCCGGGTTTGCTTGGCGGAAGCGTTCAAAAATGATCTTTTGATCCTCAGGTTTGATTCCAATGCCGGTGTCTCTCACATAAAACTTCAAGGTTTCATTATCCGAAAGAAAACAACCTAACTCAATCGAACCCTGATCGGTAAATTTTATTGCATTGCTAACCAAATTGTTGATTACTTGTTGAATACGGTTATTGTCGATCTTTATTAGTTTCAGATCTCCGGGAATCATGAATCGTGTTATAAACTCAATTTCGGGCTTTTGATTACTGATTAATCCTGAGTAAAAAAGGCTGAGGTCGGCTAAGAATTGGTGTATATCGATTTGTCGCTTGATCAATTGAATTTCGCCGGCTTCGATACGTGAAATGTTTACAATGTCATCAATAATTTGAATTAGTTGATTACTGCTTTTAATTATGATATCGAGATAATTGATTTGTTCTTCTCTTGAAAGTTCTTCGCTTCGCAACAGTTCACTAAATCCAAGAATTCCATTCATGGGAGTTCTGACTTCATGGCTCATGTTGGCAAGAAATAGCGATTTGAGACGGTCGGCTTGTTCGGCCTTTTCTTTGGCTTGTTGCAACTCTTTTTCGTATTTTTTTCGTTCTGAGATATCGATCAAAATTCCACGTATTCCAAAGATTTGATTATTACGAACAATTCCCTGAATCTTCATTAAGATATCGATCTTTTGTTTTTGAGCACCGATAATTACGCCCTCACATTGCAATTCCAGAGTATGTTGTGCAGTGAGGTTTTTGAAAAAATCGTTAAGTTTGTTTCGTTCGCTTGGGCCAAAGAGACGGAATACATGAATACCGGCAGCAAGCTGCTCTTCTGTGTATCCCAGTTTTTCGTAAAAGATTCGGTTCACATAAGTTACACGCCCTTTGGTGTCAACTTCGCAAATGATTTCCGGAAGTGATTCACTTAACTCCCTGAATTTGGTCTCGCTCTCAGTGATTTTATCTTCAAATATTTTTCGTTCGGTGATGTCTTCAAAAATGCCAAAGGCACCCAAAAATCGACCATTATTTGAGAAAATGCTGCCGGCGTAAATGTTAAAAAATCGACGTTTTTGCCCCGCAATGAAGAGGCTGTGTTCAAAATTGATGGTTTTGCGTTGTAGAGCTTTTTCAAGATTTGAAAGAATGTTCTCATCGGGAAGAATGGACGACAAAGTTTTTGATACAAGATCTTCTGTCGGGATGTTGAAAATAGAGGCAAAGGCTTGGTTGGCAGCAATAATGGTCCCTTCTTGGTTATAATGAACCAAACCAATGGGAAGCGTGTTGAAGATGTATCGAAATTGCTCTCTTGCTTGGAGTTCTTTCTCTTGAAGTTGTTTCCGTTCAATGATTTCTTTCTGAAGGGTGGCGGTGCGTTCTTGTACTTTTTGGTCAAGTATTTTGTTATGTCGGATATTTGAACGATATCGGCTAAATATTAAAAAGCCCAATAAGATTATTAGTAGTGTAAATAACAATAGAAGATTAAATCGCATTTGGTCGCTTTCCATTTGAAGCTGTTGCATCTGCGTCTGCTGTCTCAAAAAGTCAATTTCACGCTGGTTTTTTTCCTGATCGTATTTTATCTGCAATTCAGCTACTTTTTGATCTAATTGCATGCGATTTAATGAATCGGATAAATCAGACACCCGTTTCATATTTTCAAAAGCATTTCTGTAATCCCCGATTTTTGTATAAAAATTTGAAATGGTTTTATAAACAGTGATTTTTTTTTGAAGATCGCCGGTAAGGGACAGATAGGTTAATGATAGTTGTAAATTTTGAAGGGCCTTGTCATAGTATCCCAGTTTTTCGTAAACCACCCCAAGATTGCTGTAAATTTCCGCCAAATCGGTATTATGCTTGATATTTTCGGCTATCTTAATTCCTTTTTGAAGATATTCTAAGGCCTTATTGAAGTTGCTTTGTTCAATGTGTATAACTGCCAAATTGTTGTATCCTTGAGCTAATCCTAGCTTGCTTGATGTATTTTCCCAAATTTCAATCGATTTAAGGGTGTATTCAGCAGCAAGATCGTAACGTTTAAGAAGAAGGTAAACATTTCCAAGATTGCTATAAGCGGCAGCAATTCCAAGGGTATCGTTGAGTTGTTCTTTTATACTAAGCGACTCTTCATACATTGCCAAAGCTTCGTCGTAACGCTCTGAACGTAAATAAATAATGGCAATGTTATTGAGTGTTTTTGAAGTTCCTTTTAGATCGCCCAACTCCTTTCTCAGATTTAACGAACGCAACAAGAAATCAAGGGCTGAGGCTTTGTCGTTTACAAAGTAATAGGCGGTTCCAACGATATGATAAATTGTAGCTTGATCTTGTTTTTCGGGGTTCTTTTTCTGAACATTTTCTAAACCTTCCAATGCAATTGTAAGTGCTACAGAAGGGGCTTGGCGGCTATAGTGGGTCACTAATTTCCCATAGGCTTCAACCATTTGGCTTACAGGAAGTGTTGGGGCAACTATACGTAAGGAGTCAATCTCCTGTTGCATTTGTCCCAGCAGAGAAATGGAAAGAATTGTAATGGATAAAAACAACGTAACTTTTCTTTTCATTAAGCAATTATTGCATTGATTGTATAAAGTTACAAAAGTTTTTTAATGGATATAACGTCTGTTCATTTATTTTGTTATAAATCCTGCATAATTTTAAGGTTGTTGATTGAAAAACAAGACTTTCTCATGTTCAATTGTTTTAATCCATGATTCATGGGGTTCGACTCTCCAATTTTGTGTATCATCCGCTTCTATAGTTTTCATGGTTTGTAAATAGTCCACTATCAACCAGCGAATCTCTTTCCCTGAAATGCTGATTACCCGTCGTTTAAGCTCCTCCAAGTTCAGGTTAATTAGATCAGTAAGATATCCGTCCCCGCCACTTGCCATGTAGCTGTTTAGAGCAACCATATATGTTTTATCTGGCAGGAGATTTTCGCCCGATGTAAGCTTTATATTGTTGATTTCTATGGGTTTGTTGTTTTGAAATTTCACTGTATATTGAACTCCACCGGCAGTGACAAATGTGAAAGGAGGTTTGCTCCATCTAACTTTATTATCGATTTTTTCATAGACCAGCAGCTTTTCATTGGGAAATTTTGGATTGAACCATCGGTTATAGCTTTCGGTTAAAATTTGTTGGATTTCTTTTCCGGAAAGCTTCACAGAATATAGTTGATTTTCGTATGGATAAAGCGTAAAGACGTCTGCAAGGCGGATTGTGTCGTTGTTAAAATTCTTATGGTAAGTAAAAGGTGAGGCTAACGATATAGAGGCATTAGAATTGACAAGCTGTACTTTATGGATTAGATTGATGTAGGCTGAAGGTTTCAGCAAAGCATCAAAGGTGTTGATGCTGCCTTTTAAATAAGCAATAGGTTGGTTAATCCAGGTAGAAATATGCGATAGAAGATAGTCAAACTTTTGATCAAACGACTGCAAAGGGGGAAGAGTAGAAATATTCTCATACCAAGCAGAATCAAGGGATATCGTTCCCTTATTCAGGGAGAGTCTGGCTCTTCCAACCGATAAAGCATGCGAACCGCAGTCAATTATGATTACATTTTTACCGCTAACGTTTATAACCGAAAACTTTTTGGTTTGATGATCGTGACCTAGAAAAATCAAATCAAAACCATCCACTTCGGCAGCAACCCTTAGAGAAGCGTTTTCGTTATATGGGGCAGAAGGATCGGCATTGCCATAAGTTGCATCCCAACCGGAGTGGAACAGTCCAATCACAAAATCGGGTTGTTCTTTATCGCGCAGTATTTTCATCCATTTTCTTGCCGATTCAACCATATCATCAAATTTAAGACCTTGCCATAGCTTTTCGGGTAGCCATTGGGGAACGCCCGGTGTGGTTAATCCCAAAACCGCAATTTTTATCCCATGAATTCTAAATACATGATAGGGCTTGAAGTAAGGCTCTCCTCTCTTCGTATCGATTATATTAGCAGCAAGCCAAGGAATGGATAATTGGTGTTTAAGCTTGTGGTATATTTCAGGGCCACACTCAATATCATGATTTCCTATCACCATAGCATTGTATCCCAACGTTTTCATTATTTCGACAATCGGATGAATTTCGGATTGATGTTGATAATTTAAATAATAAACTTCGGGAGAACCTTGAAGAAGATCGCCGTTGTCAAACAATAAGGTTTGACTTTGTTTGCGTAGCGAATCAACTAATTTTGCTACTTGCGAAAGGCTATTTTTCTTGACCTGTCCTGATATCGGGTCGATAGAGAATAAGTTCCCGTGTGTATCAGTTGTTACCACAATATCAATATTTTTCACCGATTTGCTGCAACTTGAAAGCCCAAGAAAGGCGACACTAACTAAAATAATGGTGAATAAAGTACGGTCCATAATCCTTGTTTTTTTAAGATTTCAAATTTTTCAGTAATATTGATGCAATTTATCAATAAGATTTGTCAAATCATTTATCATGAGTAAACGGTTAACACTCTCTAACGATCGAGTAATTGGCGGTGTATGTGGAGGCATCGCCGAATTTTTAGGATGGGATCCCACACTTGTCCGCGTGGGCTATGTGCTTCTTTCTATTCTTTCTGCCGGATTTCCATGTTTGCTGATTTACATCGTTTTATGGATTATTATGCCTGTTTCTGAGAATTGATAGAACCTTGACTTAAGAATTTTATTCCTTGATGGCTTTCTCGCTGTTTGAGTCGTTTTTTTACCATCTCTGAAATGTGTAGGTTTTTCACTCCGTTCCATGGTGAAACTACCAGTAGCTCGGGTTTAACTTGGGAGGCAAAACGTTCAATAGCAATGTCAGGTCGCAGGTGTTCTAAAAAGTCACAGCAAAGTTCCACATATTCAGCTACTTCCATAGGGTGGAAAATTTCGGGCGATGAATGATAGATTCGCTCTAAGGCAGTATTTTTGACAATCTGCAATTGGTGTAATTTTAGTGAGTTTAGGGGCAATTTCGAAAGCGTTTGGGCGTGGGTCACCATGGTTTGACGATTTTCTGTGGGAAGGCCAAGAATCAAATGTGCTCCGATTTCAAGATTTGCCTCCACTACTTTGTAAACGGCATGTTCTACTTGTGAGAAAGTGTGTCCACGATTTAGAAATCGGAGCGTTTCGTCTGATGTACTTTCAACACCGATTTCAACCATAACCGGTTTCTTTTGATTTATAGATGCAAGAACCTCAATAATTTCCGGTGGTAAACAATCGGGACGTGTACTTACTATTATTCCGCTAACCTTTGGATGCGACAAGGCTTCCATGAGTTTGCTCTCTAACCGATCCGGCGAAGTATGTGTATTTGTAAAAGATTGAAAGTAAGCCAAATAAAGATAATTGTGTTTCCGTTGAAAGAAATCGACTCCTATTTCGATTTGTTGATGTATGGATATCGATGGTTCGCAATAATTGGGCTTAAAACTGTTGTTATTGCAATAGATGCATCCTTTTGTGTCGATGGTTCCATCTAGATTTGGACATGAAAATCCTGCATTAATGGATATCTTCTGCGTTTTATGTTTAAACTTCGATTCCAGAAATCGGCTATAACGATAAAATCGCTCTTCGATTGGAAATGGTAAACTATTCAAGTTCAGAAAGCTTTTTAAGTTTATTAACAAAGGCTTCAATATCTTGTTCTGAAGTGTCAAATGAGCACATCCAGCGAATTTCATTTGTTTCTTCTTTCCATGTGTAGAAAAAATATTCGTTGCGGAGAGGTTCTATCCAATGACGTGGAATAATAGCAAAAACTCCATTGGCTTCAACAGGTGTTGTTATTCTGACGCCCTTGATTCGTGATGCTTCATTAGCGAGTTTTTGGGCCATGGCATTAGCATGTATAGCGTTTTCAAGCCAAAGATTATCAGATAGATAAGCAATGAACTGAGCTCCCACAAAGCGCATTTTGCTGTAAAGTTGCATCGATTGTTTTCTTCGATACTTAAAACCTTCGGCTAAGGCCGGATTAAAAATAAGAATGGCTTCGCCCATCATCATTCCATTTTTGGTGCCACCGAAGGAAACAACATCCACACCGCAATCGACAGTAAAAGCACGGAATGGCAAATTGAGTGCGGCAGCTGCATTGGCAAGGCGTGCTCCGTCAATATGCAATATCATGTTGTATTGATGCGCCAGATTGGCCAAAGCTTTGATTTCATCAGGGGTATAAACGGTTCCCATTTCCGTGGTTTGGCTTATGGTTATCGCTCCCGGCTGACTGTGATGTTCAAACCCAAATCCATGTAAATGCGGAATTATATCCTTGGGAGTGATTTTGCCATTTTCTTGTGGAATGGCAATCACTTTAATTCCGGCAATTCGTTCGGGGGCACCGCATTCATCCACATGGATGTGAGCTAATTCTGAGCATATTACCGAATTATAGGGTTTGGTGGTTTGCATCAACGAAAGAACGTTGGCAGCAGTGCCATTAAAAACAAAAAATACTTCCGTAGATTTTCCAAACAAATCTTTGAACAACTCAACGGCTCTTCGGGTATATGGGTCATCTCCATAACCTATGGTATGATTCTCGTTTGCTTCAATCATTGCTGCCAAAATACGCGGATGAATGCCGGAATTGTTGTCGCTAGCAAAGCTTCGCATTGTGTTCTCGGGTAAAAACATAGTTGGCTGTGATTTCGGTTATCAGGACTTAAAATTTGGACAAAGGTAGAAATTTCTACTTCGAAATGTTAGACATAAATCGATATTTGCTAATTTTGCATAACCTTAGTCTGTTATTCTCCATGTTTTTTGAGAAAGCAAAAACACAACATCTTTTTACCAACATTAAAAATCGCGACAAATTTTAGAGTCGGATGGTCGGTGGTTTTCTACCGATAGTAGCTTCCTGCAGTTTTTTCTTTCCTATTCCTTTTAAATATCTAATAAATAACCTTTAAACACATATAGCTATGAGCATTGAATTTCCTTTTGCCGAATCGTATCGGATAAAAATGGTTGAACCTATTTATCGAAGCACGCGTAATGAACGTGAAAGGTGGATTAAGGAGGCAAATTATAATCTTTTCGGATTACGAAGTGAACAAGTTTTTATCGATTTGTTGACCGATAGCGGAACAGGGGCCATGAGTGACCGTCAATGGGCTGCAATTATGATGGGCGATGAAAGCTACGCCGGTGCTCGTTCATTTTTTAATTTACAGGAAGCGGTGCAGCGAATTTTGGGGTTTCCCTATACTTTGCCCACGCATCAAGGGCGTGCTGCTGAAAACGTTCTTTTTAGCCGTTTGATAAAAGAAGGCGATATCATTCCCGGCAATTCCCATTTCGACACCACGAAAGGGCACATTGAATACCGTAAGGCAACGGCAATTGATTGCACTATCGACGAGGCTTTTCAAACAGACCTGATTCATCCTTTCAAAGGAAACGTGGATATTCAAAAGTTAGAAGATATTTTGAAAAAATATCCAAAAGAAAAAATCCCTTTTATTATCGTTACCATTACTAACAACACGGCCGGAGGGCAACCGGTTTCGTTGCAAAACTTAAAGGAAGTTTCGCAGGTAGCCCGAAAATATGGCATTCCGGTGGTTTTTGATTCTGCAAGATTTGCCGAAAACGCCTATTTCATTAAGATGCGCGAAGAGGGTCAAAAAGATAAAACTATTAAAGAAATTGTCCGCGAAATGTTCCAATATGCTGATATTATGACCATGTCGTCAAAAAAAGACGGAATTGTCAATATGGGCGGTTTTATTGGATTTAAGGATGAAGAACTATATAAATCCTGCTGGGTTTACAACATCATGTTTGAGGGCTACGTTACCTACGGAGGTATGTCGGGCCGTGATATGAACGCTTTAGCTGTGGGTTTGGATGAAGCTACCGAATTTGATTATCTCGAAACCCGTATTCGTCAGGTGGAATATTTATTTAACAAGTTAGTATCGGCGGGAGTTCCATGTCAATCGCCGGCCGGAGGGCATGCTATTTTTGTCGATGCTAAACGCATGTTACCCAATGTGCCCAAGGAGCAATTCATCGCTCAAACGCTTGGCATTGAGTTGTACATAGAATCCGGAGTAAGAGGAGTTGAAATTGGTGCCTTATTGGCTGACCGTGACCCGATTACACGTGAAAACCGATATCCGAAATTAGAATTGCTTCGTTTGGCTATACCTCGACGTACCTACACGAACAACCATATGGATGTTGTGGCTGCCGCTTTGATTCGGATTTTTGAACGTCGTGAATCTATCCGTAGCGGTTATCGTATTGTGGAGGAGGCGCCCATTATGCGTCATTTTACAGTTAAACTGGAACCCGTACGTTGATTTAAAAGATTATTGATGAGTAAATAAAAAAAAAACGATGCTCCGTGTTGGGGCATCGTTTCTTGTTTACTTTCAAAAGCTATCGGACGATAACCAATGGTTTAACAAGTATCTTTCCGTTTGATTCTATCTTGATGTAAACTACTCCCGTTTCAGGGTTATCAAGATTCACGGTTGACAATCCATCGCTAATCTTTTGCTGGTGTAAGATTCGTCCATCGCAGGAATAAACCCATAAAGTACCGGAATCAATACCTTGAATTTCGAATTGATTGCGCGCGGGATTCGGATTGATAGCAATGTTATTAAAACTTTCGTCAACAATGCCCACGGTACTAATGGTAAATGTAGCCGATTCATTGATAACTATGCCGTCTTCATCTTTCCCGCTGAATGAGAAGTAAACTAAGGTTCCGGGAGCTATTTCGTTCGTTGGGACGATGGAGATATTCCGACCTTCAGTAATCTGACCTGAGAAAGGAATGTTTTGTCCACTGGCATTATTAGTTTTTAGACGAACAGCCACAGGTAAATTTTCGTTGGTTATAAGAGCATTTGAACCGGTAAACAGAGTTTTACTGGATAAAATCGTAAACGGCCCGGTTCCCGGAGCATCTGTTGTTCCTTGAGATGGAGTAAAGGTGATGGTTACCGGGTTAACAATTCTGAATTTTTTTGCAGCACTTGTTCCATAGCTGTTTCCTTGGATGGTGAAAATTGTTGTATTCCCATTTTTTAAGGCAATATATCCACCGGGAACTCCATCTCCGTAACTGTCAAAAACCTCAAGGACATAATTACCAAGAGATAGGTTCAAATCATGATTTTGAATGTTTGTGTTGTTATTCTGATAGGGGCCGCCATTAGCTAAAATAGTTCCGCTGTCATTTTTGATTCTCCAAGTGATTTCGCTTCCATAAGCATCGGGTTTTACAGAAACGGTGAGTGAAGTAGCTGTGGTTGCTACAGCCTTGATAAAGGATGCTGTGTAAGAATTGTTGGATGGTGAATTATCGGGGGTTAAAATCTCAACCGAAAGCGTATTATTCAAAAGGGGAGTAAAGGATATTTCGGGAAGAGTGATAGTGGTTTGTTGTCCATAGGGTAGGTCGCCTATCCATGTGTAATGGTGTAAGTTTTCATTATTAACTTTGTATTGAATCTCCAATGTATCAAGGTTTTGGCAAAGACTTAGAACATTGAATTGCGGAGAAATGATTCCATCCCAAACATCGGCGGGAGTGTTATTCGATACGATTTGAAATTCCGGTTCGGTAGGCACGTTTATAAAAGCAGGGGTAATTTGAATCCCATTGATAGTTTCTTTATTATTGCTTTCGGTAACATACACTGCTACACGCAAATTTTGAAGTAGAGCCGGGATTCCGTTGTAAGAATCGGGAATTGTGTAAGTGAAAGTATTTGTGTATAGAGAGCCTTCGCTGGTTTGGTTAATTTCAGCTCCCCATTGCCCTGTTATCATGTGAACTAGTCGGTTGTTGTGTTCATAGTTATCACCTGCACCGCCTCCATTCTGAGGCCCGTAAGTTTTATCCTGTAGTAAAACAACGTTAATTTTGTTTGTTGACTGGGAGCTATTGGCTGTATAATACACTTCAGTGTAAACAGATATTTGGCGAGTTACTGCATCTATTACTGCTGTTGCACCAACATTGGCATAGGCTGGAAGATTCATAATAATATCGGCAGCACTTGCGTAATTGTTACGCATAATGGCCAAATTTGAGCTTCCGCTCGGATAAGCGTATTGAGGAAACAGATGTCGGTTTATTGTTGCACATGGATAGGCTTGGACTCCGGCCAATTGTGCCAGACTGTTCCCAAACGGCGTCCTAAAGTCAGGCTGCGAACCGCTAGGTTGAGCGAACGACCCTTGATGCACAGCGATTAATACCACTCGGTTAGGGTATTGCTCATAAATCTGTTTTGCAATGGCTGCTCCTTGCGGGCAATAGGGGCAATTAATCCCCGTGAACATCTCGAACACTGCATTACGGTTTTTGGGCGTGGTCTCAACAATTGTTTGACCATTCAACAGACCGGGCAGAAACAAAGTTGCAGCGATGACAAATTTCTTTATTAACAACACATTGTTGTTTACATGAAAAAAAACATGGATTAGAGAAAACCTTTTCATAGTTTGAAATTTAAGTGGAACGATAGCGGATTATTGCCCAAAAATAAAAAAAGTGAACATATTTTACCTACAAAGGGAAGAAAAATCATAGTTTTTTATTGTGGATAATTGGTTCTTTGCTGTGTATGCATGGATTCTGCTCCATGAAATTGAAAAAAAAATGCCATCCATTAAGGATGGCATTTATGTTGTGAGATGGGCTTAATTAACCGACAACTTCAACATTTACAGCATTAAGGCCTTTTTTTCCACGTTCCACATCGAAACGAACTTTATCGTTTTCGCGGATTTTGTGGATTAAACCTGTTTGGTGTACGAAAATATCGTCACCACCATCATCGGGTTTGATGAACCCATAACCTTTGGTTTCATTGAAGAATTTTACTGTTCCTTCTCTCATGATTGAAAAAAAATTAAATTATTGGTACTAAATAAATCGCCGGAAAAACTCTATCCCACGATTTTGCATTAAATCATCCTCAGAAAATCAACGGTATTGAGAAGGAAAATTCGTTAGGTCGAAAAAACTTGTGCAATACTCGAAGAATTTTACTTGTGCAAAGATACAGCATTATTTTACAAAATCCAACTATTAAGCTTTTTTTTTGATGAAATCGATTTTTACAGAAGCAATATAAAGGGTTTTTTATCAAACATTGATTTGCTCCTGCAATTAATGCATTGACAAACAATTCTTTCGCTCAAAAAACTGTTTAAGCTGTTATTCCTGTTTTTTTGTTTAAAAGGTTTGGGTTGCTTCTTTTTTTATCAATTTTCAATTGTTGTGCAACAATTTCTGCAATATCTAAAACCGGTATTTTCTTTACCTGATGGAATGTTTTTTTGCATAGAGGACATGCAGTAATCAAAGTATTGGGGTTATTTTGAGTCAAACAATCTATAGTTCTATTGGCGATTTGCTTTCGGTTATCAATAGATAACAACAAATTGCCTAGACTTCCTCCGCAACATAGGGAGTTATTTTTTTCGTGTTGTGTCGAATGCAAAATCCCAATTTTTTTCAATATCTCACGAGGTTCGTCGGTTATTTTGGCTATTCGGCTCAATTCGCAAGGATCGTGATAGGCAAACGTTTGGGCAGCTTTTGCTAATTGAATACGGTTCTTTTCCGAAAGATTATGGATGAATTGTGTGTGATGAAGAATTTCTATGGATAGCGAGAATTCTTCCCTAAAAGAGTTATAACAAATTGGGCATGGGGTTACTAAGGTTTTTGCTCCGGATGCTTCGATGAGTTCGGTTATTTGTTTTCGAAGTTGTTGGCTTTTATCAATAAATCCTTGTTGAATTAAAGGACGACCGCAACAAAGAGGATTGAATTCGTCTATATACCAATAGTTGATATGGGCGGCATCGAAAATTTTTTTCATGGCAACAATTATAGTTGGATTTAGACGTGTCATGCATCCGGCAAAGAAGACTACTTCGACATTTGAGTGAATCTTTGGGTTGATATTCATGATATTGGGTGAAGTGAGTTTCTCATTTTTTGTTCGAAATTGTTTGCGAATTTTGGTTAAATCAAGGTTTACCGGACATGCTTCTTCACAGCGGCCACATAAAAGGCAGTTTTCGATAACTTGTTGACTTATTGTTCTGTAGCGAGTATCTCGGATAAAGTAAACCGATTGTACATTGCTGATTTCGCACATGCTGTTAAGTTGACAAACATCGATGCAAATCCCGCATCGGGAGCATGAATGCGTTTGAATTTGGGTAAATCCCGTTGGGACATCCTCTGATTTTACACCCCAATTTTTCAGAAATATATAAACTACTTCAGTAGGAATGTGCATATAACGTGAAAATGGCAAAGTTGCCAAAAATAGACCTATGACTACCGAATAGGCTGTCCAAAAAGCGATTTCAACTTCTGGGTTTGCTATATCAATCATCCAATGCCCCACTGTTCCGGTTAAGAAATTTCCCCCTGAATGTAACGATACTGTAGTTGATTCAGCTAATAATCGTAACGGGAAAACCATCCATAGCGTTAAAAGCGTTATTTTATCATACCAAACGTGTTTTGTTGCTCGTTTCATCCCGAAGATTTGTGAATAGAAACGCTTGATAAGCGCTAAAAACACTCCTGATAGGATTATTAAAAGTAGAAAATCTGTAAGAAACGAAAAAAGATTGGCGCCAATGTGGTTGTGCGATCCACGGGAAAAATATTTGAAGAAAATTGGCAACCAGGGCTCTTCCCAAAAAGTTTTGAAGAAAATTGAGCTTTCGACCTTCCCAACTACAATGAGCAAGAACCATCCTAAAGCCAAGCTCATATGCATATATCCTAAAACAGGATTTGTTTTATAGATGTTTCGATGAATCAAGGATTCACGGATGGTTTCCCAACATGCTCGGATGGTTTTAAAACTAAAAAAATTTTGTCGAATGTTTTTTTTCTGTTCGGTTGTTAATTGTTGCAACCAGCTTAGGAATTTGTATCCTACAAAGACAAAAAACAATATAAAGCCGATAGAAAATGGAATGACAAAAGGATGAAATTTCATACAATTATATTTTTGTTATTGTCGATTAAATCTTTCCAAAAAAAAAAAAGACATAGTTTCATAGTTTTCTGTCGCTTAGCCTAAGTTTCGTTGGCTATGGAAGATGCTTAAAAGTCAGTTCACTTATTATTTCCTGCATGCGAACCACTAACGACCGGGTATTAATGCCTCTGGGACAAACCATTTGGCATTTACCGCAGAGAAGACACTTTTCTAACTCTTTTCCAAGCATATCAATCTTTCCTCTTTTCAGTAAAAGATGACAGAATCGAACATTAAATCCGTTGATAGAATTAGCCATGCAGGTGGCTACGCAGGCTCCACACATAAGACAACGAAGGGCAGAAGGTTCTTTCTCAATCAATCGATGATACAAATCTTGCGATATTGCATCCATATCGTATTGTCGGGAAGGAGCGGGTTTATATCCAAAATTTTTCATATCATTCTGTCATTTGTATGCAACTGAATTATTGTTGTGAGGGATAAGTGCAGCAGTTTATTTGAAATGATTTCATGTTTCCATCGGTATCGACCGCTGGCTAAGATATCGATGAGTCATTAAAGCTGCGGCTCTCGCATCGCTGAGGGCTTCAGGAAGGGTAAAAGGTCGCTTACAGGTGCCGGCGAGATATAATCCCTCATGAAGTGTTGCATTGTCGTCTGTGATTGATTGCCGGCTCTGTGCAAAGTTGTATTCCCCTTGAATATTTAGTTGTTTTGATAGTGACGAAGTACTTTCAGAAGATTCTATTCCCACCATTAATATCAACAAGTCAACGGTAAGCTTCATCGGTAAATGCAGAAGGGTGTCTTCAGCTCTGATTTGAATCCGGTTGTCAATAGTTTGTGACGCTTCAGATATTTTTCCTCTGATATAATTTACACCATAAATCTCTTGAGACTTGCGGTAAAGTTCTTCGTAAAATTGGCCGGTCATGCGTAGATCCATGTAAAATATATACACTTCTGTTTGCGGCAACAATTCTTTTATTTCGATTCCAAATTTTACGGCATTAATGCAACAAACCCTTGAACAATAATGATTTCCTACTTTTGCATCGCGCGATCCAACACAATTAAGAATGGCTACTTTTTGTGGAGAAGTTCTATTGCTGCCGATAATTTTATTGCTTTTAACCATTCCCTCAAACTCCAGCGATGTAATCACGCCGTTGTAAATCCCGTAGCCATATTCTTCTTTATATTCAGGATTGAATGTCTTAAACCCGCTGCAAAGAATGAGGGCTGATGATTGATATTTGTTTCCTTTGCTGGTTATTACTTGCCAATTTTGTCCCGATTTTTCTATTTGGGTTACACTTTCGTTGAAGCGTGGCGTAATGTTAGGATGAAGAATTTTTGTGTTAAATTGGTGAATAAGCTCCAATGATGGTTGGAAATTGGGAAATATTTTGAAGACTTTTTTGATGTTTCCCCCAATTTCATTTTCTTTTTCAAAAATTTCAACCTTATATCCTAGAGTTGCAAGATTCCATGCTGCTTCAATACCTGTCGGACCTGCTCCGACTACAATGATATCCGATCGGTGATTTTCGTTTAATAACATATTGATGAAAGTTAATGGCTTATGAACTCAATGATTCTTCCTGATTTTCCAACGTATTTTGTATTCGGATCGAATGAAATTCCAATTTTCTCAAGAAGTGGCGTGACATCAATGGCATGAAGCTGCAACCCCAGATCCCAAGGGTCATATCCGAGAAGCAGCCCGGTTAATTCTTCATAGGTAAGGACAGGAATGCCATTGCCATGTTTATCGTAGGTTTTGCCTTCCATTTCGCGGATGGTATATTGCCATCGATCTAAGAACATGTTGCAACCCGGACAATTGGTTAGGATAAAGTCGGGATTATAGGGTGCCATCGACTCAAATTTTTTACGAGAATTGGCCAAAGAGTAACCCCGGTTTGCTTGTATCAAGTAGTTTCGGAATCCAAATCCACAACAATGCCTACGTTCCGGATAGTCGATCACTTTTCCACCCCATTCTTGAATTATCCCGGAAAGGACTTGCGGAAATTCCATAGAACCAACTACAGCGTGGGGAAATACCTTTGAATAGTGACATCCAATATGTTCCACTCCTTTAAGTGGTTCACCGGTTTTGATGTTTAATAACTGGTATTTCATACGCGATTTTAGCTCTTTCCGAAATTTGTAGATTATATCTGAAGGATGGGTCACCGTTTCGGGAAGGTCAAAGGTTCTTCCTGTGGCTTGCTGCAGATAGAGCCGTGTTTTTTCCAATTCTTCGGGGAAATGTTTCCAGGTTTCAAGCACTTCGTTAATTAACCCAAAGGAAGTAACACACGATGGAACAAAATTTTTATAACCTTTTTCGCTCATTAATGAAAAAAGTCGTGCAATTATGGTCATAGTTGTTTCCAACGGTACAACATCGGAGTGGTAACCAATTCCGGTGCAAGTATGAAGGTCGGGATCGTCGATAATATCTTTCCTTAATTCTAGGCGCATAATATTCAAAAACGCTTTTTCAGCTCCCGGGAAGAATGATTGTCGAATACAGCTTCGTTCGTAATAATAATTATCTTCGGGAATTTCTTTCTGGTAATTTTTCCAGTATTTTTCTTCCATGATCATTCTACATTTGAGTTATCGTCCTGTTCAGTGTATATTTTCATAAAATATGAAGAGAAGGGTTCTGAATCCGTTTCAAGTCCCATTTCTTTTGCTTGTTGTTGAGAGAATTGATCAATGGTATCAAAAAAATTTTTTCCGCCGGTAACCTCAAAAATCCTATTAACCTCAGCAATACTTTCGTCCGATATCTTTCTCAAGGCACCACTGCCTGGTTTGTTGAGGTTTCCGCCAAGTCTGTCAATAATTTCTTCAAGATTTGAGTGATACCATTCCCAAACTTGGCCTTGCTCGGGATGTAATTCAGGTTTAATCATTTCGGCATGAGTGCAATAGCCTTTTGTTAAAATGCTTTCCCCCACAGTTTTATAGATAGCGTATTGTTGTCGACCTTTTGGGCTTTTGGTGAAAAGTCCTAATTTTTGTGATAAGGTTCGTAGAGTAGAAATAAGAAGGCCTGGGGTGTTGCCTCGTGGACATCGGGTTTTGCACGACATACATTGACCGCAATACCAGATATAATCCGAAGAAAGTAATTCTTCAATTAGTTGATTATCTTTGGTTTGAAGAATGTTGCAAATCTTTTTGGGGTCGTATGGAAAGAATTCGGCTGCGGGGCAGATAGCAGAACAAACTCCGCAATTCATACAGGCATTTAACCCTTCAACGAAGCGAATATCTTTACGTAGCGTCTCGTAATAATCAATCATATAACACGTGTTCCAATGGGTTGATTTTTCACTTTTTACAAAAGTGTTGTGTTTTTATGACAAAAAAATCCGCTTTCCCACGCATTTTTTATACGTCGAAAAACGTATTTCAAATCGGCAAACAGATGTTTAGATGTTGATGATTCCGGTTTTTATGGCATAAATCACCAATCCTGCGGTATTCCGGGTGTTGGTTTTGTTTAAGATATTTTCCCTGTGTTTGTCAACAGTACGTTTTGAAATTGACAAAATATCGGCAATTTCTTGATTCGACATTCCTTGACAAATGTAGAGCAATATTTCTTCTTCTCGTTCCGTAAGGTTGGAGATTGGTGTTGTTTCATTTTTTTTGGTCACTACTTTGAGCATTCGCGTCAAGATTTCTTCGGAAAAGAAATGGCTGCCTTCGGATACTACTTTAATAGCTGTTTCAACTTCGTTGAATCCGGCACTTTTAACGATAAACCCTTTTGCTCCGGCATTTATCATTGCCGAGTAGTAGTTTTCGTCGCTATACATTGAAAGTGCAATGATTTTAATATCGGGATATTTTTGAAGGGCTAGGGTTGTAGTGGAAATTCCATCTAGATCAGGCATTTGAATATCCATAAACACAAGGTCGGGAAGAACTTTGTCGAGCATTTGTAAAAATTCTCTTCCGCTCTGAAAATCAAGCACCTGAGATATGGTTGGAATTCCTTCCAACAATATTTTGAGACCTTCCCTGAAAAGTTGATGGTCGTCAACAATAGCTACTTTATACCCTTCCATAAATGTTATAAATCATTGATTCCTACTCTTATATGAGCGTGAAAACCCATTCCGGGTTGGGAATTAAATGTCACGGTTCCTTTCAGTGATTTTACTCGGGAATGAATATTGGTCAGACCTGAGCCTTTTTCCACCAAGTTTTGTATTCCGGTTTTCTCTAATTTGCATCCCAAGCCATTATCCGAATAGTTAACAATGAGTTGTTTACTTGTTTCTTCAATTGAGATGTTGATTTTGGATGCTTGAGCATGTTTAATTGTATTCATTATTAGTTCGCATAGAACCCTGTAGATAACGGTTTCAATCGTTCGATTGTAACGTTTTTCGGGCGCATTCGACTCAATATTCATCGATGGACACTTTTCTTCGGGTATTCGGTGCACAAATGATTTTATGGCGTTTACAATGCCAAAGTTTTGTAAAATATGCGGACTCAGGTTGTTGGAAATCTCTTTTACAGTTTTTAATGATTCGTCAATGAGTTTATCAGTATTGTAGAGTATCTGTTTCTCTTTTTCGGTAACAATTCGGTTTTGCAGGGCTGTAATTGACATTTTAACCGAAGAAAGCAGCGGAGCCAAACCATCGTGCAGTTCCTTTGAGAAAATATATTTTTGATTTTCTTCGGCTTGAACCATGGCTGCAAAAACCTTCGATTCATTTTCGGCTTTTAATTTGTCGATTCGCATTTGAATGTTGAAAATTCGTTTAATGAAAGCAAGGCTAATCAGTAATAAGACCGAAATAATCACTCCAATCCAACTATTGACATCGTCACCCACCGAAATAAAGCCCCCAAAGCGGTCCGACATTTCAAAGATTCGCCGTAAGGCCATAAGAACAAAACTTAAGGATATCAGCCACCAAGCAATGTTGTTTCGGGTTCGTCTAATCAAGGTTAAGGCTAAAACGGCCGTAACTAATTGAATTAGTGCAGCTAATACCAAGGCGATTTTTAATGACATATTTACTGTATTTATTAAGCAAGTTTACGAAAAATAATCGGATTACACCAGAACGTTATTTTGCGCTTTGAGTCAGAGCTTCAAATCTTTCTCAATCGAACTTATTAGTTTTTTTTGTTCAATAGCTAACTGACAGTAGTTGAACTGCTTGATGAAACGAAAGCTCCAAACGATATTTTTCGGATACTAATAATAGCATTCTTGGCCAAAATTCCCTAACATTTCTTGCTTTACTGATAAAAATGAATTATTTTCGGTTATCAAAACCGTTTTTAGAAGGTTTGTGGTTAATCTAAAATATTCATCCAAAGTCTTTTATGTGTTAAACCGAAATAATGTAACCGTATGAAATCGTTTTATATCAATTTGAATGAATCGGCCGAAAAAGGAACGCGTTACCGTAAATTTTTGATGTATAGTTCTGCGGCATTAGTGCTAATGCTTTTGCTAACGTTTGTCATTCTATATAATTCAAAGGTTGATACCCTTTGGTATTATATTCTGCCGGGATTATATGTGCTGATATTCATTTACTTAGCCTTTGCCGGATATCAGTCACATTTGTATATTTCGGCCGATGAGAGAGCCTTAGAATATCAGTTAGGTTTTCATCGGAGAGCGCCGCTTGCCATTTTTTGGCAATCGATTAGTAAAGTTAAAATCGGACCAACCTACATTTCGTTTTATAAGCAAAGCGGTAGAAAGAAAACTTTACAATTAGGTTGGCTTTCCTATCAGAAATTGGTTGAAGTTAAGAGTAAGATAGAAGCATTATGTAAAAATCTCAATATCCCCATTGAATACGGCGAAATTCGTCACGATTTTTAGTCATCGTGGTTGAGTAGATAATCTTCGATTTTTTTCACTGCGTGGTGATACGAGGCTTTCAATGCTCCTACGGAAGTTTGAAGAACCTCCGAAATTTCGGAGAATTTCATTTGGTCGAAATATTTCATGTTAAAAACCAAACGTTGTTTTTCAGGCAGAAGTTGGATTGCTTTATGAAATTTTTTCTGTAGCGCATCGCCCGAGAACTCGCTTTCTGACTCTAATAAGGCGATTTTTTTCTCGTTATATTCCTCCAGTGAAGCAGAACGTCGTTTTTGTTGTTCGATAAAGTTAAGGGTTTCGTTAACAGCAATTCTGTAGAGCCATGTATAAATGGCTGAATCGCCCCTAAACCGGTCAATGGCCTGATATGCTTTAATAAAGGTATTCTGAAGAATGTCGTTAGTATCATCGTGGCTGATGACCATTTTTCGTATGTGCCAGTAAAGTCGTTCACTATACGATTTAACTAAAAGCCTGAAAGCTTCATTCATTGAGCCTTCGGACTTTAGTAGTTTTAAAATGGTTTGATCAGTAAGATTTGATTTCATCCGACGCGGTAATTATTTCCGCTTCAGAACCTTCTCAACGGCTTCAACTATGTGGCGTGTGTTAATTCCGTATTTTTCCAATAACTCTTCTTCGGTGCCGCTTTCGCCAAATTTATCGTCAACGGCAACGTATTCCATGGGAGTAGGAAGTTTTCTTGCCAACACTTGCGCCACGCTATCGCCCAATCCACCATTCATGAGATGTTCTTCAGCTGTTACAACGGCTTTTGTTTTTGCCGCTGATTCTACGATTGTTTTTTCGTCTAAAGGTTTAATCGTATGGATGTTGATTAGTTCCACATCGATACCTTTTTGGCGCAGTATTTCTTCCGCTTCCAAGGCCTTCCAAAGTAAATGCCCGGTAGCAAAAATGGTAACATCTTTTCCTTCTTTTATTTTCCAGGCTTTCCCGATTTCAAAAGGCATATCTTCCGGAGTAAAGTTTGGTACTTTAGGTCGTCCAAAACGTAGATACACTGGTCCATCATACTCAGCCACGGCAATGGTTGCGGCTTTAGTTTGATTATAATCGGCCGGATTGATAACAACCATGTGGGGTAAAGCTTTCATCAAGGCAATATCTTCCATGGTTTGGTGGGTGGCTCCGTCTTCTCCAAGGGTTAATCCTGCGTGAGATGCGGCAATTTTTACATTTTTATTACTATAGGCTATGCTTTGACGAACTTGGTCGTAAACTCGACCGGAAGCAAATTCGGCAAACGTTCCTGCAAAAGGAATTTTCCCTCCGATGGTTAATCCGGCCGCTACACCCATCATATTAGCTTCAGCAATTCCTGTTTGGAAAAAACGTTCGGGATAACTTTGGGCAAACTTATCCATTTTTAGGCTGCCGGTAAGGTCAGCGCATAGAGCTACAACGTTTTTGTTTCGTTCTGCTGCAATCATAAGCCCATCGCCAAATCCGGAGCGGGTGTCTTTGTTCCCTGTATTTTTTAAAATCGTCATGGTTTTCGACATTTTTTGATTAACGCAGGCAAAGGTAATCATTCATTTTTAATTGATTTCTACTTGTGGCAACTTTCCTTCCCAATCGATTCTTTGTTTTTTTTATCGTCCGAGCAGTGTCCTTATGAATCCTTTTTTGCAATTGTTAATTTTGGGAATCCAACTACCAACAATTTTTCTCTTGAATGGGCGTCCGATAATGCTTAAAAAATAGTGGTAAGGTTTTATAAAAAATCGATTGTAAAAAATAGTGTTAGGAGTATCAATAGAGTAAAATTCTAACAATTTCGCCGGGTTTAATTTCAAACTCCTTTTTGATAACGGCCATCGTTTCTTGTTTTCCTATTGGACGAAACATCACCATGTAGCGTCCGGGTTGAAGGGTCAACGAATAAAATCGCATGTTTTCGGGAAATACTTGAATATTCTCCGGACCATTAGGCCCGTGGTAATATAAATTTCCTTCACCTTCGCTGTTCGTGATAAAATTAGCAATTCCTGGTTTGGGGTAGTCAATCACTGTTGTATGGCTTTGCCGGATGTTAACGCTATCGATGATGGTTATCGGTAGTGTGAGTATTTCAACACGGTAATCTCCGGTAATATATCGAACTTTTTCGCCAGTGGTTTGCATATTGATGATTTCACCACTGATTCTATCTTTCACAATTACTTTCACGGGTGATGAAACAAGCTGAGTAGGCTGCCTGACTTGTAAATGTCCCATGGGAGTGCTGACCGCAAAAACATTGTGTCGTCCGGGTTGAATGGAAATATTCTCGATGAATTGAGGTGGGAAAGTGTGAACTTTTATCCGATATATATATCCAGGATCAACATAGAGCGTGTCAGGATTTCCTCGATAATTTAGGGTGTGGAAAAAATTGTAACGAACGGCTCCTGTTTTGTAATCGTAGAAGGTCATATTTACGTTACTTTCGGTCGGATTACCATAGAAGTCCAATAGGTTTATCTGGAGTGAGGTTGTATTTAATACTTGGGTGATGATAACATCTAAAACCTCCTGAAATCGAGATTCATCAATGGCATCGTAAAACTTACCAATGCAATCAAACGTTTTTTTAAATCCGCGATCAAGTCCGATCCCAACGATGAAGGGTTCTAGGATAATTCCTGAACGTTGCAAGCGCTGACTCACTTCACAGGGATCACCATCGCAGGCCTCAATTCCGTCAGTCAGAAGAATGATGATCCTACGGCAGTTATCGTCTGGAAAGTCATTGGCTGATTTTTCCAAACTTAATGCAATAGGGGTGGTGCCTTTGGGATGTATGTTTCGTAACGTTTCTTTTATTTGATTTGTGTTATTTTCTAAAAAAGGGACTTCGAGTCGTGTGTCGTTACAATCTTGGGGAGAAACCGTTTTTTGATGTCCATACACACGGAGGGCAAACTTGACATTATGTTGTTCCAGACTATCCAATAATCTTATGAGCATCCGACGTGCGATATCGATTTTAGGCTGTTTGTCCCAACGCGCCGTCATACTGTAGGATGCGTCAAGGATGAATAAAATATTTGAGCACGGCGGTTCTTTTCCAAAAGTTAGACCCGCGAGCATAACAGCCAGAGTACTGATGAAAAGCTTCCTAATCAAACGAATAATGTTTACGAACCGGCTTGATAATTCTCCAACGGCAACTTAGTCCGGCAGGAAAAGTAACGAAATCGCCTTTCCCGAAACGGGTTTCGCCTTCGGCGGTCTCTACTACAACTTCGCCGTCGAGAATGTAACAGTGTTCGGTTGTATCGTAATACCATGGGAATTCAGAAATCTCTTTTTCCCAAATGGGCCATTGCCGAATGCCTTTTTCATTAATTTCTTGTTCTGACAATCGAACTACCTTTATTTTGCTCATAGCGTTTTTTTTTCAAATTTAAAAAAAATATGTAATTTAAGTGCAATTGTAGTTCCACTACCGTTTTTTTTTACTTTTGCTGGAGCAATTCGGTAATTTGTGGTCTAATGCTTTCCACAACATTTTATTCTAGTGGTATGAATTAGTTTAAAGATGATTCTATGCAAAATTTAACATTTCAATTGTTTCGTTTGTCGATGTATTTAATCGGGCACATGCCATTTTGGATGCTCTATGGATTATCGGATTTTTTGCGATTTATGCTTTTTTATGTGATTCGGTATCGCAGAAAAGTTGTGTTTTCGAATTTTAATCGATGTTTCCCGGAAAAAAGCGAAAGAGAAATTCGGCAAATTGCATGGAAATTTTATCGAAACCTTGCCGACATAACACTTGAGTCAATCAAAGGTTTTTACTTGTCGAAAGAAGAAATTTGCCGACGTTGGCGCGTTATTAACCCGGAGCTTTTAGATGATTATTATCGCAACAATCGCGATGTTTTAAATCTTGCAGCTCATTACGCTAACTGGGAATGGGGGATTTTGGCATTAGACGCACAGATTAAGCACCAAGCAGTTTCAATTTATAAACCCATGTCGAATCAGCGTATGGAAAACTGGTCGAGGGCTAAACGCGAACGTTTTGGGATGCAGTTGGTGCCAATCTGGAGAACAAAAGAATTTTTTGGTTCGCCCAAAGAGAAACCGGTGAGTGTTGTACTTGCTGCCGACCAAAATCCAACGAATAAAGATAAAGCCATTGTGGTTAAGTTTTTTGGGTATGACACAGCATGCTTACACGGTCCTGAAGCTTTCGGGCGTGGTGCAGGAATACCTTTGGTTTATTTTGATGTTCAGCGAGTTAAGCGAGGATTTTACACGATGGAAATTATCCCGATGTTTGATAACCCGCAAAAAACCACCCCAACCGAAATTACCCGAGTTTATATGTCGAAAGTGGAGGCTGTTATACGTCAGAAACCAGAAGATTATCTTTGGTCGCATCGTCGATGGAAACACTCCGTGGATGAAATAAATGAAATGTTAGCTCGCCAGAATTCAGTGGTTAATTCCTAATCTTGAGGCTCTTCCGCATCTTCCTCCATGCGTTTTAAAATCACAACAAGTTCGGAAAAAAGGGTTTTCTTTTGATGGTTCGTTTCGTTAATCGAAGCCGATGCCACTCTATCTTTGCATTTTCGGATGCGTTCCTTTGCAATAGGGCGTGAAAAATTATCGATTACGGTCAGAGCTTCAAATGCCGACAAATAATCCGATTCAATTACGATATCCACAAAATCTTCAAAATATTCCTCAAAAGGAAGTCCCGAAGACCAGCACGCTGTTAACAATAAACTCCGAATCTCCGGCGAATCGGTCTTTTTTATTTCGCTTATAATAATCGGGACAGCGTCGGGATGTTTAATATCGTTGATGAGTTCGGTAATTTTTTTACGGATTAAACCGGAATTATTTTCTTGATAGCATTTGATAAGCGGCGATAAATAAAGCTCATTGCCTTCAGTTCTTATCCTTTGAATTGCCTCCAAGACTTGCTCTTCGCTAGTGGCAAAAAGTTTTTCAATAATTGTATTATCAATTTTCAAGGCGTTCATAGCTTTCCATTCTCTAAGGGTTCAAATATCAATTTTGATCTTTATCCAAAACGTCCTTTTTTGATTTTTTGGTCTTTGCAAAATTTATCCAAAAGTATAGATTCTTTATAATTTAAACAACTTTCAAATATTGATGTTTAAATCAACAACCAACTGCCGAGTTTATTGTGTTAAATGTCAGTAATTTAGGCTAGTAAAATTCATACTATTTAAGCTTAGCATAAATTAAATTCTATTCTTCCGATAAATCAACAGACGATTAAAATAGCATGTTAAGTTCTTTAATATCAGTGCAATGTGTAATAAATGAGTTAAATCACCACCTATGGAGAGCAAAAAACAGCTAAAAAAACGAATAAAATGATTTGAAATCTTCGAAAAACTGTTTAATTTTACAAGCGATAAAAAAAGTAGGGGATAAAAACAACACCAAATTAAAACGAAGATGAAAATCAAAATGCGCTTACTAAATATCGTTACAGGAATTTTAATCCTTATTTTCGCCGGGTCATGTTCTGGAGATAAGTCAAAAAAAGTCGAAGAAAATATTGTAGATGAAGATAACGAAAAAATAACGCAACTTCGAGAGAACATCTATAAGGCAAAGCAAGTATTCTATTCACTTCCATCCCCCATTGAAACTGCGATGCTCATTAAACGTTGCGGTGTAAATTACGACGAAAAGATTCTGAATCCACTCTCAAATCACTCGAAATACCTATCAACACACAAAAAAGCACTTAATTTTGGAATTTATAGTGCCGATCTAAGCTATGCCAGCATCTTTGAACAAACACAAACCGCAATTCAATACATGGCGGCAGCAAAAAATCTGGCTAATGAGCTAGGCATATTAAATGCAATAGATGAGACCATTATCCGCCGTTTGGAAAGCAACATTACCAATCGTGATTCCATTCTCGACATCATTACCGAATCTTTTTTAAACAGCGACACTTATCTGAAGGAACAGGGAAGGGCAGAAACTGCAGCCGTGATATTAGCCGGAGGATGGATTGAAGGGCTTTATATTGCAGTCAAATCTTCACAAAAATATAAACAAAACGATGATTTGGTTGACCGTATCATCGATCAAAAAATCAGTTTGCGGTCGTTGCAACAGTTGCTCGAGAGTTATAAAGATAACCCGATGGCAGCAAAAGTCCTGGCTGATGTTAAACGCATCGGACAGGTGTATGAAAATTTTGATGTGGTTTATTCGCATATTGAGACCTTAACTGATCCCGACGATCGGAATACCGTTCTAAAAGCCCGTACAGAAGTATTTAAATCAGCCAATGCTTTAAAAACTTTATCCCAGGTTACCGATAGCATACGTTCGGCTTATATTTCCATTGATTAATCGTTTTGCCCAAAAGGCGTATTCATAGCTTTTTTTATTTTCGGCCTTTGATAAAAGGCCGTTTTTTTTGCCTTATACAAGATAAATAGCAAAAAATCAATCTTGTAGCTTTTTTTTCAAAACTTTTTTCAAAAAAAATGATCAAAGTTTGGAAAATTAAAATTTTGTGTTTTACATTTGTAGTGTAATAGAAAACTAATACACAAACTTAAAAAATTAATAAAATGTTAGACATTCAATCTTTATCGTTTCATTATCAAAAAGGGAAGAGCCTTTTTGATAACTTGAATCTCGAAATTGAGACAGGAAAAATTTATGGCCTTTTAGGCCTTAATGGAGCGGGAAAAACCACATTACTCAAACTAATGGGAGGAACTTTGTTGCCAAAACGCGGAACGATTCTTCTGGAAGGAATGAACGTAAGCTTGAGATCAAGTGAAGTTTTAGAACAAATTTATATGATTCCTGAAGATTTCAATCTTCCGTCGATAAAAATAACGCAATGTGTAACGGCTAATGCTAGGTTTTATCCGCATTTCGATCAAAAATATTTTAAGAAATTGTTAGATGATTTTGAATTATCCCCGAGTTCGACTATTCAAAGTCTGTCGTACGGTCAAAAAAAGAAATTTCTGATAGCTTTTGGTATTGCCACCAATGTTCCGTTGCTACTACTTGATGAACCCACCAATGGTTTAGATATTCCGTCGAAAAGCCAATTCCGTAAAGCTATGGTTGAAGCTGTGAGCAATCGACGTACATTTTTAATTTCAACTCATCAGGTGCGCGATTTGTCCTCAATGATGGATCAAGTGGTAATGATAGATCAAGGTAAAATTATTTTTAACCAGCCGGTGTCGAGAATTTCATCGGTTCTCGGATTTGGTCAAATCCCCAACGACACAACCGAATTTCTTTATTCTGAAGAATCGCTTGTTGGAAGGCAAGGTATTTTCAAGAATTGCGACGGTGAGTCATCCGTAGATTTTGAGCTTTTGTTTAACGCCCTTCTTCATAATTCAACATTAATTAATAATTGTTTTAAAACCGAAATCAATGAAAACGTTTAAATTATCATTCCCAAAAATTTATTACCTCATTGAAAGGTATGTAATGTTAAATAAGAAATCAATAGTAATCACCGCGTCATCATTGACGGGTGTTTTGGTTGCATTGTGCTTGTTGAATACATGGGCAGGTAACCATGTGTTTTCAGTTGATTATTTTGTTTTACAGGCGAAATTGTTTTTTGTGATTCCTGGTTTTGTTTTCACCTCGGTTATTTTTAAAGAAATTAGCAGTTTTGCTAATGGTTGGTCCTATTTTATTCTTCCGGCCAACCGAATAGAGAAAATGGTGGCTTATTGGTTGCTGACAACGGTGGTTTATATTATTTTTTCGCTAAGCATTCTTATCATTAGCTCGCTGATAATTTCTGGATTAGTTTCACTTTTATTTGAACCTACGTTTTTTGTTTTCAATCCGCTCAATTTTCAGTTTCAAGAACTGATAGTTCACTATTTGGTGTTACAATCAGTGTACTTTTTGGGCGCTATTTCGTTTCAAAGAAATCACTTTTTCATTACAACATTGTTTGTGCTCTTGGTATTGGGATTTTTGGTCTTATTTTCAATTCTTGGTTTTCGTTTAATTTTCGGAGATTGGAGTATCTTTTTAAACGCCGATACGGTTAGTCCAGAGTTTTTTGAGCAAATTAAACTTTGGATAAAAGTAATATATTATGGTTTATTAGCTCCGTTTTTTCTTCTAATGTCGTATCTCCGATTTAAAGAGAAGGAGATTTAGTCATGAAATTCAATGAACAACAGCCTATATATCTACAAATCGCTGATTTCATGTGTGAAAATATATTGAGCGATAAATGGCCCTCGGGTGAACGAATTCCATCGGTAAGGGATGTTGCTGCTGCACTTGAAGTAAATCCTAATACAGTCCTACGCGCGTATGATTTTCTGCAGAATCTCGATATTATTTTCAATAAGCGTGGGATAGGATATTTTGTTTCGGTCGATGGTAAAGAAAAAACCATAGCCTACAAAAAGGAGGTGTTTTTCAATACGGTTCTTCCCGATATTATTAAAACGATGAACCTTCTTGGAATACAATATTCTGATCTTCAAAGCTATTTTAATCAATAACCCCCAAAAAACAAGTAAACTATGAAAGAGAGTAATAAGATTTTATTGTCAGCACTAAGTCTGGTAATGGTAGCTATTCTAGTTCTTATGGCTATAGCAAAAAATATGATGACAGGAAGTAAATACAATCACAACATTAGCGATTCTGTATTTACAAAGATAATCAATCCTCAACCTTTTCAGAAACTTGAATTATCAGGGGCAGTTGAAATGAAATATTCGGTTGGGACGCACTATAAGCTTGTCATGGAGGCCGATTCAGAAACAATTGCCCGCTGTGTTGTGGATAACAATAATGGCACTTTGATCGTGAAACTACTAAATCAAGGTTGGGATTTTAAGGACAGAGAGGTTAGTTGTCATCTCATCGCTCCGGTTTTTTCTTCGATGGACTTATCGGCAGGTGCGTCCTTGGTTTCAACCGATTCCTTAATGAATCCGTCACGATTTGAAATTTCTACGAGTGCGGGGGCTTCAGCTGACCTTATTGTTTTTGCTGATACGTTAACGATTTCCGCAAGTGCCGGAAGCGAACTTAGATTAAAAGGGAAAGCAACGCAAATGCGACTTGATGCCAGTGCCGGCAGCGAGATCAATGCTAAGTTGTTACAGGCTGTTCGAGCAAAGGCCTTCGCTAATTCGGGTTCCGATATTGTGTTGACAGCAGACGAAATGGAAATAGTAGCAAGTTCAGGTGCTGAGATTCGTTATGATCGCCAGGGGCGGTTAATTAGCAGTTCGGTTTCTTCGGGAGCATCGGTATCTCCATATTAATCTATTTAAAAGAAAAAACGAGCGGATCAGTGAAGATCTGCTCGTTTTTTTTGGGGGAACAAGGACTACTGTTTAATGATTTTCTGGCAACGAATCATTCGATTTTGGGAGTCGAAAACTCTTATTAGATAAATTCCTTCATGATAGGAATTCATATCGAGTTGTAGTGAATTTTGAATGTTGTTAGATGCGAAAACTTTTTGTCCAACAGTGTTGAAAATTTCAACCTTGCCACCATTTAAATTATCAATAAACAAACGATCAGCAACGGGATTGGGATAAATACGGACAGTTTTTGCGGAATTGTTTTCGAGTCCGGTGTACATGTCAAAAATCATAATTACGCGTGCAGTGTCGTTGGGGTTGGCAACGTTGAACGCAGTGAAGGCAATACGTGATGCCCCCGGATTATTTACGTCTGGAGAAAAATCAGCGTCTAAGGTAGATTCTCCAAATCCACCGGCCGGGATGGTCATGGCAAATTCACTTTCAGTTACATTTGGAGGATAACAACTTACCCAGCAGAACGAACATGTTGACGTGCCATGGATTTGTAGCTCTTGTTTTCGTACTTTAACAGAAATTGGGGCAGATCCTTCATTTTTAACTTTGAAATGTGCTTGAACAAAATCAATCCCAACGGCATTAGAAACAGTGTATTCGGCATTTTGTGGCAACAACTCGTTGCGTGTAGAGTAAAATCTTACGTTTTGGGCTGAGGATATTCCGATCCAAAGGGAAAAAATTGATATGACCAATAGTGTTTTTTTCATGATTTTAGATTTTATGTTGTTTTCAGACGTATGTTTTAGTAAGTTGACCTTATATGCTTCGAATTAGCTTGAACAACTTCGTCGTTTTGATTAGCAACAAATGCTACAAGCTTAAGTTTGGAATAACGCCACTGAGGATTCAAAGCAACTTTAAAGGTAGCATTGTACTGTGAATTTTGGTCAAATACGAACGAATTTCCTAAATGGCTTGTAAACCCATGGCGTAAGACATGATTGTGAACATAATTCTCGATTACTGTTGAACCGTTGCTTTGTCGGCTAACGATGGAATCTTCCAACAGCATCGCATATAGCCTGAGCGATTCATAGCTTTGGTTGGGTTTTACCAATTTTAGTTCCACCGACATGTGAATGCTATCTTCATTGATTTGCTCCAGAATTTTTATAGCAATATCCGACGATGTGGTGATTTTTTCTGAAACCGACTCACTCCAATATCCATGAGTTTGCAGACGCTCTCTTTTTAAAGCATCAACCAATCCGATAGGGTAAGAGGTAGGATTGAATAAGTTGTGAAGTTCGGTTCCAAAAGTTGTTCTAAAGTCGGTTGGATACGAGGCTGAGGTTGTGGCATAATATCCTGCATGGATTGCTATCGGGATGAAACGATCGCCATACAGATTTTTTAAGCTGTTAATTTGTTCGTGGCCTGCAGGGCAATTGGGACATTTATGCCCTGTAAACTCAAGCAAAAGAACTCGTTTCAGCGTATCGGCGTTGTTGTTCCCTCCATTGTTGTTGCTCTGGTAAGGATTTCCGTCAATAATATTACAAGCAGACACAACGAATATTAGTAGGCAAAAATATATTACGATATGACTTTTCATGATATCGTGTGTTTAAAAAGTACTTGAAATTGAGAAATTAAAACCGGTGCTTGCGGGAACTATCCTGCAAACACCACCAATGCATATTACACCCATTCGTTGGCGACCATAGCCAACCTGAATACGATTGGCACCTCGCGTGTAGCCCCCGCGAACCATGTAGTAATGGAGTTGGCGGTCGGCTTCTGGATTGCCAAAATTGTACTGGTCAACAATTGCAACAAAAAAGTGTGGAGATACGGTATATTCAAGAGTACCCGAAAACCAGTCGCCATGATCTTGCTTTGTATTCAAATATTGAAATTCTGTGCGTAAACTATGCTGTGGCCTAAATTTATAGGTGATGTCCGCGATGGCAATAAGAGCTTCAATCATTCCGTCTTTTCCCTCGAGAACTTTTTTATTGTAGGCTGTGTATTGAAGTTGCCAAGTAGAGTTGAGATTGGGTGAAATCTTTTTTTGGATTTCAATCGCAAAGTCCTCAAAATAGCGTGTATCGCCTACGCTTAAGAATTTTGTTTTGTAATGATCCGGGTGGGGATGTACCGAATCCCACATTGGAAGATTAGTTGTGTCGATGTTGTTTACGCGGCTGTAACTTATGGTTACTAAAGTTCCATATTTCCCGCCAAGAAAAGTTTCACGCTGAAACCGATAGAAAATTTCGCCTTTTACCCCGGCTTCACCATTTAGCTGGGTAGCATATGGATACATGGCTGCCAGGCTATAAACATGATTTCGGGTTATTGATGGTAAGTAGTTGATTAATAATTGGTTTTCTTGAGCTGCCCTATCGGAACGAAAACTCATGTTGTTAATCCATTTAAAACCCACAAGAACACCGTAGTGGCTTGTATTGTAAGAAAGGTCGCTTATTAGAACTTGCCCGGGCTGGTAATTATTAAGGTTATCGGCAGATGGGTCGTTAATTTTGTAAGCGTATTCCGTTTGCAGGCTAAATCCATTGTGTTGTAGGTTCAATCGGGAAGCTGCAAGGGAAACGTTTTCCGGCAAAATGAGCGTAGGATTTCGATCGGGTTGATATTTTGAAACAAAACTGCCGCCAATAATAATTTGAGTGGTTAAGCTGTCGAGCCGAAAGGTTTCATTAAGGTTCATTTCTCCATCGATACCACGAACAATTCCCGGACCTAACGAAAAATAGTTTCTCTGCTTACCAACCAATCCTTTCAGAAAGATTCCTTGCACCGGATTGTAGCGTGTCAAAACTCCTTCAAAGGCATTGTCGATCCCCAACATTTTGTCTTCATAAGCGCGAAGTGACACTCCAGTGCCGAATTGCTCGTAAAAATTCCCAACAGTGAACTCTAATTCTTCGTTTCGGTAGGTGAAGTATTTATAAGGAATACCTGTTCCATCGTAATTTTTTGATATGCCTTGCAGAGTGTTTAAATAGGCTTCAAACCGTAAACCTGCAGTAAGTTTTCCGTAGGTGTACCGGAGATTTCCGAATGCATTGATTAGCATCTGCTCAGGAACATCTTCGGCGCCGGTCAATGAATCTTTGCGATATGTTTGACCATCAACCTGAAAATTGCCGGAGACATATCCCTTTTCGTCTTCTTGAGCCGATGCCATGTTCCAAAACATCAAAGCCAAGGCTGCGACTAATATTTTAGTCTTTTGTATCCATGTCATGATGAATCATTGCTAAGTATTGAAAAAATGTTGTATCGTTCGGTTATTTTATTAATTCCTTGATTTTTTGATATATAACCACTTCGTCGCCATCAACATAGCTGTTGTGTTGCCACACAATGTTGCCTTTACCGTCGATGAGAAACATATGAGGGATATTCACTACATTCATTGCACGCTTAAAATCGCTGTTTGGGTCGCAATAAACATCAAAAGTCCAACCGTTTGATGCCACAAATGGCGCTACTCTGGCCATACTTCGGGAATCGTCAGTAGAAACGGCAATAATTCTAACGCCGGTTTCTTTTTTCCAATCGGGATAGTTGTCGTTCAATGCGTTTAATTCTTTGATGCATGGTTTACAAAACGTTGCCCAGAAACTTATTAGTATAGGCTTTCCGTTGTTTTCAATGCTGGAAGTGGATAGTATCTTCCCTTGGAGGGTTTTCAGCTCCACATTGGGAAGTCGCTGCCCAAAAGCAACAATCGATAGACCAATTGCGGCTATTACAAAAAAAATGTGTCGTTTCATAGCGGATAAATTAAAATGGGTGACTTACCGGCAAAAATAAAAAAAAATAAACCAAATTCTCCACGACAAAAATTTTTGAAAATGACTATTTTCAATTTATTGTTTTCCGGAAAACCCCATATCAAACGTTTGCAAAATTGAACAATACCTATAAATTTGCAATGAAAACACGCACACCACTATGACCGATATTGAAATTCGATTCCTAAAATCGCTTGCGCAGCGATATCCTACTATTCAAAAAGCTAGTACCGAAATCATAAATCTTCGGGCAATTCTCAATTTACCGAAAGGTACGGAACATTTTATTTCTGATATTCATGGTGAATATGAAGCGTTTATTCATATTTTAAATAATGCTTCGGGAGTCATCAAACGCAAAATAAACGATGTTTTCAAAGACAACTTACGACAAAGTGAAAAATCGCAATTAGCCACACTTATCTACTATCCCAAGGAGAAACTTCAACTCATTCTTCGAACCGAAAACGACCCTGAAGAATGGTTTCGGGTGACGCTACACCGACTGGTGGAAGTGTGTCGAAATGCAAGCAGTAAATACACCCGCTCGAAAGTCAGGAAACTTCTTCCGCCCGATTTTGCCTATATTATTGAAGAATTGCTTCATGAACGCGATTCTGATCCCAATAAATCGGAATACTACAATGCCATTATCAATGCCATCATTGAAACGAAGCGTGCCGAGGCATTCATTTATGAAATATGCGTTTTAATACGTCGACTGACCATCGATCGCTTACACATTGTAGGCGATATCTTCGATCGCGGACCAAGTCCCGATATAATTCTCGATACCCTGATGCAGTATCGCGATGTAGATTTTCAATGGGGAAACCACGATATTTTATGGATGGGAGCAGCGATTGGAAGCCAAGCATGTATCGCTTCGGTTATTCGAATGGCGGGACGTTACGATAATTTGTCAACCATTGAAGAAAACTACGGAATAAATCTACTGCCACTGGCAACCTTTGCAATGGAAGTTTACGGGAACGATCCTTGCGAGCCCTATAAACCAAAAACAACAACCAATTATCCCGAGCAACAGGAAATGCTTATTCGGCGTATGCATAAAGCCATAAGCATCATTCAGTGGAAACTCGATGCCGAAATCATCGACCGTAATCCTAGTTTTGATATGCAATCGATTAAACGGCTACATCGTATCGATTTTGAAAAGGGAACGGTTGAAATCGATGGGAAACATTATCCTTTGAAGGATTCTTACTTCCCAACGGTCGATCCTAAAAATCCTTATGCTTTGACTGAAGGTGAGCGGAAAGTGATGGAAAAATTGCAATCATCGTTCTTATCTTCCGAAAAACTGCAACGTCACGTGCAATTTTTGTTCGATAAAGGTAGCATGTATTTAACCTTTAATTCAAACCTGCTTTATCACGGTTGTATTCCTTTAAATGAAGATGGTTCGTTCCGTGCATTGCAGATTTTTGACAAAAAATACAGTGGGAAAGCCTTAATTGATAAATTGGAAGAAATTGTACGACGAGCCAATGCCAATAAAAAACTTGGATTACCAAACTCCTATGAGCTTGATTATTTTTGGTATTTATGGCAAGGTCCTAATTCCCCCTTGTTCGGGAAAAAGAAAATGGCAACCTTTGAAATGTATCTTATTGAAGATAAAGCCACTCACGAAGAAGAAAAAAATCCTTATTTCACCCTGCGCGATAATGAAGAGATTTGCAACAAGATTCTTGAAGAATTCGGACTCGATCCTTCAACAAGCCATATTGTAAATGGCCATACCCCTGTGAAATGGAAACGTGGTGAAAGTCCTGTTAAAGCTAATGGAAAATTAATTGTTATTGACGGAGGAATGGCCAAAGCTTATCAATCTGTTACCGGAATAGCAGGTTATACCTTAATCTATAATTCTTATGGATTGATATTAGCAGCCCATAAACCATTTGAGTCGCGAAAAAAAGCAATTACCGAAGAAGTTGACATCAGCACCACCCAAACTATTTTAGAGCGAGTAACCCACCGTAAGCGAGTGAGAGATACCGACGTTGGGAAAGAATTGGAAAAACAAATCCAGGATTTGGAATTTTTGCTGAAGGCTTATAGAGAAGGTAAAATTCGTGAACAAAACGATTGATTTTTCAGCCTAATCGCTATTGTAAATTACTCTATTTAGATATATTTCCCGATCACATGTAGTGGTATAACCTTGCAGCATGATTAGGTTATAAAAAATCAAGAAAACATTTGTACTGGGGGGCGATAGCGGTATTGATGTTTTTCTGTTATTATCAAACCACCGGCCGACATCTCCATTGATAGCGAGGGTTTTATATCGAACATTTTCATTCGATAAAGCAATCCAATCGTTCGAATCATAGCTACTCGTCGCAGGAATTTATCTTTTGTTTACTTACGCAAGTTTTCAGATAAAAAAAGCGGTTGCAAAGCAACCGCCTTTTTTATGCTAAAAATGCACCATAAAATAGAGACTCGCGTGTAAAAATGGGTAATACGATTCTAACTCAAAACGTCTTGACCCCGGATCTAATGGGGTTATTTCGGTTGTGTGATTGGTTAAAACCATTCGCTCTGTTTTTTGGGTGCTTTGTCCTTCAAATTGTACGGTAAAGGCAAGTCCAAATTCTGTTCCGATACACATTCCTGGCATGAAATAGTATTCGGCTCCAGTAAAAGCTCCTAAGGCAAAATGATTAACCGTTCCTCCAATGATTTCAAGTGGTCGCACAGCCAAGGTGCCCATGTAGGTAGTAGGAGATGGGTTCAGTTCGTTCATTCCATTGCCATATTCATGAATGGTTTTGTTTTTTTGATAAGCATAACTTAGATCAGCTCCAAAAAAGCCAAGAAAGCGGTTTTTTGAACGAAACTTTTGCATACCAACTCTGAAGCCGTAAAAATTGTTTACATCTTTACGTGTATCAATCACCTGGTCGCGACTTAGAGGATTCTGAAAGAAGGCGTTGTCGTCACGAACATAGTAAAGATCGGTATTGATTGAACTGTTTATTCGTATCAATACCCTTAAAGCAGTAGATTCTTCGAGGAAGTAGCGGAAATAAAGTGTATTGGAGAACGGGTTTAAGGTGTTATTGGTTGTACCGTTAAACATGTTCCCAAGGTAGTTGAAATAGGGAGTTCCATCAAAGCCGATGCCGAAATCCCCGGTTTGGGGAGTATAGATTTTTTCGGTCTTATTATCGTCTTGTGCTGATGCCATAAGAGCCATTGCGCTTATAGCCAGCATAAATATCTTTTTTGTCATAAGTCTCTCAGGTTTTAATGTTATTGCCATAGCATTCCGTTCCCGCAGTTTATCTCTTCTGTTATCGGAGAAGATTCAGAGAATGGGCCTACCCCGGTTTGGTAACGATAATTCCTGTTAACTGGGTTGCCTCCACTATCGTAAACCGTTTTTGATGCTTCAAAACGAATGTAAATTGTTTCTCCTTTGGGAACGTTGATCTCAATATATCCGAGCGATCCAACCGTTTTCTGTTCCATCCATCCATCATTAAAGAAAGTTACGGATGTTCCTTGTGGAACATATTCTAGAGTTGTATTGGTTATGTCGAGTTCGGCTTTAAGGGCAAATTTTTTAGATACTTTTTCAATTAAGTTATCAAATGCACCCATATCGCTGAAGGTGATCTCAACCGTCCTTGTTTCATTGGGTTTTATTCCACCTTCCGTAACTACACCTGTGTGTCGGAAAATTTTTTTAATGGTGCTACTAACGCTACCGTAGGCTTGAACTTGATCGTAAGTAAATTCCATTCCACTAATTTGGGCAGTAACACCAGCGTTTGTTACCGGAATTTCAAATTCAACCATTCCGTTTTGGATTGATCCATGAGCTGTCCAATAGCCTGTTGCAGCTGGATTAAAATAGGCATTGTCAATACGTACCATTACTTGAGTGCCGTTTGGAACAGCTTCGAGCCCTTGTTGTGTGTGATTCAACTGTGCATAGCAATAAACTTTCAGTGTTGCTTTTTTCGACATGTCTAGCTTCATGTCGGTCGGTTCTGTCTTCTCGCATCCGCTAAAAATCAATGCGAAAGCACTAAGCAGTGTGATGAAATTGATTTTTTTCATAACGATTTGGGTTTGAGGTTTAACATTAACAGATTTTATATAACAAATTTAAAACTTATTTTTAGGAATCAAGGTTATTTGATAATTTTTTTTATCCGGTTAAACCACTAGATATTAAGCACTTTATAAATTGCTCCGATAAGTCCACTTTTGATTTTCCACAGAAATAAGCAAGTATGGGTATAACTATATTATAATATTAACAAGATGTTGAAATGACTGATTTGGAAATGAAGCGCTTCTACATTTTGGATTCAAATACTATCTTGATAAGAAAGGAAATCCTTCGTTAGCGAATGGGACAAATCCTAAAGAGTGAAAGACGAAAAGGAACATAAAATCCATCATTTTTACTAAAAACGGCGGACAATATCGAGTCAATTTACACGAAAGGTTGGTAGATGGCACAGCTATTTTACCGGCTAAAACAGAACTTCTCGCTGATACATTTTCGTGGATTAAACAAGAATGCGATCGATACTAAATTCTGGACAGCTGGCTGTCTAACCTGTTGCTTATATTTGTAAGGAGTAAAGTGAAACGCAGCCGCGAGTTCTCCAAACACATGTCAAATTATAGGGTGGTAGCTAATGAATTAAATCAATATCAGCGCTTTTCTAAAAAAAAAACGTAGAGAAGCTGTGAAGTAATATAATATAAATATCAAGATCCGCGATATCCCGAATTAGTGTGGGCTTACTTTTGGAAACAACTAATAATATTGATGATTAAACGTGGGTATCAACTTTAGATTGCTAATAATTCGGTTTACCGGAAAAATACTGTGGTTTATGAAAAAAATGAGCATGAACCTCATTAATCAACTTCTAGTATTGCTTTCAGCAAGAGTAAAGGCCTCTATAATGGCTTGTTCCAATTCCGGCTTTTTCCATGGTTTACTTATCAGTTTAAAAGCTAATGTGTTTTTATATTCATGAAAGGTGGCATTATCGAGATAAGCCGAAAGTATCATGCAAACTTTTTGAGGAGATTTTTTTTTTATATTCTCAATGAGCTCTATTCCCGACATTCCGGGCATTTTTAAGTCGGTTATTATCACATCGATTGATTCAGATTCCAGAATTTTTAGGGCTTCAATTCCCGAAGCTGCGGTATAAACTAAAAAGTTGTTTTTAAAATGAACTCTAAAAAGCTCAAGATTAATGAATTCATCATCGACATATAAAATTTTTTTTGGGTCTGACATTTCTTGGGTTTTAGGGGGGGAATCATTGTTTTAAACAGCCTTTAAGAGAAAAAAAAGGGGGAAGGCCCCCCTTTTTTATGTTACTTAATTTATTGGGTTACGTCTACATTGTGAAACAACAAAGTCCCCAAAATGTTTCCGTAAGATTGATAAACATTTATTTCCAACGCCGATATTTTTTTGATTTTTTTTGTCTGTCCTTCTTGGAATGTAATAGTACCTTTTAGTGGAACAGATTTTAACAACTTACGGTCTCTCAAAGTGTTGTTGGATTGTCCGCTGGTAAATTCATTGCCTTCGGTATCAAAAAAGCGGGCATCCATGCCATAAATGTAGCCATCTTCGGTATCGTTTTTTACAATCATTGTAATCACAATTTTATTTCCCATCAGAGCAACCGATGTGATTTCAAACTGGTAATTTCCCAAGGTGGCCTTTAAAATCGAAAAATCTTGTTTTGGGGGCTCTTGCTGGCGCTCAACAACTTTTTCAACAACTACAGGTTTTTCCACAATTACTTCTTTTTCAACAACTACAGGTTTCTCAACAATAACTTCTTTTTCAACAACTACAGGTTTCTCGACAATTACTTCCTTTTCAACAACCACTTCTTTTTCTACCACAATCACTTCCGGTTTCGCAGGTTTACGCTCGCGAATGGGTTTTCCTAAAAGTTTATCTGTAAACTCAGAGCTTGCAAACTTTTGGACCGACATCAAATTGGTTGACTTCACTCCGTTGGGAACAATGTAGGATGTTAGGGTTATGGTTTCATCGTTGTCAGCAATGGTTCCGTAAATAATAGCATTGGGGACAATGCCAATTTGCTCAAACATATATTTGCTGAAACTTTCGTTATATTCAAATGATCGCGCTTTTTCAGCTTTCCAGCCAAAGGATTGAATAAGATCATTTACGGCGTTTTGATCTATAATCTCAAATCGACGGCTGTTTTTATAAGCAAGAAATAATTCTTCCTGCATGTATTGGTTAAATTTTGTCAGTTTATTGTCGGTAGTCCTGAATTCGAGAATAGCAACCTTAATTTTGTTTAATCCCGGGTGTTTTGCTTCGAGTTCATTTGCAATTTGTCCAACAATTTTTGATAATTCTTCCTGACCTTGAGCAAAAACAGTAAAGGTAGAAAGGAAGATCGATAAAGAAGCGATAATTTTTTTCATATGTAGAAGATTTTAAGTTGATGCCACTTATTTTGTACAGAGTTGATTTTTTTTATTTTGCATGGTGTCATTCATTTTGAATGAATTTTTCACAAAGCTAAAGCAAATAATTTAAATTTGTGTTGCCTGAATTCTTATTGATTTGTTAATATTTCAAAAAAAAAACGACCGAAAAATATCGGTCGCTAATGAAGGTGGTGCCACTCGGAATCGAACCAAGGACACCAGGATTTTCAGTCCTGTGCTCTACCTACTGAGCTATGGCACCTCCGTTTTTTGCGATGCAAAGTTAGTATATTTTTTTCTTCCTCCAAAATTATGTTGACTTTTTATTGAAAAAATCATCGCAATAGTTTTTTTTCATTATCTATGTAATTGAATATGAGTAAATAAAAAAAGCCTCCCATGTTTCAAAGATGAACGATTGGAAGGCTTTTTAGGGGATGAAAATAGGTTAGAGCAAAGCTTTGAGTTTTTGCTCAAGCACGTTTTTGGGAACTGCTCCTACATGTTTGTCAACTAATTCGCCATTTTTGAAGAAAAGGATGGTTGGGATGTTCCGAATTCCATACTTTGTGGCGATGGTAGGGTAGGCATCAACATCTACTTTCCCTATTACGACGGAATCCTTGTATTCGTTATAAAGTTCGTCAATGATGGGGGCAATCATCCGGCAAGGACCGCACCATTCTGCCCAGAAATCAACAACTGCAGGTTTTCCACTGCTGATAACCTGACTTTCAAAGTTCTGTTCTGTTAAAGTTAGAGCCATATGTTTTACATTTAGTTTGAATGATAACGCAATTTTATTGAAAATGTTTTAATGATTTTCGATGGAGCAAAAGATTTGCCATAATTAGTTGATTATAGTCTTAATTTCGTATTCTTTGATAATGTTCAAGAGATTTTTGTCAATAATATATTTTTTGTCCGACATGTAATGTGCCTCCTCTTCTCCATCTTCGTTAAGAAGTATTAATTCTAAAAATATGCCGTTGCTGCTATCGTTGGAGACCGATCTGATGAGTTTGTCGGCTAATTCAACGGTTACATCTCTAAAAGGAAGTTTAAATGTAAGTTTTTTGATAATCGATGTTTTAATCTCATCGATAGGAACAACATTTTTGATAGTTAATTCCGGGGTAGTGTTATCTTGTTTCCATGTTGGTGTTTCAAATGTGGCATGAATGAACACAATACTTCCGGGGCGAAGGATAGTGCCATACTTTCTATAATTCTGGTTAAATAGAGTAAATTTAATAGTTCCGGTATAGTCTTCAATTTCATAACGAGCAAAGGCTTTATTGTTTTTTGTTGTACCAATTTCTTCATTGATAATCATACCTGCAAAATACAGATTTTCTTCTTGTATTTCTTCTGGGTTTAGAAGCTTTGAAATGTCAACGTTTGAAAGATGAAGAATTTCTTGGCGAAATTCGTCAAGGGGATGTTCTGAGAGAAACATGCCTATGTATTCTTTCTCTCTGCTTAGCTTGAAATTTTTAGTCCATTCGGATGTTTTCGGAATCGACGGTTGTGGCACTGTTAAACTGATATCCGATCCAAACAAGCTGGAATTGTAAGAAGCTTTGTTTGATCGATATGCAGCTGCATATTTAAGAAGCTGATCAATAAAGGTTTGGTCTTTTGAATCCTTATGGAAAAAGGCCGCTCGGGGAATGTTAAATTCATCGAAGACCCCGGCATAGACCATGGATTCGATGTTTTTACGGTTCAAAATGGATGTGTCGATTCGCTCAAAGAAGTTGTAAATGCTGTTAAATGGACCGTTCTTCTTACGTTCTTCAATAATGAAATCGGCGGCATTTTCACCAAAACCTTTTATTGCTGCTAAGCCAAATCGGATATTATTATCGTTATCAACCGAAAACTGTTTAAAACTATGATTCACACTTGGACCGAGAATTCCGATTTTCATTCTACGACATTCGTCCGTGAAAATGGATATTTTTTTAATCTCAGATAGGTTATTGCTGAGCACCGATGACATAAAGTGTGCCGGGTAGTGTTCTTTTAGGTAGGCTGTCTGATATGCTATATAGGCATAGCATACCGAGTGAGATTTATTGAAAGCATATTGAGCAAAAGCTTCCCAATCGCTCCAAATCTTTTCAATTAGCTCATTTGGGTTGACCGAATTTTGTTCGCATCCTTGGATGAATTCACTATTTTTTAAGCATCCCTCTTTGAAAAGCTCTTTCAGCTTGTTCATTTCGTCAATCTTTTTCTTACCCATTGCTTTACGTAGGTTGTCGGATTGACCTCGAGAGAAATTGGCTAGTCTTCGGGATAGGAGCATTACTTGTTCTTGATATACAGTAATTCCATAGGTGTTTTGCAGATACGGCTCCATCAATGGATGGTCGTAGGAGATTTGCTCTTGCCCATGTTTTCTGTTGATGAAAGATGGAATATATTGCATCGGTCCCGGGCGATAGAGGGCGTTCATTGCCACCAGGTCTTCAAATACTGTGGGTTTTAGCTGGCGCAAATACTTTTTCATCCCGGTTGATTCAAATTGAAAAATGGCAGTGGTTTCGCCTTTCCCGAATAAACGATAGGTTTGTTTGTCATCCAGCGGGATCTGGTCGATATTGATTCTTTTGCCGGTGGTTTGTTCAATGGAATCTAGGCAGTCTTTAATAATGGTTAGAGTTTTTAGTCCTAAAAAGTCCATTTTTAACATTCCAACCGTTTCGATATAATTCCCTTCGTATTGTGTTATTAGTAGGTTTGTTTTTGAGTCGGAACATATAGGTATGTAGTTGTCCATGTTTTCACGCGAAATGATAATGCCGCATGCATGAATTCCTGTCTGACGGATAGTCCCTTCTAAGGTTTGGGCAATATCAATCACATTTTTTATAAGATCGGTTGCTTCATTGTAAAAATTTTGAAAGTTTTGATCGGATTGTTTGGCTTGTGTTATGGTAACATTGGCATCCTTCGGAAGATTTGCGATGATTTTATTCACCTCGGGAAGGGAGAGGTCGGAGACTCTGCCGACATCTCGAATGGCTGATTTTGCCTGCATTGTTCCGAAGGTGATAAGGTGCGCTACTCGATTGTAGCCATACTTTTTTACAATATAATCGAAGATTTTCTCGCGCCCAACGTCGTCAAAATCAATATCGATATCGGGCATGGAAATTCGTTCCGGGTTCAAGAAGCGCTCAAAAAGTAGATCGTATTTTATAGGGTCGATGTTCGTAATTTCCAAGGCGTAGGCCACTGCTGAGCCGGCAGCCGAACCGCGTCCGGGGCCTACAATGACTCCATTTTTTCGAGCATAATGTATGAAATCGGCGACTATGAGGAAATATCCGGGGAATCCCATTTTTTCAATGGTTTCAAGCTCAAAATTAATTCGTTCTTCCACTTCTTTCGGGAGTGGGGTTCCCCAGCGCTTTTGTGCACCTATATTTACCAAATGTCGTAAATAATCCGATTCGGTATGATATTCTTCCGGTAAAGGGAAATAGGGCATGATTGGCTTGCTATCGAGTTCGTACATCTCGACCTTTTCAGCCACTTCAAGGGTATTTTCCAACACTTCCGGGGTGTCAGCAAAGAGTTCCAGCATTTCTTCATACGATTTCAGATACTCCATTTTTGTGTATCGAAGCCGGTTTGTGTCGTTTATTTTTTTACCTGTTGTGATGCATAAGAGGTAATCGTGTGGGACGGCGTGGTGTTTCTCGATGAAATGAACGTCGTTGGTGGCGATAACTTTTATGTTATGTTTTTTTGCAAGTTTCAGGATGGATTGATTTACTTTTAACTGTCGTTGATACACATCGTCAGTGTACCCGTCGTAACTGGGATGAAGCATTATTTCAAGGTAATAGTCGTCTCCGAAGAGGTTTTTATACCATAAAATTACTTCTTCGGCCGCATTTTCGCCTTTTTCTATTATGGTTTTTGCAACTTCTCCTCCGAGACAGGCCGATGAGACGATAAGCCCTTCATGATATTGTGTAAGTAATTCCCGATCAATTCTGGGACGGTAGTAATATCCTTCCACAAAAGCCTTGGATGTTAGCTTAATGAGGTTGTTATAGCCTGTCTTGTTTTTAGCCAGGAGAATTAAATGATAACGGGTTGAATCCTTTTCCTTATCTTTATCGTGACGTGACCTTGAAGCAACATAAATTTCTATTCCAAGAATTGGTTTAATGCCAACTTTTATAGCGTTGGAGTGAAATTCTTTTGCTCCGTACATGTTGCCATGATCGGTTAAGGCAATGGCAGGCATTCCCAATTCTTTGGCTTTTTTTACAAGCATCGGAACTTGTGAAGCTCCGTCGAGAATGGAATAATTGGAATGGACGTGTAAATGAACGAAATTCGACATATAGGATTGGGTTATTGAATGTGCTGCAATTTACTATTTTGACTTTTCGAAATGAACATACATCAAAAGACCGAACGACTTTTTTGAAAATCGTTCGGTAATGTAGGCTTGGTTATGTAGTTTTCTGATTTTTACAAAAATAACAAACGATTAGGATAAAAGCAAGCTTTCTTTCGTATTTTTTAGTCATTTAAAATTTATGTGCTGTTTTTCAATATTTTAAGTACAAAATAAATTATTGCCGAAGTAATGGCAAGTTCTATCAAAACAGAGTCGTAGTTGGTATTGTTTTGTTGAATGTAAAACGAAATATGGAAAAGGGCAAAAAGAGCAAAAACACCGTTTTTTCTTGTCGTAGAACTTTTTTCCAGTTAAAACGATAAGCTGGTTTGATGTATTTGCGAAATCTTGGGATGAAAGCTGGGGTGCGTGATACCCATTCAGTGTATTTTTCTTTAAATTTTGCACGTAAAAATTGTTCTTCGGCAAAAATAATTCTCTCATAATAAACCCAATAAGTCAGAATAAAAGTGAGGATAAACCATGGATTAGCTGTTAGCATAGCGACCCCGAGCCACATAAAAAAGTTGCCCAGATATAACGGATGTCGAACTAGTGAATATAGTCCAGTTTGGTTAATTTCGTCAGCTACCTGACCTTCACTTGTATTTCTTCCCGATGTATTCGGTTGGCTATAACCTACTGCATTAATGCGAATTATAAGTCCCAAAATGCTAATTGCCAGGCAAATGTATTCATATTTGTATTTGTTAAATAACATATCCATGGTTTTGGGATACGAATAATTTTCATAAATAAACAACCCAAACCCAAAAACGAGAATGATTAATGGAAGATAGCTTCGGTGACGAAATAGCCAATTGCCGCTTTTTTCAAATTCTTCGAGAAGTGCCATTGTGATTGAATTTTTTTCAAATTTACAAAAAAATGATCGAAACCTATGAATTTTCAATTTTTTTAAATGAGTAAAAAATTGATTTTCAAGAATTACGTTTTTTGATTTTAGCTTGAATGGTTGTTGTAAGTCGAAATTTGAGGCTATTGTTCTTAGTGGGCTTGATGTTTATTGCGAAAGAATTTCAAGGGCAAGTAAATACGTTGTCTCGCCGTGTTACTTTGCCTTTTGTAAAGGAAATTCTTTTTGATTCTGTGGTTGTTATCCCGGGGTCGATTGAAATAAAACAAGCAGAAAGGGTGATTACTTCAGAATTTTGGAAATATGATCCAGAAAAAAAGAAACTTTTTATTTCTAATAGCATTGATAGTATGGATATTACGATTTTTTATCGGATTCTCTCCCCGAAGTTAAGCAGTAGCTTTTTTACCATTGAGAAACCGGATGTTCTTGGTTCTCGTAGAATTTATCAGATCCAATGGGAGACAAAACCCGATCTTGGTGTTCGAAAGACTTATCAACAGTTGAATAAGAGTGGAAGCTTAACTCGTGGGGTTTCGGTGAATAACGGTGGTGGATTTTCTCTTACGGGTGGATTGAATTTACAAATGTCGGGAAGAGTTAGCGAAAATCTATGGCTAACGGCTGTTCTATCCGATGCAAATATTCCAATTCAACCTGAAGGGACAACTGCACAAATTGCAGAACTCGATAAAATATATGTCAGCGTTTATAATGAAAGGATTCGGGCAACAGTGGGCGATTACGTTTTAAATTACAACGACTATCAATTTTTACGAGTCAATAAAAAATTTCAGGGATTCCGATTTGAGACTTTTGCTCGCGACAGTTTAACGGAAGCTTTTCGTTATAGCAGCGATTGGGCGGGTGCTGTGAATCGGGGAAAATACCACCGACAAAAGTTGGAAACCATCGAAGGAAATCAGGGGCCTTATAAGTTGAAGGGTGCTAACAATGAGACTTTTATTGTGGTTTTAGCCGGAAGCGAGCAGGTTTATCTCAATGGTTTGAAACTCAAACGCGGTGAGAATGAAGATTATGTGATAGATTATAACACTGCCGAAATTCGGTTTACTCCCAAACAACCCATTAGTCGTGAATCAAGAGCTGTTGTTGAATTTGAATACACCGACCGAACTTATGTGCGAATGATGGTTTCACACTCATCCATCTTTCAGAATCAAAATCATCGATTCGAGATTCGTTTCTACTCAGAGTCGGATGCCAAATATCAAACTATTGACGAGGCAATGCCGCAAGCGTGGATTGATTCGCTGAGGAATGCTGGCGATGGAACCGCGGGGATTTTCATCCCAAACGTTAGACAAGTTACGTTTGACCCGGAAATAATTTCTTACGAGCAGGCAGACACAATCGTTGGTGGGCGCTCATATCGTGTGTACCGATACTCCTCAAATCCTCAAACATCAATATATCGGGTAGTTTTCTCTTATGTTGGGGAAAAACGCGGCGATTATGTAATCATGAGTGGTGTAGCCAATGGTAGGGTTTTTGGTTGGGTTGCTCCGGTCGATGGTGTTTCGCAGGGTAATTATGCCCCTGTAATAAATCTACTTCCTCCTCAAAGCAAACAAAATGTGGCATTTCGAAGTAAATCAAACCTAGGTACATTTTTTAGCATCAGCTCTGAGGTTGTGTATTCTCATTTCGATAAAAACACTTTTTCTGATTTAGACGATAACGATAACCACTCAGCTGCTTTTGATACAAGAATTGAAGCGGGAAATGACACTACAACATGGAAGGCCGCTCTGAGATATCGTTTTATTTTTAAAGATTTTTCAACCTTTGATCAGTTTTTACCGGTTGAGTTCGATAGGGATTGGAATTTATCATTAGTTCCAACATCGTTGAACCATCAGCAATTGGGAGCGTTTGGAAGTTTCAACAAAAAGTCTTTGGGAAGAGTTGGATATCAATGGGAGGCGCTTTGGTTTGATCATTATTATCGTGGATTTCGAAATTTGTTTACAACAACATTACGTTTAGGCTCATGGAAATTCAACACTGAAACATCGTTACTTAAATCTACCGATGAAATCAAGTCAACGTTTGCACGAACTCAAACCCGATTGATTTACGAACATAATCGTTTATCTGCCGGAGTTAGGCTTGAAGCTGAGAATAACCATCGAAACTTGCCCAACGGATTTTTCGATTCACGTTCTCATCAGTTTTACGATGCAGGTCTTTTCTTGAATGTCTCAAATACAGAAAAAATAAACAGTGAATTGGTGGTTGGGTATCGCGATGACAGGAAAGTTTCACAGTCTCGCATCGAGCCATTTACAACGGCAAAATATTTACAGCTTTCAAGCGAGGTGAATTTTTCACCAACCCATTCCTGGGGTGTGATTTTGAATTTAAAAAATATCGATGTGCCAAAGAATGAGTTGTTTCCCAACATTCGTCCCGAAACGGTTGCCGGTGGACGTCTTACCAACCGTGTTTCTGTATTTAAGCGACTTGTAACCAATTCCGGTTTTTTTGAAGTTGGTACCGGAATGGAATCAAAAAAGGAGTTTGCTTTCATCCGTACGGTTCCGGGACAAGGAACCCATGTCTGGCGCGATGTGAATCAAAACGGAATACAGGAGCTTTGGGAATTTGAGATAGCAACCATTCCGCAGGAGGCCGACTTCATCAGAATTTTTATTCCAACCAACGATTTTATTAACGCTTATTATTCAACCTGGAGTAATTCCAATCAAATCAATTTTAATCGTTTCCGAACCTCCGATTTTCTGGTGTTGCGAGCAATATCCTATTTGTCGAATCAAAATAGCATAACCGTAAGGCAACGCTTGACGGATGATCGTTTCCATGTTTATGCCAATCCGTTGCACTGGATGCATCACGATACAACTCTATTATCAAATCAAGTCGGGTTTCGCAACACAAGCAGTATTGCTCGTAATTCTTCGTTTGGGAGCATTGATTTTACCTACGGTTACAACCAAAATCGGGGGATTTTAAGTGCCGGATTTGAAACCCGAACCATAAAAACACGTTCGCTGTTGCTTCGAATTTCTCCCTTGGCATCAATAAATGTTTATCATCAATTTGATTTAACACGTTCCGATTTGCGATCTGATGTTTTTTCATTCAAAGATTTTACCATTGAAGCAAAACAATGGGAAGGTCGGCTAGAGTACCTTCACACACAAGCTTTACGTTTTGAAGGTTCGGCTCGATATGGAGAAAAATTGAACCAATACGATTTAGGGCGTTCCTATTTACATGAAATCAAAGGTGGTGTTCAGTATAGCCGTTTAAAAACCGGGACTGTGAACGCATCGATAAGTTACGTTCTTGTGAAATTTTCAGGAGATATTACCTCTCCGACTACTTATGAATTGCTCGACGGTTTACAAATCGGACGAAACATTGTGTGGCAAAGCAATGCCTCGATTCGTATGACAGAGAAGGTCAACATGGATTTGCAATATCATGGGCGTTCCGGCAATGGAATCAAGCCCATTCACACAGGCACCATTCAGGTCAAAATCTATTTTTAGACGTTCGTTCAATTGGTAAAAAAAGATGTTGCCTTTAACAAAGCATCAAAATTGTTGAATGTATAAGAATATCAGCTATGAAATAATCTTAGTTGTCAGGGAAAAAATATAAATCGCTATAATTGTGTCATTTTCGACAATCGGATTATCTTTGCAGATGATGAACCAAAATTTTGGGAAAAATCGCAAAAAAGAATAAAATTTTGATGGTAAAACCCATATTATGAATGTTTTAATTTTAGGGAGTGGAGGCCGCGAACATGCTTTGGCGGTGGGCATTCAAAAAAGTAGTTTGGTTGACAATCTCTACATTGCACCAGGGAATGCCGGCACTTTAAACCACGGAAAAAATGTTGAAATAAGCCCACTCGATTTTGAAGAAATAAGACGGTTTATCGTGACTAACAAGATAGAAATGCTTGTGGTAGGTCCGGAAGACCCATTGGTTGGAGGAATTGTCGATTATTTAAAATTGCAACCAGAATTGAGCGATCTGATGATTATCGGGCCTTCAAAAAGAGGAGCTCAACTGGAGGGTTCAAAGAGTTTTGCCAAGGAGTTTATGTTGCGGCATAAAATACCCACAGCCGGATATTTAAGCGTAGAAAAGTTCAATCTTAAGCAAGGATTGGATTATCTTGAGATGCTCAATCCACCCTATGTACTAAAAGCCGATGGTTTGGCTGCCGGAAAAGGCGTAGTGATTTTAGATCAGCTCGATGAAGCCAAATCAATGTTAGTTAATATACTCAATGGTAAATTCGGACAAGCCGGAGAGCGGGTAGTAATTGAGGAATTTTTGCATGGAGTTGAGGTTTCCTATTTCGTCCTCACTGATGGGGTATCGTATGTGCTTTTGCCGGAAGCAAAAGATTACAAACGAATTGGCGAAAACAACACAGGACTCAACACAGGAGGAATGGGTTCGGTATCGCCGGTTCCATTTTGTACTCCGGAATTTTCTCGTAAAGTTGAAGAAAAAATCATAAAGCCTACTATTCAAGGTTTACAGCGAGAGGGAATCGACTATTGCGGGTTTATTTTCTTTGGGTTGATGAATTGTTCTGGCGAGCCATTTGTAATAGAATATAACTGTAGGATGGGCGATCCTGAGACACAGTCGGTAATTTCTCGTTTGGAAAATGATTTAGCGGGAATGTTTGTAGCGGCGGCTCAAAAGCAATTAAACAGCTACAAAGTTATTACTTCACCCAAAACGGCGGTCACTGTGGTTTGTGCAAGCCATGGATATCCCGAAAACTATCCTAAAGGTGAACCTATTTCGGGATTTGAAAAGGTTAAAAACAGTTTTGTGTTTCATGCAGGAACAAAACTTGCCGGAGAAACTGTAATTACTAATGGTGGGCGAGTTTTGGCGGTGACTTCTCTGGCCTATAATATTGAAAATGCACGTCAGCTTGCATATGCAGATTGTGGCCTTATTTCCTGGAAATCAATGTACTATCGAAAAGATATTGGGGTGGATTTGCTTTAAAAACTTAAAATTTTATGATCGATAAACTTTTTAGGGGTGTTTCAGTTCCCAAATTATTTTGGGCGATTTTTCTATCCATTCTGATGTACATCCCTTTATTTTATTCCACTACGGTGGTTCCTCAGCGATTCAGTTTTTGGATTATCACGGAGTTTTTTGCAACAATTCACGCCATTAGTCCTTTATTTACAGCAACGTTAATTTTTATCGGCATTTTTCTACATTCGCTTTTAATTGTGTTCATAGGGCAAAAATTTTTATTGCTTGAACATCGTACCTACTTGCCTATGTTTCTGTTTTTGGGTGTTTCACTGTTTTATACGGGTTCACCTGATTTTTTTGGGGTTTTAATGTCGGGAACTTTTGTCCTGTTAGGAATCAATATGATTTTTCAAAACACCGGATACAAAGTGAACATTTTAAATATGTTCAATCTTGGAATGCTGCTATTAGTAGCGGCTTTGTTTTTCTGGCAAGTAATTTTTGTGATACCCATATTTTGGGTGATGACATTTTTTGTTAATTCTTTCAATATTAGATCGTTGGCAGTCGTTATTCTTGGTTTTCTTGTTTCATCGCTTCTATTGCTTTATGGTTTGATTGCTTTTGATAAATTAGAATTCTTCATAAACACTATCCACCCCCTCTTGGTTGATTATCCGAGTTTTATTAGCTATCCACGTAGTTTTCAAATAGCGATTATGATTATCGGATTAACACTTGTAATTGGTTTTTTAAGTGAGTTTTTTGCTCTTCAACGAAAAAAAATCATAGTGCGAAAATATTTTCAGGCTTTGAATGTTTTATTTTTAACATCTTTTGTGATCGCTATTTTTGTTCCATTCGTGCCTCTCACTTTCTCCTATTTTGGAATTCTGTCGGTAATCATGGGAAGTACAAATTTGATGCTTAAAGTTCGAATGGTTCGTACGAGAAATTTTCTTTTTTCTTTGTTTGTTATAGGGATAATACTATTTTGGATTAGTCGCTTCAATCTTTTGGGATGAATTATTTGCGATCAAACGTTTTCGATCCTTCAGTTAATCTTGCAACAGAAGAATATTTGTTGAAACATAGCTCAGATGAATGGTGTTTTCTGTATGTCAACAAGCCATCGGTAGTCATTGGAAAGCATCAAAATGCCATGGCGGAAGTCGATATTATATCTGCCATGGATCATTCGGTTGGGGTGTTTCGCCGTATTTCTGGCGGAGGAGCTGTTTATCACGATTACGGAAATTTGAATTTTTGTTTTATTTATAATCGTGAAGTAGGGCAACAAGTCGATTTTCAACGCAATTCGAGGCCGGTGGTTGAATTTTTAAATTCGGAAGGGCTGGATGTGGAGTATGCCGGAGCCAACAATTTAGTTTACCGTGGATTAAAATTTTCGGGCAATGCTGAACATGTGTACAAAAATCGAGTGATGCATCACGGGACTATCCTTTTTGACTCCGATCTGGAGCTTTTATCGCAGGTGTTGACCCCGCAAAAAAAAGATTATCAGCATCGAGGAGTGTTGTCTAAACCTTGGCCGGTTGTCAACTTAAAATCAGTGCTACCGGAATTTCGCTCTATTGACCATCTGGCGGATGCATTAGGAAATTTTATGCAGCGTACCTATCGAGTAAATCCGGCTTTTCTGTCGGAAAATGACCAAACGGCGATTGAACATTTGGCGGAGGAAAAATTCAGAACATGGCAATGGAATTTTGCTTATGCGGCGAATTATAATTTGACAAGAACTATAAAAGTTAACGGTCGTAATTTGATCGTTGAACTTGAAGTTAGTAATGGAATTATCTTTCGAGTAATCGTTAACAATCAAGAGGCCGGTTATCTTGAGGCTATCGTCGGTGAAAGACATCATCCCGAGGCGATTTCCCAACGATTGAAATTGATTCAGTCAGAAAACAAATCAAAGTTTAATTTAAAAGATATTGTAAATCAATTGTTTTAGCAATGTTGGAGCTTAGAGAAACATCTGATGGAAGTCATACTCTTTATGTTCCTGAATTGAACGAAACCTACCATTCAACCTTTGGAGCAGTTCAGGAAAGTCTTCATGTGTTTATTGGCAATGGTCTCGATTTTTGGGTAAAAAACAATCCCGGGAAAACGGCGGTTTCGGTTTTTGAGATGGGATTTGGAACAGGATTGAATGCTCTTCTTACTTACGACTATGCCATAAAGAATAATCTGGAGCTTTATTACGCTGCTATAGAAAAATTTCCCATTTCCTCGGAGTGGGTTGATAAATTGAATTTTACAAAATTGCATGACCTTTCCCGATATGATCAGGTTTTTTCCCGGATGCATCGTTGTTTGTGGAATGAACCATTTGATTTTCAGCGATTTATTCTACATAAAATATGCGACGATATCAAAACTTTCTCCTTTGACAGGTACTACGACATTGTTTTCTTCGATGCATTTGCACCGTCGGTGGTTCCTGAACTATGGAGTGTAGATGTTTTCAGGAAAATCAACGAAGCCATGAACAGGAATGGTGTTCTAACCACCTATTCATCCAAAGGAGAAGTGAAGCGAAATTTATTATCCGCCGGATTTTCCATCGAACGTCTTCAAGGCCCTCCGGGGAAAAGGCATATGTTACGAGCCATAGCAATGTAATCCGATAAAATAATTTACATATGGGAACCATAGAACTTGAACAAATGGAATTTTTCTCGTATCACGGGTGTTACGAGCAAGAACAAGTGGTTGGAAACTATTATCTGGTTGATTTACGTTTTGATGTGGACGTGAATACAGCTATGAAAACCGACAATCTGAGTGATACCATCAGTTATCTTGATGTGTATCGGTTGGTGAAAGATGAGATGGCAATAAAATCGAAGCTGTTAGAGCACGTAGCAGGTCGCATCGTTGACAGGCTTTATACAGTTTATCCTGAAAAGATATCGAATGTTTGTATAAAAATTCGAAAGATGAATCCACCACTCGGAGGTAAGATTCAAAATGTAAGTGTGACTCTTCGACGCTAAACCGGTAATTTTAAAAATCGTCGGCAAGTCCGGAGAAACGCGCCAATCCGCCTTCCGATGTTTCACGGTAGATTTTGGGCAAATCATGACCGGTTCGCTTCATGGTTTCCACCACTTTGTCGAAACTTATGCGGTGACGTCCGTCTCCCAGAATTGAGTAAACATTGTGGTTAAGAGCACGGGCTGCGGCAAAAGCATTTCGTTCGATGCAAGGAATTTGAACCAGACCGGCCACCGGGTCGCATGTAAGCCCTAAATGATGCTCAAGTCCCATTTCTGCGCTGTATTCCACTTGAAAAATTGTGCCGCCAAAAAGTTGTGTTGTAGCCGCCGAAGCCATGGCGCATGCTGTGCCTATTTCACCTTGGCAACCAACTTCAGCTCCCGAAATGCTGGCATTTTTCTTTACAATTGCACCAATGAGTCCGGCTGTGGCCAAGGCTCGCAAGATTTTTTGTTCAGAAAATTGGTATTGATTTTTGAAGTAGAAGAGTACCGCAGGAAGAACTCCACAACTTCCGCATGTCGGGGCTGTGACAATTATCCCTCCTGAAGCATTTTCTTCGGCAACGGCCAACGCATAGGAAAAAAGCAATGCTCGTTTATGAAGAGTTCCTTTGTAGCCGGTTGCTTTAATGTGAATACTTGCAGCTTTTCTCGGCAAATGAAGAGGACCGGGCAAAACTCCCTCGTTTTCCAGGCCTCTATGTATGGCTTGTTGCATAGTTTCCCACACGGTTGCCAGATAACCCCATATGGCTTTCCCTTCGTATTTTTCAACCAACTCCCAGAATTGGAGACCGTTTGAGTTGCAGAATTTCAGGATTTCAGCCATATTTTCAAACGGATAAATCCGTGCGATTGATTCAATGGTTGTGTTGTCATCAACAACGGCACCGCCTCCTATACTGTAGGCAATCCATTCTGCAGATTTGTTACCACTTGGGTCAAAAGCTTCAAATTTCATGGCATTGGGGTGCCGTGGTAAAACGGTGTCGGGTTGCCATTCAATTTCAACCGGTTTTCCTGCAGATTGGAACACTTTTTCAATAGCATCGTCGGTTAAGTGACCTTTTCCTGTGGCAGCAAGACTTCCAAAAAGTGTTACTCTGTATTTGGGAAAATCAGGATAGCGCTCTATAAACATCAGTGATGCTTTATGTGGCCCCATCGTGTGACTGCTCGATGGCCCGTTGCCTATTCGATATATGGTTTTTATACTTTCCATTGTAATCAATTTTACTGCAAAGGTAACAGATTCTGTTGAATAATGTTTGATTGCTGATGTTGCGTGCAATTCGTATTAAACAACTTTTAGGGTTATTGGCTTTGCTTATTTCAATATTGGCATCTCTAGACCTTTATTTTTATTATTACCAACAAGCCCATTTTTGCTCTTGTGGTTATTTTTCTTTTCGTGATTATTGAAAAAATGGGAATAATGGATATTTTTCAGGCTGACATAGTGTTTAACTACAATAAATATCGAACTTTGGAGGATTTGAAAACCATGAATAAAAAATTTACTTTTGCTGCGGTTCTAAAAGGACAAAGAAGCGAAAAGGTTTTTGGGTAATCAAGACTTACGGTATGAAAGCCATTCACCGCCAACCCACCATGGTTCTCCCTTGGGGTCGGGATTAGCGTTGATTTGGGCATTCAGGTTTATTGCCATGGCAAAAAATACCAGATGAAACCATAGAAATGAAATTTTTCTCATAGGTAATGGATTTAATGTGTTAGAAGAAAATTGTGATTAGAGTTTTATTAGTTTTCAGTTGAATACCTGCTTTTTCAATTGTAAACAAAAAATGTATGTGCCAGATAGCAAGTAAGATATATCGAGACTATTAATACTTTCAATTTGTAAATTGCTTGTAATAAGTTCTTCTCCTGTGAGGTTGAAAATTTTCAACTGTGCCGGCTTGCCTGCAAAAGATTGTCCCATGCTGTATGTGATCAAACTTCTAACCGGATTTGGGAAAACCAAAAGTTGTTCGTTTTCTCCTTCGATCTGAATGCTGGTTAATACCGGTGTGGTTGTTCGGAACAATGCATGTCCATATTCGCCTCGACATCCAGCAAAAAGATACCCATCAGCGGAAAGAGCCATGCCGTTTTCGACATATCGGTTTGTTAGACCTGAACTAATAAAGTCCCACGTGGTTCCATTATCAAAAGAACAATATACCCCCCCAGGTGGATAGTAGTCACTTGAACAACCAATGTAAATATGGTTTTCTGCGGTGATTACGATGTTAAAAACAGCCACAGTTCCATTTAACAGTTGCCATGTTATTCCTAAATCATTCGAGCACCATAGACCATGACCTCCTGCATAAATATTTCCAAATTTGTCAACGGTTATTGCAAAAACATAATTTTGGGTTGACCAGCAATGTTCCCACGTATTTCCCCCATCAAACGAGCGGTAAACACCACTGTTGCCGAAAAAATTAACTGTTCCGGCAAACAAAACCCCTGCACTGTTTTGGGCAAACGAGGTTACAAGGCAGCCGCTGTTAACAGAGAGGATTACATCAACATTGGTGCCGGTATAATTTGTTTTGGCAATTCCTCCCCAGTAGCCAATAAGGATATAGTTTTCTTTGCTAAGAAATATTGCGTTTGCATTTTCCTGATATACTGTTGAATTCCACGTGTTCCCACTGTCGTTGGAATAAAACAGACCGAGATGGTTTCCAATAAATATGTCCCCATTTGAGTAATTAATGTCTATTGATGTAACATAATTCTCGAAGTTTGTAAGAATCCATGTTTCACCATTATCTGTGGTTTTATACAATCCAAGACCAGTCCCTACAAGGAATTCATGCTGGCTATAACTCTTCATGCAGGAAATTCCTGTGTTTGGGTTGGGTAGTTCTAGCGGCACCCAAAAATCCTGTGCCGCCAACGGCAGGCAAACAAGGAAAAGACAGACATTCAAAATGAGTGTTTTCATACTTATTTTATATTTTGTTGAATGTACTGATATTTTTATAATTTAACTATCAATGTTCTGTTTTTAATTAGATACTGTCCCAAAAAGTGTGTAAAGTGAGTTAGTTCTTAAATTAGAGAAAAAAACTAAAAATAGAAAAGACTATGGAACAACTACACTTTACACGAGAGCAAGTTAGTAAAATTTTG
>Ga0116188_1000132_pt1 | contig 82760 bp, 61 predicted proteins | sample AD_JPNTR2_MetaG_FD_89807 | JGI IMG/M metagenome (GOLD analysis project Ga0116188, IMG submission 89807) | Active sludge microbial communities of municipal wastewater-treating anaerobic digesters from Japan - AD_JPNTR2_MetaG | ecosystem: Engineered > Bioreactor > Anaerobic > Digestate | place...
TGGGAACTACGCTCAGGCTACGCCTTCGCTACGTTCCCATTCAATACAAAACAAATTCAAAGAAAATGATTATATTTGAAACCAAATTTAACTTACATTACACACTTTTAGGGATACTACCGTTTAACACTACTAAAATATATTCAAAAGATGCGAAGGGGAAGCGTATTTTTACTTGATTTTTTTCAGTTTCGTTTCAAAAAAATGCCAGATTAATAGGCTCATTATGAGATGTATCTAAAAAAAAGCCGATGGAAACCATCGGCTAGCATAACTTCAATCGGAAGTTTATTAGTAAACTTTGATTTCAACCTCCTTGTTTAATGCCATTAAACCATTTATGGCTAATGCTTTCATTTCATCTTCACCGGGATAAACAACCACGGGCGCGATAAATTCGACCATACTGCGTACGTAATCAACAAGATATGGATTATGGGCAATTCCTCCAGTTAGGATGATATTATCAACATCGCCTTTTAAAACAGCTGCCATTTCACCAATAGCTTTACCAATTTGGTACGACATTGCGTCTTGGATTTGTTTGGCTTTTTCATCGCCGGCTTCTGCTCTTTTCTCTACTTCATAGGCATCATTAGTTCCTAAATAAGCAACAAGACCACCTTGACCGGTTATCATTTTTTTTACCTGATCTAATGTGTATTTTCCACTGAAACATAATTTTGCCAAATCACCGGCCGGTAATGTTCCGGTACGTTCGGGAGAGAATGGACCTTCTCCATCGAGAGCATTATTAACATCAATGACACGACCTTTACTATGCGCTCCTACCGAAATTCCGCCTCCCAAATGGGCAATTATTAAATTTAGCTCTTCATATTTCTTGTTGAGGCTTTTGGCATGAGCTCTGGCAATAGCTTTTTGATTCAGGGCATGAAAGATTGAGCGACGACTGAACAATGGATGTCCTGTAAAACGTGCCACATCTTCCATCTCGTCAACTACCACAGGGTCGGCAATGAAAGCACGGCTTCCCGGAATGGTTTGAGCTATGCTGTATGCTATAAGTGCTCCTAAATTGCTGGCGTGTTCTCCATTTTTAGCTTGACGAAGATCGTCCATCATTTTTTGATTCACTTCATAAACTCCGCCTTCGAGAGGATCTAAAAGTCCTCCGCGTCCGACAACGGCTTGAATTGATTTGATGTCGATTTCTGCATTTTGGAGTTCTTCGATGATCACATTTTTTCGGAAATCAAATTGATCAATAATATTCGGGTATTGTCCAATGATTTCTGCCGGATGACGCAATGTTTTTAAAAAGATGTTTTTTTCGTTTTCAAAAACGGCAATTTTGGTTGATGTTGATCCGGGATTAATAGCTAAGATTCTTTTAAATTCCATGATATAAACGATTTGGTTTGTTAGTTTTTCAGGCCATTAAACAAGCTAAAGATACACAATAAAATTTTGATTTAGGACTCTCGCTTCGCGACATAACCACAACAGGTTTTATGGTGCCTTGTATCAATCCGGCAAGTTCTCCTCCTCCAAATAGCATCAGTCCTTTGTAGAAACTGTTGCAAGCTTCCAGGGAGGGGAAGAGCAAAACATCAGCTTCTCCATTGATTGGGGTTGGAACTCCTTTGATGGTAACGCTTTCAGGATCGCAGGCAAGAAATACATCCAGAGGCCCGTCAATGATGCATTTGGGAAGCTGACCACGATCAACCATTTTACACATCATGGCATAATCAACAGTGTATTGTTGATTGGGAGCAACTTTTTCCGATGAACCAATGAGGGCAACTTTAGGGATTTCAATGCCGAATTTTTTTGCCATTTCCACTGCATATTTTAGCATAGCGATTTTTTGGTTTAAATCGGGATATGGGATTACTGCAGTGTCGGTAACGAATAATAGCTTCGGATATTTTGGCAATTCAATGGCAGCAACGTAGCTCATTACGGCTTTTTCGGGAAGAAGTCCTTTTTCTTTATCCAGAACCGCTTTGAGAAATTTATCGGTTCCGACCAAACCTTTCATCAGAATGTCGGCTTGGTCGTTACGCACCATTTCAACTGCTTTTTTGGTTGCTTCTACATCGGTAGGGCAGTGAATTATGGTGAAGATTGTGGGATCAATTTGTTCTTGGCTGGAAGTTTGTTCAATTTGCGATTGATCGCCGATCATAATGGCTTCCACAAAACCTTCGTGCACGGCTTGTGCTAAGGCTCCTATGGTGTTTTGGTCTTGTGCCCATGCTACCGCTACACGTTTTTTGATTTTTTTTTCTCGTAGGTGGTCAACAATTTCCTGAAGTTTGGTTATTGGTTTCATTGGGTCACTGTTTTTCGTTTAACATTTTTGAAACGACCAACTCTGTTGGTTATTATTGTTCCCTTTTTGGGGAGGATTATTTCATTTTGTATGAACTTAAATAAAAAAAGCCGTACCTCTAAGGTACGGCTTTGCTTTTATTTTGCCATTAATGCAGCGAGAGCAATTGAATAGAGTTTCGTAAGTGTTGAATCGCCACGCGACGATAAAACACAAGGCACTTTTGCACCGGCTACTACTGCTCCGAGTTCTGCGCCACAAAGTTTTGTGTTGGTTTTGTAAAAGACGTTTCCTGCTTCGATATTCGGGAAGAGCAAACAATCGGCATCGCCAGCTACAACCGAGTCCACTTTTTTGATTTGTGCCGATTCTTTGTCCACTGCTAAATCGAGTGCTAGTGGTCCTTCAATTATTGCTCCGGCTATTTGTCCACGATCGCCCATTTTACTTAAAATGGTGGCGTGTACAGAAGATTCGATTGAGGCTGATACTTGTTCCGATGCTCCTATAATAGCTACTTTGGGTTTTTCAATGCCAAGAGCTTTTGCCGCTTGGATAAGATAGGTGGTGATGGCTATTTTTTGGTTGATATCCGGAGCCGGGATAACGGCAACGTCGCCGACAATCAAAAGTTTGTGATAATTGGGATTTTCAATAACGGTTACATGCGAAAGCACGCCTTTTGGGGGTAATAATCCGGCTTCTTTGTTTAGAATAGCTCGCATGTATTTGTCGGTACTGATCAAACCTTTCATTAAAATATCACCTTTTTTTTCGGTGATCATTTTAACAGCTGTGTTAGCAGCTTCAACATCACTGGATGCATGGATGATCGTGAATTTATCCATATTGATGTTTTCAGCCTTACATGTTTTTTCGATTTCATTCTTGTCTCCAACCAGAATACCTTCTACAATGCCTTTGTCAACAGCGTCGTTAACGGCTCCAATGGTATGACTATCGTTTGCCCAAACAGCAATTATTTTCTTTTTTTCTTTGCCTTTTAAGGCGTCAAACATCTGATCTAACTTGGTTATCATGATTTTCGATTATTTTAAGTTGTTAATTATTTCAATTCGGATACAATTCTCATGGTGTCGGTAGCAATTACCAATTCTTCGTTAGTGGTGATCAAGAACACTTTTGTTTTTGATCCGGGTTTGGTAATTTCTGTGTCTTTACCCCGAAGGTTATGATTTTTTTCAGTATCAAAATCTACTCCTAAAAATTCTAAACCTTGGCACACTTGTCTGCGAACTTCATGGTCGTTCTCTCCAATACCGCCCGTGAAGATAATGATATCAACTCCACCCATGGCAGCGGCATAGGCACCGATGTATTTTTTAACACGATAGGAGTACATTTTTATGGCAAGTGCTGCTCGTTCGTTTCCTTCTTTTGCTGCCATTTCAAGATCTCGCATATCGGAGGAGATTCCGGAAATTCCCAGAACACCACTTTTTTTGTTAATCAAGTTGTTGACATCTTTCAGGCTTAGATTTTCTTTTTCGGCAATATAAAGCAATACCCCGGGATCGATAGCCCCGCTTCGGGTACCCATCATAAGTCCATCAACGGGAGTGAACCCCATAGAGGTGTCAACCGACTTGCCATTTTTTATCGCTGCAACTGAAGCTCCGTTGCCAAGGTGACATGTGATAATGTTTACCTTTTCCATATCAACCCCGATCATGTCGCAGCATTTCTTCGCAACAAATTTGTGACTTGTTCCGTGGAAACCGTATCGGCGTATTTTATACTTTTCGTAATATTCAAAAGGAATAGCAAAAAGATAGGATTCCTTGGGCATTGTTTGATGGAACGATGTGTCGAATACCGCAACTTGCTTAACGTTGGGAAGGAGTTTCTCCATAGAAACGATTCCCATGAGATTAGCAGGATTGTGTAACGGTGCCAGTTCAATACATTTTTCAATTTCTTGTTTTACATGGTCGTTGATCAAGGCGCTTTGGGTGAAAATTTCTCCTCCGTGTGCCACACGGTGTCCAACAGCGTCAATTTCTTTTACGTCTTTAATGACTCCATGATTGGGATCAACCAGTGCTTTTAAGATCAGCTCAACTCCAACGGTATGGTTTGGAATGTCCTGAATCAGACGGTGTTCGCGTCCGTCGTCTGTTTTTTGCTTGATTTCGCTGTCTTTGATTCCAATTCGATCAACTATTCCTTTGGCTAGCACCTGTGCGCTTGGCATGTTCAGCAGCTGATATTTTATGGATGAGCTGCCGCAGTTCAATACTAAGACAATCATTGTGTTACGGTATTAATGGGTTGTAGTTAAATATGTTATGGTTCTAGGTTCAATGCCATTCAACAGGAATCTAATAACGTTTTTTGCGAATTTATTTTTTTTAATGAACTAGCTAACAGTTTTTTAGCTTAAAATTGATGTTTTCGCAAAGTTAATGTTTTTTTTATATCATTTTTACATATATGTTGAAAAATAGTTTTGCTTCTGTTTTTACGATCGGTATTTATTAATCAATCGTTCAACCATGCGATACAATTCTCCTATCCAAAACACTAGTGAAGTTAATGCAATGATCATTAACCAGTCGATTATGGATAGCGGTGTGGTTCGGAAAACATCGTTTCCAAACTGTACGATTAATATTTGACCAACGATAATTACCAAGAGAGTGAAAACAAATCCTTTGCTCTTTAACATGTGGTAAAATGCCGGTTTATGGGAATTAAAGGCCTTTGCGTTGAAAAGATTCCAAAATTGAAACATAACAAAAAAGGTAAAAAAGCGTGTCAGGTCATAACGGCTTATGTTTCCTTCTTGATCGGGAAAAATCTCTAGGAAAAGAAATAGTAATACCAAGGTGATTGATAATCCACTGATCAATATTGTTTTACTCATTTTGGGAGAAATGATAAAATCGGAGTTCTTTCGTGGTTTGTTTTTCATTAGTTCCGGTTCGGGTGGGAGAGATGCAAGAGCAGCAGCAGCAAAGGTGTCCATAATCAAATTGACCCATAGCATTTGGGTAATAGTTAGGGGAATGGTTTTTCCAAGGATTGAACCGACTAAAACAACCATTAAGGCAATTAGGTTGATAGTTAGCTGAAATAGGATGAATCGTTGTATGTTTTGGTATAACGATCGTCCCCACATTATGGCTTTGGTGATACTTGTAAATGAATCATCGATTATAGTAATATCGGAAGCTTCTTTGGCAACGGAAGTTCCTGATCCCATGGAAATGCCCACATGAGCAAAGTTTAAAGCCGGCGCATCGTTAGTGCCGTCTCCGGTAACGGCAACAACGTGATTTTTTTCTTGGAGAAGTTTCACCATTCGTAATTTATCATTGGGTCGTGCTCGGTATATTATCTTCAGATCGGATACTCGTTCGAGCGCTTCTTGATGGCTCAATGCCTCGAATTCAGTTCCGGTTATGATTTCCCGATCATTATTGTCTTTAATGAGACCAATTTGACGTCCTATTTCTTTTGCTGTTCCTAAGGTGTCGCCTGTAATTATTTTTACTTCGATTCCGGCCTTTTGACACATCTCAATGCTTTCCGGAACATCATCGCGCAAGGGGTCGGAAATGGAGACAATTCCCAGAAATATCAGATCGTTGTTTGTTAATTTATTGTCTTCAATTGGTTTCTCGTTTTCGGAAACGTATTTATAAGCTAAGGCCAGGGTTCTCATGGCTTGTGATTGATATTTTTTCAACAGTTCTTCTATTTCAGGCAAAAATTCTGTCAAAGGTTTGATGCCTTCAGTGGTTTGTATTTTCGTGCATTTGGATAAAATCAATTCCGGAGCACCCTTTACATGCAAAGTATTCTCGTTTTGTTTATGGCTTCGAATTAAGGTTGCCATGTATTTTCGTTCGGTGGAGAAGGTCAATTGTTCTATAATTTGGGTGTTTTCCCGGTATTCTTGATAATTGAATGATTGTTCGTGGAGCCAAATTAGAAGAGCACCCTCAGTTGAATTTCCTATTGGCTTGGGATGTTTGGGGTCAGAAAAATCGATATGGGCAGTTGTGTTGGTGGCAATTGCTTCAACAATTAGTTTTCCGTTATTGTCCGATAGGTTGTTTTTTGATAGATTCCAAAACTTAGCTTCGTTCACCTTCATTCGGTTTTGAGTAAGAGTGCCGGTTTTATCGGTACAGATAACGGTTAGTGCTCCCATGGTTTCGCTTGCATGGAGTTTTCTTACTAAACATTGGTTTTTAAGCATTCGCCTCATATTCAAAGCCAAGCTCAACGTAACACTCATGGGCAAGCCTTCGGGAATAGAAACTACAATCAATGTAACAGCAACTAAAAAATATTCAAGCAAATGGTCGGCTGCCTCTAAAGAAATCCATGATTTTGGGTTCAGTGGGTCGATTCCGAAGATGTAGCCAAGTCCACTAAACACTATAAAAACAAGCAAACCATAGCTTATCCAACGTATCCAAGAACCCGATTCTACTATTGGGGGCATTTTTTTCTTTTTACCTAAAAGTTCGAAGATGTTGAAAAAAACGGGAAACCATATTTTGGTCAACATTATCGCTGCCGAAAGTAATAGGATGCCGATAGAGCCTTTTTGTTCAACCGTGAAATTATTTGCTTTAAAGAAAAAATCTTTGATGAAAAGAATGCAAAATGTTAGTATGGCTACGGAAAAGCTTATAATACTTATAAATTTTGCTAATTTATCGAGTTGGCGATTCAAAGGAGTTGGCTCAAAAACCATTTCCGATGATTTTTGTGCAACTTTTCCAAATTCGGTTTTGTCTCCTACCTCATCAACTTCCATGACTCCGTGCCCTTCGACGACGGTTGTGCCTCGATATACCCTGTTGGATGGATATGTTGCGTCGGATTTAAAATAGGCCGGATTAGTGGTTTTTGTAATTACCGGTTCTCCGGTTAAAGTAGATTCGTTAACTTGCAGCGAGATGGCCTCAAGAAGTTTTCCATCGGCCGGAATCTCTTCGCCAAGCTCCAAGATAATGATATCGCCAACCACGATCTCTTTTTTGGGAATCTCACAAACTGTTTCATTTCGGACTACTTTGTAGAGCGTGTCGTCGTTAACTTTGTTTAGAATATCAAATTTTCGGTTGGCATCTACTTCAAAGATAAAACTTATAACGGTGGCAAGTAGAATAGCTATGATTATTCCCACTGTCTCTGCAAAATTCATGTGGACAAACGAGATGATGAGCGACAGTAGAGCTGCTATGAGCAGTATTTTGATGATTGGGTCTTCAAATTTTTCGAGGAATAAACGCCATAGAGAAGGACGGGGGGGAGGTGTGACAATGTTTTCTCCGTGATTTTTTCGACTCTCAATAACCTGTTGTTCGGTTAAGCCTTTGTAATATTTTTTTTTCTCTTCCATTAATGCTTGATTTCTTTAAGTAACACTTGATGCAAATTGTTGTTTTGTTTATGCTGTTAATCGAATTCGCATGCCTGCTTGAATCCAACGGCCAGGTTGGGGAATGTTTCCGTAATCAATTACCGTAACATTGGTTAAGTTGTTGATTTGTCCAAAAATTTCGAATTGTTTCCACGTGTAGTTTAGCTTTATATCGAATGTAGTAAAGGGTTTGTAGGATTTTTCGTCAATGGGTGAATTGGTTTCAAAATTCCATAATGTGTAAGTTCCGGCACGGTGTCGATAATTGGCCTGAAATGCAAATCCCATGGAATTAAATATTTTTCCGGAGATACTTGCCGAAAGATTATGTTTGAGATAGTCCAAAGCATAGTATGAAATATAATTCTCGCTGTATTTGCTTGATTCTATCCAAGCGTAACTTATGGTAAGGTTGTTAAAGGGTTGATATTCAATCATGCTTTTCAGGTTAATTTGAGTAGTGAATTCAGTCCCAAGCGTGTTAATCTTTGTAAAATTGACGGTTTGCCAGACACTCTCTGTGGGCGATGTTTTAACCCAGTCGATTATGTCGGTTCCCCACCGGTGGAAAACACTAACGGATGTTTGCATCGGTAAGGTTTGATATTTAATTCCTATTTCAGTTGTGAGAGCTTTTTCCGGTTTTAAATTGGTGTTGTTCAGGTTTGTTGGACTTTTATAGTAAAGTTCTGTGTAGCTAGGAAGTCGGAGAGATTGGTTTACAGAACAATAGACACTGATGGGTTCAGTAATTTTCAATGCTCCGTCAAGGCCTAAAAAGGTTTGATTGTTGTAATCGGAATAGTAATTAAGCAAGGCTCCTCCCGAGAAAAATAATCGGTTTTTGTGAAACATTTGTTCTAAGAAGATACTTCCTATTGAACGCGAAGCTGATTTTGTGAAGATTCCGTTGGGTTCTCTGGGAACGGGACGAGGAGACGATAAATCTGTACCTAATACGTTACTGAGAATGGATTCGTTGCGAAATTCAGCTCCAATAGAAGTTGTAAACGATTTCCATTTGTGCGATAAATTGGCATCCATGGAATAAACATCGGTCATGTGATAGTTATGTCCTTGATACCATGTCGGAGCAGAATCGCGAAATAGCTCAAATCGGTCGTGGTGACGCCGAATCATTCCCCGAACGCTTATTTTGGTTTGCTGTCCATAGGAAAGTTCAAATCCGGCAAGTTTAACTCTTATATCTTCAAATTGGTTTGGAAATTTTGGTGTATAAAAACTTTGGGCACCAAATGACTTGTCAGTATATCCTCCCATCAAGTAAACTTCAAGTAGTTGATGTTGATACCCGGATTGAATAAATACGTTATTGATGGCAAAATCGGTGTTTTCAGTGTACCCTTCGGATGATTTGTGATTGAATGCTGCTGAACCTTGAAAATTTCCTTTTTTAGCAGAAACTTGAGCACCTGAGTTTAGGAGACCATATTGTCCTGCAGAAAGATGTACCGTTGCCTGATTTCTTTTGGGTTGCGTTGTAATAATATTAATTACTCCGGCAAAAGCATTACCTCCGAAAACCCTTGCTCCGGGACCATGAAGAACTTCAATTCGCTCAATTTCACTTAATTCCACAGGGATATTCATGGAGTGATGACCGGTTTGAGGGTCATTTATTTTTTGTCCGTTAATGAGAATTAAGGTTTGTTCAAAATTTCCTCCACGTAGGCTTAAGTCGGATTGAATTCCATGAACACCTCTTTGCCGGGAATCGACTCCTAAAACATTTTCTAAAAGTTCATTAAGACTTGTTGTAGGGAGTTTTTCAATGTCTTTTGCAGTGATAACGGTAACTAGTCGGGCTGCATCTTGGTAAACGATAGGCGTTCGTGTTGATGTAACTAATACCTCATGGAGCAATACAGTGTCAGTTTGAGCTGTAACTTTTAGAGTTAGTGATAATAAGAGCGTGTGTAATGTCAATTTTTTAAGGAGTGCACTGACTTCTGTTTGTTTCATTGTTTTTGAAGTTTCTCGTTTGATGGTGCAAAATTAGAAAGGTTTTGCAATCCTTCGAAAAAGAATTCTTAGTTGAAGTTCTTCAAATTTCATTTACTCGATTAATTTCGCAGCATCTTTTTTTAGTTTTCCAATAAAGTTTGGAACGAATGGTTTTTGCTGTTTAATTCGTGCCAAAACTTCCTCAGTTATAAATGACAAGTTTAGAAGCACAGCCCCTAGAATCGGCAGTGTGTATCGCTCTTCAATACCTCGTTGAACATAAACCAAATAGAAAACGTAAATCAGCGATGTTAGCGTGAAGAGTACTTTGGTATCAAATGATTTATGCGTAAAAATCCCAAAAAATAGTAGTAGAAAGGCCGCGGTGTGAAGTAAAAAACATAACCATCGATAAATTTCCATGAACGGATTATTCCGAAATGTTTTTTGAAAAATATATAACGATAGATTTGAATGAAAAGCAAGATTTTTAAAAACCTTAATAGGCGCAATAATATGGAATTGAAACCAGAACTTTTCACGGAAAGAGTGTGTCAAAGCGTTAATGGCATTAATGCACTTTATTTCAATTTCAGGAATTTCCTTAGGCATGGCAATAGCCTTATTGTAAAATTCCTTTTGAAACCGAATCGATTCTAAATATAAAACCAAAGCTTGTTCTATTGATTCTCTTCCAAGGAACTGTTTGGCATAGGAGGGAATTGCATTTATTAAGTTAGCGACTTCCTTGGTTGAATTTTCATCCGAAATAGTTTTATTCCAGATAGGAACTATTAGGGAGTGAAATTCTTGCCCTGTCATGCCCCAGCTTTTGCAAAATTCCCACCAGGCTTGATGCGTGGGACGAAAACAAGTCATACTGTTTTCCGGATAATATATCGGATATAATCCGGTATATTGTCCGGTTTTTATGTAATTTCGAATTTGTAATATAATCATCGCTCCGAACATAATAGTCAGTAACAGAGATATTTTCAACCAATTCCGACTTATGGAATTTCGGTAATCTAACAAAAGATAAATTAGTATCGGAAAAGCGTAAATTCCTAACACAGGACGAGTAATAAAGAGGAACGAGAATATTAGGGCCGTAATCAGATAATATCGGAATTTTAAATTTCTCTGATTGCAATTCTTTGCACGAATTAACAGATAGCAAAGAGAGATTACTAATGCAGGTGTTACCCCTTCGGTCAGAGTGTAAAATAGAAAGCCGGAGGCCATTCCCGAAACTCCGAATACGATTGAAACCACTGCTACAATTCGTTTATCGGTTAGTAATTGTTCGGCTATCAGATAAAACAGGTAAACCGAAAAAGAAAAAAGCAACAATTGAAACCAAATCAGCGACAACAACATTTTCTTTTGCCCGAAAAACACAATTAAAGTGCTGATAATTAATGAATATCCCGGTGATCGAACCAGACATGAGCCTGCACCCGGCGTATTGTCTTTCAATTCACCTTGCTCAATTAGGTTGATGGCAGGTCGTAAATAACTGATATCATCGGAAGTAATTACAGTTTGATTATCCCGTAGTGAAATACCATCGGCCTTAAGGTGATATTGATTTAATTCATTCAAAGTTAGGGCACTGATAAAACTGAGCAATGCGATTAGCAAGGCTCTTTTGTTTACTCTGTCGAAGAGCGATTGCATGTTGTTTATTATTAGCTGTATTAATCTCATGGTAAGTAGAATTAATGCAAAATAGAAAAAAAAAATCACACCTTACAATGAATGCGAGGTGTGATTTAAATAGTTTGAAATCAATTTCAAAGATTCTATTTCATAATCACTATTCTTTGGGTTGTGATTGATGTAGGAAGTTGAATTTCAACAAAATAAACACCTGACGGCAGGTAGCTTACATCGATGGTTAATCGTTGTTCGTCGGAACAAACGTTTTTTCTCTGGTTACCGGTTATGTCGTAGATGGTTACTGACTTAACTGTTTGTTGGTTATTAACTAAAATGTTCAATTGATTTTGCAGAGGATTGGGAAAAATTTGTAATTCATTGCTCTGATTGTTGACTATTCCTGTGTTTTGTTCAAACATTGCTGTGGCAACCGTATTTTCGTTTAAAGTTAAGGTTGTGTCGGGCGAATAGCAGATTTCTCCATTGATATTCCATTGTCTGAATATCCATCCTTGCTGAGCAATGGCTGAAAAATTAACACTAACGTTCATTGGCAATGTATGTTGTCCGGCCTGGGGTGTGGTTGTTCCTTCACCTTCTACCATAACCGTCAGAGTAATGGTTTGGGGTTCGGTCACTGAAATGTAGTTATTTTTGGTCAAGGTTAACGTCTGATTTACAGTAACCGAGATGGTTTTGCTTCCCGGAGTTGAATAGACAATCGAGTGAGGTCCGATTCCTTCCATGCTAGCGGGGATTGCTCCATTGCCAAAATTCCATACAATGCTTTCCACTGTGACTCCTTGGTTAATAAAATTGAAGGTTACGGGTGTATTAATTGTAACCGATTGGTTATCAGCGCTGAAATCGAATCCTAAAAATCCACCCCGAGCGTAGAAGGTATAAACTCCGTCCGGTGCAACCAAAGGTTTACGAATCGTTTTCCCATTATTGTTGGTAGCTTCGATGAAATAGAAAATTTTTCCGTCGGCAGTTCTTGATGGTATATATGCCGAATAGCTATTGGCTGAGAAGGTCATCGGACTGATGTTATAACCTTGAGTTGTGTCATGACTCCAGTAGAGTTTTGCGTTTCCAATACCCGATGCAGTTGAAATTTGTGCTGAGATGAGATATCCTTCCGGGTTGAAAGGCAAAGTATCGCGGATAGATGCGTGATTGATGAAAATAGGGTCGTTGGCGGCAATTTCATGGGTAATACAATGGATAGCGCCACTGGCCGGAATTACGTTTCGCATATTGATTCCCACAATTTGATATCCCGGCATGGCATTACGATAGATTTGTAAGGCTTGTTGGTCGGTGGAAAGCCCGTAAATAGGAACAAGCACCAAATTATTCAAAATTACGGAATTGGTGTACGTAAGATAGTCAGAACCATTGCTGGGGTATCGGCCATTTTCATCGGCCGGCATAGGAATTCTTACCACACGATATGGTCGGCCATAAGGAGTAACATAATTGGTGAGAATGTAATTCAGATTGGCTTCGATTTGGGGTCCATCGGATACACCTGGCGGATATTGTCCCACCAGAAGAGTTTCTTCATCGAGAAGTTTCATGTGCATATCGATGTGGTGTATGCCGTCGTAGGGAAGTGTTTCCATTTTTACGTAGGGACGGATTCCCATATATTTTTTTACTATTGTATCAATTTGGGCGGAGGTCAGACTACTATTTTCATTTAGAATTAATTTTGAAGAAAATCCTTTGTTGAATCCGTCGGCCATAACATTTCCTCCGGTTGCAACCAATCGATTAGGGTTTGTAGTCATCTGATAGATAGGAATATTCATGTAATTGGCAACGGCTGATGGAATTTCATCGTCATTAGGCCGTGGACGATTGTAAACCCAATCGACAAAAGCAAGTTGATATGTGTTGGAAAGGTAAATACTTTGAGGACCGTAATCGCGTACCCAAACGGAGTTGTAAGGGGCGGTGATAAATTCAATATTATCGAGACTGACGCCTCCCTGCGTCAGGTAGTTTTGCACCGATGATGGGGTTGAACAAACGATATACACCTTCACAACTTGTTTGGCGTATCGTACAATCTCGCGTAAGTTAGAAGTGTAGGATGTCCATGTTACAATGACGCCTTGATTTTCTTCAAATTCGGCTGGGGTTCTTGGAATCTGATCAGGCGGTTGCGTTCCTCTATGGGTCGAATAATTTCTGAGATATTCTTCCCAAATGTTTTTCTCATATTCGGTCATCCCTCGGGGCAAATCTTGTCCCGACATAATCATGCTTGCTGATAAAAGCAGAATAAAAATAAGATATCGCATTTTTTTGTTATTTAGCTTTATAAGCTATGGTTTCAATTTCGATTTTAGCCCCCAGCGGCAAATTAGCAACCTGATAAGCTGCGCGTGCAGGACAGTCGGTTTGATAGTATTTTGCATAAATTTCGTTCATAGCCGCAAAATCTTTGATGTCGGCCAGAAGTACAGTCGATTTAACAACATCGTTTAGTGAATATCCTGCCGAATCGAGAATCGCAACAATGTTCTTCATAACCTGTTCGGTTTGTTCTTTAATTCCTTCGGGCATGCTTTTGTCAATAGGATTGATTGGCAATTGTCCGCTGATAAACAAAAAACCGTTGGCTTCAACTGCTTGGCTGTATGGCCCGATGGCTGCAGGGGCATTGGTTGTGCTGATAATCTTTTTCATTTGAAATCGCTTTTAGTGTTTGTGTGGCAAATTTAATGTTTTAACGTTTCAATAAGAAAAAATTACAAGTTTCGATTTTGGGAAATAGAACTTTTAACGTAATTTCGTGTTTTAAAGAGAAATACTAACCTGATAAAACTTTATGACTATGATGCAAAAAAACAGTTTTGAAGAAACTTTTCTCGTAAAGACATCTTCACGTCAAAAGACATGGATAGCGCCTCGATTAAAAATGATCTTGTTAGTTCCCTTTTTTATTTTAGCTATTTACGGGGCTAAAGCTCAGACTGATGTTTCGGCATTCTTAAACCTTACCAAAGATGGGATTAAGGATATCGAGACTCTGACAGAAGCCTATCTGACTCCTATGGGGAAGGGTTTTGCAACTTCTCTTTCAGGCGGATGGTTCAATACTGCAAAAACTCATCACCCTTTGGGTTTTGATTTTACTTTAGGATTCACTTTAGTTACTTTTCCGGATGAAGACAAACGTTTCAAACTGAACAATTATAACTGGAATGTGTTAACCTGGGATCGAAATCAATACACTAATCCGGTTTCCCCCACCATTGCAGGTAAACAGAGTGTACTGCTACCGGTTGGTATTGAAACCAATATCAACAATCAGCAAGTGGAGATCAATAATTTATTTACCATGCCACAAGGTGTTAATCTCCCGGCTGTTGGTCTTCCTCTTGTTCAATTGGGATTGGGGATAGGTTTTGGTACCGATATACAGGCTCGGTTATTGCCCCCGCTGACCATTTCCGATTACGGTTCCATTGATATTTGGGGAATTGGAATAAAGCATGATTTCAAACGATGGATTCCGGTGGTTAATAAATTACCTTTTGATGCATCAATCGCTGTTAATTATTCAAGCGTAAATTCTGTATTCGAAAAAATGAAATACTTCCCAACGGATTTTTTATCGGTAAATACCCAATATGTTGACCCCCAACTCATGCGTTATATGTCAACCACACCCTCATACGAACAAAATATTGAGGCTGATTTCTATAGTAAGCAAAACTTGAAATTTCACATGAATTCTTTTGCCGCTAATTTAATTGTGTCATCAAAATTACTTTTCCTTACACTCTATGGATCAGTTGGATATAGTGCCAGTAACTTCGGTATTTTATTTGAAGGGCCCTATCTTTTGCCAACCATTGAGCTAGATGGCACTAATGTCGTCTATGCGCTTAGAGAAAGCGGGAAGATTAATAATCCCATTGATATAAAGATCAAACACAATTCAATCCGTACAGGTCTTGGTGCAAGGATCAATATGGCATTTATAACACTTCATGGCGATGTTACCTATCAGGATTATATGATGTATAATTTTGGTTTGGGAATTTCGATCCGATAATCCGATCATCGTCCATGATAAAGTTAAAAGCCGGAGAAATCCGGCTTTTAACTTTTATTAACGATCTCTTTTAGTAAAGGAATATTTTTTAACGTTATAGTCCTGCCATCTTGTTCAATTAGACCCTCTTTGATAAACCGTGAAAAAGTGTGAACTACACTTTCGCGGGTATATCCAATGGTTTCGGCGATCTCCTTTCGACTTAGCGGCAAATCGAAAGTGATTTTGTTATTCAATTCGAACAATTGTAACAGAAAAGCAGCCAAACTGCCCTCAATATTTTTGTTGTGGTAAAGCAAAAGACGGTTAATTACCCTCGTGGATGTTACGGCCATTGTGTCGATTATACTAAGAGCAAAATTACCGTTTACGCGAATCATAGTCTTAAAGGTTTCAATATCAATAAGAAGCACTTCACAATCGGTGACAGCAGTAGCACGAATTTCATAATTCCGCCCTGGGAAACTATAGAGCAGACCAATAAATCGTTGCTCAGGTACTACGCGAATTGTGTTGTTCTGATTCCGAATAGTATAATCAACTTTAGCCATTCCGCTCAGAAGGTAGTAAATGTGAGTGATAAACGAACCTTGCTTTATAATAATTTCATTTTTGGTAAAATGAAGAATAGCAGTGTTACGTAAAAGTTGTTCCTTGTCGCTTACGGTCAAAGAATAAAAGGCGGGATGCTTCAGTTCGATATTTCTCATTTCAAACGATTATTTGAACAAACCTTCGTCACGGCACAACATCAAAATTGCCGATTGGGGAACAATAACGTATTTTTCTTGATTGATTTCAACCTCATAGCTGCTTTTTCCTAGATACACTGCCAGGTCACCTTCTTTGGGTTGTAAAGGAATGTATTTGGGAGTGTTGGTGGAACGCTTCCAACTTTCGTCTTCATCATCGGTTATAGCTGGGATGGGATAACCTGGACCAACTTTAATCACGTAGCCTAAAGAGATTATTTCATTCTCGGACACAGTGGGTGGAAGATACAGGCCGGTTTTGGTTCGTTGCTGAGGAGTTTTGGGTTGAATCAAAACACGGTCGCCAATCATTATGATGTTTTCCAGCAATTGTTGTTCGATTTGTGCCATAATCTTCATTTTTTGCAAAGATAATATAAAGATAGCAAAGTCTATCTTTATATCGTTAGTTAAGGGTTGGTTAATCAATTTTCATCGATTTGATAATCATGCGAATACGGAAATTTTAAAGTTGTTTTTCTATGAGACAATTTAATTGCATCGTTACCTTAAACACTTTATGCTTTATCCTTAACCGGATAATTGAAACATTGTTGGCCAAATAAACGCTCAATGAAAACCGAATGTTCCCGATTTAGAAAAATATGGATTTATAAAAAAATCGATTCTCATGGTTGGTTTCCCAAAATCGATTTCGTTATTTTTGTCGCAGAATATTAAATGGAAAAAGCATGCTTATTATTGGAATTGCCGGAGGAACAGGTTCGGGTAAAACCACCGTGGTTCGTAAAATAATGTCAAAACTTCCGGAGGAACAGGTGGCTGTACTTTCTCAGGATTCGTATTATAAAGATATGAGTCACATTCCTTTGCAGGAACGTCAGGAGATGAATTTTGACCATCCCAATGCCATAGAATGGCCTTTACTGATTGAACACATAAAACTTCTAAAGGAAGGCAAAACTATTGAACAGCCCATTTATTCATATCTAACATGTACCCGTAGTCAAGATACTATCCTGGTTCATCCCCGAAAAGTGATTATTGTTGAAGGAATTTTGGTTCTTACTTGTAAGGAATTACGCGATTTGTTTGATATCAAAGTTTTTGTTCAGGCTGACCCCGACGATCGGTTGATCCGAGTCATTTCGCGCGACATTATTGAACGCGGACGCACGGTGGAAGCTACTATTGAGCGTTATCAACAAACCGTTAAACCGATGCATATCGAATTTATTGAGCCTTCCAAAAGTTTTGCCGATATTATTGTCCCACAGGGTGGAAATAATACTGTAGCTATTGATATATTAACCAATATTGTTAAACTAAATATAGGATAATTCATGGAAACGCCGTCCTACGATAAAATCCCACTTCAGAACATTTTGTTCCTAGATATTGAAACTGTCCCCTTTGTTTCCGATTATGAATTTTTAGAGGGAAAAGCTAAAGAGTTCTGGGATAAAAAAGCACAACAATTAGCCCGAAATGAAAACGACACTCCTGAATCCTTGTTTCCCCGTGCAGGAATCTATGCCGAGTTTGGGAAAATAGTTTGCATAAGTTGCGGAATAATTGTTCAGGAAAACAATCAACGTTTTCTACGTATAAAATCGTTTTACGATGATGACGAACGGGAAATACTTAAACCGTTTTCCGAGATGCTTGAGAAATCGTTCAACGACAACTCAAAATATCTGTGTGCGCATAATGGAAAAGAGTTTGATTTTCCCTACATCGCACGTCGCATGTTGGTTAACGGAATTCGTATTCCTGAGATTTTACAGGCATCGGGGAGAAAACCTTGGGAAGTGCGTCACCTCGACACTATGGAATTGTGGAAGTTTGGTGATTATAAAAACTATACTTCTCTCGATTTATTAACACATCTATTTGATATTCCCTCGCCCAAAGACGATATCGATGGTAGTCGGGTGCGCGAAGTTTATTGGTACGATGGCGATCTGCCACGCATCGCCGAATATTGTCAAAAAGATGTTGCAGCATTGGTAAACCTTTTTTTACGGTTCCGTTATGAATCGCTAATTCCTCAGGAAAACATTCGATTTCTAACTTGAGTTAGGAAAGTAGGTTTATTTTCTAGGTGACAAAAACATTATTTTATATTCCATTGTAAGTCAATTACTTAATTTTTTTCGAAATAAACAGCTCAGAAAAGGAAGATAGCGTCCGAATTGTTTATTAAAATTACGAAAAAGGTTTAATGCAATTTCTCTTTAAGGTGTTGTAAGTGGTGCAACTTTAAACAAACCTTGGACATGGTTGTTACTTTTGGTGACCAATGCATACAATCATGCCGTATCAAACTTTTTTATCGAATTTTTCACTGTCGGCTTTTGATGAATATTATCAGGAATATAAAACTAACCCTCAGAATCTTTCGAAGGAATGGTTAGCCTTTTTTGAGGGGTTCGAACTTGCTCAAAATTCAGATTTAGATAAATCTGAATTTGATTCTGAAGAGTTTAAAGTCATTAACCTTATTGAAGCCTATCGAGAGAGAGGGCACTTATTCACCAAGACCAATCCGGTTCGGGAACGAAGAAAATATCTTCCCACTTTAGACCTTCACAATTTCGGAATTTCTGAGGATGCGCTTCAAAAGTCTTTCCGAGCTGCCTCGCTGTTGGGACTTCCTCCTTCACCCTTAGCCACTATTATTGACCATCTTAATCAAACTTATTGTCAGAGTGTTGGCGTTGAATATAAACATATTCAACATGTTGAAATGGTTCAATGGATTCAAAAACGATTAGAAACCTCGCTTGGTAAACGGTCGTTTTCTCCTGAAGAACGTCGCCACATACTCTTTCACGTACTTTCAGCGGTGAGTTTTGAGAAATTTATTATTCAAAAATTCCCGGGACAGAAATCGTTTTCTCTTGAAGGAGGCGAAAGTCTAATTCCCGCTATGGATCGAATTCTTGAGTATGGTGCCGATAAAGGCTTGCAGCAAGTTGTGGTTGGTATGGCGCACCGAGGACGACTAAATGTTTTAGCGAATATTTTACAAAAACCTTATCGCGATATTTTTGCCGAGTTTGCAGCCACAGGATATCACCAATCGGTGAATGCCGGTGATGTGAAATATCATTTGGGTTATCAAAATCGTAAAAAACTCGATAACGGTAATACCATCGAAATCACATTGTTACCCAATCCTTCGCACCTGGAGACAGTAACACCGGTGACAATAGGAGTGAGTAGAGCCATTATTGAACACCGATTCCATGGTGAATTCGATAGCGTTCTTCCGATAGTAATCCATGGAGATGCTGCTATTGCAGGGCAAGGTGTGGTGTATGAAACCATTCAGATGGCAGGATTGGAAGGCTACACTGTTGGAGGAACCATTCACGTGGTTATAAACAATCAAGTTGGATTTACCACCAACTACACCGAAGGACGTACCTCGACCTATTCAACCGACGTGGCTAAAGTTACCCAATGTCCGGTGATTCATGTCAATGCCGACGATGTTGAAGCAGTGATATTTGCGGTTGAATTGGCCGTTGAGTTTCGACAAAAATGGCATCGCGATGTTTTTATTGATTTACTAGGATATCGACGGCATGGCCATAATGAAGGCGATGAGCCTCGTTTCACGCAACCTCGTCTATATAAACTCATTGAACAACATCCTAACGTTGGAGAAATCTATTCACAAAAACTACTAGAAGATAAAGTTGTGGATTCTGCCTTTGTTCAAAACCTGCAGCACCAAATTCGTCAAACGTTGGAAATAGAGTTCAATCAGAGCACTAAAAAAAAGGAGATTACCATTCATCCTTTTGGGAAGGAACTTTGGGATGAGTTTGTATTCCCCGATGAACACAGTTTGCATCAACAGCCCGATACTTCTTATCCTGCGGAAAGGCTTATTGAACTTGCTATTCAAGCCAACTCTGTTCCTGTCAATTATGATCCATTTAAAAAGGTCTTAAAAATTTTAGACGACCGGAAGGCATTAATTCGCTCAGGTAAAGTCGATTGGGCATTAGCTGAACAACTTGCCATTGCCACTCTGCTCGACGAACATCACCCTGTTAGAATTAGCGGGCAAGATAGCATTCGTGGAACTTTTTCTCGTAGGCATGCTGCAATATATGATCAAACTGCTGAACAAAGAATCTTCCCGCTTCGCGATTTTCTGGGATTCAACCATTTTCAGATTTACAACAGCCCATTAAGTGAATATGCTGTGCTTGGATTTGAGTATGGTTATGCTATGTTTTCACCTCAAGCCCTTACGATTTGGGAAGCTCAGTTTGGCGACTTTAGTAATAATGCTCAGGTTATTATCGATAATTATATTGTATCAGCCTCAGAGAAATGGGGTGTTATGAATGGCTTAACCATGATGCTTCCACACGGATATGAAGGTCAAGGTGCCGAACATTCAAGTGCCCGAATAGAGCGATTCCTAGCTCTTACTAGTGATGACAATATCTCGGTATGCAACGTTACCACGCCGGCTAATCTCTTTCATCTGCTTCGTCGGCAATTAAAACGCAATTTTCGCTTGCCATTGATATTGTTCACACCAAAGAGTTTGCTACGTCATCCCAAAATGATTTCCGATTTGCAAGAATTCTCATCGGGAACTTTTCAACCCGTGATTGATGACCAACAAGTGAATGTAGAAGCAGTATCGCGGGTTGTTTTTTGCAGTGGAAAAATTGCCTACGATTTATTTCAGGAAAAGGAACGCTTACAAGCTACCGATGTAGCAATTATCCGAATCGAAGAATTGTTCCCGTTTCCCGGCAACGAAATTCAACTTCTGATTGAGAAATATTCAAAAGCACTGGTTTGGTTATGGGTTCAGGAAGAACCCGAAAACATGGGAGCATGGGAATATATGAGAAATCTTATTCCCATTCCGCAATTGCAAATGGTTGCTCGACGGAGAAGAGCCACCACAGCCGTCGGGTTGCAAGCAATTCACAAACTCGAACAAGAGGAAATCGTTCGAAAGGTATTTAAACCATGTACTTGCGAACGAAAACTTGGCTATTGCGGACTTCAATGTATTACTGGCAAACAACGGATAAAAATATTGAAACAAAGAGAATATCTGCAAAAATTAACCCTTGAGAATCTATGATAATTGAAGTAAAAATTCCCTCCCCGGGAGAATCGATATCCACTGTAGAGGTTGCTCGATGGTTAGTAGCCGATGGAGCAATGGTAGAAAAAGATCAGGAGATTGCTGAAATCGAATCGGAAAAGGCAACGCTAATGATTGTTGCACCGGATGCAGGAATCATAAAAATTTTAATTTCTGAAGGCAACGAAGTTGCAGTGGGAACCGTGATTTGTAACATCAACACAGATCAAACGGTATCCACCATTACTTTGGATTCCTCCAAAATTGATAATCCAAAACAATCGCAAAAGAATGATACGCAAATAAGTTCCGGAGAAAAGGCCTCTTTACCCTAATTGACCCAAAATCTCAGGAAAATTCCGATAAACTTAAAATTTCACCTTTGGCAAGACGTCTGATGGAAGAGCATCGCATCACTGCCGAAGAAGTTATAGCACGAATAGAGTCGAAACATGTAAAAGCAGCCTTAAATATTACACCAGAAGAGATTGTAAATGCTGATCATAGATTAGTGGAACGCAAGCGAATGAGTGCGTTACGTCGGAAATTAAGCGAGCGGTTGGTAAGAGCAAAAAACCAAACGGCAATGCTTACTACCTTCAATGAGGTGGACATGTCGGCTTTGATAGCTTTGCGTAAAAAATGGCAAACCGACTTTATGCAAAAAACAGGAGTGAAACTTGGATATATGTCGTTTTTCACAAAAGCTGCAACACTCGCTTTACAGCGTTATCCTGAAGTGAATGCTCAAATCGATGGCGATGAAATTATCTATTCAACGTTTAATGATATCGGTATTGCGGTTCAAACTCCCAAAGGTCTTATGGTGCCTGTTGTGCGTGATACTCGTGGGAAAAGCATTGCTCAACTGGAAGTTGAAATCGCAAAATTGGCTGAAAAATCGCGAAATGGCACTATATCCATCGACGATCTGCAGGGAGGCACGTTTACTATAACTAATGGCGGGGTTTTTGGCTCTCTTTTCAGCACCCCGATTATCAATCATCCGCAAACCGCAATCTTAGGAATGCACACCATTCAGGAGCGTCCTGTGGCCATAAATGGCCAGGTAGTTATTCGCCCGATGATGTATCTTGCCCTTTCCTATGACCATCGCTTAATTGACGGAAAGGAATCGGTAGGATTTTTATTGACGATTAAAACTCTGATTGAAAATCCAATGATGATGTTATACGATTCCCCCGATCCGGAGCAAACTTTGCTGGGAATTTAACGCTTGTATTTTATCCTTTGAATAGCTCTTTATTATTGAATTTGTAAACGATGGATTGAAAATGAAGAGTTTGATTTTAGGATGCATATGAAAACACCCTTGGGTAAACTGCCGGTGTCAATTTCAGTGTGTTTCCCTTGCAAAGGATACTGCAAAAGACGTTCGCCCATTAGGTTGTAAATCTCAAGTATGGTTGGTTCATTTTTCGCATTGATTATCATAAGCGATGAACCTTGAGCTAATGGGTTAGGGAAGATGGTTTCGTTTTGTCTGTTAGTTTCAATACCGGTTTGGGTGTAGCAAGTCCACGATAAGTCGTCGATGGCTGCTCGTTTCACCCCATCAGACGAAATTTTCACAGTTATTTCTCCGGGAATGTTGATATTAGAAAGGGTAGTTCTCACCGGAGTTTGTGAAATGGGCACAGTTCCAACAAGAATCTCGTTTACATAAACCTGCAAATTGGAATTTTCGTCGTTCAACGGGAAGAGAGTGGTTACAGTTAAATCACCGATTCCATTGGCTGTTGGGCAGGAAGCAACGTAACCTTTAAAACAGATAGCCCTCCCGTTGATGGTTTGATCGGTACGTGCTGAGGTTGCTGTCCACGTTTGACCGTTATCACCTACCCATGTCCGATTGCTATATAAGCCTGAATTTGCCGGAATATTTTGGAAACTCTCAAGAACACATTGGTTTTGCGTTTCAAGGGTTAATGCCGAAGTAGTTGGATAATTACCATCAGTCTTATAATCGGTATGTACACCATTATTATTAAACGGAAAAATGGCAAATCGATACAAGGTATTTGGTGTTAGTTGATCGAAGGATACGGTTTGAACCCCGTAGCCTACAATTTTATTGTATTGGTCGTTCACCGGAATCGTTCCATCGGTTGGAACTTGAATGTTGGTTCCCTCCGGTGCTGCTTTGATGTAGTAGTTATAAGGAATAATTTCACCACCGGCATCAATCCATGAAAGTGTAATTGTAGTAGCTGTTTGTCCGCTTGAAGTGAAGTTTGAAGGATAGTTGGATGGTTCAGGCAATAATGGTGTTCCTGAAATAACCTGACCCAACGAATAGCGGTTTTCGCGCTTCGACCAAATTTTGTAATAGTAACGTTGTTGATTCAATCCGGTATGAACAAAAGATGTATCAAATCCTGAATAAAGGACTGTACCACCGCCGGGGATGGTTTGGCCTGCAACATAATTCCCGGTGGGATTCCCAAAAATTGATGTGGTATTGTATGCCAATAAAACTTCGTTACCATTGGAGTTTAGCTGCCAGGAAAGTCTGATGGAGGATACTGATTCTCCGGTGGCTGTAAAATTGACAGGATTTTCAACAATCCCGGAAGTCCCCCAAATGGAATAAACCCATTCGGGATGATCAATAAAAGGATTTCGATTATTTTGCTTTTGGTAAACGGCTTCGTTTCGTGCAATTTCCTTTGCATTGGGAGGATCTTGTGAATGCCATTGCAGAAGTAGTTCAACTACCCATGGAACAAAAGCCGGGTAGGTACTTCCATCGGTTATTGGACACGATGATGCCCATTGTGGGAGTTTGTCTTCATAACAGGTTACCATGTAAAAGTAGCCTCGAGCCAAATCGCCTTTGAATTCATCGATAGGTTCAAAAACGGTTCCGGAATATCCCGGGAAGGAACTGGGGCCTAGCTTACCTCCGTTCTGAGATGTCCATGTCGGATTGGAAACAACTCCATAGGGATAATTACTTCGTCGGTTGTTTACATATCCGTCAGTGGGATACAAGTGAAATAAATCGGTGTACATTGGGGAAGCATCGTTAAACCATGAAGCGGGAAACGAATGTTCCCGATTATAACAGCTCCCTTCCCCATTGTAACTGCCACATTGATTCCCAAAATTGAAATTGTAAGGATCGGGACCATTGGGATTTTCAGAATAAATGTCTAGTACCGTACCATCGTTTTCGTAAAAAAGATCTTTATCGGTCGAAATAAAAGCATTCCATAAAGCGCTGTACGATAAAGCTGTGTGCGATTTAATGATATTGTGCAAGGCTGTTTTTAATTCAGGACCGGTTAATCCCTGGGCAGCATTGTAATATCCTGCAGGAGGTTGGCATTGAGCTAAATGTGAGATAAAAACAAAGAAAATAGCCGGTGCTATTTTCAAAATTCGTTGAATGTGTTTCATGATATGTTTTTATTGATTGGTTGCTTGTGATTTCAGTGTTTTAATCCTGAAACGATAGAAACGAAAAAAATAATAAGTCATAAACCCAAGCAATATAGGAATAAAGCTGGCTTGAATTAGATACGGAGTTGGGAGAGTTTCGTTGTATCGTTCAAGAATGTGAAAAAAATAGCTCCCCAGGCTAAGCATTACTAAGATTATAAAAACAGCCGCCATAACAAATTGACGAGCAAATTTCTGTTCCTTACGAATAGTCTCTTGAATGGTTTCCATAAAATTTATTTTGAAAAATAATAGTTAAAACTTGTTTTCGCCTTTTCTAAAACTACTTCGCCACGAAGTAAAACACCGATAAGAAATATAAAAATCAAGAACAATAGAAGCCTTTCCGTATCGGAACGTAGCGTCCACCATTGCTTTAGTTTTTTTATTATCGATAATTCCATGATATGAAACATTAAGGTTGGTCAGGAATAAAAGTTAAAGTTAGAAAAAATATGTTTTCCCATGTAAATGGATTCAGAAAAAAATGTGCCATAAACGAAATAAAAGTTGTAATTTCGCCACCAAAATAAAAAAATTCGCCATGTCATTCATTGATCAGAGAGTAATTTATGAAGGGTTGACCTTCGACGATGTAACTTTAGTTCCTGCATACAGTGAAGTTTTGCCGCATCAGGTCGATTTATCGACCCAGTTTTCGCGCAACATTCGTTTGATGTGTCCCATTGTGACAGCGGCCATGGATACAGTTACAGAAGCTGCAATGGCAATAGCTATTGCCCGAGAGGGAGGAATTGGGGTTATTCATAAAAACATGTCCATTGAGCAACAGGCAAAGCAAGTTAAAATGGTGAAACGTGCCGAAAACGGTATGATTATCGATCCGGTTACTATAGGTAAAAATAAAACCGTGCGTGATGCTCTTGGAATGATGAGCGAATATAAAATCGGAGGAATTCCGGTGGTTGATGCCGACCGAAAACTGATTGGTATTGTCACTAATCGTGATTTACGTTTTGAATCCAATTTAAATAGACCTATTTATGAGGTTATGACCTCAGAAAATTTAATCACAACCAACCAAAGCATTAATTTGGAACGTGCGGCTGAAATTCTTCGGAATCATAAAATTGAAAAATTGCCAGTTGTAGATGAAAACAATCACTTAGTAGGATTAATTACCTATAAAGATATTACAAAAGCTCAAGATCGTCCGAATGCTTGCAAAGATGCCAAAGGACGTTTGCGGGTAGCTGCCGGAGTTGGCGTTACCAAAGATTCGCTTGAGCGAATTACTGCTCTGGTTGAAGCCGGGGTCGATGCTGTGGTTATTGATACCGCCCATGGACATAGTAAAGGAGTCATTGATCTTCTAAAAAAAGCAAAAGCTCTCTATCCTCAGGTTGATTGGGTAGTTGGGAACATTGGAACCGGTGATGCTGCAAAAGCACTCGTGGATGCAGGGGCCGATGCAGTAAAGGTTGGAATAGGGCCGGGATCGATCTGTACCACCCGGGTAATTGCAGGAGTAGGAATTCCTCAACTTTCGGCTATCTTTGAGGTTAGTCAGGCCATCAAAGGTAGCGGCGTACCAATTATTGGAGACGGTGGAATTCGCTATAGCGGAGATATTGTAAAAGCAATTGCAGCCGGAGCAGATTCAATCATGGCAGGATCACTGTTTGCAGGAACGGAAGAATCGCCCGGAGAAACAATCATTTTTCAGGGGAGAAAATTTAAAACCTATCGAGGAATGGGCTCTATTGAAGCAATGCAGGCCGGTTCTAAAGATCGATATTTCCAGTCAGAAGCCGACGATATCAAAAAATTAGTTCCTGAAGGTATTTCGGCTCGTGTTCCGTATAAAGGAACATTAAGTGAAGTAATTTTCCAATTATTGGGAGGATTACGAGCCGGAATGGGATATTGCGGAGCTCCCGATGTTAACGCTTTGCGTAATGCTAAATTTGTAAAGATAACGCAAGCCGGAGTTATTGAGTCGCACCCTCACGATGTAAGTATTACCCGTGAGGCACCCAATTACAGTCGTAGCGATTTTTAAACAATATCTACGGAAAATCAACGTTTCCTTTTTCTTGGAAAACAAAACCGGAGATTTTTTGGAACGGGAAAATCAATTTAGTTCAGAGATAATTTTACGATTGACCATTAAATGATAAACTAAAACCTTTGAAATATGAAGAAACTATTGTTGGTGATATTAACGATAACAACAACCGCAATTTACGCACAGAAGGATATATTGCTCGAAATCAATGGAGATCGGAAAATAACGGTTGACGAATTTAAGAGAATTTATTTAAAAAATAATCCCAAAACCGACAGTATCTTCACGCGCAAAGCGTTAGAAGACTATTTAAACCTGTTCATCAATTTTAAATTGAAGGTGTATGAGGCAGAAAAATTGGGATTCGATAAAAAGAAGGAATTTAATGACGAGTTGCAAAAATATCGTAGTCAATTAGCTGAACCTTATTTGGTTGATCAATCCATATCCGAACAGTTATACAGAGAAGCTTATGCTCGGATGTTCAAAGCCGTAAGGGCATCGCATATTTTAATTCAATTACCACCCTCGCCAACTCCCAACGACACTTTGGCTGCTTATAATCGTATGCTTGAAATCAAATCACGATATCAAAAAGGTATGCCATTCGAACAGTTGGCTTTGGTCTATTCACAAGATCCCTCCGCAAAACGAAATTTAGGTGAATTAGGATACTTTTCAGCCATGAGGATGGTCTATCCGTTTGAAAATGCTGCCTTTCAGACCCCTGTTGGAGGAATTTCAGGACCTGTACGAACTCAATTTGGTTATCATCTCGTGAAGGTAACAGATACACTTACTATAGAAGGTCCCATTGATCTTCAATTTGTTGTTATTCCTGTTCGCCCAAACGACACCGCCAATACTGCCCTTGCAAAGATTTCCTTAGCTTACCAACAGGCTTTGATTGATGATTCTTTCAGTAATGTGGTTCAATCTTTCACCGAAGACCAAAACAGCAAAGCCAAAAACGGAATGCTCACCAATTATGAACCCGGCAAAATGTCACCCGAATTCGATTCGATAGCGTTCCGACTAAAAGAAAAAGAGATATCGAAACCATTTTTTTCACGTTATAACAATGCCTGGTTTATTGTTTATATCGTGAAGAAACATAAACACCCATCATACGACGAAGCTTTAGACAACATCAAGCGTAGAGTATCACGGATGCCCCATGCAAACATTCGTTCAAAAAAACTTGCCGAACATTTGATGACTCAATACAAAACGGTACGAAACGAAAAAGCATATGCAGAAGTTGTTGATACTCTTATAGCATTAACGACATCAAAGAGGAATTTAACTTCCGATATGGCTAATATTTTGAATAAACCAATTTTAACCATAAACGATACCTCCACAGTGTCACAATACGAATTTCTGCGCTTTGTCTTTCAAAAGCTGAAGCTCGAGACCGATAACATGAAACTTTTCTGCAATGAAATGTGGCCCGAATTTCTTGAACGACAAATTATTAACTACGAAGACCAAATTTTGCCATTTAAATATCCGGAATTCGCACAGATTTTAAGGGAATACCACGACGGAATACTTCTCTTTAACATAACCGACAGCGTTGTGTGGCAAAGAGCCATGATTGATACCGTTGGGCTAAATCAATTTTTCGGACAGATCAGCGATCGATATCGTTGGAATACACGCTATGACTCCTACATAATCACTTTGGAACAAAAGGAAAAAGCTCCTTCGGTCGAAAAGGTTATCAAGAAAGCTGTAACCGAGGGAGGAAAACCCGAAGAAATTCTTCAAAGAGTGCAACAAAAATTAAACGATTCAACCCTAAACCTTCGGATTGATAAAATTGTTGTTGAAAAAGGACAAAACCGATATGTTGATCAAACCAAACTCAAAAAAGGCTTTTACCGTTTAGACACAAATGAAGGAATTGCCGTTTGGTGTTACATAGCCAACGTCATTCCTCCACAGCCCAAGAAACTATCCGAAGTAAGAGGCTATGCGGTAGCTGAGTATCAAAATTATCTTGAACAGAAATGGATTGAACAACTTAGAAAAAAATATCCGGTTACAGTTCATTATGATGTGTTGGAAACCTTAATAAAAAAATAATCCACTCAGAATGGGCAATCGTTTTTTGATTTTTTTTAGCATCGTAATATTTTTGCTAAACTCCTGTAATCGTAACGCTGATAACCCTCAAAGCGAAGTAATAGCTAAAGTGGGCAATAAAAGCCTGATTATGGGTGATATTAAAATTCCTCCCGGCTTATCGAGAGAGGATAGTATATCCTTAATAAAACAAGCCTCTAACGAATGGATTTTACGGCAACTTTATTATCAAAAGGCCAAGGAAAATATCGACGAGAACGATTCAATCATTAAAAAACAGTTAGAAGAGTATAAAACAACTCTGCTTATACATAAATACAAACAAAATTTGCTCAATGAAAAAATCGATACCGTTATTCCCGAATCCGAAATAGTTGAATATTATGAGCATTTTAAGAGCCAATTTTTATTAAAATCAACTATTGTCAGAGCTTATGTGATAAAAGTTCCGGCATCCCACACAAAACAAGCTGAATTGGTGCAACTGCTTAATTCAAATCGCGAGGAAAGTTTGGGAGCAATAAAAGATATCTGCTATCAGAATGCCCGATATTTTAATTTCGATATTCGTTGGCGAACCCTTTCTTCTGTCTTATCCGAAGCAGGAGTGAGCCAATCACAACTCCACCGCGATGCGGTTTCTAATGGACGATTATATGAATTTGATGCCGGCGATTTAAAAGTTTTAATTAAGATTCTTGACATAAAACCTGCAGGAGAAATCACGCCTTATGAAATGGCATATAATGAAATCAAAACCTTGTTGCTTTTTAAACGGCGTGAGAAGTTTTTATTAAAACTTGAAAATGAATTGTTTCAGAATGCCATTCGGAAGGGAGATATTTATAGAAAATTTCCGGATTAGGGAAGATTATTTATGCATCAACTAAACCCGATTTTGTAAAACTATAGAACCTAAAAAGCGATTCGATGAATAAAATTATAGTAGTACTTTGTGTAGCTTATTTAATTTTCGGTGGTGGAATAAAAGCTCAAAACACAGGAACCACCATCGATGAGATAGCTGCAATTGTTGGCGATAAAATTATTTTGAAAAGTTATATTGAAGGGCAACGAGTCCAATTGTTACAACAACGATATTTCACAGACCGTGATCTGCGATGTCAGATCCTTGAAGATCAATTATATACTAAATTGTTGCTTAATCAGGCTGAAATTGATAGTATTGAAGTATCCAATCGCGATGTTGAAATCGAATTGGATCGACGTATTAATTACATTATTAGTCAATTAGGCAGCGAAGCCAAAGTAGAAGATTATTTCGGGAAAAGCATCCTTGAAATCCGGGAAGATTTTAACACAAACATTAAAGAACAAATGATCAGTCAGCGGATGCAAGCGAAAATAACTGCCGATATAAAAGTTACTCCAACTGAAGTTCGTCAATATTACGAATCTCTGCCCAAGGATAGCATTCCCATCATCCCTACCACTTATGAGTTGCAACAAATTGTGCGATATCCTAAGGTTGACGAGCTTGAAGTTTTGGCTGTAAAAACACGGTTAGAAGAATTTCGCGAACGAATCAAAAAAGGAGAAAACTTTGCTACTTTAGCCGTGCTCTATAGCGCCGATCAAAACTCAGCACGAAAAGGCGGTGAATTAGGATATGTAGGTAGGGGCGACTTAGTTCCGGAGTTTGCCAATGTTGCCTTTAAACTGCAAAAAGGAGAAGTTTCCCGAATTGTGAAAACAGAATATGGTTACCATATCATTCAGTTGATTGACCGAAAAGGTGAGCGCATAAACGTTCGTCATATTTTACTTACCCCTAAAGTTAAACCCGAAGAAAGATTAGCTACCATACAATTCCTCGACAGTGTTAGAACATTAATTGTCAACGACTCGCTTAAGTTTGAGGATGCGGTTGCACGATTTTCTCAAGACAAAGAGACTCGAAATGGTGGTGGATTCATATTAAACCAAAACAATAACTCTATCCGTTTTGAGCAAACAGAGATAGAATCATCCATAGCCTCCGTAATCAAGGACAAACCAGAAGGGTTTATTTCAGAACCCTTTGAAACTATAGATCAAAACAACAAAACTGTGATTAAAATTGTTCGTATTCGTCGTAAAATAGAAGCCCATCAAGCTAACTTAGTTGATGATTTTCAAATTCTGCAAGAAATGGCCCTAAATCGAAAAAAAGAGGAGTTCATTGGGAAATGGATTAAAGATAAACGAGAATCCACATACATCAGAATTAGCGATGAGTACAAAAACTGTGATTTTCAATATCCATGGTTTAATCAGAACTAATAATTGAAAGATGAATCAAAAGCCTACGCTACAAGATATTGAGCGCCTTCATGAACTTTATGTTCGCATGGGCGAGGAGCTCCACAAAACTATAATAGGTCAGGATGATATTATTGACCAATCCCTAATTGCGATGTTTACCGGAGGTCACGCCTTGTTGACAGGAGTGCCTGGTTTAGCCAAAACGCTCTTGGTAAACAGTCTTGCAACCATTATGGGATTATCGTTTAAAAGGGTACAATTTACTCCGGATTTGATGCCGACTGATATCATTGGTGCAGAAATATTGGATAGAGATCGGGAATTTAAACATGTGAAAGGTCCAATTTTTACTAATATTTTGCTTGCCGACGAAATCAACCGAACTCCGCCCAAAACCCAAGCTGCTCTCTTGGAAGCCATGCAGGAAAAAGCAGTCACTGTTTCCGGAGTACGATATCCCTTGCCGTATCCTTTTTTTGTTCTTGCAACACAGAACCCTATTGAGCAAGAAGGAACTTATCCACTGCCCGAGGCGCAACTCGATCGTTTTATGTTTAACCTAATTCTCGATTATCCTACTCATAAGGAAGAGGTTGAAATTGTAAAAAACACAACCATTGATTTTACAATCAAAAGCCAACAAGTTTTGCAGCCCGACGACATCAAATTCTATCGTTCTATACTTCCACAATTACCAGTTACGGATCACATTATCGAGTTTGCCGTGTCAATAGTGGAAGCTACACGACCTAATCGTGCTAAAACTCATCGGTTGGCCAATGAGTATCTGGCTTGGGGAGCAGGCCCGCGAGCATCGCAATATCTCGTGGCCGGGGCAGTAACCCATGGTGCCCTTCATGGTAAGCCCACTCCTGAAATGAGCGATGTTATTGCAGTTGTTAAACCAACTTTACGACACCGTATCGTTAAAAATTTTAAAGCAGAAGCCGAAGGAATTACTACCGATTTTATTATTGATGAAATTGTTAGTTCGGTTAAATCTGCGATGGCAAAATAAACCTATGGCATCGATTCATCAATGGATTGGCTTCACTGTATTTTTGATCCTATTCCTGGCAAATGATCAGATTTTGTCTCAGACTGCCAATACCAAAATTACATTGAAGCGTGCTGATATTATGGTTTATAATGAAAAAGTTGAAAGCAACGCTCGAAGGTTAATAGGGAACGTTGTTCTGCAACAAGAAGATATCTTAATGTATTGCGATAGCGTTTATTTCTATAACATTGAAAATAATATAAAAGCGTTTAGTCGCGTTAAACTCATTAAAGCCGATAGCATTAAAGTATTTAGCGATTATCTTTTTCATTACGGAGAAATAAAGAGGTCGGAATTTCGAAATAATGTTGTCCTTAGAGACAATAAAATCACCATATACACCGATAGTCTTAATTACGATTTTATTCAAAACCGGGCTTATTATTTCAACGGAGGAAAAATTATTGACAGCACCACAACCTTATCAAGTGAAACCGGATATTATTATGCTGGGGACAAACTTTTTTTCTTTAATAAAAATGTAGTGGTGGAACATGAAAACTATCGCCTTTATACCGATTCGCTAAAATATGAAGTTGAAACCGGAATTATCCGATTTGAAGGCCCAACCACAATGGTAAACGATACTATAACTCTTTTTGCTAAAAAGGGTTGGTACAACACTAAAACTAAAAAAAGCAATATTTGGGATAGTGCACAGTATTTTAGTCTCACCCAAAAGTTTATTGCCGACACTATTTTGTTCGATCGGGTAACCGGAATTGGGGAAGGTTTTAACAGAATTCGTTTAACACAAATCAAGGATAGCATAATATTGTCGGCTAATTATGCAAGGTATAATCAAAACACTGGCGAAATTTACATGACTAAAAGAGCCTTTGCTACCCAAATCATCGATGGTGACTCCATTCATCTTCATGGCAAGAATATTTTCTCGTATCAAGACACGATTGACAGTACAGTTTTTCGCAAAGTATTGATTTATCCTCAAAGTCAGTTGTTCGGGCCTTCGATTCAAATGCGTTCCGATTCTGTAGCTGTTTCTATGAAAGATTCAGTGATACAGTTGTTTAACAAACCGATTATTTGGCTTGAAAATATGCAACTCACGGCCGATTTTATTGAACTTCACATTAGCAACAGCGATTTACGTGAGGTGCATTTATACAACAACGCTTTAATTTCCAATCAACACGATAGCATACATTTCGACCAGATTAAAGGCAACACAATAATCTGTTATCTAAAAAATCGAAAACTTGAGAGAGCAAAAGTTGATCGTAGGGCAGAAGTAATATATTACATCACCGATAAAGATCGATTAACTTCCATGAATAATTCAATTTGTCGGAATATTTCAATTTATTTCTCTGATGATCAGATTGATCAGGTGGTTTTTCATTCAAAGCCGGAGGGTAAGGTTTTGCCAATGGAAGAGTTGGATAAATCAAACATGTATTTTCGGAATTTCAAATGGTTCGATCATTTACGTCCCAAAAAGTTTGAAGATATTTTTGACTGGAAGCAGTAAGTTGCGTCTAATTAATTGTCACGAGCGTTTGTTCTGCAATTGCAACGGGAATAAAAATGGTTTGATTGTTGACAGAAAGGGTTGTTCCTGTTGAAAGATCGTTTGCGATAATCACGACTTTTTCAAGATATATCGAGGCAAGAAGCGGAAGAAAGTGTTCGTTAACCAGACCAATGGTTTGAAAAGCTACCACAACGCCAACATTCCCCATTTGGAGCTTAGTTAAATGTTGTGTTTCTATCGACTTGTTAAACAGCGATTCACCAGAAAGTCCAACAGATAAGCGCATTTTAGCATCAATAATGTTGAAAGTGTGATCATAAATGTTCTGTTCCCATGAAAAACTTTCGGATCTGGCTTGAAAATGCGGAAGCGATAATGTTTTAAACAGGAAGCTCTCCAGAACTAATATTCGATAATAAAGTTTTTGCGCAAAAACAATTCCCGATTCGGTTAAATCAGTGGAGCCGTAACGGGTATGTCGGATATACCCGGCCAACGACAATTGATTAATAAGTTGCGAAACGTTGGGTTTTGAGGTTTGAATAATTTGTGCAAGGTCACTTACTCGGATTTGCCTTTTTTGTATATGTCTCAAAAACAGATAAAAGAGAATCATTCTCGAAGAAAGACCCATGAATTACTTTTTTATGAACGTTGCAAGTGTATCGATTAAATGAGATGGCCTGATTGGTTTGGAAAGATAGGCATTACAGCCGGCTTCAAGACTTTTTTGTTTCTCGTCGGCTAGAGCATATGCCGTTTGAGCTATGATTGGCAAATTGGGACGAAGATTTTTAATCTCACGAGTGGCTGTATATCCATCCATTAACGGCATCTTAATATCCATCAGCACTGCATCAATGTTTTTATTGTCTGCTACCATTTCAAGGGCTTCTTTTCCATTTAATGCCCATAAAATTTTAATCCCGGTTTTTCGTAATGACTCTTCAATGAATATGAAATTGTTTTTTTCATCCTCTGCCACCAAAAGAGTTTTTCCTTCAAAAATCTTATCATCGCTTTGCTTATTTTCTTCAGACTTGTTGATGGCAAGAGGTATGAAGAAAGAGAAAACAATGCCTTTTTGATCTTGGCATCGAGTTACGGATATTTCTCCTCCCATGAGTCGAACAAGCCCACGTGCTATAATTAAATTGAGCCCGACACCCCCATAATTTTCCATTCCACCGCTAAAAGCGTTTCGCTCAAGGAGGTTTGATAGAACGTAGTCGCTTACCGAAGCGTTTTTATCTTCTATATAGAATTCTACAAAATTTTCTTTATGATAGTAACCAATGCGGAAGGTTCCTTTGCGCGTATATTTAAAGGCATTATTAATGATGTGAATAAGAATTTGTTTTATTTGAAATGCATCAAGGGTGACTTTAAAATCGGATTCATTATCAACAATTTCAAAGTTTATATCTTTGTATTCGTTACCTTGAAGCTGTTTGTCAAAGTATCCGGCAACATCCGAAAGCAGTTTTTTTAATGAAGTTGGTTCGGGTTTTATTCTTATCTGATTTGATTCTATTTTTGAAAGATCTATAATATCATCAACCAGTTGAAGAAGAGAATTAGAGCTTTTACGTATCATCTCCAGAAAATCTTCACGTTGATCGTCGGTTAAGTCTTCATCCTGCAATAAATCTGAAAATCCAATGATGGAGTTCAATGGAGTTCTTATTTCGTGACTTATACTGGCCAGGAATATGGTCTTTAGGCGATCGCTCTCTTCGGCTTTCAACTTTGATTCCGATAGAGCTTTTTGTATTTCATATTGTTGGGTTATATCTCGGCTAATTCCAACAATACCTAATATGCGACCATCTTGACCATAGAATGGGACTTTCAGAGTGTCAAATAAAACACTTTTTCCGTTTGGGAGAATTCCCCATTTTTCAACTCGTTGACTCTTACTCGTTTCTAAAACTTTTCGGTCGACTTCATGATATTCTAGAGCTTGTTTTACATCAAATAACTCGTAGTCGGTTTTTCCGATATAATCGTCGTCTGTAAAGTTGTTATAGCGTTTAAATGCTGAATTGGAACCGATATACCTGAATAGCGTATCTTTATAGAAAATTAAATCCGGTATTGAATTTATGATGGAGAATAAAAGCCCACTTTCTTGTTCAAGACGTTTTTCGGCCTTATATCGCTTGCTAATGTCCTGAGCAAAAATAAGTATATGATTTTCATCGATGGGATGACGCGATATTTGAAGGATTTTTAAAAGACCGCTGTGGTCAACAATTTTCAATGGTTCGTTTGGATTGAATTCCCCGCTAAAAAGTTTTAGATATTGAGCATCGTTTTTGGTGCTTTCAAGGATTGCCAAACTCGATTCGTTGTTTTCATCAAGTCCTAACAATCGATTGAGATTTTTATTCCAGAGTATAGGTTGATTTTTTTCGTTGACAACAAACATTGGATGGGGAATAGCATCAATGATGTTCTGCAACTGTGTTTTTTGCACGTTGACTTCTGAAATTTCTCCCTCTAGAATTTTGATTTTGTTCTGAAGGTTTGATATTTGTTTACGAAAACGCCAGATAATAAGTATGAGCCCAAGAGCTAGAATGGTAATTATTACGTAATATATTGATTGATAGGGAAAGGTTGGACTCATCAATGATTCGGCGCTCTCTTTGTTGGGGTTAATGAACCATTTTTCCTGAATTTTTTGCAGCTCACCGCTTTTGATTAGCATTGACAAAGCCTCATTAAAGATTTTGGCAAGAGAATCGTTGGAATAATTAAATCCCATGCTGTAGAACAATTGCACCGAATCGATGGGTTTTGACCAGATGTCGTTGTAGTTATATTTTTCGGAAAAAAACAATCCGGCTTTTTCCGGATAAATTAGATAGATATTGTCCTTATTCTGAGAAAAAAACGATTCACATTGCATTGAACTAACCAGATAACAGGTCATATTCTTGTTTCGGGAAAATATTTCATAAACTTCCGGAATATCGGTAATGTAATAGGTACCGGTATTTTGAGCAGGATCACTTTGATTGCTATGGCCGAAAATGGATAAGCGAATTTTATTGTGTGGGGATAATAACCTGAATTTTCTCAGATTGCCTGATTCATGGAAAATGGTAGTCATCAAATCGATTTGTCCTCTTTCTAAATCTCGCTTGAGTGTTGCGTAATTTTTTTGGATGTATATGAATTCGATAGGAATTCTTTGCTTTATCGCTTCAAGAACATCAATGTTGTAACCAACAGCTTTACCATTTATCACATATTCATACGGAGGAGCATCGGGAGTGATACCAACTTTTAAGGTTAAGCAGTTTTGGGAAAAAGCTGAGTTGGAAAAAGTGAATAATAAGAGGTTTGTAACACTTATTGTGAAAATCAGGAATTTCAAATTGGTTTTCGGCTGCATTTTCCCCTCTGGTTAGTACGTTAACAAAGATATTTTTTTTTCATTACTTCTCCAACATTTATGAAATGAAATAAAATAAAAAAGTCCCCTCGTTAGAAAGGACTCTTTAGATTGAAATTTATGGATGCCTAAACGTTGAATCGAATGTGTAAAATATCTCCGTCTTGAACAATATAGTTTTTGCCTTCGATAAAAAGTTTACCTTTTTCTTTACAAGCATTTTCTGAGCCTAATGTTATAAAGTCTTGGTATTTAATTACTTCGGCTCGAATAAAACCTCGTTCCAAATCGCTGTGAATAACGCCGGCAGCTTGTGGAGCCGTGGCACCACGGTGAATTGTCCATGCTCTGATTTCTTTGGGGCCAACGGTAAAAAACACTTCAAGGTTCAATAGACGATAGGCAGCTCGTATTAGTTTGTTGACTCCGGGTTCGGTTAACCCTGCATCGGTCAGAAATGCCTGTCGATCTTCCTCATTCTCCAGATCTGCAATTTCTGCTTCTAATGCTCCGGCAATGGTTAAAATCTCGGTATTTTCATTTTTTAGAAAATTTTTCACGGCATCAACATACCGGTTCCCGTTTTTTAAAGAGGCCTCATCCACATTACATACATAAATGACAGGTTTTACCGATAATAGAAATAAGTCGTCGATGTAATGTTTATCTTCATTGGCGACAGGTGCGGTTGATGCATTTTGAAACGATTCCAAATGTTTTTTATAGATCTGAAGGACTTCGATGGCTTTTTTGGCATCTTTGTCGCCTGTTTTGGCCACCTTCTCCATCCGTTGTAGTTTCTTTTCGATAGATTCGAGATCTTTTACTTGCAGTTCAAAATTTACGGTTTCAATATCGCGTACCGGATCAATTGACCCTTCGATATGTGGAAGGTTTTCATCGTCGAAGCACCGCAGAACGTGAATTAGGGCGTCGCAATTGCGTATATCAGACAAAAACTTGTTACCCACGCCTTCGCCTTTATTGGCTCCTTTAGTTAAGCCCGGAATATCTACAATTTCAACAGTAGTGTGCACAATTCTTTCTGTTGGTTGCAGTTTTGCCAATTCATACAATCGATCGTCAGGAACATTAACGATGCTGATGTTGGATTTATTTGAACTGAAGGCAAACTTTCCGGTTTGTGCTTTTGTAGCCGACATACAGTTGAAAATCGTACTTTTCCCAACGTTTGCCAAGCCTATGATTCCGCATTGTAAACTCATATACCAATTTTTTCTGCAAAAATAGCGTTAAAATCGGTTTTATCGAATTGGATATGTAAAAGATTTACGAAACAATCTTACTAGTGGTCTGTTTTGGGCAGGGATACGGTGAAAGTTGTGAATACCCCGGGTTCGCTCTTTACACTTAATTGTCCTTTGTTTAGAGCGGTAAATTCTTTGCATAGAACCAGTCCGAGACCCGTTCCGGCCTCTTGCTCTGTTCCCTTTTGCGATTGTATTTCATTAAGATTGAAGAGCTTGTCTTGTGTTTCTTTAGAAATTCCAATTCCATGGTCGGTTACAGAAATATTCGTCTGGTTTTCTTGCGATTGTGCCTCAATTTCTATAGTTGATTTCCGATAACTGAATTTTATAGCGTTGGTTATAAGGTTACGTATTACAGTGGAAATTAGGTTAACATCAAAGAACCCTGTTAGTGTAGAATCAACCTCTAAAGAAATCGATACCTCTTTTCGTTCGGCCATCATGCTTAGTTGATCAACTACATTTTCAATCATGGGTTTAATCGGTTGAATCTTCGGGTTGTATTCAATTTTACCGCGTTGTGTTCTTGACCATTCCAATAGGTTTTCGAGAAGCTCAAAGGTGTTGAGGGCTGCATTGTGGATTATTCCGATAAATCGTTTGGTATCTTTGAGATCAGTAGAATCGAAATTTTGAAGTAAATATTCGGAAAATCCAAGAATCGAATTGAACGGATTGCGCAGATCATGGGATATTATCGAAAAGAATCGATCTTTTGTACTGTTCATTTCTCGTAGAATCTTTTCCTGTTCGGAGAGTTGTTCCCTGGTTCGAACTGCTTCACTAATGTCGAAGCCAATAAGAATGATTTTCAATTCGTTATTGATTGGATGTTTCCAGGAGCTGATGGTTAAATCAATCCATTTTTTTATTCCGGAAGATGTTGTTATGGTAAAAATTTTACGATAAGGCTCTTGCTCATTTTTAAAAGTGAAAGCGTTTATATGTTGGAAAAGTTCAAGTCGTTGAGAATTATCAAAAAGGTTTTCGATGCTTGAGTTTTCTTTTTGATTGTCAAATTCGAAAATTTCGTAGAACGTAGAGTTACATTTTTCAATGATACCACTAGGATTGATGGAAGCTATGGCTGCTCCGGCATTTTCAAAAATAGCTTCATATTGCTCTTTCGTTTCGTTGATGGATTTAATCAATCTGAAATACTCAGTAATATCTTGAATCAAAGCCAGACAATATTCGATGTTTTCTTGTACCCCTATGATAGGAATCAGTACTATTCGCAAAGAAATATGTTCAAGGTTTAGTTCCAGAGTTTTTGATTTTCCGGACGAAAATACTTGGTTGACATAGCTTTGAAAATCTAAGTTCCCGAGTTCTTCTGCTAACGAAGAGATATGTTGTTGGATGCCGGGTTTTGTTCTTTTTGTCAGCAGAGAGATTGTTTCTCCTTCAGCGAGTAGAATGGTGTTATTAATATCTATCAGAATTATGCCTGTTTTCTGAAGATTACTAAAAAGGTTTTTGACAAATGATTCAGAGAAAAAGCTCGTTCTTTCGAGAAGTTTTCGATAGGTTATGTTTTCGCTTATGCTTACGAAGTGAGTTATATTTTGGTTATCGTCATATAGTGGTGATATGGTGGAATAAATCCAATAGAAATCACCGTTTTTATCTCTATTTTTAAATTCTCCTCGGAAAGGCTTCCCTGACTTGATGGTTGTCCATAAGTTTTGATAGAATTCCGGAGGTTGAGCACCACTTTTACTGATGCTACTTGGTTTTCCGATTAGTTCTTGCAGTGTGTATTTGGAAACTTCACAAAATCTCGGGTTTGCATATTGGATAATTCCATTCTTATCGGTAAAAAGAATTAAATTGGCGCTTTGGTCAATAATACTCTTAAAAACACTTTCTTTGCTTAAATCCGATAAATTCCACATGGGTATGCTTGGGTTGTTTTGAAGTGGTTAACAAACAAAGCTAATGTAAAGTTTTTATTTTGAGTGTTGTTAGACAAACATTAAGATATCGTTAACATTTTGATATTTTTTTTTAGGCTTTTCGATGAATTTTAGAAATTTGCCGAAGATTATGATTAAACAACTATGTTACTATTTTTTATTTATCTCTTTCTTGTAGTTTTTCTGATATCCAGAATTCCCTTTTTTAAGAATTCAACCATCCGTATCGGATTTCTTCAAATTGTGTTTGTATTAAAAGTGATTGTGGGTATATTGGTATTGTTGATTTATGAATACTACTATCCATCCGATACTGCAGATGTTTTCAATTATTTTCGTGATGGCAAGATTTTGCATGATGTTTTTTTTCGCTCACCCGGTGATTTTTTTTCAATCTTAACAGGAATTGGAGATAATCGACCTCATTTGCATCAGTATTACAATGAAATGTCGTTTTGGATCAAGCCGTTCGATTATAATTTATACAACGATAATAAACCAATAATTCGTCTGCATGCTCTTTTTCATTTTTTCTCGGGCGGGAACATTTATGTCCATGTTATTTTTTTTAATGTATTGTCGATTTTGGGTTTAATAGCAATGTTTCGTTTTTTGATTCGTTGGTTCGATTCCGAGAAAAGGCGTGTTACATTTCTTATTTTCCTAATGTTTACACCCACCATAATGTTTTGGGGGTCAGGAATGCTCAAGGAGAGTTTCCTGATATTTGTGTTGGGATTTTTCCTGTGGTTCTGCGGCCGCTTACTTATGGAACCGGTCAACCTTAAGAATGTTATTGGATTAGTGCTGTTTTTCTTTCTCATGACTCGTGTTAAGATCTATGTTCTTCTTTCGTTGATTCCGGCTTTGCTGTGGTTATTTTATCAAAACAAATTCCCTAAATTTAAAATTCTATCATTCATCGGCATTCATTTGCTGATGGTTCTGATGGTTGGCTTATGGGGAATAATTTTGCCTCAATATGATCTAGTCGATATTTTAGTCAGCAAGCAAAACGATTTTATAAATTTTACCACAGAACTTGCGCCTGCCGGTAGCTCGGTAGCATTGCCTCGTCTTTCAAAATCGTTTTGGTCAATTATCAGCTTAGCTCCGGTTGGATTTTTCAATTCGCTTTGTCGGCCTACAATATTCGAAGCTCATAATCTAATGGCATTTTTTGCTGCTCTCGAAAATGCAGTTTTTAACTTATTATTGCTGTTCGCTTTGATTTTTTTTCGGAAAGATGCACTTAAATCTCCTTTGTTTCTTTTTTCAATCTCTTTTGTGGCGATTTTATTTGTAGTTATCGGGATTACAACACCGGTGTTAGGAGCTTTGGTTCGCTATAAACTTCCGGGCTTGATTTTTTTTATTTCAATTCTTATGTTGGCTTTTGATTTTTCAAAACTTTCCAATCAAAGAGTTTTTTCCGGGGTTATTAATGCAGTCAACAAAAAATTCTCTTTTCTATCCCAATGGATATTTCAGTCGAATGGAAAATAACCTTTGTTGAACAGTAGTTTGGTTATTTCAATAATTTCAATTTTTCAAGCATCGATAATTCATGAAGCAGGTTAGGAGTGAAGATTTCCGAAGGTTGTGACCTGATTTGTGATAAAGTCCACCACCGTCCGGTTTCCGCTTCGTTTTTATTGATTTTGGGTTCATGGTTCGTGATTTCAATGAAAGAAAACACCAGCTCTTTTTCAATTTCATTTTCCCAGATGTATTGAACCCATGAGCGAAGATTTTCAGGATAAAGGCTTGTTTCTTCTTTCATTTCACGCAATAGCGCTTTTTCTATAGTTTCTGTCCAACGAACATGCCCTCCGACAGCGGTATCCCATTTCCCCGGTTGAGTTTCTGCTTTTTTAGATCGTTGTTGTAAAAAAAGTTGGCCATTGGAATTGATAATATGGCAATGAACTACAGGATGCAATAACTTGCTACCGTTATGAACTTTTTGGCGAATGATTTTTCCTGTAACGTTTCCTTGTTCATCAACAATCGGAACGTGTTCTCTAAATCGGTTCACGAAGGTTAAAAAGAAATTGTAGAATAAAATTCCGACCGGAATTGCAACTATACCGACGATTGATACGACAATACAAGTATTTGTTTTCCAATAAAATCCTCCATAGATAAGCAATAATGTATGTAATCCAAGAAGATAGAATGTGATGATGAAGTTTTTACGCAATTGAGATGATTGTTGTTGATTCAGTTGCATCAATCCCAACGATGTACGTTCAATGAAATCAGAAAATTGTGATGGAACAATGAATAAAGGTATGGCAAGGTATATCATTACTAAGATTTGAGATAAAGCTGGTTTAAAAGCCATAAACCTGTCGGTCTCCCAAAACGTTGAAGCTATTCCTAATAAAGTTAACAAAAGAGTGTCGTAAAAGAGAAATCGGTCAAAAACTCCGGTAAAAATTTTTATGCTAATGAAGGTGACTATTCCGGTTATTATGGCAACCGCGGCTGCTTGTTTCATGGGTAAAAAATATTCGGCAGCGATGTAAATAAGCAGTGGAATAAAGCTTAGCAAAAAATGGGTTTGTTTTGATATGGATTTCATTCCTGGGGTTATTTCGATGAACGTGGAACAATCAGCATTTGGCCGACCTTAAGCGGTTGGTTATTTTTAATTCCGTTTGCTTTGGTAATGTCCGACACTTGGACATGATATTTGTCGGCAATAATCGATAAGGTTTCTCCGTTTGCTACAGCGTGTTTAGCTATAATGGGGATTTTTATTTTTTGACCGTATTTAAGATTTGCCGCTTTTATTTTATTGAGTTGCTCTAGCTCGGAAACAGAAACATTATATCGGAGGGCAATTCTGAACAAACTTTCTCCTTTTTCAATTTTATGTTCGATGATTGTTGATTTATTGCTCGATATTTTGGTCTCTGATGACTTATTTTCCTTTATATTAGAAGTTTCAACCGGGGGAGTAATTTCGGTCGATTTAGTTTCTGTTTGTTCTGTTTTAGATTTTGGTTTAACAAGCGGATCTTCGATAGTTTCACCTGGTCTGATAAGAATAAATATGATGATTGCGAAAAGCCCTAGAATCGTTGCAATAAGATAATACATTCTTTTTTTGGAATGGCCATGCGAAGATTTTTCGATTGACTTTTGTTTGGGGGCTTCAGCTAGAGGCGGGAGTTCGGTTTTATCGACAAGTCGAGATATGGCAATTACGTAATTTTCAGGTGCTTGTGTTTCATTGAGTTTATAAACGATTTGGTAACAAATTAAATCGATGGAAATATCCTCTTGTGTTAGAAGTTCGGCAATTTGTTCGTCGGGAAACTCTTGAGTCAAATTTTGATTTGCACAAAAAATAGCATCGTCTGCTACTGCTTGGATAGGATTTTTGGAGAGATGAAAACTGGCATTTTTTTCGACTCCCAAGAGCGATGATTGACCTTCAGAAGTAAGGTGTTCCGGTTTATAAAGTTGATAAAGAACTGATTGACGTTCCAACAAGATGAATACTTTTCCTTTAGCGGCATAATAGATTAAATCATTCCAAACAACAACTACAGCGATGTTTACGCCCATTCCCCGAAAACGTTCATTTTTCATGGCGTGGTCATAAACCATGAAATTTGCCAATATCATGGCTCTTTGAAGCGATGATTGAATATTCCTAACGGGGTTATTCTGGAAGTGTTTCTTTATCCCTTCCAAGGCTAACTTTGCTGCTAATGAGCCGCCTTCGTGGTTTATGCCATTTTCTCCGGAACATAGAACAATGCAAAATCCGCAGGGCAATTCAAAGCCTTCGCAAAATTCCATGCTGTATGTTTTCCCACGATAGGATTGTGTTGAAAAATCAATTCTTAATCCTGAACCTGTTTGCATGGTATAGGTTTTTAATTTCTCTGCGAAGTTACAATATTTTGACCACTAAAGTCCGGTTTCGATTTTGAATGTTTGACCGGTAATTTTTTCCCCATCGCGATAAAAAAGGGTATCGCTTTTTGATGTAATTTGTAGATATTCCCGAGCTTGGGGTCCATCGTTAATGATGACTCGAAAAACTTTTTTCCCTTCCCAATCGTGATACTCTTGGGTAATCCCTTTTTCATAGGTTCGGGCTAAATCTATCAAGAAATTTTTTGTCCTCGATTCCGGAGTAAATGAAAATGGTTTGAAAATTGACTTTCGTTGCTCGATTTTATTGAGCTGAATATTGATGTATGGGTCGTTAGGGTTTAGTTGTTGGGCTTGTCGGTATAATTTCTCTGCTAAATCATAATTTCCCATGGAGAAATTTTTATCGGCATTTTCCAGCAACTTTCTAAACTGCGTTACTTGATTGCCGGTTGTTGATTTCAAAATATTTTTTTCAATAAATTGTTTTTGTTTAAACACATAATCGTCGTTTGGAAATAAATCGGAAGCTAATTGAAAGTAATAAAGAGCGTTCATGTAATCTTTTGAACCTAGATATTTGTCTGCCATTGCTACATAGTATTCAAAACGTCGGGAACGGAATAACGAATTATCGAATCTTCTTGAAAGCGTGTCGGTGAGCTTACTTTTATAATTTGTGAAATCGCTTTCAGGAAATAAGAATATAGCCTCTGAGAAAAATACCGATGCTTTACTGAAGGCATGTTCCCGGATGCATGAATCGCCTAAATAATGCAGTTCCAAAAATCGCTCGTAATTTTTCCCGGCCCGAAGCATATTTTTTTCTAACGCTTTAAGTTGTTCCAACGGATAGGGGGAGTATGGGTCTAATACTCCAGCTGCCAGAAGATAATCCATAGCTTTGATATATTTCTTTTCTTTGTTGGCTTTCTCCGCTTGAGCAGTAACTACATGATATTGTCGTGAGCGTTCTTTTTTCACTAATTCCAAAGTCTTTTCTCCTAGCTTTTGGATCTTTTCTGTGTAGGAGATATCGTAATCAAATTCTCTCCATGATGGAATATAGAAAATTTTTGCTACAGGAAGTTGAAATAAAGAGTAATCGATTCCAGGTATTTCGGGAAACAGTTCAAGGTTGAACCAAAAGGTCCAATTTTTACTTTCATTTTCTTCAACGGTAGAGTTTATCGAAACGGTCTTACTAACGTAATTATAGGCTGAAAAAATAAGTTGATATTCGCGATTCAACTCTAGATTAAAATCAAATTTTCCACTGATATCCGTTTCCTGTACCATTAATAATGCTCCTTGAGAATAGAGCTGAATAAGGGCTCTATTGATGGGCTTCCATCCGTCACGAAGAAAACCTGATATTGTCAAGCTTCCCGTCTGAGCAAGAGAGAATTGACTAACAAAACCAAGAATCAGAAAAGAAAGGAACTTGTTCATTTTAAATTCTTTACAAATTGATGTATTATTTCGAGATATTCTTGGTTATTCGATAAAAAGGATGGATGCTTTCCACCTTCGAAAAATATCGTGTTGGCATTTGGAACGATTTGTTTCATTCGATTCATCTTTTCAATTATCGTAGGTATTTCTTCATCTTTCAGGGAACACGTAAAAGTTACGGGACAGGATATTTCTAACGGTTGGTCGAAAAAAAATCTACGATGTCGGACAAACCACAATAACCGTTGATTGTCTTCCGAAAGAATCTTTTTCCAATTTTCTCCCATAGTAAAGCTTTCGAATAATCTAAAAAGGAAGAATCGCTGAATGCGCTTTCGATGACGTACGGTACGAATTGCTTGCTCAGGAGTAATTTCATTTCCATCAAAGCTATCGCAGAAAACGCCGGTTATTTTATCAAACAAAATTTTTGCCAAAAGCAAGCCAATGATTGCTCCATCGCGGATGCCCACCACAAAGAAGTGTTCGATATTCAGTTTTTGAAGTGCTTGTGCAATAATTTCAGCCGATTGTTCCCAATAAAGTTCGTTTTTTAAATGAATTTCCGACGATAATCCATGCCCGGGAAGATCAAAAGCGATAACCCGACAAAATGTTGTGTATTTTTGAAGCTCCATGCCAAACACTTTCGATGAGCGTCCGCACCCATGAAGAAAAACCATTACCGGACCTTCTCCCGAAACGCTGTAATATAGATTTTTACCTCGAATATCGATGTATGGCATGGATAAAAATTATCGTGTTGGATTGCTCAAAAATACAATTTTCTAATTCTCTTTACTATTTTTGGCAAAAAAATGTTAACATATTAAAAATTCTAAATATGAACATAGTCCGAACACCAATTTTCCAAAAGCTAACTTGTATTTGCTTTTCCTTCTTACAGAAATTTAAAACCATTAACTATTTGAAAGTGGCATACGTTAATGTATTTTTCGTTTTACTTCTGTTTCTTGTCTCCTGTGAGAGCGAGAAAAAAGACAATACTCCAATTAAGCACACCATTATTCCTGAGGGGTTTGTTCAAAAATCCATCCCATTTTCTGTCTTTAATGAAAAATTTCGAAAAAAACTTGATTATGAACAGATTTTGAGTCCACAAAGCAAGTTATCGGAACAGAAATTGGAAATAATACACATTAACATATGGAACAATTTGTTTAACAATGCCTTACTAGATAATGAACTTCAATATCTCGGCATGGATATTTCAGAAGCAGAAATCGAAGAACTGCTTTATGGTGAAAATGTCCATGAAGCTTTTAAGTCGCTACCGTTTCTTAAAGATAAATCAGGGAATTATAGTCCCAAGTTGGCAAGAGATTTTGTTAATAAAATTCAAAACGACACAGCCTATGGCCCAAGGTTAACATGGGAGATTTTTTTTGAAGATATTCTAAGCAAATATAAAAAGCAAAAATATGTTGCAACCTTTCAGCATAGCTTTTTCTTGACTCCAATCCAACAGCAGTTTTTCCAAAAATATTTCTCAAAAGAAATTGACTTTGATTACGTTTTCCGTTCCTATCAAACCTATGTCATGCAAACTCCGCCTGATTCGTTGGTTTTGAAACTATATTATAATTATTTAGACGATTATTTTAAACCCGAAATGCGCCGCGTTTCTTATATCAAAGCAACGCCATTGATTGACTCTGCCCATCATATCGATGAACTTAAACGCTTTACAGCTATTCGAAATCAGGCAGAAACCGATTTTTCAGCTTTCGCGCAGAAAAATCAAGAAATAAAATACTTTGCAACAGAGTATAATCTGCAAACTACCCAAGGAATTCTCAAAGACTTTTTTGACAAATCAAAACCGGGTGACGTTTTGGGGCCTTATTTTACCACTGGTTCATTCCGATATATAAAGGTTTCCGATAAATATGAACGTCCCGATTCAGTGCGCATACGATATATCGCGCTCAAAGGAGAGAATATTGCCCGGGCTAATGAACTCATGATAGAGATTTCAGCTAAAAACAATTTTGCCGAAATTGCCCGAAAATACAGTGTTGATTCTGTAACCGCAGAACGTGGGGGCGAATTCGGATGGGTCGCTTACGGTGTTATGGCAGAGCCTTTTAATACCGCTTGCTTTTCCGCACCGGAAGGTCGATATTTTGAAATCGACGGAAATAACGTTAAACTTCTGATGCATGTCATGGAAGTAGCAAAAACAGCAAAACGTTTTGTTTTCGCCGAAGGCCTCATCTATGAGCTTAAACCCAACGAAAAAGATTTTCGGAAGATGGAAAAAATATTGAATAAAATTACCCGTGAGGCAAAAAATTCCGAAGACCTTTTTGCTTATGCCGTGGAATATGGGTTTTCAACCGCTAACATAGCTATACAAAACACTTATTATAAAATTCCGGATATTCCCAATGCTTATGAAATGATTGAATGGTGTTTCTCAAATCCTATGGGAAAAGTTTCTCCTGCTTTTAAACGAGGCAACGATTTCTTTATTTTTTCAGTGAATGAAATTATTCCTACAGGATTAGTTCCCATATCGGAAGTCATAGAGCCGCTGCGCGACGATTATATTATTCTTGCAAGAAAAGATTCATTGTTCAATCAATTTTACCACCAAATCAAAAATGTTAAAAATCTCAAAGAGTGTGGTAAAATTTTAAAATCCGACGTGACTTCCATTAAAAACATGCGATCGGTTGCTTACGACATTCCAAATTTAGGGGTCGAGGGAGCTTTGAAAGGAACGCTTTACGCAATGAATGTGGGCAACGTGTCTGGTTTGTTAAAAGGTGAAAAGGGAATATTTGTTATCCAAAAAACAGCTGAGAGATATTATTCTCCTACATTAACACCATATGAGAAAATTAATGCTCAATTCAAGGCTGACATTGAATCTGAAGTTTATCTTGGTAATATTGCCTACGTAGCAAAACCTTTCATGAATTTTGTTCGTCGTCAGGATAGTTACTATCTGGTTAAATCCTATCCCGATGATTTACCAACCGATAATCAATTTAAACAACAAATGATCGGTGCTGAATTCCTATTTCGCCAAGAGCAATGGAAAGATGCTTTGTTTGGAAACGAAAAAAATAAAGGTTTTAAGCAATTGATTGACGAAGCTAAAAATAACTCAAAGCAATTGAGAATTTCGAAAATTTATGCAGCCATCTGCTACATGAAATTAAATCAATTTGCACCTGCAATCGATTTGTTGCTGACCATTGAACCTACAAAAGATTTTTCAATGTCGGCAATGGTTCCAATGTTGATTGCCGATGCATATTCTTTCATGGGCAATGAGCAAAAGGCAGAAGACTATTATTATCGAGCAATTGAACAAAGTAATTCCATGTTCTTTAACGGTTTAATTTATTTGAAACTTTTAGCACAACAGATGCAAGCCAATCGTTATAACGACGCATTGAACACAATTCAACAACTTCAGGAGAAAAACATTCAATCGTCGTTTGATGAATATTTCAAAGAGTTTGAAGCATTCTTAAAGTGGGAAATTAACACTCAAGCTAAAAAACAATAACATTAGGAAAAAATTGAATTTAGGTTCTGATATTTTTCCGTTGTTAGCATTGATTTTTGTTAAAATATTGAGTATATTTGTTGCGAGTTATTAACCATAAAAACCAATCAGAAAATGGCAGTTAAAATTCCACTAAAAAATTCCAACTACTCGGTGAGTGTTGATGACGAAGTTTATCAGAAATTGATAGACGATCCCTATCTGAAGAAAATCAATTTCCTGGAAAATTTGAGATGTCACAGTAGGGGATATGCATTCTATCAAAAAAACTGGAAACAGCCCAATGGTACGTACCGGAACGAAACCATTTACTTACACAAACTTATTGCTGAAAAATTTCTTCCCCGTCCGGCTGAAGGTAAATTGTGGGTTCGTTTCATTGATGGAAATCCAAACAATTGCTTATTATCCAATCTCGAATGGACAAGTTTGTCAAATGTTGTGAGAAACACAACAAAAACCGACAATCAATATGGATATCGGGGAGTAGTAAAAAGCGGCAAAAAGTATATGGCCATTATCTATGTGAACCGCAAACCCCTTAACCTTGGCACATTCGAAACACCTGAAGAGGCCGCTGAAGCCTATAACAAAAAATCGATTGAGCTTTTTGGGATAACCAAAAGCTTAAATCGAATCCGTAAATAAACTTGTAACAACTATTTTAGAAGGCTGTTTGTTGTGGAAACCGACAGCCTTTTTTATTTCATGTCAAATCGATATTGACTTGGATGCCTTGTGAATTTTGATATTCTCACTATCTTTGTAAAAAATAGGATTCATGGCCGCCGTAAAACTTTCGGTCATAATAGTAAGCTACAACGTTCGCTATTTTTTAGAGCAATGCCTTCATTCCGTATTTAAGGCTAGCTCAAGAATGGCTGTGGAGGTTTTTGTAGTCGATAATGATTCTTCCGATGATAGTTGCTCAATGGTAAAAGAAAAATTTCCGGCGGTTACTCTCATTGAAAATAAGCAGAACGTAGGTTTTTCGGCCGCGAATAATCAAGCTATAAAACTCTCTCAAGGCGAATACATTTTGCTTTTAAACCCCGATACCATAGTTCAGGAGGATACATTCGAAAAAATCATAGACTTTATGGATCATCATCCCGATGCTGGAGGTTTAGGCGTTAAAATGATTGATGGGAATGGGAAATTTCTACCGGAGTCGAAAAGAGGTTTGCCAACCCCTTTGACAGCTTTCTACAAAATCTTCGGACTGAGTTCGGTGTTCCCAAAATCGAAAGTCTTTGGCAAATACCATTTGACTTATCTCGATAACAACCAAATTCATTCGGTGGATGTTCTCTCCGGTGCCTTTATGCTCCTGCGACGATCTGTTTTAGACACTATTGGACTTCTTGATGAAACTTTTTTTATGTATGGGGAAGACATCGATCTTTCCTACAGAATAACTCTGGCCGGATATAAAAATTATTATTTTCCACTTACTACCATTGTGCATTACAAAGGTGAAAGCACCAAGAAAAACAGTTTAAACTACGTTAAGATTTTCTATGATGCCATGAAAATATTCTATGATAAGCATTTTCATGGTCGGTTCACTTTTATGCTTACCCCATTGATAAAAACAGCCATCTATTTTCGGGCGTTTTTGGCAATTCTACGTCGAATTTTCCAACGCATTTGGATTCCTATCGTTGATATAGCTGTTATCTGGTTGTTTTTTATCGCTATACTGCCTATTTGGGAACAATTCAAATTTGGTCAGCACGGAATTTATCCCCATTCATATCTTAATATCATTGTCCCAATTTATTTGTCGATCATGACCCTTGCATTGATTTTTTCAGGTGGTTATGACAACCCATATCGACATAAAAATTTTGTTCGCGGAATATTTATTGGTTTTGGGTCAATTCTTCTCTTCTACAGTTTGTTGAACGAGCAACTTCGATTTTCGCGAGCAATGATTTTATTTTCCATGACCTTTGCGGCTCTGTTTTTACCACTCTTGCGATATTTTTACGCCTATATCGGCATTCATGGATATTCAGGATTAATGCCATCCACCTCTCGTATTCTATTAGCAGGAAGTGAAGAAGAAGCAAAAAAAACTCTTGACATTCTTGGTCAACGATATTCTTACCAAATTGTCGGTAGAGTAAGCAACGATCCAAACGACAGGTTAAAGAATGGCACATTAAACGACTTATCAGAAGTAGCACGAATTTTAAAAGCCGATGAAATCATTTTCTGTTCAACCAACTTCTCCATCTCTGAGATAATTAACTCCATGATGAATATCGAACTAGTTGGGATTAAATTTAAAATTGCCACACCCGACAACGTTTCCATCATAGGGAGCAGTACAATCATTACCGAAGAACCGCTGTTCGACATCGAGATTAATTCAATCTCAACACCAATGAATCGTCGTTTAAAACGAACTTTCGACTTATTACTGGCATTATTTATAGTGATATTTTTCCCGGTTGTTTTCTTTACTTTTAGAAATCCACTTAAAGCGTTTAGCAACGCATGGCGTGTTATGCATGGAAAACGAACTTGGGTTGGATATATTGAAGGTGAAAACGCGAAATTGCCACGGATACCTCCCGGAATTTTGACCCCTTTATCAAAACGCGGTAATAATTTTGATCCATCGATAGCGGGGAAAGTCAATTTCATTTATGCCAAAGATTATAAAATATTCACCGACTTAAAGATTGTTCTCCGCAATTGGACAAAATTAGGATTGTAAACATTTTTTGCTTTCGTTTGTATCCTTTATAGTTTGAAAATCGGATAACGATTTTCAAAGAGTAAAAACCTACAATTTGATACATCAATGAAAAAAGCGAAAATAATTCTTCCCCCGTTAGGAGAAGGAATCATAGAAGCCACACTTATGCAATGGCTCAAGAAAAAAGGAGACAGTATTGAAACGGATGAACCTATTGCTGAAATAGCGACCGATAAAGTCGATACCGAAGTTCTGTCACCACTTCCCGGAATAATCGACCGTTTTTTTTATAAAGAGGGCGACACTCCTAAGGTAGGCGATGTTATTGCAGTGATAAACGTTGATAATTCAGTGGCTGTTCCTGAACATTTATTGTTGACAGATTTTGACGATGGTACAGAGAAATCCACACCCAAAACAACTACAACTCAAGAGCCGGATCAAATTTCTAAAAATGTAGAATCGGTCAAGGGTTCCAAAACATCCGAAATGTGGCTTTCGCCTTTGGTACGTTCTATTATGACGGCCGAAAATATTCCTGAGGCAGAAATTAAAAATATTTCCGGAAGTGGCCTTCATGGGAGAATTACTCGTGACGATATTATTAATTATTTAAAAAATCGAAACTACATTCAGCAACCCCAAAACGAAACTTTTGCCGTAACTCAAAGTGATTTCAATCTGACCGACGACCTAATCCTGCCGATGAGTCGCATGCGAACCATAATTGCCGAACGGATGGTTCAATCAGTTGCCACGTCTCCCCATGTTACATCCTTTGTTGAAGTAGATATAACCAACATTGTTAATTGGAGAAACAGAATCAAACCCGAGTTTGAAAAAAAATACGGTGAGCGATTAACTTTTACGCCCATTTTTGTTGAAGCCATGGTAGAAGCCATACGCCAATATCCCATGATTAATGTTTCGGTACAGGAGAAAAATATTGTTTTACATAAACGAATTAACATTGGCATGGCGACAGCCCTTCCATCGGGAGATTTAATCGTTCCGGTAATTAAAAATGCCGACGAAAAGAATCTTTTGGGACTGGTTAGGAGCATTAACGACTTATCCGAAAGGGCTCGAAACAATCAGCTTAAGCCCGACGAAATCAAAGGTGGAACTTTCACCTTCACTAACGTTGGAACATTTAACAATCTTACCGGAACGCCAATTATCAATCAGCCGGAAGTGGCAATCTTAGCCATTGGAGCTATTAAAAAACGTCCGGCAGTTATCGAAACACCCCAAGGCGACACCATTGGGATTCGTCACATGGTTATCCTTTCGTTGTCTTACGACCATCGTGTAGTTGACGGGGCATTGGGGGGAATGTTCTTGGCAAAGGTTGCTCAACTATTGGAACAGTTTGACCAAAATCGGAACATTTAATTTTTTTTAGCAAATTAAACCTCAATACACTATTTTTGTCAAAGGTTTGAAACAGAAAAACCAATGACAAAATTTATCCATAAAAGACATTTAAAACAGAACAATTTCATTGTTCCTGAAGGATATTTCGATCAATTCGAGCGCGAATTATATCAAAAATTAGGAATTGATCCACCAAGGAACACTGAATCAAAACCGCCGAAGAAATTAATTCTAAATGTCTATAATGTTGCCTCAATCGCTGCAATTTTCGTTATAGGAATGATATTATCTTGGTACTTAATTTCGGAATTTAAACGGCAATCAACAGAACTCAAGATGCAAAATGCGGAATTGTATTTTAATAAATTTGAACTTGAAACCATCTATACCGAACAATTGGGCGAAACAACCGATGGAAATTTTTTCAATCTTATCGAAAATGAAATTGACGAACGTATTTTGATTAGCGCACTAACAGAAAAATAAAGTTAGCCGAAAAATTAGGCAACTATAGGATATTGCTGTTGATATTTTTACAAACTTTTTGATTTTAATTCGTAAACAATGAACAAAGCTTTTTTAGCAATTATCAATTTACTGCTGATAGTGGGTTGTAACCAAAATCCTCCTCACAGAGAACCCATTGAGGAAGAAAAATTTCCGGGCGATTTTAAAGAATCATCCGATATTGCAGCCGATCGTATTGCGTTCCTAAATCGACATTTACGACTGACCCCGGAGGAAGCCAAGATTTTTTGGCCTATTTATGACCAATACATAGCCGAAAAGGAGCAATTATGGAGAACGCAACAGTCCATATTGTTTCGCTCTCGACCATCTCTGGATATTTCTTCTGAACAAGCAAAAGTTTTTATCGATAGTTTATTGCTCATCGACAAAAAAATACTCGATAATGAAGAAAAATATTCTGCCCGGTTTTTAGAAATTCTTCCCCCGGAAAAAGTTCTACGAATGCGACATGCCGAACATCACTTTAAACGACATTTGTTAAGACAATTCCAAAGGGGTAGATCTAAAAATTGATTTCGATTTTTTCCCGAATTAAAGAAGGAAGGAGTTGCCAAGTTATTCCCCACACATCTGAGTGTCCGGTTGATTTTATTACGATACTTTCCGGAACATGGAAATAATCATATTCGGCCTCAATAACAACTTCGTTTGAAGTAAAAAAAATGTTAAAAGCTGTATTTTTCGAACCTGTTACAAAACCTTTGAAATACTCTTGTAAAAGATAAGCTAACCGTCCGGTAGGCTCTTGTAATAAATTATCTGTTCGTAAAAATTCCGCCAGACATCGGTTGCGATGCCAAGTTTTTATTTGCGATTCATTTCGTCGATATTCATTTTGTGTCAAATCTTGAAGCTCTTTAACCGTTATACTTCCTGAATATAAATTCACAATATTGTCGTATTTCCCAAACAGAAAAACCAACCCAATGGCATCCAATGGAGAAAAGTCCGGTAATGTTACAAAAAGATGAAAAGCAGATTGATTTAGCTCCCCATGAGATAAACCGCGTTGAATCATGTTTTGTAAGGATGTTGCAATTACGGCCACATCGTTGGTAACCATCGGACTTACATAAATGGGTATGGTGAATGTTTTATTTTGAATGTTTTCGATGATTTTTTTTGCAAATACAGAACCGAAACTATGGGAAACCATCACTAAGGTATCAGGAGCATAATGTCGGACAATTTTAATGATATCGGTTGCGGTAGCATCGATGATATTTTGATCCCAGAGATTGATGTAGGATATTTTTCCCAAAGAATCATCAACGCCTCTGTAACCCGGAATCAATATAGAAAAACGGGAAATCAGGGTATCGTTTACGAACGGAAGATTTAAATTTGATTTTCCCGGACCGCCATTTAAAACAACAATTATTTTTTTTGAAATTGAATCTTTCGCAGGGATAAAAATGAAAGGTAATCCCACAAATGGATCTTTTGCATTGATATGAGAGATGAATCCGTACTCTGCGTCGTATCCGTTATAAATCCCCGGATTTACTGAAATATCACCAGCTTTTAGGTGCTCAAATTTAAGGTTCCAAGGGTTTATACATTGGGCGTGAATTATCGAAAAATCGGAGAATAAAATCAGCAGCAAAAAAAGTGCTGCCGATAAATACTTTTTAAATCTTTTGTTCACAAAACCGATGGATAACAAAATAGTTAAGAATGACCTAAAAATCATTCATGTCAATATAGTGTCAAGAATATACGATCTTTCAGTAAGCAACTAATTCAATAGGAACATCAACTATACCCTCGTAAGAAGCCCCGGCATCTTCCATATCTTCGTCGTCTGACATGAAATGCCAACGAATCAAAACTTTATTACCGCTTTTATGAATTTTTTCAAAAACCGACAAAACGTCCATAATCTGCTTAGCAGATGCTGAATTGAAATATTCCATTTTGAAACTTACGATAGTATCCGGATTGGGATTTGTGGAATAATTTTCGAGCCACTCAAGGATTGGTTGATAGAACGTTTTAACGTCTTCAGGAAGGGATTTGCCCGAAAATTCAAATTTTCCAGCAGCTTTATCTAAAATGACGGTTGGCGATTCATCGGTGCCTTGAATGTACAGAGGTTCCATATTTTAGGATTTCGAAATTTAAACTATTTTTCAGAACGCTAAAATAAAAAAAAATCCGACGCCAACCCAAATAGAGGTTATTTTTTCTTTTTAATTTGGAGTTTGATAATTTTATATTTGTGAATATCTTTGAAAAATGCTTAAAACAATTTTTTTTGCGGTTACCAATGATTTAGAAACAGACCAGCGGGTTAATCGGGCTGCCAGTACTCTTCTCGAGAATGGGTATCGAGTTACGGTTATTGGGCGCAAATTACCTCATAGTAAATTTTTTGAGAGAGCCTACCAAATCAAAAGGTTTCGGCTATGGTTTAATCGTTCATTTTGGTTTTATGTCGAATACAATATTCGGCTTCTCGTTTTTCTTCTGTTTCATCGATTCGATGTTGTTTATGCCAACGATATTGACACATTGCTTCCTTGTTGGATAGCTGCTCGTGTAAAACGAAAAAAAGTGATTTTCGATAGTCATGAATTGTTCTCGGAAGTGCCTGAATTGTATAATCGGCCTAGAGTAAAACATTTTTGGAAACGGTTAGAACATTTTTTAATTCCCAAAATCGACATTGGAATTACGGTGTGTTCTCCAATTGCAGAATTTTATCAAAATGAATACGGTAAAAATTTTCATGTAATTTTAAATGTTCCATTTTCACAAATTGTTTTTCCACTTGAAAAAAACAACACCACTGATGAAATACGAATAATCTATCAAGGAGCTGTAAATAAGGGTAGAGGATTATTTCTGTTGGTTGACTCGATAAAATTCATCCCAAATGCATGTTTGACAATTTGTGGAATCGGGGATGAGATTGAGGCGCTACGGCAATATATTAATCAGAAAGATTATGCCAATCGAGTTCATTTGATGGGAAAAGTGGCGTATGAACATTTGCCTCAGATAACCCGGACAGCCCACGTGGGGGTGTCTCTTGAGGAAGATCTCGGATTAAATTATCGTTTCGCAAGCCCAAATAAATTGTTTGATTATATTCAAGCGCAAATTCCGGTTGTTGTTAGCAATTTACCTGTTATGTCAGCCATTGTTACCGAAAATCGAATTGGAGAAGTTCTTTATGAGAGAACGCCGGAGACATTGGCAAACCTGATTAAAAAAGTGGCTCAAGATTTTAAAAACGGGAATTATACAAATTCATTAGTTTCTGCGGCTTCAACATTTAATTGGGATGTTGAAAAGAAAAAATTCTTACGTATCTTTGCAAGTTTGGAGGAGAAAACTTTATAATTGTATGTTGCTTATTTATACTCATAAAATTACCAATCGAATAGCTTACATTTTTGATTTTGCATTTAAGCATCATTTTTCGATTGATTACAGGATAACGACCGAGCGAGACGAATTCATTGCCTACGAATCCGAAAAATTGAATTACTCCTACGAAAATTTTGAAAATATTCCATCGATTTATCCGAAAACCCTTTTAGTTCAAGACGATTTTGTATCTCAATCCATTGAGGTAGAGCCATATAGAGATTCCTACATTTTTTTTGTCACCAACAAAGGTGATTTGCCATTTGATGTTTTTTCGGCTTCGTTTTATTTGATTACCCGTTACGAGGAGTATTTTGAAAGCTATTTAGATCGCTTCGGACGATATGATCCCCGTAATAGTATTGCATGGAAAAAAGGATTTCTTAATCAGCCAATCGTTAACCATTGGTTAAATTGGCTTTTGGATGTTTTATTGAAATATTATCCGGATTTGAGATTTATACCCACTAAGTATCAATATCAGCCAACTATTGATATCGACAATGCATTTGCCTATCGTCGAAAAGGAATGGGGCGTCAAATCGGAGGTTTTTTTAAATCGGCATTTAAAGGAGACTTTCATGACATTACGGAAAGATTATTTGTCATCTCCGGAATGGAAAAAGATCCTTACGACACTTATTCAAGGATTATTGAGCTCCATGATCGATATGAACTAACTCCTTACTATTTCTTTCTGCTGGCGAATTACGGAGGTCAAGATACTTCAATTTCGGCCAACGATACTGAATTTCAGAATCTTATTATCCGGCATGCCGAAAGATTTCCGGTAGGGATTCATCCTTCATTTTCATCGTATTTTGATATCAGTGTATTAAAAAATGAAGTGGAACAACTCGCCACGATTTTAGGCAAGGAAGTAGATTACAGTAGGTTTCATTTTGTGAAATTTGCCTTGCCTCAAAGTTATGAAAATCTATTGACGGTGGGGATAAAGCACGATTTTAGTATGGGATATCCTTCGCGAATCGGATTCAGATGTGGTTATGCAGGCGATTTTAAATTTTTTAATCTGCGTTCCAACACCCCAACTTCCTTAACTGTTCATCCTTTTCAAGTAATGGATGCAGCCCTAAATTATTATATGAAGCTCGATCCCGATGAGGCTGTTAATCAAGTGCGACATATAATTGATAACGTTCGGAAAGTGGGAGGAACATTTACCACCATTTGGCATAATGAATCGCTGTGCGAGAAACGAAATTGGAAAGGTTGGTCATCGGTTTACGATCAGATTGTACGTTATGCAGCGGAATAGGTTTGATAAAAAGCAAATAGTAACCAATTGGTTTAAATTTTTACTTTGGTTTAAAAGCACCTTTTCTTCAACACAACAAATCAACATCATTGCTATAGTTGTTGGCTTAGCTTCGGGTTTGGCGGCAGTTCTCTTAAAAAATATGGTGCATCTTACTGCTACAGGGCTTCAAACTATAAGCAGTTTTCTTGATTTGAACTACCTTTATTTTATTTATCCGATAATAGGAATTTCGTTAGCTATACTTTTTTTACGATATGTAGTGAAACGACCGGCTGGTCATGGTGTCCCCGGTATTCTTCACTCTATATCGCAAAAGAAAGGATATATTGAGCGTCATCATATGTACAGCTCATTGGTAGCAAGTTCGTTAACCGTTGGTTTTGGAGGAAGTGTTGGTTTGGAGGGGCCTATTGTGGGAACAGGAGCAGCATTGGGTTCAAACATTGGTAGAGCATTTAGGTTGAATTTCCGTCAAATCAAAACCATTATCGGATGTGCTTCATCTGCTGCCGTTGCTTCTATTTTTAATGCTCCGGTTGCAGGAATCATTTTTAGTTTTGAAATTCTACTTCTTGATTTGACCATGGCATCCGTTGTGCCTTTTTTAATAGCATCCATTTCAGCAATCGTTACTTCTTATCTCTTAATCGGCAACGATGTTTTGTACCCATACCAGGTAGTTTCAGGATTCTCGATTCATGATCTTCCTTTTTATATAATTCTTGGAATCTTTTGTGGTTTGATTTCCTATTATTTTGCATCGGTGTATACCTCCATGCATGAAAAATTTAAGGGAAAATCTACGATTAAAAGAATTTTATTGGGCGGTGGAATTTTGGGAATTCTTATTTTTTTATTTCCCCCTCTCTATGGTGAAGGTTATAAAGAAGTAAATTTTCTTTTAGCCGGCTCTCACGATTTTTTATATAGTCGGTCTGTCTTTGAACTTTTTAAAGGTCCGGTAGAGGTTACCCTATTTATTTTATTAGCAATTATCTTGCTTAAAGCTTTTGCCACTTCAGCTACATTTGAGACCGGTGGGGTAGGAGGAATTTTTGCCCCCAGTCTTTTCATAGGTGCCCATGGCGGAACATTGGTCGCGTTACTTATTAACTATTCAGGCGTTAGCGATGTTTCTGTTACTAATTTTGCGCTCATTGGGATGGCCGGGATGATGAGTGGAATCATGTATGCCCCCCTTTTCTCCATATTCTTAATAGCCGAAATTTCGGGAGGATATTCGTTGTTGGTACCATTGATGGTTACCAGTGTACTGGCTTTTATTGTGGTCAAATACTTTGCCCCTAATTCTGTTTATACTGCTCAACTGGCTGAACAGCGTTTGTTGCTCACCCACAATAAAAATAAATCAGCAATAAATCTAATGAAGATAGAATCTTTAATTGAAACCGATTTTTTATCCATAAACTCAAATGCCACTCTAGGGCAACTGGTTGAACTTATCTCAAAAAGTAAAAGAAATATTTTTCCCGTAATTGATAATGGCGAGTTTAAAGGACTCATATATATGAATGACATTCGCCATTTAATGTTCAATCGCGATCTTTATGATACTGTCTTAGCGAAAGATCTTGCTTATTTACCAAATCCAACAGTTTCTCCTTCGGAAAGCATGGAAAGCGTCATTAGGAAATTTCAAAAAACTCAACACTATAATCTCCCTGTAGTTGAAAATGGAAGGTACTACGGTTTTATCTCCCGTGCTAATACCTTTTCTGCCTATCAAAAAATTATTCGAGAAATTTCTGAGGATTAATATATTGATTTTGAGTTCTTTGTTCCCAAGAAATGTCTTTCAACGGAGTTGCACACATGTGAATTAATATGGTATTTTTTTTGATATGTTAATTAAATGTTATATTTTTGTAAAGTCCCGAAGAGTTGGAATAAAAAAGTTTAACCAAAAACGACAAGAATGAAAGTTGGGAACTTTGTTGAAATGGTCGAAAGATCGATTATTCAAAATTGGGATCTACGATCAATGTCATTGTATAAGGGTGAAGGCTACACCTATGGTCAAGTGGGAGAAAAAATATTGCAATTCCACCAAATTTTTGAAAAGATTGGTATAAAACCCAACGATAAAATAGCCTTAATCGGAACGAATGATCATCATTGGGGAACCGTTTATCTAGCAACTGTAACCTATGGAGCAGTAATAGTGCCCATACTCCAGGATTTTCATCCCAATGATGTAGTTCATGTTGTGGAACATTCCGATTCATTGTTACTCTTTGTCACCAAAGCTATTTATGAAAAACTGGACAAAGAGCATCTTAAACACTTGCATGCCATTATACTTCTCGATGATTTTACGGTAATTGAAAGCAAAAACGAAGACATTTCCTTGGCCTTCGGTTCCAGGCTACAGAAGAAGTTAGATTTGAATAAGGAAACATTTAAACTGCCAAAAATCAGCAACGATGAATTGGCGGTTATCAGCTATACTTCTGGAACATCGGGATTTAGTAAGGGAGTAATGTTACCCCATTGGAGTTTAGCGGCAAACGTACAGTTTGGCGTTGATTACATTGGTTTGAAACCGGGCGATAATATCGTATCGTTTCTGCCACTTGCCCATGCCTACGCATGTGCTTTTGAATTTTTGGCAACGTTTGTTATGGGATGCGATATCACCTTCTTGGGCAAAGTGCCTTCTCCAACAATAATCTTACAAGCTTTCAAAGAAATACGCCCGAGATTGATATTCTCGGTTCCGCTGATTATCGAGAAGATTTATCGAATGCGAGTGAAGCCAAAATTGAGTGAATCTCCGGTGAAATATCTCATCAAGATACCGTTGTTAAATCGAATAGTTTACCGGAAAATAAATCAACAGCTTTCAGAAGCTTTTGGCGGAAATTTCATCCAAATTATCATTGGAGGGGCGGCTTTAAATGCAGAAGTTGAAGATTTGCTAAATAAAATAGGATTCCGATATACCGTCGGATATGGTATGACAGAATGTGGCCCACTAATTAGCTATGCTCCCTGGAACGAGCATAAAAAATATAGTTGCGGGAAACCTATACCATGTCTTACCGTGAAAATTGATTCGAGCGATCCGCAAAATATAGCCGGTGAAATTCTTGTAAAAGGAGTAAACGTGATGAAAGGTTACTATAAAAGTCCAGAAATCACTGAGGCCACCTTTACGGTTGATGGCTGGTTGCGTACCGGAGATCTGGGAATTCAGAGTAAAGACGGATTTATTTTTATAAAAGGGCGCAGTAAAAATATGTTACTTGGACCTTCAGGACAGAATATCTATCCGGAAGAAATAGAAGCTAAAATTAATAATATGCCATACGTGCTTGAATCATTGGTAATCCAAAAAGACGGCAAGCTCCAGGCTTTGATAGTACCTGATAAGGAAGCCATTGAGCGTGACGGCGTATCGAATGATGAATTACAAACCATTATGAATAATAATCAAAAGCACCTAAATTCCCATGTGCCGTCGTACATGAATGTAACAAAATTCATTATTCAGGACATGGAATTTGAAAAAACCGCCAAAAAAAGCATTAAGCGATACATGTATAACAGTTAAAATCCAAAAGGGGCTGAGAAGCCCTTTTTTTTATGCCTTTTTGAAGACACGCAAATTAGTCGTATTTTTGTTGAGAGAATAAATAAAACACGATCATATGTTTGAAAGTTTATCGGAACGATTGGAGCGATCTTTTAAAATATTAAAAGGTCAAGGAAGCATAACAGAAATTAATGTTGCAGAAACATTAAAGGACGTTCGGAAGGCGCTTATTGAGGCAGATGTTAACTATAAAATAGCAAAACAGTTTACCGATGATGTTAAACAAAAAGCGATCGGTGCTAATGTATTAAAAGCACTGAAACCCAACCAAGTATTAATAAAGATTGTCCACGATGAGTTGGTGACCTTGATGGGAAGCGATAAGAGCGACATCAACTTAAAAGGACAACCGGCTGTGGTTCTCATGGCAGGTCTTCAAGGAAGTGGGAAAACTACCTTTTCGGCAAAACTGGCAAGGATGTTAGCTACCAAGCGCGGCAAACGTCCCATGTTGGTAGCATGCGATGTTTATCGTCCGGCAGCTATTGAGCAATTGCATATTCTGGGAAAGCAGATCGAAGTCCCGGTATATAGCGACCTTGAAGAAAAAGACCCTGTAAAAATCGCTCAGAATGCCATTAAGGAAGCAAAAAACAAAGGTTACGACACCGTGATTATTGACACTGCCGGACGTCTGGCGGTGGATGAAGAGATGATGAAAGAGATTGAAAACATCAAGAAGGCTGTGAACCCGTCTGAAATATTATTCGTGGTTGATTCCATGACAGGTCAGGATGCGGTTAACACTGCTAAAGAATTTAACGATCGCTTAAATTTTGATGGAGTGGTACTCACCAAGCTTGACGGTGACACACGCGGCGGTGCTGCCTTAACCATAAAAGCCGTTGTGAATAAGCCCATTAAATTTGTAGGAACCGGTGAAAAACTTGACGCCATCGATATATTTTATCCACAAAGGATGGCCGATCGGATTCTGGGAATGGGCGACGTGGTTTCGTTAGTTGAAAAAGTCCAAGAGCAATACGATCAGGAACAGGCAGCAGCCTTAACCAAGAAATTGGCAAAAGATCAATTTGATTTCAACGATTTCCTATCACAAATTCAACAAATCAAGAAGATGGGAAATCTGAAAGACCTTGCATCTATGATACCCGGTGTTGGGAAAGCCATAAAAAAATTAGATATCGATGATAATGCTTTTAAAGGAATTGAAGCAATTATCCAGTCAATGACGCCTAAAGAAAGAGCAAATCCCGGAATAATTAACGGCTCACGTAGAAAACGCATTGCCGATGGTTCTGGAACAACTGTTGCTGAAGTGAATAAACTGCTGAAGCAGTTCGATGAAACCAGAAAAATGATGAAAATGGTTACTTCAGGAAACTTAAAAAATGTAATGCGGAATATGCCAAAACGATAATATCACCATCAAAACTCAAACGCTATGAATATAATCGACGGAAAACTCATTTCTGCACAAATCAAACAGGAAATCACCGCTGAAGTGCAAAAGTTAAAGAGTGCCGGGGGAAAAATTCCACATCTGGCTGTAATTCTTGTTGGCACTGATGGAGGAAGTCAAACCTATGTGGCAAACAAAGTAAAGGCTTGTGCTGAAGTGGGGTTTCAATCTACTAAAATTGAATATCCTGAAACCATATCCGAGAAAGAATTACTTGCAAAGATTTTCGTGATAAATCAAGATCCATCCATTGATGGACTCCTAGTACAGTTGCCATTACCAAAACACATTGCCGAAGAAAAAGTATTGGAAGCTATATCTCCTGATAAAGATGTAGATGGGTTTCATCCTGTAAATATGGGACGGCTTGTAGCCGGAATGCCCACATTTCTTCCCGCAACTCCGGCAGGAATTGTTGAGCTTTTACATCGTTACGGAATAAAAACAGAAGGTAAACATTGTGTGGTATTAGGACGATCCCATATAGTCGGAACCCCGGTGAGTTTGTTGTTGTCGAGGAAGGCAAATCCCGGTAATTGCACAGTTACAATTTGTCATAGTAAAACGCCTGATATTAAGCACTTCACATTACAAGCCGATATAATCATAGCAGCTATTGGTCAGCCGGAGTTTCTGAAAGCCGATATGGTTAAGGAAGGAGCAGTGGTTATCGATGTCGGAACAACCCGTGTCATGGACAATTCATCGGCGAAAGGTTGGGTTTTGAAAGGCGATGTGGCATTTAATGAAGTTGCGCCCAAATGTAGTTTTATAACTCCCGTCCCGGGAGGGGTTGGTCCGATGACCATAGCCATGCTTTTAAAAAATACTTTATTGGCAGCCCGAAAGTAAGCCCATATCCCTAAACAGAAATATGTTTTAATGGCGAAGTTCCAATGAAGAAAATCCCTGTTCCTGAATTCCGCTCTCGATTTTTTTCTCGGAAATTATTTTCGATACTTTTTATTATAGTCGTTGGTTTAGCCACAGTATTGCGGTTTTATCAATATTCTAACATTCCTTTTACGCACGATGAGTACAGTGCAATAAATCGTTTACAGTTCAATTCGGTCGATAGTTTGATTGAAAATGGAATTAAGGTTGATGGTCATCCTGCCGGAGTACAATTATTCCTTTATTACTATACATCTATTTTTGAGACCATCAGCCCTTCCATGGTGCGTTTGCCTTTCACTATTCTTGGTATTCTAAGCGTTGTGTTGATTGTTCTTATAGGGAAAAAACTTTTTTCCATTGAGGCGGGATTATTAGCGGGGTCGGTGGCTGCCGTGAGTCAATATTTTATTTTTTATTCTGTTGTTGCTAGGCCATATTCTCCCGGATTGTTTTTCACTTTGTTTTCAATTTGGATACTATTGAAAATTGCAGATGACGAAGAAAAATCTCTATTTTGGTTTTTCCTCTATGCATTGAATTTAACACTAGCGGCGTTGATGCAACATTTCGCTGCATTTACTGCCTTTTTGATTTATTTATTAGGGTTTGGTGTCATTCGTCAAACTTCTAGAAAAAAATATCTTTTGAGCGGAGCTTTGAGTGTGATTCTTTACCTGCCACATTTATCGATCACCATTGCACAATTAAACATGAAAGGAGTAGGAGCATGGCTTCCTGTTCCGGATTGGAGTTTCCTTTGGGAACATCTCAGGTATCCTTTTCATTATTCCTGGTGGTTTTTTATTGTGTTTATCTTATCTGTTGTGTCGTCTCTGTTCTTCTATTTTTCAAGGCGACTACAGTTCCGATGGTTTTTCCTGTTTCTTGTTTGGTTTATCACTTATTTCACGGCTTTTTTTTATTCTCGAAACGTATCTTCCGTGATGCAAAACAGTGTTTTACTTTTTTCCTATGCCGGATTATTGATATTTTTTTCGGCAGGCATAACAATTTTTTCGGTTTCATGGGTTCGTTGGGGAATTATTCTTTATACTCTAGTGGCAGGAACTTTTACTCTGATATTTGAACGGCGTCATTTCGATGTTTTGACCCATGGATTATTTAAAAGCGCAATTTCCGAATATTGCGATTTGACAAGATCACCCAGTGTTCAACCCTCGTTATTTGTTTCCAATAGTTGGCGGATTCCTCCAATGCTTGGAATCGATTCTTGTGCTGCCAGGAACTTGTTTGTAGAAAATTTTAATCTTGACCAACTAAATACTGAGCTTCGATCAAATAATTTCGAATCGGTTGGGGTTATGATTGATGGCACTCTTCCGGGAGCTTTGGCCATGATTCACGAATTTTATCCTGTACATCAGGTAAATCGGAAATACGACCGTGGCGAGTTTCATTTTTTCTTACACAACGGAACAAGCCAGGTTTCCGAGTGGGATACGTTAATGGTTAAAGATTACGATATTTCAACAAACAACGAATTTTTTGATTTAGCTCAATGGAATTTAGAAGATTTAGGAGTGCATAGTTGGTCGGAAATGGATATCGTTCCGAAATTTGCTGTTGCTGATACATCAAAACCCGTGAGGTTAGTCACTGAACTTCATTATAAAAATAAATGCATCGATTGGAGGGAAAAATATCTCTCGTCAAAACAATTTGACCCTCAAGGACTTCCAACAATTTATCAATCGTTGGTTTTTATGGACATTCATTATCCAACCCAAAAATTATTTTTGAAGATTTACCTGTGGAATCCACAGGGAGTAACCTTCACAATCAAATCTTCAAAAATTCTTCTTAGAAAAGCTAATCGAATTAGGTATGCCTTATATGGAGAGATCCCAATCGAATGATTTTTAACGCTAGAGTTTCTTTAGTTTATTTTTAATTGATCTTATATTGGCATAGGCACCTATTTTGAAGACATATCCATCGGTAAAAATAAGCGAACTGAAACGGAGTCCAAGTGAAGTAGTTATCCAAAGCTCTCCAGAACCGAAAAAAAACAATCCGGGCTGTTCGTAAGAGTGCTTTTGCCAAGAATTAGCTCCAAGTTTTATTTGATTTAAAAATCGATAGCTGTAACCGCCTCCTGCTGAAATCCAGAAATTATTAAAAATAGAATATCCTGCCGATGCTCCGCCTTCAATGTGAAAGAATCGTTGGCGCGAGGTTCGATTGGCATTCAAAGTTTGGTGAATAGCAACGGGAGTAACAAATAATGTATATCGAAATCGTTGAGTGCAAAAGTTTTCGTAATAAAAAGTGATATAGGGTTGTCCGCCAAAATGTTCATTGATGGTGTCGTTCATCCGTGAGAGATCAATCCCGGCCTCAATATATAACTCTTTTAGAACAGGTGATTTGTTTCCAAGAGTTTCGTTTTGTGCTGTTATCGTAAAACATTGGGCAATGAAAAATGCTAGAATTATGAATCGATGGACTTTTTCCATTGTGATTTATAGGATTTTATTAATTTTTTAAACCATTTAGGGTCGTGGCGGGTGTAGCCGTAAACTAATTCCGTCGGATTTGCTTCTTTGTTTTTTGCAACATCGCGTTTTGCGAGACTTCGTCCTAAAGCATCCTGCGCTTTATCGGTTAAAAATTCGGGAATTTCCTTTTCGTATAGAAAATAAAGAAGCTCCAACGATGTTTCTGTTTTTCCATGAATGGCAAAATGCTCAATGCAAGCTAAAGTAAAAGGAGTGTAATCGTAGGTTTTGGCAAACTGTTCCATGGGAAGAAGTGTCAGGCCAAACATGCGTAAAAGCGAATCTGAAAATTGTTCTGTGACTTTCTCGTATTGTGAAATGGCCTTTTCGAATTGATGTCGTTGAATGTTTTCAATGATCTCGTCAATTTCTTTTTGATATGTGGCCGGTTTTTGCACAAAGGCAAATTTTTGTTGCAGGTCGTCGCCTTTAAAACCACATTCAGCTGCTCCCTTTTTTACAAGTTCCAGTGCTTTATTCAATGCAATTTCGGCAGCGATGTAGTTTCTCTCTTTTTGATGGATTTCTGCAGCATTAATTTGCACATCAATAGAAAATTTTTGCTCAAGGCAACGATTCTGCATGAGCATGCCTTTTAGTTCTGCTACTCTGGCTTCATGTTCGTTAGAAAGAGTTAACCCGTAGGATCTTTGAATATCAGAAATTTTCGATAAATTGATTTCTGCCTCTGTAAGTCGCTTGGCAACTATGTTTTTATCTGCACTATTTATAAGTTGAACCACGCACAATTCTGCTGCTTTTAAAGTTAGAGCTTTTTCTTTCGTAATGGGAGAAAAATTGAAGGTGTTTCTCAATAATATAGCAGAATCGGCCATTTCTTTAGCTTGGCATCCTTTATATTTATTTTGTTCAATGTTGAGGAATATATCCAGATAGGTGCGTTCACGCAATAAACGAATCAACGTAAGGTGTTTTGATGAAATGGGAACGTTCTGTTGTTTGCTGTAATTAAAGGCTTTTTGTTGGAGTGAATCGGCTTGTCGAATTTTTTCAGCATTAAAAAGTTGGTAGGCCTCATCGATCATATCCTCATAAAGTTTCCCAAAAACACCAGCGATCAACTCCTTGCTTCGCGGGTTGCAATTGATGAAGGAATATTTTTGACATAGATTTTCCGAGAGAACCAATATGTCCAGGGCCTCCATTGGGTTTGCTGTAATTATAGATTCAGCTTTCGAGAGTAGTTCCCCATAAATCTGAGAAAGGTGTTGCTCGACTCGGGTTCGGTTGTTAAAATAGTTGATAAATTGATTGTGGAATCGGTAGAGAGAATCGCAATCGTCTAGGTATCTTGAATATTCTTTATTTCGGATAATTTGATGATTATCGGATATCTTCTTTTCGAGCCAATCGGAATAAAAAGCGTTCCTTTCCGTGATCAATACAGGTGGAATGGATATCATTGGAATTGTATCAAATATGGAAAGACATTCATTAAGAAGCTGTTCTCTGTCGGTTAAATTTTTCTGAGCACGGAATAATTTGATGTCGTCTAATTTGGGTCTTATCAGTTCATCCACAACCTTTTGTGCCATTAATTTTACTGAGTCGGGATGGTTATTCGTGTTATTGGCTTTAACGAGCCATTCAAGGCATTTCTTGGTATTGGCTTGTTTCATTTCAATCTCGGCAAGACGAACATAAGGTGCCGAAAATTTTGGATCAATCTCAATGGCATTTTGGAAGTATTCGGTAGCTTTTGAACGATCATTGGCATTAAGACTTGCTAATCCTAAACGGTAATATTCAATGTGAAGGTCTGCCACTTGTTTCACTAGCTTACGTTTGGTATCTATTGCATTATTTTGCAAAGCATTGAGACGAGGCATGAGATTGAGCGGATCGTTTTCGTTGAGATAAAGATTTTCAGCCAGTTTTTTTCCCTTTATCTGATCGACTATTTTTAGAACTCGTCGCGAAAAATCTTGATATTGTTCATTATTGTCGGGATTGTTTAAATCGATTTTTTTCAAGTCTTCCTCAGCTAATTTGATCTGAATGTCAGCACTATAATAATCCGATATAAATTGTTGACGTCTGACAATTCGGTCGAGCATTGGTTGCCCTAAATCGATTTTTGTTACGGAATAATCAACCCTGGTAATTTTTTTTCCAGAAGGCCAATCCATGGTTAAAAAAACACCTTCTGATTGAAGGTCAACCCTTAATTCCTTTCGTTCAACCAATGTTGAGTTATTAAAAAGCTTGATTTCGAGGTTAATGGTAAGAGGAAGTAATAAATCGCGTAGGCTAAATTGTTGATAAATAACAGGATGTTCAACTTTTGCGTCCTTATAATAAATGGTAAGAGTATTATTTTCGAGCCGATAACCACTGCGAAAACTATAGGTAATACATGGATTATTATTCTTTTTCGGTAAAGAAGGAGCTAAATTGGCTAAAATAGCATTGTTTAACTGCGATTTACTGTCGGGATAACAACACGAAAAATAAACGATAGTATCGTTAGCTTTAAGTAAATTGAAACTCGAAAAAATAGCGATAAGCAGAAACAATTTAGAAGTTCCTCTAATAAGCATAGTAATTTTGTTTTCAAAATCTTGGCAAAAATATGAAAAAAAGCAAACTAATGCCGTGTTTGATATAATCTTTTAAATCAAACTACAAAATCACATTGTTCTTAGCGAAAAAAATGTCGGTTAAAAGTTTGAAACTAGTGTAAAATATTTATTTTTGCACTTCGTAAAATTCAAAAATCAAATAGCAATGTCAAACAAGAAGAACGTGGAAATTGAAGGCTTGGAGAATGTTGAAGAGGCACTAAGCCGCACTGAAAAATTTATAGAAGAGAATCAAAAAATTATTTTAATGGTAGTTGCAGCCATTGCGATAATCGTCTTAGGTTATTTTGGTTATGTAAACTACATTTTTAAACCCAAAGTAGAAGAGGCTGCTGCTTCAATGTATCAAGCTGAACGCTATTTTGAGCAAGACTCCTTAAAATTAGCTCTGTACGGAGACGGCAACAACTTCGGTTTTCTTTATATCATCGATGAATACAGTGGGACTCCATCAGCTAATTTGGCAAAATACTATGCGGGAGTTTCTTATCTTCACTTAGGCGACTACGATAAAGCTATTGATTTCTTGTTGGATTATAATGGTAAAGATTTATTGATTAAAACTTTAGCGTTGAGTGCCCTTGGCGATGCCTATGCTCAAAAAGGAAATCTTGAGAAGGCTGCTAAGTATTATTTAGAAGCAGCTGAGAATAAGGCTGATAAGTTTAACGTTCCTCTTTGTTTGTTGAAAGCCGGTGCTGCCTTTGAGGAGCTGAATAAATACGAAAAAGCGCTCAAAGTTTATCGTCAGATTGAAACAGAATATTCTGATAGTCGTGAAGCGCGAGGAATTGAAAAATATATTGCTCGAGTTGAAGGGCTTCTTAAAAAGTAAAACAAACAAACCTATAAAATAAAAGTATCACTTCTTTTGAGGTGGTACTTTTTTGTTAAATCGAAACAGCTATGGCAACAAGTTTGAAAAACCTATCAGACTATGACCACGAAAAGATTCCAACAGGGGAAACCATGAAAATAGGAATTGTGGTCTCGGAGTGGAATAAAGACATTACTTTTGCATTAAGCAAAGGAGCCATCGAAACCCTATTAAAACACGGGGTTAAAGAAGAAAATATTATCATCGATTATGTTCCCGGAAGTTATGAACTTTCTTACGGAGCACAAGTTTTAGCAGCAAATCAAACGATTGATGCGGTGATTGCTTTAGGTTGTGTGATTCAAGGCGAGACTCGTCACTTCGAATTCATTTGCCAAGCTGTTTCACAAGGGATTACCAACGTTTCGTTGAAATATAACAAGCCGGTGATATTTGGAGTTCTAACCACCGACACATGGCAGCAAGCCCGTGAACGTTCAGGAGGTAAACACGGAAATAAAGGAGTTGAAGCTGCAGTGACCGTGTTAAAAATGGTTGATTTTTCAAGAAGGAATAAAAATTAATGAACTAAAAATAAAAATTAGCCGGATTTTCCGGCTTTTTTATTAACTTAGCCAATCATTTAGAAGACTCTATGCCATGTTAAAAAAAATTATAATTGCTTCATCAATAGCCGGTGTTCTAGCTATCGAAGCTTTCGCGCAAGAACCAAAGCCCAAAAACGACTTTCCTATTGATACTGCCTCAACCTTAATTCTTGCCGGTAATCAGGAGGCAGAATTGGCTTATAACAAAGGAGTTGAACTATTAAGTCAACAAAAATATCAGGAAGCAGTAGCTGCATTTAATGAAGCTTTGAATTTCAGCCCAAATTTTCAATTGGCAAGACAAAACAAAGCTGTAGCCTTGAGCTCTTTAGGTAATTATCGGGAGGCCATAGCAGAACTTCAGATAGTTTTAGCTGCAGACTCTACAAACCATAAAGCCCTGTATGCTATGGGGGCTGCATATTATGAATTGAATGACCTTGACAATGCAATACAATATCTATCAAAATCAATTAAATGCGGATTTAAAGGATTTGAAGCCTTTTATCTGGCCGGACAAACCTCCTTTCGGCAAGCCGATTATGATGCAGCCGTTGCCCTGTTTTCTCTAGCTATTTCAGCAAAGCCTGATAAATGGGAAATATACAACGACCGTGGTAGTGCTTACCGAATGTTAGAAAAATATTCCGAAGCCGTGGCCGATTACAAGAAGGCCATATCGCTTAACGTAACATCAGCTATAACTTACAACAATTTAGGAACCCTATATCGGAAAATGGAAAATTTCGATGAAGCTATTACAAATTATAGCTTAGCCATCAAATTAGAACCCAATAATTTTATTGCATATAACAATCGAGGCAGTGCTTATCTTGATAAAAAAATGTACGACAAGGCTATTGAAGATTTTCAAAAAGTAATCGCAATTAAATCCGATTATTATTATGCCTATAACAATTTAGGCAGCGCTTACATGAAAATCAAAAATTACGATAAAGCAATAGAAGCTTTTCAGAAAGCTATAAAAATAAAGGCTGATTATGCCATAGCCTATGCAAACCTCGGTGCCGCTTTTGAAATGAAACACGACATCGATTCGGCGATAAAAGCATGGAAAGAAGCAGTACGATATGGATATTCAGCAGCACAGCAACACATCAACTACTACAAAAATTAGCGTTATGATTCGTCAATGGAGCATATTTATCGTTTTACTTTTCGTTGGGAAACTTCTTTTTGCTCAAGAAATACCATTCGAAAAAAGCTATTTCCCCAACGATAAAGATGGATTAAAAGCCGCCCTGCGTGCAATAAAGGACGGGGATTATCAGGCTGAACGAGGGCAAATTTATTCTGCACTCGAAAATTATCTGTCAGCACAGAAATTTAATGATCGTAATGCCGAATTAAACTATAAAATCGGTTCAATTTATTTAGAGATTGAGCGATACAAAGCACTCGAATATTTTAAAAGGACGTATGAATTGAATCCCGGTTTTGCTCCTGATTTGGAATATTTGTTAGGTTTAGCCCATCAATACAATCATCAATTTGATGAAGCTATACAGTATTACAGTCGTTTTCAGCAAAAACTATTACCGAGTGATATTAATGAACGCGACAAGGTTGCGGCTCGAATTAAAGAGTGCAAAAACGGCCTAGAAATGCAGAAGAATCCGGCAAGGGCATTTATCACTAACATTAAAGAGATAAATTCACCCTACATGGAACATTCACCGGTTATTTCAGCTGATGAATCGGTAATGCTTTTCACATCCACGCGTCAGGGCAGCATCGGCGGAAAACAAAACCCCTACGATTTGCAATACGATGAAGACATTTATATCACTTTTAAAGTGCAAGGAAGATGGACTCCGCCAATCAATCTTGGGGAACCTATCAACACTCGCTCTGAGGATGCAACTGTTGGCCTTTCAGCCGATGGGCAAAGTCTATTAATCTATAACGGACAAAGTGGTAATGGAGATCTTCAAATCAGCCGTCTCAATGGCGATAAATGGAGCTGGCCGGAATGGTTGCCCGGTGAGATCAATTCAAAATATAAAGAGTCGAGCGCTTCTTTTGCCAACAACGATCGGGTACTTTATTTTGTAAGTGAACGCCCCGGAGGAATAGGCGGAAAAGATATTTGGAAAACTACAAGAGATAAACGGGACAAGTGGAGCCCACCAGTAAATTTAGGGACTGTAATTAACACCCCGGACGACGAAGAAAGTGTCTTCATCCATCCCGACGGACGCACACTCTTCTTTAGTTCTAAAGGGCACAATACCATGGGAGGCTTTGACATTTTTCGATCCGTCATGCAAGACAACGGACAGTGGACAACCCCTGAAAACCTTGGCTATCCAATCAATACAGCCGACGACGATTTAGCTTTTGTTATTAGTGCAAGTGGCCGAAATGGTTATTTGGCTTCAAATCGTCCCAGTGGATTAGGAAAACACGATATTTATCTTGTAACATTCTTGGGTCCTGAAAAACCGATGATCTTAAGTAATGAAGATAACTTGTTGGCTACATTTAAGCAAACCATTGCAGAAAACGTAATGGAGAAAAGTGTTGAATTGAAAACAATACGGTTAACAGTAGTAAAAGGGATTGTTGTTGATGCAATTTCAAATAATCCGATTGAAGCCGAGATTGAAGTTGTTGATAATGAGAAAGATGAGGTGATTTTCTCAAATAAATCAAATTCGAAAACGGGAAAATTTTTGATATCATTGCCATCCGGTAAAAATTATGGATTAGCTGTGAAAGCTGAGGGCTACTTATTTCACTCGGAAAACTTCAATATACCACCGGCCACAGCTTATCAGGAAATTGAAAAAGAAATACGACTGAACAATATCAAAAAAGATGTGGTAATCGTGTTACGAAATGTCTTTTTCGATCAAGGGAAAGCCACGCTTAGGGTTGAGTCGTATCCTGAGCTAAATCGGTTAGCTAAAGTTATGAAAGATGTTCCCACGCTAAAAATTGAGATTAGCGGTCATACCGATAATCGTGGAAGCGCATCCTTCAACCAAAAACTATCCCAAGATCGAGCTAAAGCGGTTGTTGATTATTTATTAGCCCAAGAAATTTCTCCCGATCGTCTGACTTATGTCGGCTATGGTTTCTCGAAACCTGTGACTGATAATTCTACCGAAGAAGGAAGACAGTTGAATCGTAGAGTCGAATTTAAAGTTCTAAGTGAGTAATTTTCGAATAAATAAGAAAGGCGAACAGGAGTTCGCCTTTCTTTATGCCAAAATTTGAGAGAATCATTTATTATTTTATCAATAAAACCGTTGCATAAGCAACAACACCTTCCTCACGCCCCACATAGCCCATTTTTTCATTCGTTGTAGCTTTGATACTAACCCTATCTGGTGCTATTGTGAGAATTTCCGCCAATACTTTTTTCATGGAATCGGCGTGGGGCGCAATCTTAGGTTTTTCAAGAATTAGGGTACAATCGAGATTGCTAACAACAAACTCTCGTTCTTTGACCAATTCCATGGTACGCTTTAGTAAAATAGTGCTGCTAATATTCTTAAACTCCGTTTTTGTATCAGGGAAATGATTCCCAATGTCTCCAAGGGATAGGGCTCCAAGAAGGGCATCGCATATAGCATGAATCAGAACATCTCCATCGCTGTGTGCAACGGTTCCTTTTGAGTGGGGGATAGCAACACCACCCAAAATCAGTGTTTCTCCCTCTTTTAGTTGATGAACATCGTAACCGAAACCAATTCTAATATCGATCATATGCTAATCCATCATTGCTCCTAAATCTAAAACTAAACTGAACCTTAGTGTTTGAGCTAAAGGATGATTTGCAACGGTAGGAATCAGATAGGAAATATCCATGCTCAGAACGTTTAGTTTAAAACCTGCTCCGGCTGTAAAGTATTTTCGGTTTCCTTTGAATTCATTTTCATAAAAATAACCGGTTCGTATGGCAAGTTTTTTATCATAAAGGTACTCAATTCCTACTGACCACATGATTTCCTGTAGTTCCTCTCTATACTTAGAAGAATGGTATCCCGGGGCATCGCTAAACGATTGGAAAATGGCAGATGCCACCGAAATATTTTGATTTGAATTCAGTGTGTCTCTTGGATCGGGGGTTGGCACAAGCAATTTATTCAAATCAACATAAAATCCAAGGCCATTGTATTGATCTAACTCTAAATTTAATCCACCACCAAGGCGAAGGTTCATCGGAAGAAAATTTTTGTTATTCTCAGAATAGGTAACTTTGGTTCCAATGTTGGTAAATGCTATTCCGGCTGTGATTTTCGAAGGATAGTCGCCCAATCGGGTTTGATTTTGGTAAAATGCCCCAAGGTCAATAGAAAAAGCCTTAGCCGGTTTTAATGTCTCTGAACCTAATTGCATGGTTCCGGTTAGATTTGAATAAATAAAACGCGAAGCCAATCCCATCGAAAATTTGGGTCCAAGACGGCGTGAATATCCTGCATCAAAAGAAAATTCATTGGGATTAAAATCTTTTATCGGATTTCCTTGATTGTCGGTGAATATCATACTTCCAAGAGAAAAGTAACGGAGTGAGCTTGCAAGAACCTGATTTTCGTCAATGCGGTAATATCCTGAAAGGTAGGTTAAATTGATATCTTTAACGTTTAATTTCCGTAACCACGGTGTATATCCCAACCCAATACCTGTTTTTCCGTCGATGTTAGCTAATTTCCCGATATTCCAGTTAATACTGTATGCATCTGGGCTTGTTGCCACTCCAACATCACCCATTCCGGCTGAGCGTGAATCGGGCGAAATCGTTAAAAAGGGCAGAGCATGTTTTATCGGATTGAATTTTCGTCCTAATATATCGGGATCATTAGGATTCTGTGCTGAAATTGTCGATACTAAAATTGATGATAATAAAACGACTATTGGTTTCTGATTCATAAAAAATGTTTTTGAAAGTCAAAATAACGAGATTTCAATTATTTTATTGCAAAGTTAGTGATTTGGCTCTATTTCAATATCACTAGTTTTTCAAATTTTGTGGCTGTTTCTCCCGAAGGAGTTTTAATAGTAAGGGAGTAGATGTAAACCCCACGGCCAATCTTGTCATTAAATTCATCATGACCGTCCCATTCAAGTGGATTAAACTGGTAAAGGCTTCCAAGGATGTTGGTGTGAAGGGTTTTTATCAAACGTCCGCTTACTGTGTAAATTTTTACAGTAATGTCGAGATTTTGGTGGGGTTGATTGTGCTCAAAGATAAATTTTGTTTTGGTTGTAAAAGGATTGGGATAATTTAAAAGATGTTTGATAGCCACGTTTTGCGAATTCACAACCACAAAATCAATGGTTTTCTCCGAATAGTTATTCAAAATATCCCATGCTCTTACGGTAATTCGGTTGGGGCCATCGGGGAGATTCAGCAACTGGTACTGAACTTTTCCTTCTTGATAGCTGTCAGTTTTTGCCTCGTAGTGATTATTAAGAATTATCAGATTGTTAGGATTATGCTTTAACCATGCGGTGATGTCGTGTCCTATTCCTATGCCTGTTGTATTGATCCCGTGTTCATCCCACAGGGAAATGATTAATAGCGGTGATTCGTGAACAGTACTTCCGCTAACAAAACTAGTATCATTGAGAAAGATTTTAATTTCCGGTCCACTTTGATCTGTGAATTGGTTAAGGTTTGATCCTCCAATAACAATATTTTGATAGGCGCCTTGTGCATCTATCGTGCCATTTTGCGCATAATAGGATATTTTCCCCGCACCATAATTATAATTAATATCCTTGGGAACAAAAAATTCAAAACTGAATTTCCCATTTAAAACGTGCGTTTTTCCTCGAAATAAAATGTTTTCTTGCGTTTCATACGTGAACACTCCACTTCCATCATTATTCAATGTTTGGCGGGTTCTGAATTTATCATAAACCGTCGGATAGATAAAACCATTAAAGTTATTGACAGGAATCCCTAGTGTGTCAGTAATGCATCCGCTAATTCGAACTTTCGACAATGCAGATATTGTGTCGGAAATTGCTGAAACCAATTTTCCATTGATAGAATCGGTTCGGACACGAAAAACAGGCATGAGTAACTTCATAGATGGGTCGCCCAAGAGCGAAAATTTTCTGTGATTACCCGTACCTCCTGAAGTCATATTTTTTGTGTCAACTAAAATTTCTCCTAAGGTTGAATAATTTCCTGTGGCATTTCGTTCAAAAACACGATTGTAAAAGTGGATGCTTAATTGCTGATTTCCATAAGCTGTAACGGCTCGGGTTGTTGTAAAAAGGGAAATGGCGCCTCCTTCTGGGTTAAGTAACATAATTTCCCCTAACGATTTTTTTGATGGATTATCATAAGGAGCAATTTCGCAGGATGCAGTCATTACAAATGGTAGGTAGCGTTTATTTATCCAACTGTTAACCATGTTTTTATCGACAACCATCTCATGAGCCATTTGATTTTCACTACCATGTCCTGTGTAGTTAAAAAATAGCGTTCCTTTGTGGATTGAAGCGTCAATGGCTTCGCGTACTTTTGGATAGCGTTGACCAGCTGGTGTTGATAGCTGTTCGTACGAGTCCATAAAAATTAAGTTATTAGTAAACCATGGATATTTGTTTCGTATGATTTGAGACAGGGCATAAGAATCTTGTTGTAATCCAAAATCTCCAAGATGATCTGCATCATCACCTAAAAAGGTAAGTCTAGTTTTCCATGGATCTAGCGTAGGATTCTCGTTGTAATAAATAATTTTGTCAATTACCGTTCTTGCTTCCGATACGGTTTCAACCGGAAGTCGCCCAACGCCAATGTCAAGATATCCGTTAAAATCGAGCGAACTATAAAGATCTTGTCCTCCTTCCCCTTCGTCTAGTAATCCAAAAAAATCGTCAGAAACAAAGGATGATACTTTATCCTGAGAGTTTACAGCCTGATAGGTAAGAAGATAATTAGTTTGTTTGGCAGCCCATTTGTTATGATAACTTCCATCACCAATCAATAGCAAATATTTTAGAGTTTCTTGCTCGCTTCCTGACCTAAGGTAGAACTGACGACACATATTTCGGATTGCGCTAATATCAGGAATTCCTGAAGAAAATTCGTTATAAATTTGTTGTGGCTCAAGTACTAATACACGTAACAAATTATTTCTTCGGCGAAACTCAGCCAATTTTTCAGCTTGTTGTCGAAATGCAGGAGCCGTTACAATAATGAGATTCGGAACGGTTTCGCTCATAATGTTTTGATTATCAACCGATTCTGTTGATAATATTGATAAGCCTCCCGTAGCCGTCATAGCAAAAAAGTTTCTCGTTTCGCTCATATCGTATCGCCAAACCGTATAGTTATTTTCGTTTCTGGTTGCTATTCTTTTGGGATTCATGGGGTCAGAAACATCAAAAACCATAATATTATTGCCGGACATTCTGAATTCTTTGATTTTGTTCGTGCCCATATTTTTGGTTTCCCAGAACGATAACCGGTTAGTGTTTGGAAGAGCTAAATTAATACGGGCAGTTAGTCTAATAAAATCAATGGCACCACGCGCAGTTACACTTGTAGCTAAAAATTGAGCGTTGATGTTTATGGTGTTTGATTGAGGAGTGAATTCGCTATATCCTGATTTTAAGTCCCAAACATCACTGATTGCTTGTGGGCTTGAGCCAATCAAAAAGGTTCTGTGTGCTGTCTCTCCGTTGATGGAAAACTGAAATGAACATTGAGGTTCTAAATTACTTTGAAAGCCAATAACCTGCGTTTGAATTGAGGCGTTCTGTTCCTCGGCCAAAGACACAGGAACGCTAAAAGTAATATTCCTGGATTCGTTAGCAGTCAACAATTCGTCAAAAAGCAATCGACCGCTTTTTATGGGATTTTGAACCTCGTTCTCATATATGGCTACATAATCGGCACTTGTAGTGTAATTTGTAGGAGTATTCGATAGAAAATCAACGGTTTCCATTCTTTTCCCCAATCCCGGTTTAGTGGTGATAAAATAATAAGCATCATCGCTGTAAGGATGTCTTAAATGGTAATAACGATTGTTGTTGGAAACATGAAAAATACGTTCAACACCTTGACCGTAAAACAATATATAATCTCCGGCGTTAAAAATACCATCACCATTCGTTTCAACATATATCGGATTTTCATATAAATCTACCGGGTCGAGGGAGTTTACTCTTGTTGACAGAATTTTTCCACCGGTGCCATACACACGTACATTTTCCGGGTTGGAAAATCCCCAATCTACTAAATTATTGTAACTAATCGTATATATTCCTGATTCCGAGATTTTTACCTTTATCCATCGTCCTTCTGCCAAAACAGAGTTTGTTTTTGGAGTTTCGAGATTTGTAGATTTATTGGAATTACGACAAGTAATTTTAAAGCTTCCTTCATCAATCCTTTCCAGCGTGTTGGATCGTCTTCTGATTAAAGCAATAGTAATGAACGCATATCGCTCTTTTTGAACGATACCTTCTTGAACCGAAATCATAAAATCGTTTGGGATTGAATCATCTTTTTTCAACGAAATATTCAATATTTCAGTTGTTTTATCGATTTCAACACTGGCTGATTCTACTTCACTATTTAATGGGACTTTGATTTTAAAAGTCTTAAAAGGGATATTGGGACAGGAATCGTTATAAAAACAATCCATTGCATATGGTTTGGAAATACCAATATCTCGCCACTCAATAATGAAAGGGGAATGAAAGATTTGTGCCGAAATAGAAGAAATGGCAAAATATAGTAACAATGTTAGCAAAAAACGCTGTTTCATTTTATAGATATATTTTTTCGATATCATAATTGGAATGGAATGCATTGTAAAAATTAATATGAAGCACCTATTTTTCTTGCAAGGTTATCATTGAGAATCACTAAACATATCAGCATATTTACGACAAATTTTAAGGTTTATTGTTCTATTGATGAAAATATTTTGCTACGGCAAAATTGAGAAAAATATCCTATATTTGGTTATAGATACCAAAACACCTTGAAACCCGTTTAGTAATTGATGAACACAAAAAAATTACTTTTGGTCATTTCTTTCATCCCGGCAATGCTTATTGCTCAGGATCGATTTGCGATGGTGTTTAGTGAACAATCTTATCTCATCAATCCAAGTTTTACAGCTATAAATCACGGAACACGATTAACTATCGGAGCTGGTTATCAAGGAATTCGAGACCTAAATTATGGAAATTTTCAAATTGCCGGAGCGAAATATTTAGAATATTTAAATGCCGGGTTTGGAGGTTATTTAATCAATTTCAAGGAAGGGTTGATGAATCACACCATTGTATCGGTTCAATTTTCTCGCTTTTTTAATATTTACCGAGCATGGAACATTGGAGTTGGAGGAGCACCCGAAATTCATAATCTATATGTCAGTAATGATAAAATCATTCTTGCTTCTGAGTTAAATCAGCAGGTAGGAACCGTTAGAAACATTCCAACAATATGGACAATAGCATTAACCTCGGGAATTTCATTCTTTACAGAAAACCAAACCGTTGGATTTGCAGCTTTCAATATTTTCAACAAAAAGAATTTTTTTCAGGACTCAAAAAAATCATTGCCTCAATATCATTTTTCCTACGGAGGAATCTATCCCTTAAATCGATTTACAGGAAAAAATAACCAAGTCACCTTACGACCACATATTTTGGTGAAATATTTCAATTCATCATGGACGTTCTTCTATGGAACTTTTTACGGTAATCCTAAGCTTCAGGTTGGAATCTTTGGGGGCTCTACAACTCAGAAGTTATTGTATGGAATCAATCCAGCAATAATTTTAAATAGAAATTCAACCAAAATAATCCTGTCGTTTAAATTTATCACCGCTGGATTACCCTTAGATTATATATATGGAAATGAAGTGTTTATGCAATGGAATTTTGAATAGTGAATAGGTCTATCCATGAATTTTTTAAGAAAATTTCAGAGCTTCTGTACGAAACTAAAAAAAAAACGTTATTTTTACACGGTCATAGAATAAAATGAGAAAAACGATAATAAGTAAAATTCAATCTATATGAAAGCCGGAACAAAAATTCTAACACTTTTATTAGCAGGACTATTAGTGATTGGGTGCCAAAAACCTAAATCCAGAACAACAGGTTGGGAGTATAACTCCGACGAAAACGGTGGTTTTAAATATCGGTTTGGATACATTGAGCAAGAGACTGGTCCTGGCCTTGTGCTGATAGAGGGTGGATCCTTTGTTATGGGACAGGTAATGGATGATGTAATGAAAGACTGGAACAACGTTCCTAGAAGAGTTACCGTTTCATCGTTTTATATGGATGAAACTGAAATTACCAACGTTGATTATCGTGAATATATTTATTGGTTACAAAGAGTTTTTGGGCAAGATTTTCCTGAAATCATCAGAAAAGCCATGCCTGATACTCTTGTGTGGAGGGATCGTTTAGCCTTCAATGAACCGTTAGTGGAGTATTATTTCAGACATCCCGCATATCAGGATTATCCTGTTGTAGGTGTTAATTGGCTTCAAGCTAACGATTACTGTCTATGGAGAACCGATAGAGTTAATGAAGAAATTTTGGTACAACGTGGTCTATGGGAACGTAAACCCGAAGAAGAAAAAGTTACTGCTCAGCTTATTGGAAGTCCGCTAAATCATATAATTTTTAACACAGATGCCTATCTGGCTGGTCGAAGGATTGACAAATTTGCCGGAGATGGTGGTGTTGCCGGTGCTGATGTTGTAGGTACTTCCCAGGATCAACAAACTGAAAGAGTATCTATCGAAGATGGGTTCTTACTCCCGAAATATCGCCTCCCGACTGAGGCTGAGTGGGAATACGCAGCCCTATCATTAGTAGGAATTGCAACCGGTGAAAATTATTATGAGCGCCGCATATATCCATGGAACGGTGATTATGTACGCTATAGCAAATCAGGCGATCAAGGGAAAATGATGGCAAACTTTGTAAGAGGTAAAGGTGATTACATGGGAGTTGCAGGAGCACTGAACGATAAGGCAGATATTACCGCTCCGGTACGTTCATATTGGCCCAATGATTTCGGTCTATATTGCATGGCAGGGAACGTAAATGAGTGGGTACAAGATGTTTATCGCCCTGTTTCTCTTCAAGATTTTAACGAGTTTCGACCTTTCCGTGGAAACGTTTTTACAGAACCTAAACGCACCAATGATAATGGTCAAGTTAAATTTGTAACTAACGATACAACCGGAAGAATTGAACAGCAGCCAATAACAGAAGAGATGGCTCTTGATCGTCGAAACTACAGAAAATCGGATAATCGTAACTACAATGATGGTGATTTTGAGTCTTCAATTTATTACAAAGAAGACGATACATATCGTAACGAAGGAACTCTAAATGTTTATCGTTATGCAAAAGGAAAGGCATACGAGAAAGTTTGGGATCCAGTTTTGGAAGATTCTGTTTATAAGCCAAAAATCGATTTCTTCCGTGATGCTATGGCTTCAAGCTTAATAACTGATCGCGCACGTGTATATAAAGGAGGATCTTGGAAAGACCGAGCCTATTGGTTAAGTCCTTCAACAAGAAGATTCTTGCAAGAATTTGAATCAAAGGATGATTTGGGATTCCGTTGCGCGATGATTCGTTTAGGAGCTCCAACGAGTTATTAATAACCGTTTACCCTATAAAAGGGATGCCTAAGTGTTGGCATCCCTTTATATTTTTATCGAATTGAAAGTCAATAAGAATGATTATCCCAAAATTGTCATTAGGCAGAATTTCTAATGGCGGTCATTAGAAAAATATGAGCTGAAGTTGTTGATATTATTGGGAAATTTATCTTATAAGATGTTTATAAACACGCCATATTTGTGTAAGAAAAACAGACACAAAAAA